>Ga0310810_10005103_pt1 | contig 14625 bp, 12 predicted proteins | sample NCmetagenome_FD_207641 | JGI IMG/M metagenome (GOLD analysis project Ga0310810, IMG submission 207641) | Soil microbial communities from experimental microcosm in Duke University, North Carolina, United States - NC | ecosystem: Engineered > Artificial ecosystem > Soil microcosm > Unclassified ... | reverse complement strand
GGATAGAAATCGCGAAACCCGGGCAGCGCTCCTGTCGACATCCGCCAAATCTATCCGGCCACGGGATCGACGTCCAAGCGCGCCATGGCGTCTCCGACGGTGTGGAAGGACCCGGTAACGACGACGGTTCCGGCCATCTCGGTCGCACGCGACAGCGCCGTCTCGAAATCGGGCTCTGAAATGACGTTCCATCCCTGCTCGCGCGCGTAGCTCGCGGCGGCTTCGCGACTCCACGCGCGGCTCGCGGGTGCGGTCGGCGCGTCGGTCAGCACGAACACGTCGGCCACTCCCGCCAGAGCGGTCATCACGCCTTTCCAGTCCTTGTCTGCCAGTACGCAGAGGACGACCGCACGCGGTGACGGCGGCTGAACTGCGGCGACCGTGGTGGCCAGCACCGCCGCGCCGTCGGGATTGTGCGCCACGTCGAAGATGTAGGGGCCCACGCGCTGGAAGCGTCCCGGCAGCCGGACCGCGGGGAGCGCCTCGCGCGCGTCGGCGAGGGTGGTCGCCAGCCGGCCGCCCGCAGCGTTCAGCATCAGGAGCGCGAGCGATGCGTTCGACGCCTGATGTGCGCCGGCGAGACCCGTGCGCACAGGTCCCCGCTCGTTGCCGACCGTAATCGTAAAGGTCGTTCCTTCGCTGCCGACCGACACGTCAGCGGGCTTGCACGCCGTCACCACGTCCAAGATTGGCGTCGCTCCGCGGCGTCGCCCGAGATCAGCGAGCAGCGCGCGAATGGCATCGTCTCGCTCGCCGATGACGGCCGGAACGCCCGTCTTGAAGATGCCAGCCTTCTCGGCCGCGATCTCCTCTCGCGTTTCGCCCAGATACTCGACGTGATCGATGCCGATGGACGTCACACCGGCAGCGAGCGGCCGAATCACATTGGTCGAATCGAGGCGTCCACCGAGGCCCGTTTCAATGATCGCGACGTCGACGCCTTCGCGCGCGAACAGATCGAACGCCATCGCGGTCGTCGCCTCGAAGAACGTCGCGCCGATACGCTCGACGGTCGGCGTCCACCGCTGAATGAAATCGACGACGTAGTCCTCATCGACGCGTCGACCATCCACGAGGAATCGCTCGCGGAAATCGACGAGGTGCGGCGATGTGTATTTGCCGACCCGAATGCGCTTCGCACGCAGCACGGTCTCGAGCGTCGCGCAGACGCTCCCTTTGCCGTTGGTGCCGGCGACGTGCAGCGACGGCAGTCGCTCGTGTGGGTCACCCAGAGCACGAAGAAACTCGGCCGTCCGTTCGAGGCCGAGCTTCGACTTTCCGGTCGTGCGCGCGAAGAGGTAGTCGAGCGCCTCGCGGTAATCGCCTCGGTGGTCGCTCAGGGCGATGCCCACCCCGTCGCAGCGGGCTTGCCGCTCATGTGCCGCAGGAGTTGCCCGACTGTCTGTTTGAGCTCGCGGCGGTGGACGACTCGGTCGACCATTCCGTGATCGAGCAGGAATTCAGCCGTCTGAAAGCCCTCGGGAAGATCCTGGCCGAGCGTCTGCTTGATGACGCGCGGCCCGGCGAATCCAATGACCGCTCCGGGTTCCGCGAGGATGGCATCGCCGAGCATCGCGTAGCTTGCACTCACGCCGCCCGTCGTCGGATTGGTCAGAATCGACACGTATGGAATCCGCCGTTCAGCAAGTTGGGCGAGCATCGCAGACGCCTTCGCCATCTGCATCAGAGAAAGCACGCCTTCCTGCATCCGCGCGCCGCCTGACGCCGAGATGAGGACGAGCGGATACTTCCGCTCGAGAGATCGCTGTCCGAGTCGCGCGATTTTTTCTCCGACGACGGAGCCCATGGATCCGCCCATGAAACTGAAATCCATGACGCCGACGTTGAGCGGCGCGCCGGCGAGTGTTCCGGTGGCGGTCATGATTGCGTCGCCTTCACCCGCGTTGGCGCGGGCCTTCTTCAGGCGCTGCTGATACTCGGGGAACCCGAGTGGATCGGTGGATCGGAGGTCGCCCTCTGTCTCCTCTGCCGAGCCCTCGTCGAGGAGGATCGCGACGTAGTCACCGGCGCGAATCCGGCGGTGGTAATCGCAATTCGGGCAGACGTTCAAATTGCGAACGAACTTCTCCCGAAGGTCAGTATGCCCGCATGCCTCGCATTTCTCCCAGGCGTCAGCCGGGATCTCGAGCTTCTCGGTGCGCGGGGCGCGGGACTTTTTCTCCTTTTTCCACCATGCCATCCGGGAAATGTGAGCCGCACCGGTGGCGGGCGGAAGGGAGCCCCTTACAGGACAAGGCCCTAGACGGCCAACGTATCGGCTCGGCCGCGACCCTCGCTCGAGATGCGCAGGAGGATTCCGATGGCGAGCCAGCTCGCGAGCATGAACGACCCGCCGTAGCTGAAGAACGGAAGCGGAATACCCGTGATCGGCATGAGGTTGAGCGTCATACCGACGTTCACCACCACGTGAACGAACCAGCTCGCTCCGAGCCCGAACGCGACGAGACTGCCGAACGAGTCGTTCGCGCGCGACGCCACCCGCACGACCCGCATGAAGAGCAAGAGAAACAGCGTGAGCGCGAGCGCGACTCCGATGAATCCGAGCTCCTCACCGACGACCGAGAAGATGAAATCCGTGTGCTGCGCGGGGAGAAACGCCAGCCGCTTCTGAGTCCCGAGCGTATAGCCCTTCCCGAACCAGCCGCCTGACCCGATGGCGACCTGCGACTGCAGCACGTGGTAGCCTGACGCCCGAGGATCGGCCGACGGGTCGAGAAACACGAGCAGGCGTCGCTGCTGATACGGCGCGAGTCGTTCCCAGAGGAGGGGCGCGATGACACCCATCGCGACGTTGGCGAGGACGAGGACGACTCCCTCGACAATGTACGGCCGGTAGTACAGCACGAGCGCGATGAGAATCAGGAACCACGCGCCCCAGAGACCAGTGCTGAACGCGAGAATCAGGCTCACGGCCGGACTCGCGATCAATGCGAGGAGCTGCCACGAAACGCCCGACCAGAACAGGAGCGCGAAGAAGATCCCGATGAAGACGATGCCGGTACCGAGGTCCGGCTGGGCCATGATCAGCAGCCATGGGAGCCCAACGACGGCCGCCGGCTTCCAGAGATCGAGCAACGACTTCGGCGCTTCTTTCCGGGAGGCCAGCACGCGCGCCAGCATCAACACGACGGTGAGCTTGGCGAGCTCCGACGGCTGACCGATGCGCACTCCACCGATCGTCAGCCACCCCTTCACGCTTGCGGCGGTGCCCGCGCCCGACCCGAACACCAGCGTCACCACGAGCAGCCCGATGCCTAACCAGTACAACGGGACGGTCATCCAATCGACGAGCCGCACGGACGCGCGGAACAGTGCGTACGCAGCGACGAGCGACAGGACGAACCAGCCAAGCTGACGCTTCCACGCGCCGACGATGTACGCGACGGGAAAGTCGGTCTGCCCGGCGGAGTAGACGATCGCGATGCCGTAGGCGGAGAGGAGCAGCGCGAGAATGACGAGCGGATAATCGCTGACCGATTTCCGGATCAATCTCCCTCCAACTGCGCGCCCTGAATGGTCGGCCGCTTGAGGTAGTGCTCGATCATTTTCGACGCCATGAGCGCGGCCACGGTCCCGTGGTATGGCACCTGCTCGAGCATCACCACGACGACGATCTTCGGGTCGTCCGCCGGAGCGTACCCGGTGAACCACGCGTGGTTCAACTCGACCCCGTTCCGGAACACGCCGCTCTGTGCCGTACCAGTCTTACCGGCGATCACGACGCCCTGGATCTGCGCGCTGGCTGCTGTTCCACGGGACGAAACCACGCCTGCAAGTGCCTGCTTGAGTCCGTCAAGCTGCTCAGCGGACAGCCTGAACAGCTTCGTACGCTCCGTCTGTCGCCGAACGATTTCCGGCCGCACGACGGAGCCATCCGTGGCCAGCGCGGTGTAGAACTTCGCCATGTTCGCGACGGTCTGGGAGTTCTCGCCCTGCCCGATCGAGAGACTCAACAGCACACCGTTGCTCCACCCGCCCGTGCCGTACCGCTTGTTGAAGTATTCCGCGGCGTACGGCCACAGCGGCTGCTTTTCGTTAGGCAGGTCGATGCCGCTCTTGTCGCGCATCTTGAGCGACACACCGCCCGCGAGCATGCGCGCGATACCGAGCCTCAGACCAAGTTGATAGAAATAGACGTCGCACGACTTCTCGATCGCCTGGCGCAGGTTCACGTTGCCGTGACCCTTCCTGTCCCAGCAGCGGAAATACCGGTTGCCGAAGAAGTAGCCGCCGGTGCATGGCGTGGGCATCCGATCGTCGAGCCCGACAATGTTGGCTTCCAGTCCCATGATGGCGGTCGCGAGCTTGAACGTCGACCCCGGCGGGTAGAGCCCCTGGATCACCTTGTTGTATAGTGGTCGCCGCGGGTCGTCACGAAGCTGCGAGTAGTACTGCGTCGACACGCCACCAATGAACTTGTTCGGGTCGTAGCTCGGCGCACTGTGAATGGCGAGGACCTCGCCGGTCTTTGGATCGACCGCCATGAGGCCGCCCTGCAGCGAGTCGCCGAACAACGATGCGGCGAAGCGCTGAAGGTCGAGATCGATATTCGTGTACAGCGCCTCCGGCGATTCCGGCGCGATGTCCCCACGGCCGCCACCGGCCTCGCCTACCACGCGTCCGCGCGCGTCCACCTCGACGAAGTGGGTGCCTTCCTTCCCGCGCAGCTGCGCCTCGTACTGTCGCTCGAGACCTGCCTTGCCGACCTCCTGCCCCGACTTGTAGTTGCGGTACTGCCGCTGGTTCAGCTCCGACTCGGTGACTTCTCCCGTATACCCGACGAACGACGCGACCGCTTCCTTGTCCGGGTAATAGCGCTTCGGCGCAGCCTGGATGATTAGCCCGGGATAGTCGACGCGATGCTCCTCGAGCACCGATACCACGTCGAAGCTCGCATCGGCCAGCACGGTCGTCGGGCGATTGGGCGCCTGCTTGAAACGCCGCACCGCGGCTTCGATCTGCTCCGGCGTTAGGTTGATCACGCCCGACAGCCCGCGGAGCGCCACGCGAAGCCCGTCGGCCGTCTTGGCGAGAATCGATACCGAATACCCCGGCAGATTCTCGGCGATGACCGCGCCGTGACGGTCGTAGATGATCGCGCGCGGCGCAGGCAGCGGGACCTCGCGCAGGCGATTGGTCTCCGACTGGAGCGTGTACTGCGCGTGCTCCAGGATCTGCGTGCGAAAGAATGCAGACGCGAGGAACACGAACGCGCCCGCGAGGATGACGGACGCCGTTCGTCCGCGTCGCTGAACCTCGTTAGGATGAAAGCTCATGCCGCTTGCGGCTCCAACACCGGTCGCAACATCAGAAGCAGGACGACACCGGCCACCGCGGTCAATGCAGCCGACAACGGGGACCACAACAACAGTTGCGTCGCGAGCTCGACACCGCGCATGCGATGCTCAGCAGTGACGTACACAATGTCGAATGCCCATTTCCCAACGAAAAAGAAGAACCCGTGCAGCACGACGTTGTCCGCGAAGAACACTGCCTTGAGCCACGACGCCGTCGCGCCCACCGCCGTCATTGCCAACGCCCCGGCACCGAAGGCGCTCGGCGTCAATGAGTCGGCGACGAGACCAGTCAGGAATCCGATGAGCGCCGCCGCCCCGGGGCGTACACGAACCGCCGAGAGCAGCACCGCGATCACCAGAAAATCGACCGGCGTCCGCCAGCCGAGAAGCGGTCTTACAGTGTAGTGCAGGAGAACGAGCAGAGCGAACGCGAGCACAGCTCGCGCGCTGCGGGTCCAGTTCACGGTCGTCCCCCTGGCCGTACAGGTTCCGGGCGCTTCACGTTGGTGCGGGTCGTATCCGAACGCGCAGGCGGTCGCGCAGCCGAATCCGGGCGCTCGCCACGACTGGCGACGGAATCGGCGGCTCGCCGCGCCGCTGCAGCCTCGACAACACGCAGCGAGTCGGCCGCCACCCGCCGTGCGATCGAATCTCCTGCGGCGGCAATCCTCCGCGCTGCGGAATCCGCGCTCGTGCTCGAACGCCAGACGCGATCGAGCGATTGATCCTTCGTCTTCCTCGGCAGCAGCACGATCACGTTCGAGACGTCAGGCGGGCGAACCGCCGGCCGAACGAGGTACGTGCGCGCCCACCCTTCGGACGTGCGCAGCTCACCTAACACGGTACCGATCGGAATTCCCGCTGGGTAGACACCGCCGAGACCGGACGTGACGATCGGGGTTCCCGGCTTCAACGCGGAACGAAATGCGACGCCGCGGAGCTCGAGGAGGTATCGCTCCGGCGGCGTGCCCTCGCCGCGACCCGACTCCGACAGATGGGGATAGACGATCCCGTACGCGCTGCGATCAGCGGACATCGCGCTCGCCGCGAAATCGCTGTGCGTCCAGAGAATCGCAATGCTCGATGTCGGATCGACGGTCAGCACCATGCCGACGAGACCTTCGGGCGCGACGACAGGTGTCTTCGGTTCTACACCCGCGCGCGAGCCCACCGTGAGCGTTCGCGTGTTCTCCTCGCCGATGTCGGCCACGCGCAGCGCCTCGGCCGACACGAATCCCCACTCGAGCTGTCGCCCGAGGCCGAGGAGCGCGCGCAGTCGCTCGTTCTCGCTCTCGAGCTTCGCGAGCTGCATGTTGCGAAGCGAGAGTGAGTCGAGGCGGCTGGTCGTTGCCTCACGCGACAGAAATGCCGAGCGTCCACGCTCTGCCTGTTGCTGCAGCGACACGAGCGGTGCGACGACGGTGCGACGCAGACCACCTGCGATCGCTTCCCGGAGATTCACTGGCAGCACCGTCGCCAGCAAGGCCATTGCACAGCAGGCCACCAGGAGCACGGTGTCCACGCGTGTGCCGGACCGCACGGCGCGAGCCACTCGATGCCTCAGCTACTGAGGACGGACCAGTATTTCTCTTCGTCGTCGAGAATGCGACCGGTGCCGCGCACGACGCACGTCAGCGGGTCCTCGTCGACGTGAATGGGCAGTCCGGTTTCCTGGGCCAGCATGAGATCGAGCCCACGAATGAGCGCGCCGCCGCCGGTCATGACGATGCCGCGATCGACGATGTCGCTCGCGAGCTCCGGTGGCGTGATCTCCAGTGCGCGACGCACGGCGTCGACGATCTGCTGGATAGGCTCCTGGACCGCTTCACGAATCTCACTCGAATGCACGCGCACCGTCTTCGGAATTCCGGAGACGAGGTCGCGTCCTTTGACATCCATTTCCCGTTCTTCGCCCACCGGTGCAGCCGATCCGATGTTGATCTTGATCTGCTCTGCCGTCGGTTCACCAATGAGCAAGTTGTAGTTCTTGCGCATGAACTGCACGATCGCGGTGTCGAGCTCGTCGCCGCCCGTGCGGATCGATGTATCGCTCACGATGCCGGACAGTGCGATGACGGCGATTTCCGTCGTGCCGCCGCCAATGTCGATGACCATGTTGCCCGTTGGCGTCTCGACCGGCAGGCCCACGCCGATCGCCGCCGCCATCGGCTCCGCGACCATGAACACTTCCTTCGCGCCTGCACCCAGCGCGGAGTCGCGAACGGCGCGCTTCTCCACCTCGGTGATACCCGACGGAACGCAAACGATCACCCGCGGCTTCACCTTGAACACGTGGTTCTCGATGATCAGCGTCAGGAAATACCGCAGCATCTTTTCCGTCACGTCGAAGTCGGCGATGACGCCGTCCTTCATCGGACGCACCGCGAGCACCCCATCGGGCGTGCGGCCGAGCATCCGTTTGGCTTCGAGTCCTACGCCCTTGATCTTCTTCGATTCGCGATCGATCGCGACAACCGAAGGTTCGTTGAGGACGATGCCTTCGCCTTTGACGTAGATCAGCGTGTTGGCGGTACCGAGATCAACCGCAATGGCGTTCGCCGGGAAAAACGATCTTCCCGCTTTCAAGAAGGGCCAGCGCATCTAGCAGGGGCTCAGGCGTGCCCATTGGCACGGAGGGTCGTAAGAAAAGCGTACATCGGGACGTAAGGTAGCGGAGCGGGTATAGGCGAGCAAGGCATTGGCTTGACACAACCTAGACATCTCCATAACGTCGCGCGCGATGGCGCGAATCGCTTCCCTCCAAGTTGCTGTCGTCGACGCGAACTGTTGCGATGCATGCGGCCTCTGTGTGCCGCTGTGCCCACCGGGCGCCATCCATCTGCGTCAGGGCGGACTGCATATAGACGCGCCAGTGTGCACAGGGTGTCAAAAGTGCATCGCGCCCTGCCCCGTGTTCGCGCTTGGGATGATCGATCGCCCACCACGCAGCGCCGAGTAACCGGTCCATGCACGCCGAAGATTGCGATGTTCTCATCATCGGCGGCGGCCCTGCTGGCCTGATCGCAGCACGTGACTCGGCCGCCAGGCGGCCCGCAGTTTCAGTGGTGCTCCTGGAACGCGACGTCGCGATCGGTGCACCCGTGCGATGCGGCGAAGGCGTCGGATCTGCCGGCCTGGGTGAATTCATTGACCCCACGCCCGGTGGAATCCTCGCGCCATGGGTCTCGCGTCGCATCACGCGCGTCGTATTTCGCGCGCCCGATGGAACCGAGGTGCGCGTGGCCGAGGGCGACGTTGGTTTCATCCTCGATCGCACGCGCTTCGAACCCGCAATCGCGGCCGAGGCTCGTCGGGTCGGCGCAGATATCAGGACGGGCGTCGAAGCCGTCAGCATGCAGCGCGACCGCGCGCGATGGCGCGTACAGGGGGCAGCCGGCGGTGAGCAGACCGAGATCCGCGCGCGCATCGTCATTGGCGCTGATGGCGTCGAGAGCGCCGTCGGGCAATGGGCGGGGATCGATACCCGCGTTCGCGCCCGTGACATGGAGAGTTGCGCACAGTACGTCGTGGACGACGAGCCGATCGACCCCGACGCGATCGTCCTCCATTTCGGTGACACCATCGCGCCCGGCGGATACGCGTGGGTGTTCCCGAAAGGTCCACGCTCCGCCAACGTCGGCCTCGGCGTTCTCGGCCTGCGGGCTGGTGGGCGGTCCGCGCTCGCGTGGCTCGATGCGTACATGACCGCGAACTTTCCTAACGCGGCTCGCTCGCGCCGAACGGTCGGCGGCGTGATCGTCGCGGCAACGCTTCCGCGCATCACGGCCGAGGGTGTCCTCCTCTGCGGCGATGCTGCACACATGATCAATCCGCTCTCTGGCGGCGGCATCGTGAACGCCATGAAGTCGGGCCGCCTCGCGGCGGAAATGGCGCTCACCGCACTCGAGACCGGGGACACGAGCGCCACCGCGTTGGCGCCGTATCAGACGCGGTGGATGCGACTCCTCGGCGACGATCACCTGCGATTCTATCAGGTGAAGGAAGCGCTGGCTCGCTTCGATGATACGTTCTACGACTCACTGGCCCGTACGGTCAACCGCATCCCTGAACATCGGCGCACGCTACGCCGCATCTTCGGCGAGGCGCTCGTCAGGCATCCATCGCTGCTCCCGGTCGTGGCGAAGTACTTCATCTAGAGCGTGGTTCCGCGCGCGCGGGTCATTCCGAGCGGAGCGAGGAATCCTCGTCGTCCCGATAGGTGGTCCGACCCACGCTGGTGGATCGCGAGTCCAACAGCATTGACGCAGAACGCGCAGCCGGCGCAGAAGGCCGTAGAAGCAATCCCTATCGGGACGTTAGGCGCCACCACGGCGTTTTGAGGGGAACGGCCTCGGGACGCATCAGCTTCCCGAGGCCGTTCCCATTTCAATTCTGCTGCTTGGGCAAGGCGGCGTGAGCGTTCGCGGAGCACTCTCTGCGGCATCTGCCCGATCTGAGCCATCTGCGTCGCGGTTCGATCGGCGGGACGTACCAGAGACCAGCTGACCGACTCCGACCCCTCGGCCCGAACGGGTCGAACGGCTTCATCCGCGACCCGAACAGCTAGACGCAGATTTCGCAGATCGAACAGATCGAGCAGAGAGCGTTCCCGGTCGGGGACGGTGGCGGCACGCCAAGGTCCTTGAAGGGGAACAGCCGCCCGGCACGCATGGGCCTCCCGAGGTTGTTCCCCTTCAAATCGTGACCAACGTCCCGGCAGGCTGTTTTCTGCGGTCTTCTGCGTCGGCGCGCAGCGCCCTTCTGCGCGTTCTGCGTCGGCTGTTGGAACCCGCGACGATGCGTGATCGAAATGGGGTACGAACAACTGGGAACGGCGAGGGACTGGTCGCTGGCTAACGGCGGACTGCGTTAGAGTCGGGGGTCAGAGCCCGACTCTCACCCTCGGTCGGGCATGCCGCCGCCGGTCCGCTCGTTAGGCGATGCCAGATGGTGGTTCCCACGGAGCACCGCCCGGCCAGCGCGGACACGCCACGCTCCAACGGTGCGAGCGGTCCGACGCCGGGGAGAAGTGGCGACCAGCTGTGTACCGGGGTGCGCGGGATCCGAAGCAGATCGTTCTCCCACCGTCCCCCAACCCCGAAACCAGTGGAATATCCTGCCCGCGCCGCGGCGGCGGCGACTCGGCCATCGACTGCCCCGAATGGGTACGCGACCGCGGTTGGTTCGACGCCTAACGCCGCCCGCAGCACTGCCCGTGACCCGTCCAGCTCGATTCGCAGGCGCTGGTCGTCGACCCACGACAGGCGGGGATGCGTGGCCGTGTGCGACTCGAACGCGATGCCCCGCGCGCCCCAGCGCTCGATGTCACGCCAGGCCAGGTGTGCGAAGCGCCGGCCGCCGTACGCGACGTCCCAGCGGTTCAACCGACCCGCGAAATCCGTGATGACGAAGCAGACGGCCGCGAATCCGACGTCGCGCAGCACGGGAAACGCGAAGTCACGGAGCCCCCGATACGCGTCGTCGAACGTGATCAGCAGCTCGCGGTCGTGCATCCGTCGCTCGCCTCGAGCGGTTGCTGCGAAGTCCCGGAGGGACAGCGCGCGCCATCCGGCGCGCGCCATCGCCTGGATCTGCGCGGCGAAGCGTCGGGGCGACAGCCGCGTCACGCCGAGCTCACGGCGGCGTTCGATCTTGTGGTAACACAGGACTGGCGGGATCACAGCCGGATCGAGCGCAAACATCGCACCGCGTCGCCGGCTGCCGTCAGAGCCCCGTGCTGCCGAATCCTCCCGCTCCCCGCGCGCTGTCGTCGAGCGCGGTCGCATCCACGAGATCGGGCGTCTCGTATCGGGCGAACACCAGCTGCGCGATGCGGTCGCCACGGGCGATGGTGACGGGCTGCGCGCCGCTATTCTGCAGGATGACCTTGAGCTCACCCCGATAGTCGGAGTCGATCGTCCCTGGTGCGTTAGGCATCGTCAGGCCGTGTCGTAGCGCCAGCCCCGAACGCGGGCGCACCTGCCCCTCGACCCCCTGAGGCAGCTCGATCGACAGCCCGGTGGCGACGAGCCGCCGTTCACCGGGCGCCAGCACGAAATCCGGCTCCGCGGATGCCAGGTCGAAACCCGCGGAGCCACCGGTCTGCCGCGACGGGAGCGGCAGATCCGGATTGTTAGGCAGGCGAAGGACGCGAACCCGACTCACGCAATGAACGTCGACGGGTCAGTGAATTCCATTCCGAACGCCTCGGCCACACCAGCGTAGGTCACCTTGCCATCGACCACGTTGAGACCCTTCAGCAAGGCCGGATTGTCACGCAGCGCCTGCTTCCAGCCCTTGTTTGCCAGCTTCGCCGCGTACGGGAACGTCGCATTCGTGAGCGCCAGCGTGGACGTCCGCGGTACACCGCCCGGCATATTCGCGACGCCGTAGTGAATCACGCCGTCCACGACATAGGTCGGATTCTCGTGCGTCGTCGCGTGAATCGTTTCCACGCAGCCACCCTGGTCGATCGCCACGTCGACGATGACGGAGCCCGGACGCATGCGCTTGAGGTCCTCGCGCCGTACGAGCTTCGGCGCCTTCGCGCCTGGAATCAGTACCCCGCCGACCACGAGGTCCGCGGTCTCGATCTGCTCCAGGATGTTGTGACGATTCGAGTGGATCAACTGCACGTTCGCCGGCATGACGTCAGACAGGTAGCGCAGCCGCTCGAGCGAGATGTCGAGCACCACCACCTTCGCGCCCATACCCGCCGCCATCTTCGCCGAATTGATCCCGACCACACCACCGCCAAGGATCACGACCTTCGCCGGCGCCACGCCCGGCACGCCACCGAGCAGCACGCCGCGCCCGCCGTAGAGCTTCTCGAGGTACTTCGCGCCTTCCTGCACCGCCATCCGACCAGCGACCTCGGACATCGGCGTCAACAGCGGCAACTCACGCGTCGGCAACTCGACGGTCTCGTACGCGATGCAGATCGCGCCGGAATCCATGTGTGCGCGCGTTAGGCGTTCGTCGGCCGCGAAGTGGAAGTACGTGAAGATCACCTGGCCGCGGCGCATGTGCTTCCACTCCGGCTCGATCGGCTCCTTCACCTTCATGATCATGTCGGCCTGACTCCAGACCGACGCGGCATCGGCACCGATCGTGGCGCCAACGTCCGTGTACATGGAGTCGGCGAACCCGCTGCCTTCGCCGCCGCCTTTTTCCACGATCACCGTGTGTCCAGCCGCAACCAGCGCCTCGGCGCCAGCCGGAACGAGGGCAATCCGGTTCTCGTTCGTCTTGATTTCCTTGGGGACGCCAATGCGCATAGTCGTGCCGTCTTTGGGTGTAGGTCGTGGTCAAGCCGCCGAGGCGGCGGGTCCGAGGCTCAGGACCGTGTGCAGTTCCGGTGTGAAGAAGTCGCGGCAGATCGCGGCGATCGTGTCGATGTCGATCCGATCGATGTCGGCCAGCAACTCGTCGAGTGGCTTGTAGGGTTCGTTGTACAGCTCCACTGCCGCCGCGCGATACATCCGCGACGAGACGCTTTCCAGCGACAGTGTGATCTGCCCCTTCAGCTGACTCTTGCCCGCATCGAGCTCCGCTTCCGGAATACCCTGCTCCGCGAGCAGGCGTAACTCGCCGCGGATCGCGTCAGCAGCGGCGCCGGCATTCTCGGGCGACGTGCCGACGTAGACGCCGTGCACGCCAGCATCAGCGTGAAACGACTGGTATGTGAACACCGAGTACGCGAGGCCCATCTCCTCGCGCACGCGCTGAAACAGACGCGAGCTCATGCCCCCGCCAAGCAGCATGCTCACCAGCGACATCGCGTACCGACGCGGATCGCCGTGCGCGATCGCCGGCGCGCCGAACACGAGGTGGGTCTGCGTCGATTCCCGATCGACATGCACCGTGCTCGGCGGCATCGCGTTAGGCCGCTCGGTCGTCACGAGCGGCGTCCCGCCACGCGGAATCTCCGACCAGCCGGTGCGCTCCAGCGTCTCGAGCAACGCGTCATGGTCCACGTTGCCGGAAACCGCAACGACGATGTGCTCGGGATGGTATGCGCGCTCGTGCAGGTCTCGAAGATCGCGAACACTGAGCGCCGACACCGTGTCCCGGGTGCCGAGGATGGAGAATCCGTACGGATGCGGGCCCCAGAGCGCCTCGTTATGCAGCTCGAACACGAGGTCATCCGGGGTGTCGTCCACCATGCTGATCTCCTCGAGCACGACCTTTCGCTCGAGCGTGAGGTCCTTCGACCGCAACGCCGGCCGAAAGATCAGGTCAGCGATGACGTCAGCGGCCTGCGGGAGATGCTCATCGAGCACACGGGCTTGAAACGACGTGTGTTCGCGCGCCGTGTAGGCGTCCAGCGAGCCGCCTAACACCTCGAGCGCCAGGGCCAGATCCCGCGCGGAGCGGTCACGCGTTCCCTTGAAAACCATGTGCTCGAGCATGTGAGACACGCCCATCTGCTCGCGCCGTTCATGGATGGACGCCGAGCGAACCCACGCCCCAAACGACACCGACCGCACTCCCGGCATGGTTTCCGAGAGCACGGTCAGTCCATTCGGTAGCGTAGTGCGCCGGAGCGCCGGGGCGAGGCGCGTTTCGACGCGGGTAATCACTCGCGCGAGCGGCCTCCGCCTGATCCACCGCGGCCACCACCGCCACGACGCGGACGGCGAGGTCTCTCGCCACGCTCACCGCCTTCGCTCGACTCCGAACCGGCGTCCGGTGCTGCCTGCGCCGCGGAGTACGACTCCTCGCCTTCGCCCGCGGCCGCACCGACGGTCTCGCGCGGCGGACGATCGCCTCGGTCACGACGCGGCTCCGACCCGTTGCCTGGGCCTTCGCCACCAGCATCACCCTCCGGCTTCGGCTGCAATGCCTTCATCGAGAGCCGCAGGCGGCCACGTTCGTCGCGATCGATGAGCTTCACCTTCACGCGATCACCCTTCTTGACGACGTCCTCGGTCCGCTCCGTCCGGCCGTGCCGCATCTCCGAGATGTGGAGCAGCGCTTCGGTACCGGGCAGGATCTCGACGAACGCGCCGAAGGCCGTCGTGCTCTTCACCAGGCCCTCGTAGGTGTCGCCGACGATTGGCTCCTGCGTGATCGCCTGAACCATCTGACGCGCACGCTCCATCGCCTCGCCACCAACCGCGGCAATCGTAACCGTGCCGGAGTCGTCGACGCTGATCTCCGCGCCCGTCTCATCCTGGATCCCGCGGATCGTCTTGCCCTTGGGGCCGATGAGATCGCCGATCTTCTCGGGGTTGATCTGCACCGTGACGATGCGCGGCGCGTACGGCGACAGGTCGGGACGATGAGCGGCGAGCGCCTTGTTCAT
>Ga0310810_10005102_pt1 | contig 14625 bp, 14 predicted proteins | sample NCmetagenome_FD_207641 | JGI IMG/M metagenome (GOLD analysis project Ga0310810, IMG submission 207641) | Soil microbial communities from experimental microcosm in Duke University, North Carolina, United States - NC | ecosystem: Engineered > Artificial ecosystem > Soil microcosm > Unclassified ... | reverse complement strand
ATCCCCCGAAAGAGCGCTTACAACATAACTGTTCGGTTATGTTGTGAATGGCGCTCGGGGGGAAACACCCAAGGTATGATCGGGAAACCTACGCACCTGGTACGGAATGGGAGCGGTTTCCTCTAACGAAACAAATGCCTTATTAGCCACTGATGCTGTTGCTCAGTTGGTCGAGATGTGGCTGTTCGGGCGATCGCCCCGCACTATTGATGTTTACCGCCGTTATGCTCATCGCTTTTTGAGTTACGTCAATAAGCCCCTCCACTTGGTCACTTTAGCAGATATGCAGGGGTGGCAGAAGACGCTTGAAGGGATGGCTCCTAATAGCCAGCGGATTGCGATCGCAGCCGTCAAATCTTTCCTGAAGTTTGCCTCTAGCACTGGGGTATTAGAGGTCAATCTCGGCGTGTTGATGCGATCGCCCAAAGGGAAGGACGCCCTGACGGAGCGGCTGTTGACTGAAGCCGAAGTGGCGGCGATGATGGCTTGTGAGAAAGATGTGCGGAATTATTTGATTCTGCGGCTGCTTTATCTGGCTGGTTTGCGCGTCAGCGAACTTTGTCAGCTCTGCTGGAAGGACACGGTGCCCAGAGGTGAGACAGGACAGATTACTGTGCAAGGCAAGGGGGGAAAGGTCCGCACTATTTTATTACCCGCAACGCTTTGGACACAACTGCAACAACTAAGAGTAGATGCCAATGCTAGTGACCCGGTGTTTCGTTCCAAAAATGGTAAGCCCCTCGAACGCACCAGAGTTTTCCGAATTGTCAAGGCAGCGGCTAAACGGGCTGGGATTAACGAAAATGTTAGCCCACATTGGTTGAGACACGCTCACGCTTCTCATAGTCTCGATCACGGTGCTCCGCTGCATCTGACTCAACGCACTTTGGGACACTCCAGAATTGGAACGACCGAGCGCTATTTGCACGTTAGGCCCAATGACAGTTCGGCTATGTATCTACCTGAGTGAGAGGTATTGCCTGAATCTGTCTGTCCACCCTAACTTTTGGGCATGATACTCAAGCAGGTCAATGGCTCCTCGGAATATTTGTTAGATTCTTTAATCCCAAATAGGATGATTTATGCTCAAAGACTTAGATAGAACCCTGGAGGAACTGCTGAAGCGCGAACTGCCACTAGACTTAGTCTCGTCAAATTCGCCAGATAGCCTGTTGCCGCAAGTCGCAATTAGCTTTGTCACACCTGACAGTGAGTTTGTCAATTATGTGACACCCCCGGCAATCAGCCTCTTCCTCTACGATGTGCGAGAAAACCTTGGGTTGCGTAGCAAGGATTGGTCGGTGGAACGCCAAAGCAACGGCACGGCACTCAAAAAGTACCCTCCAACACGGGTGGACTGCTCTTACCTGATTACGGCTTGGCCTCGTGAAAAGTCGGATTCGCAGACAGAACACTATCTACTAGGTGAAGTGATGAAGGTGCTGCTGCGCTATCCAGAACTTCCAGTGGAGGTGCTTCAGGGAAGTCTCAAGACACAAGAGCTTCCCATACGAGCAGTCGTCCTGCGTCCTAGTCTATTGCAAAGTTTAGGGGAATTTTGGCAAGCGATCGGCGGAAAGCCTAAGCCAACGCTCAACTACACCGTCACTATTGCTGTATCGGTGGATGAAATTGGGGAACCTGTGCCACTGGTGGTGGATAAGCAGCTGTCGATTGAGCCTTCCATCGAAAAAGGTTCGGGATAAGTAGTAGGCACAAATAAACGCAGGTATGTCAACAAATGTTAAGAGACTAAAATCCTCTTGTCTTCTCGCTTCTGCCTTGGAGCCTTCTGCCCTCTGCCCTACCTTTATGACAAATATTAATACTAACCTACTTAGTAGGAAAGGTATTGTATGGAATTGCAAGTTGGCCTGAGTTTGACAAGTTGCTCAAAGGGAAACATGATGATGTCAACAGAGAAAATCCGTCATCAGGTGGCGATCGCAGGAAAAGTCACTGATAAAGAAACGGGTCAAACTATTGGCGGAGCTATAGTTGAAATCACTGAGATGCCAGAGCCATTTAAAACCAAGCTGGCGCTGAAAGCCTTACAGTACGGAGCTGATTGGGAGACTTTACCTGAGCGTCCCGATCGCACCAGAACCGCAGTTGATGGATACTTTTATTTTGTCGATTTGCCCGATGGCAACTATACGTTGACGGCAACATTGCCGGGAACTAGCACCCGTTACGACTCTGCCCAGACCACGGCGATTGTACCCTCCGGCGATAACGAGGGTAAACCTAAGTTTACCGCCAATATCGATCTACCACCGTCTGGAATCAAAGGTCAAATCAAAGACCCAGAAGGTCATTCTGTCCGCACAGCCAAAGTGCAAATACAGGGAAGCGGTGAATATACCTTCAGTAACGATGAAGGAAAGTATCTACTCAGTGGCTTAGAGGCACCCAAAAACAAAGCACAAAAGCGCACTGTAAATGTATCTGTTTTTGCCCAAGGCTACCAGCAGGGAGGGGGTAGCGTACAGTTCGGTTTAGGTGAAGTGACAGAGAAAGATTTTCCGTTGAACAAGTCAGACCCAAAACCTACATCCTGATAAACAGGCAAATGTAGTTTTTTGGGTTTCAAGCAAAACACATTCATTCAACTCTATTGAGGAGTAAAAATAATGCCAGTAGTGTTCAATCCGTCTCAAAGCGCTCCAGGAGTTTATGTCCAAGAAGTACCATCCGGGTCAGCCCCCATTGCTGGTGTTGGTACTAGTACCGCTGGGTTTATTGGAGTCATCCCAGATACTATTACCATTCCTACTGATAAACCTAATTCCAACTATAATTCGCAGGTATTTATAACAGTTGAAAACTTCCCTTACGTGACTGAAACCTTTCCCTCAAAGGCAGGTGACAAAATAACTGATGAAGTAAAGCTATGTACAAACTTCAGCGAATTTAAGAAATCCTTTGGTGACTTCTCCCTAGACAACGGTCAGAATAATTTGGCTCAGGCTGTGTACGGCTTTTTTAGAAACGGGGGTACGCGTTGCTATGTTGTGCGGGTGACGAGTGAAGACGAAGCCTCAGTCACAGCTGCCCTGGACAAATTCGAGGCGATTGATGAAATTGCTATTGTTGCAGCTCCTGGTATTACCAACAAAACTGTACTCGATGCGATCGCCTCCCACTGCAAGTCAGTGCAAGACCGCTTTGCCATCTTAGATTGTCCTACTACTAACCAAGATGGCGACCAGACCAAGGCAATCGATCAATCTAATATTAATAACTCAAAGATTCTACCTGACAATTCAGATTATGCTGCTTTCTATTTCCCCTGGATTAAGGTATTTGACCCAATCACTAAGCTAAAAAATCCATCAGGGGACGGACTCAGAGATGTACCACCTAGCGGACATATTGCTGGAGTGTATGCACGCGTAGATACGCAACGGGGCGTTCACAAAGCACCCGCCAACGAAGTTTTGGTGGGAGCAGCCGATCTAATGTATAACGTCAGCAAAGCCCAACAGGCTGGACTGAATTCCCAAGGTATCAACTGCATCCGCTATCTCAACGGTAATATCCGGGTGTGGGGCGCACGTACTATAGGAGGTGATGCCAATGGAGAGTTCAAGTACATCAATGTGCGTCGTTTGTTTAACTATCTGCGCGAGTCCATTGATGAGGGAACTCAGTGGACGGTATTTGAGCCAAATTCACCCGACCTCTGGGCAAGAATTCGACGCAATGTGAATGCCTTCCTGCTAACGGTTTGGCGTAGTGGGGCTTTGTTTGGCGATACGCCAGAGCAGGCTTTTTACGTCAAGTGTGACGAAGAAACCAATCCACCCGAAATTCGCGAGCAGGGTATGGTCGTAACTGAGATTGGGGTAGCTGTGGTCAAACCCGCTGAATTCGTTATCTTCCAACTCAGTCAGTGGGCGGGGCCTGGTGGTAAATGATGGCTACAAACTACCCCATCCCTGGCGTTTATTTAGAGCAGGTGTTGCCAACATCTGTTCCTGAATTCCTCACGGGTATACCTGCATTTTTAGGTTTTGTTAATGCTGGCAATAACGACGACATTAATAAACCGAAAATGCTGACTCTATGGCCACAATTTGAGGGTTATTTTGGTCAACTACAATCATCGCTGCCGAATTACTTAGGTTATGCAGTGCGTGGTTTTTTTGAAAATGGCGGTCGCCTGTGTTATGTAGTCCCGTTGGGAAATCAAGCGACTTTAGCAGCGTTTAAGGCTGGGTTGGAAGCCTTAGAAGCGTTTGAAGGAATCGATCTGATTTGTGCACCCGATATTATGGCTTTAAATCAGGGTCAACAATTGGACGCACAAGCAGCGATGATCGAACATTGCGAAAAGTTAGGCGATCGCTTTGCTATCCTTGATTCTCAGAATGTGTCGGCAAGGGATATACAACAGCTAACAAGCGATAGTGCTGCGATGTATGCTCCTTGGTTACAAGTTAAAGATGCTCAGGGTTATGTCCCCCCCTGCGGTCATGTTGCTGGAATTTTCGCTAGTAGCGATCGCGCGGGAGGCATCCATCAATCTCCAGCTAACTATGTTTTGGAGGGTGCGTTAGACCTGAGTTTCAACTTTTCTAATGATGAATTGCAACGTCTCAATCCTAAAGATGAACCAGGAGGCGTGAACTGCATTCGTGCTTTGACGGGGCGGGGAATTCGCATTTGGGGCACCCGGACGTTAAGCAAAGACCCCAATTGGCGTTATATCAACGTGCGACGGCTATTTATCAACGTACATCGTTGGATTGAACGTAACCTAGCTGATGTTGTTTTTGAAACGAATGACATTAAGCTCTGGGTGCGAATCGAGCGGGAATTAACGCATTATTTTGAGTCCTTGTTTGAGCAAGGTGCCCTGAAAGGAGCCACGACCGAAGAGGCTTTTTATGTCAAATGCGATGCTGACACTAATCCGCCAGAATCGCTCGATTCCGGGCAAGTGGTAACCGAAATTGGTTTAGCACCCGTGATTCCCAGTGAATTCATCATAGTGCGTTTAATTCAAGGCTCTAGTGGAGTTGCAATCGTTTAATTCCTATTAATCTCAGGAGATTTGTTTATGCCAAGTATCAAAGCACCTCATCAACCCGATCCGTATGCTGGATACAATTTTTTTGTGGAATGGAACGGCATTATTCATGCTGGATTTAGAGAATGTACGGGGTTAAATTCATCCCAAACGGCGACGGAATATCGGGAAGGAACCGATCCGCTCACTAAACGCAAATTAATCGGCTTGAATAACTACGGAAATATCACCCTAAAACGTGGCATTACTAACAATGACGAACTCTGGAAATGGCGGCAGAACTTGATGAAAGGAAATGCCGATCGCCGAGATATTTCTATTGTCCTCCTAGACTATACTGGTCAAGAAAAAATTCGCTGGAATCTGATCCACTGTTGGCCTACAACCTGGACGGGAGCCGATCTAAATGCCACGTCTGATGAAGTAGCGATCGAAACGTTGGAACTTGCCCACGAAGGAATCGCTGTAGATAAATGGTCTTGAATTAGGAGCTAATTCATGATTCAGCAGACGGAATTTCCGTTTATCTTGCCCCAAGGGTATGTAGACTCAGAAGGCAATGTTCATCGGGAAGGAACCATGCGACTGGCGACAGCATATGACGAGATTACACCCTTGCGCGACCCACGAGTGCAAGCAAATCCTGGCTATTTGGTGATTATTCTCTTGTCGCGAGTAATTACGAATTTGGGCACGCTGGAGCAAATAAATCCTAGGACAATCGAGGGTTTATTTTCTGCCGATTTGGTCTACTTGCAAGACTTATATCAGCGGATTAATCAAAACGGTCACAGTCGTTTCCAAGTCACTTGTCCACACTGTCAGGGTGAATTTGAGGTAGAAACTGTGCCGATGGGGGAGTAACGTGCTACCCCTCACATCGGTTACTTGAGGAGGTAGCATATATTGCATATCACTTTCACTGGCCACACGCCCAAATTATGGCAATGGAACATTGGGAAAGACAGCAGTGGGTGGGTGAGATTGCCCGAATTAATCAGCAGTTGTAACGATGGATTTATATCATGTCCGGTGATAAGCTGTGCGTCATCTAGTTTTACGGGGCAATCTAAGGCAGCAAACGGTTGCAGGCGCTCGCATTATCAAATTTAGATGCGCGTCAGCTTATGCCTTAATAAAATTTTGCAAAGTTTGTAGTTGCGCTTCAGCGATCGCATCGCAACTAGGAACTTGATATTATGGGTGATTTGCCGGACTTGATAGTACTGGTTGAGGCTATCCTCACCTTGTAGAGACTTCCGCCGAAACGTCTCTACGACACCAATCATGAAAAGAGGGCTAATAGGGCGGATTTGGTATGAAAGGGACTAAAGAAACTTAATTGGAGGAAATATGGTCGCCAAATTAGGACTTCATGCTGCTTTTGCTGCGGGAACCGATTTACTGGGAACGCGTTTTGACCCTTATATGTCCTACAATTTTTTGGTGGAAATTGATGGGTTAGTCACAGGTGGATTTACAGAAGTTACGGGTCTAGAAAGTGAAATTCAGTTGGAGGAGTATCAGGAAGGTGGCAGGAATGAATACATACATAAATTTCCTACCCGAACGGTTTATCCCAACCTAGTTTTAAGCCACGGAATGACAGCGATAGATTCCCTATGGGATTGGTACTCGTCTGCCAGCAAAGGCCAAATTAAGCTACGCAGCGGCACGATTATGCTCTTAGATCGCAAGCGTTTACCTATCACATGGTGGAATTTCAAGGATGCTTATCCAGTCAAATGGGTGGGACCTCAATTTGAAGCTAGTAATGATACACAAGTGGCAGTTGAACGGGTTGAATTGGTGCATCGAGGGATTAAAAAACCTTCATTTGCGCGAGGTTTAGCACTTGCTAGAACTATAATCTAAAATCCTATGACTGAGTCAGATAGTTTTGACCCCAAACTGCTTCAGCGACTCACTCGTCCGCTGATTCAACCTGGGGTGATTAGTCCTAGGATGGCTAGGAAAATTATTTTGCGATCGCAGCGTTTTGCTAACCATTTACCTCTGCTGGCGATCGCTCAACGTCATTACAATGTGGCAGAGTTAAAAACTGAACAACTGCCGATTGTTTATGCTCAATCTCGGCAAAATGAAGCTCAAACAGAAAGTGGCATTTCTCTTGGGATAAATGCCGATGCACAAACGTCTCAACCTGAGGCGAGTCAACGAACGGTAGTTCAAGCTAAATTCGCTTCGCTAAAATCTCCAACGTCTTTAACAGTTAATCCTGCTCCTCAGGCAGTTGTTTCCCAGCAACAAAACCCAACCAATACTCCGCCTCTATCCAGTTCACTTCCACTACATTCTGCCCCGATTCAGGGCAATTTAGAGTCGGAATCGGTACCGATTGTTTATGCTCAATCTCGGCAAGATGAAGCTCAAACAGCAAGTGGCATTTCTCTTGAGGCAAATGCCGATGCACAAACGTCTCAACCTGAGGCGAGTCAACCACTGGTAGTTCAAGCTAAATTCGTTTCAGCCAAATCTCCAGCTTCTTTAGGAGTTAATCTTGATACTCAGCCAGTTATTCCCCAGCAGCAAAATCCGATTAATACTCTGCCACTATCCAGTCCACTTCCACTACATTCTGTCCCGAATCACGGCAATTTAGCGTCAGAATCTGTGCCGATTGTTTATGCTCAATCTCGGCAAGATGAGGCGGTGAAGACGTTAATGAATACTGTTGCAACGGAAGAAGCGATCGCAACCCCACATCAGCCATCACCACCCCGAAAATTAGTAGTTCGAGAAACCCGCATAAATTCGGCTAAATCAAACACACCTTTAGTATTTTCTACTCCACCTGTGCTCGCGCCGCAAGCGTCTCAAGAACTGCCAAACAGAACAATACAGGAATTTTCTCCTATTTCAATGAACCCAGAGCGCTTGCCTGTTAATCCTCAGTCACCTCCAAGTCCTAACTTGCGAACGCAAGTTAACAATTCTAACACTTCAGCCCCCCAAATTGATATCGATGCTTTAGCTGCTAAAGTTGAGCGAAAATTAATGCGAAAATTAATCGTAGAAAATGAGCGCCGAGGACGGAAATTATGAAATTAGAAAAGTTGAGAATATTAGTTGAAGAAAAATCAATTAATGGTAAGCCTTTCTTTAGTGTAAATCCGATTGAGGTACTTTTCAATCCCACTCGAATTGAAATTACTAAAGTTGGATGGACACAAGGTTTTGGTGGCACTTTGGAGGCAGCCGATCAACCAGCAACCTTAAGTGTTGACTTATTTTTTGATACTAGCTTAGTAGGAGTAAGCTCTACCGATGTTGCTCTGTTTGCCCCTCCGATTCCTAGCGTATCATTACTGCCAGATATCACTCCCATTAAAGATGTTCGTAACTATACTAAACAAATTTACAGTCTCACCGAAAAAAAAGGCAATTTCGGGAACCGACCACCTATTTGTAAATTAGTCTGGGGAACGAATACAGTTTTACTTCAAGGCGTTCTCAAACAGTTAACCAAAAGCTATACTCGGTTTCTGGCAGATGGAACGCCTGTACGTGCAACTTTAAACTGCTCGTTTGAAGAGTGGGAACCTCCAGAAACAAAACAAAAGAAGCTCAATCCTATTGACGATCCCATTCGCATTGTTAGACGTGGGGAAACGTTAACCAGTATTGCGGCTCAAGAATATAACGACCCGAGTTTGTGGCGCGTGATTGCCGCAGCTAACAAGCTTGATAACCCGCGCAATTTGATTCCCGGACAACAGTTAACGGTTCCCCCTTTGCCACCCAATAGTACGACTTAAAGGAGGTGATTGCTTCAATGCCTGAACCCAAAGGTACCCAAAAACTCGTTCCTAAACTGAATATTCTAGTGAACAGCCAACCTTTGGCTTTACCCGCTAAGTTTGCTATCCAAAAACTCGAAGTTTCTGAAGATTTAGAAGCACTCGGAATGTTTAGTTTCCAGATTATTGCCTGGAACGTGGTGAAAAATCAAGTAACTTGGATAGATAGCGACCTATTTGATATTGGCAATCCAGTTGAGATTCAACTGGGGTATGGCAATAGTTTGAAAACGCTAATCGTAGGAGAAATTATCGGCTTAGAACCGGAGTTTTCTCAAGAATCTGTTCCAACTCTTGTGGTGCGCGGGTATGATTTGGGACATCGACTGTCGCGGGGACGCAAGACGCGATCGTTTCGGAAAATGAAAGATAGCATGATTGTTAAGCAAATTGCTAGAGAGTTCGGAATTGCCTTTGAAGTAAAAGATACAGAAGTGGAATTGGACTATGTTTTGCAACATAATCAGACAGATCTAGAGTTTATTCAAGCTAGAGCCAAGCGGATTGGATATGAAGTGATTTTCGTAAATAAGACGCTTCATTTTCGCCCTAAACAAAACGACAAAGCCAAAGTATTAACATTAAACTATCCAGACAATTTGTTGGAATTTTCACCGCGACTGAGTACGCTTGCCCAAGCTGGAAAAGTCCAAATTCGTGCTTGGGATTTTAAACAGAAAAAACCAATTATCGACCAAGCGATCGCTGACAATCAAAAAAGCTCAATGGGTAAGACTAGTGGTTCGATCGCAGTAACCCGAAAATTTGGCTTAGTGAATCAAGCGATCGTGACTCAACCTGTCTATAGCCAAGCAGAAGCAAAGCAAATTGCTGTAGGACAATTTAATGAAATGGCACTCACCTACATTACAGGTGAAGGAACTTGTTTGGGTAACCCAGACTTACGTGCAGGTAAAGTCATTGAAATTGCTAACATCAGTAAGCGCTTTAGCGGGCTTTATTACGTCACAGCAGCGACTCATACCTATGCACGAGAAGGCGGTTATCAAACTCAGTTTACAGTTAAAAGAGATGCTACAAATTTGTAGTTCATACGAAATCCGGATTAACTACTCTTTTTTTTTACGAACCACAGAGTCACAGAGTTCACAGAGTAGAGAATAAGAGGAGATATGGAGATAAGAGGGGTTAGAGATGCGGATTTGTATCATCATTTGCAGTTAGGAGTGTAGCGATATGCTTGGGATAAATTTACTGTCTAATGCGTTGAATGATCCTGATAGAGAAGGTCGTTTTTATGGTGTAGCGATCGCTGAAGTGACGAATAACAAAGATGAAGAAGGATTAGGGAGAATTAAGGTAAAGTTTCCCTGGCTTTCAGATACAGATGAAAGCTTTTGGGCGAGGGTATTAACTCCAATGGCTGGGAAAGACTATGGTATTTACTTTTTGCCAGAAGTTGGGGATGAAGTCCTGGTGGCATTTGAGCATGGCATGATTGAATTTCCTTACATTTTGGGAGCGCTTTGGAATGGGAAAGATAAGCCACCCGATACAAATAGTAATGGGAAGAATAATAAACGAATTATTAAATCTCGCAGCGGTCATGTTATTCGATTAGATGATACGGAGGGGGAGGAAAAAATTGAGATAATTGATAAATCAGGCAAGAATAGCATTGTCGTTAGTACCAAAGAAAATAGCATTGCGATCGCTGCTGATGCCAACATAGAAATTAAATCTAAAAACGGCAACCTCAAACTCAGTGGTCAGAGTATTGAGATTGATTCAAAAGCAGAGATAAAAATAAAAGCTAGCCAAAACATGGACTTGAAAGCCGGACCGGAACTGAATATTACGGGAGATATGGTGAATATTAATTAGGAGAAAAATTATGGGCACACCAGTCGCAAGGCAAGGAGATTTAGTGACGACATCTTGTATTCATCAAGTCAAGGGGCAGCTACCTAGCTCACCTCCAGTTGTCGCACCATTACCGCATCCCTTTGCTGCAACATTAGAGCAAAATCTCAGCACAAAAGTGAAGATTGGTGGCAAGTTTGTGGCATTGAAAGGAAGTAAAGGAGAAGCCAAGTCTCACCCACCTTTACCGCCACCAGGAACTGCACCATTAGGATATGTCAAACCTCCCAATAATCAAGCAGAAATTGTCGAAGGGAGTTCCTCGGTGAAAATCGAAGGAAAACCTGTAGCTCGTATTGGCGATCCAGTGAAAACTTGTAGCGAAGCTCCTCCGCCTCACGGTGTAGTAGCACCGGGGCCTGGTGCACCAGCACAGGTGTTTATTGGGGAATAAAGGGAGTTTTTATGAGCGGTGATTTTTTGGGTGTGGGATGGACATCCCCAGTGAAATTAGATGAGAATGGTCAAGTTGTTATGGCGAAATATGAAGATTGCGTGCGCCAATCAATTTGGACAATCCTCAGTACAGCTAGGGGAGAGCGACTCATGCGCCCGGATTTTGGTTGCGGCATTCATGATTTAGTGTTTGCGAGTAATAGTGCGGCAACCATCGGGGAAATTGTTAGTGAAGTTAGTGAAGCGTTGATTGAATGGGAGCCGCGTATCGATGTACTGAATGTGGATGTTCAAACCGCTCCAAATCAACCCAACCAACTGCTGATTCAGATTAACTACCAAGTGAGAACGACGAATAATCGGTTCAATTTGGTTTATCCGTTTTACTTAGGGTAACTGCTATGTTGCTGCCGCCGAAGATTGACAACCGCACTTATGATGACATCGTTGAACAAACGGTGAAATTAGGGCAACACTTTACCGTTCAAGACTCTAGCGATGTTGTCGCCAACAAACTTGAAGAGTTGCTTGATCGCACAATTGCCGAGGACATCAAAGATGCTGAAGGCAACATAATCGCGGCAGCAGGTACGTTAATCGATCAAAAAATAGCAGATGCGCTCCTGAAAATCGAGAGTTTAAAACAAGTTAAAGTCAACAGCAAAGGTTGGTGTAAACCAGACAAACCCGACGCGGGTTTAGCACTCATTCGCATCTTTGGGCGCATGGCGGCTTTGGTGAGCGATCGCCTCAATCAAGCTCTGGAAAAAAACTTTCTGGCTTTTCTCGATCTGATCGGTACGCAAATTCTACCACCCCAGCCTGCGCGGGTGCCTCTTACCTTCTCTCTAGCAACAGGTGCTAAAGTCGATGCGTTGGTTCCTGCCCGTACCCAAGTAGCTGCTCCTGCGACAGCGGGAGAGAATCAAGAGGTTGTTTTCGAGACTGAGCGGGACTTGGTTGTGACACCAGCACAATTGCAAGCCGTGTTTGTGCGTGACCCTGGCACAGATTGCTATAGTGATTACACTCAGAAAGCCACAGGCATTGAGGATACTGCCTTCTCGGTTTTCAGCGCAGAACTGTCCATCGAACATTCTCTCTACCTTGCCTGCGATCAGCTGTTCACCCTACCGGAACCCAAGACAGTAACTCTGAGGATGAACTCCCCTGAAACGGCTTTGCTGGCAGGGTTGCCCATTACTTGGTCGTACTGGGATGGCGCAACTTGGCAAGGGTTATCAAGTTCTTCGAGCAGCCCCAATTTGTGGCAAGTCACGATCGCCAATTTACCCATTCCCACACCATTAGCGATCGACGGCTTGAATGCTGCATGGGTGCGTGCTCAACTTAAGCAGTCACCACTCCAGTCACAGACTTCATCACTGCACATTGACCAGATTACCGCTCAGGTAAGGATTGGGCTTATTGATCTAGCACCCGATCTGTGTTTTTTCAACAGCACTCCCATCGATCTGAGTAAGGATTTCTATCCCTTTGGCGAACAGCCACGCTTTAATGATACGTTCTATATTGCCAGTAAAGAAGCGTTTGCTAGACCTGGTAGCCTAGTTACGGTAACTGTGACCCAGAGTGAAGGTTCAACTATCAATACTAATGGGAATGTTGAGCTAGCATGGGAAGCTTGGGATGGTATTGGGTGGGTGAAATTGACAACAAGTTCCACCACCCTCGATGGCGCAGAAATTCCAGCAGGCTCAAAAACATTACCTGCTAACTTTACAGCTAGCGGTAAAGTGAAATTTACCCTATCGCAATCAACTGCTCCAACTGTAATTAATGGGGAAACCAACGGCTGGATTCGTGTTCGTATCGTTAAGGGTAACTACGGCACTGAAGCGACTTTTAATCAATCGAGTACATTTACCCTCCTTAATGAAGAGAGTAAAGCAACGACAAAACAAATTAAGGTCACTAGTGTTAGAGGCTTCATGCCTGACGATACTATCTGGATTGACTCAGGTAGTAAACAGGAAATAGTCGATATTGAGAGTGTCGATATCCCGAAACAGACATTCACCCTGAAGACAGCTCTCACCAAAGATCATTCTATAGGAACCAGTGTGATATTGGGTTCAGCTTCCGCTTTTGCATCACCATCGCTGAACTCACTGAAACTGAGTTATACCTACGATGCCACAGCTCCCATCTCAGCTTGTCGCACTTACAACGATTTCACCTACCTCGATCCCTTTGGCATTGAGCGCGTCACCCCAATCAGCGAAGATGCAGCCAGCGGACAGAATCAACTCAAGGTTGACAGCATTGGGGGTTTGGCAGTTGGCGATCGCATCTCGATGAATTCAGGCAATCAGGCATACGAGATCCAAGCGATCGCTCCCAACACCAAAACAGTCACGCTAAAAACACCACTAACTCAAGCTTACGCCAAAGGCACCCAAGTCATTCGATCCTTCGAGCCCTTTACCGCTACAGCAGACAGCAAGCCAACTTTATATCTGGGATTTGACCAACCTTTCCCCAATCAAGCAGTCGCCCTCTATGCCCAAGTAGAACCCCCGAAACCTGATGAAGTAACAGTAACAGATGGGGAAACAATCTCTACAAGTACCCCTCAACCCCCTCGCTTAGTCTGGGAATATGCCAGCCCTTCTGGTTGGAAGCGTCTTGGTGTCCAGGATGAAACCAGTGCTTTTGCCGAACGGGGTATGATTCGGTTCATTGGCACGCCAGACTTTACTACTGGCGCTGAGTTTGGTCAATCCCTCTACTGGCTGCGGGTACGCTGGGAGAGTGGAGAATTCCGGCTAGAACCACGCCTGCGACGTTTACTAACCAACACCACTTGGGCAAGTCAGACAACGACGATTGAAAACGAGAATCTCGGTTCTAGTGATGGTAACCCCAACCAAACCTTCCGCACGACCAATTCACCTGTATTGTTAGGTCAGCGGCTTGAGGTAAAGGAACAGGAAGTTCTTTCGCCTGCTGAACAGTCTGCCATTGAACAGCTAGAGGGGGCTGATGCCGTTACCATCCTTCGAGATGAGGCTGGAATTCCTGAAGCCGTTTGGGTGCGTTGGCATGAAGTACCAGATTTCTATGGTTCTGGGCTACGCGATCGCCACTATACAATTAATCGCATCACGGGTGAGGTGCTATTTGGCGACGGGCAACATGGAATGGTACCACCCATTGGTCGGAATAATCTTCGCATGTCCCTGTATCAGATCGGCGGTGGTGAACAGGGGAACAAAGAGGCTAACACAGTCAATCAATTGAAAACCACCGTGCCCTACATTGATAGCGTCACCAACCTGGAAGCCGCTGGGGGTGGGACAGACTTAGAACCTATGGAGCGCGTCAAGGAACGGGGGCCTAAGGTGCTGCGACACCGGGGTAGAGCGGTGACGGTTCAAGACTTTGAGGATTTGGCTTATGAGGCATCACCCGATGTGGCGAGAGTAAAAGCGATCGCTCCCAATCGAATAGTAACCAACGGTAAAA
>Ga0310810_10005101_pt1 | contig 14632 bp, 13 predicted proteins | sample NCmetagenome_FD_207641 | JGI IMG/M metagenome (GOLD analysis project Ga0310810, IMG submission 207641) | Soil microbial communities from experimental microcosm in Duke University, North Carolina, United States - NC | ecosystem: Engineered > Artificial ecosystem > Soil microcosm > Unclassified ... | reverse complement strand
CGCTCGACGTCAACCGCCCCGCCGCCATGGAACAGCTCAAAGTGCTGGGCGAGCAGATCAATGTGCCGACCCTCCCTATCATTCTGGGTCAGCGTCCCACCGACATCGCCAAGCGCGCGCTCGCTGCCGCGCGTGTCGGTGGCTACGACGTGCTGATCCTGGATACGGCAGGCCGTCAGCATGTCGATGAAGCCCTGATGGCCGAAGTCGCCGAGGTCAAGAAGCTCACGCAACCGCATGAGACGCTGCTGGTAGCCGACTCGCTCACCGGCCAAGACGCCGTGAACATCGCGAAAAGCTTCAACGACCGGGTGCAGATCTCCGGCATCATCCTGACACGGACGGACGGCGATCAGCGCGGCGGCGCGGCGCTTTCGATGCGCGAAGTCACGGGCGCTCCGATCAAATTCCTCGGCACCGGCGAAAAGCTCGACGCGCTCGAGGCGTTCCATCCGGCGCGCGTCGCCTCGCGCATTCTCGACATGGGCGATGTGGTGTCCCTGGTCGAGAGAGCGGTCGAGACGGTCGATCGCGACAAGGCCGAAAAGCTCGCCAAGAAGATGAAAAAGGGCGAGCTCGATTTCAACGATCTCGCCGATCAGCTCTCCCAGATGCGCAAGATGGGCGGCATGCAGGGTCTTCTCGGGATGCTGCCGGGAATCGGCAAGATCAAGGATCAGATCGCCGCCGCCGGACTCGACGATCGGCTGCTGAAACGTCAGGAAGCGATCATCTCGTCCATGACCAAGGAAGAGCGCGTCAGGCCCGACGTCATCAACGGCTCGCGCCGCAAGCGCATCGCGTTGGGTGCAGGCGTCGAAGTCTCCGAGGTCAACAAGGTGCTGAAGATGCAGCGCCAGATGGCCGATCTGATGAAGAAAGTGGGCAAGGGCGGGCGCGGTATGTTGGGCGCGCTTGGCGGCATGAACCCGCAAATGCTGGCGGGTCTCGCCAATCGTCCGGGCGGCCCGCCGGGCTTGCCCCCCGGAATGCCGCCATTGCCTCCTGGGTTTGGAAAAAAGTGAGAGTCTCTTTCATCGCTATAGGGAAGGAACAGGAATGTCGTTGAAAATCAGATTGTCCCGCGGTGGCACCAAGAAGCGCCCGCATTATTCGATTGTCGTTGCGGAATCGCGCTCGCCGCGCGACGGCCGCTTCATCGACCAGATCGGCTATTACAGTCCGATGCTGCCCAAGGAGCATGCCGATCGTCTCAAGATCGATCTGGAAAAGGCGAAGACCTGGCTCGGCAAGGGTGCGACGCCATCCGACCGCGTGCACCGCTTTCTCGCGGACGCCGGCGTCTTGAAGCACGTACAGCACCACAATCCCGAAAAGATGAAGCCGAAGAAGAAAGCGCAGGAACGCGCCGCGGCCGCCGCCAAGGCTGCCGCTGCGGCCGGAACCGCGTCGGCTTGACGGAACGGCGCGTCTTTGTCGGCGCCGTCGCGGGCGCCCACGGCATCAAGGGCGAAGTGAGGGTCAAGACCTTCACCGTGGACCCCGCAAGCCTGGGCGCATATGGCCCGCTCGCGACCGAGAACGGAACGCGCCTTCAAATCGCTGCTCTTCGCCCCGGCCGAAACGGTGAGTCGATCGTTCGCTTCGTCGGCGTTTCCGACCGCAATGCCGCCGAAGCGTTGCGCGGTGCACAGTTATACGTCTCGCGCGCAGCTCTGCCCGAACCGGAAGCAGGCGAGTTCTACTACGCCGATCTGATCGGACTGCGCGCCGAAGATGCAAAAGGCGCGGTCCTGGGCACGGTGCGCGCGCTCCACAATTTCGGCGCCGGCGATGTGATCGAGATCGAATTCACCGGCGGCGAGACCGAGTTCATCCCCTTCACGGATGCGAACGTCCCGCTGGTCGACCTGGTCGCGGGCCGCATCGTGATCGTCCCGCCGCAATACGATGAGGATTGATCTCGATTTCCTCGACCGCGTTATTGCAAGCCGCGAGGAAGTCCTTTGAACACCGAAGAACGAATATCGGAAGGCGTCGGCGTATGGCCCATCACGAATTGCCCGCCTATTTGGGGCCAAATGAGCCCAATGGACGCGACCACCGCGGCAAGGCACAGGGCGAGCACCACGATCTTCATGATAAAAGCATAACACTGAGTAGCTCATTGCGCATCCCATTCGAGATCTGAAAACGATGTGGCGGGCGACGGTTCTGACGCTCTTCCCGGAAGTTTTCCCCGGACCGCTCGGCGTCTCTTTGGTCGGCAAGGCTTTGAACGAAGGCCTCTGGCAGCTCACCGTCCGCGATATCCGCGACCACGGCGTCGGCCGCCATCGCAGCGTCGATGACACGCCCGCGGGTGGCGGCCCGGGCATGGTCATGCGAGCCGATGTGGCGGCCGCCGCCATCGACGCAGCACGAGCGGGCGACGATCCGGCCAGGCCGTTGATCTATCTCTCCCCGCGCGGCAAACCCCTGACCCAAAAACAGGTGCGCCTGCTCGCGTTGGGGCCTGGGGCCCTCCTCTTTTGCGGCCGTTTCGAGGGACTCGACGAACGGGTGCTCGCCGCCCGCGGCATGGAAGAGGTTTCGCTCGGCGATTTCGTGCTCGCCGGCGGCGAGGTGGCCGCCATGGCCTTCATCGAGGCCTGTGTCCGCCTCCTTCCCGGCGTCATGGGAGCGCAGAGCTCGGGACACGAGGAAAGCTTCGAGCAGGGCCTCCTCGAATACCCCCACTACACCCGCCCGCAAGGCTTCGAGGGCGCGGACATCCCTTCGGTCCTTCTGTCCGGCAATCACGCCGAAATTGCCCGCTGGCGCCGAGCCGAGGCGGAAAAGCTGACAAAACTGCGCCGGCCGGACCTTTGGTCCCTCTATGAAAAGGCTTCCCGATCCGCTAGAAGGCCCGCCACTCCAGAGCCCGGCTCTGCCGAGGGGTTGCCTAAGGATAGCGAAAATGAACCTGATCCAGACGCTTGAGCGCGAACAGATGGAAGCCGCCCGCGGCGGCCGCAAGCTGCCGGATTTCCGGCCCGGCGACACGCTGAAGGTCAATGTCAAGGTCGTGGACGTGTCCTACGACGAGAAAACCAAGCAACAGAAGACGCGCGAGCGCCTTCAGGCCTTCGAGGGCGTCTGTATCGCGCGTTCGGGCGCAGGCCTGAACGAGAGCTTCACGGTGCGCAAGATTTCCTACGGCGAAGGCGTGGAGCGCGTGTTCCCGATCTACAGCCCGCTGGTGGATTCGGTCGAAGTGATCCGTCAGGGCCGCGTACGCCGGGCGAAGCTCTATTATCTTCGCGGCCGCCGCGGAAAGGCGGCTCGCATCGCCGAACGCCAACGCGCGCAAGCCGATGTCGAAGGAGCTGCCGGCGGTTAGGGGCTTCTTAACCGGCCGAAGCGCATTTCCACGTATCATCATGAACTGAGTCGCGCGGTTTTCCGTGCGGCGGGCATTCAGCGTTCGAGGGTAGGGCTATGAGCCCGTCAAAGCATGTCGTTCCCGACCAGGTGTTGAGCCGGCCCGAGCCGCTGGCCGAAGCAGAGCGGCTCGCGCGTATCCCAGCGACACCGTTCGCCTTTATCCGGTTCCTGGTGGTGAAGCATTTCCGCTGGAAGCTGCTGACGCTGGTGTTGCTCGCGGGTTCCGCGACGTCGATCGAGGCGTTCGGGCCGTATGCTCTGTCGCGTTTGATCAATGCAATCGGCTCTGCGGTGCAGGCGCATGCGAGTTTCGCAACCGCGATCCTTCCCTGGATGCTGCTGCTCGCGGCGATCTGGCTTGGCTCGACAGTCGCCTATCGCGCCTATGAGGCTGTCGACGTCGAGACGAGCCCACGCATGCGCGCGCTCGCCCAGAAATACCTGTTCACCTATCTGATGGGCCACAGCCCGCGGTATTTTCAGGAAAATTTCGCCGGCAAGCTCGGGCAGAAGGTGAAGCAGGCGGGACAGGCGACCGTCTCTGTGCTGAACATCCTCGCCTTCGAAATGGTGCGCGTCACCATGCTGCTGATCGTCGGCGGCGTGCTGATGTTCAATGCGCATGTCCAATACGCGCTCCTGCTGTTCGTGTGGGCCGTCGTTTATCTCGGCATCGTGGTGACGCTGGCCAAGCGCTGCGTCGTCCTGTCCAAGGCCTTTTCGAACGAAGTCTCGACCTCCACCGGCCGGCTGATCGACGCAATCGCGAATTCCGATCTGGTACGCGCCTTTGCCAAGGCCGATTACGAGCGCCGCTTCCTGTCGCACTTCCTCGCCGACGAGATGAATGCGTCGCGGCGGCTGCGCACCTTTCTCATCCTGATGCGCAGCTTCATGGCGGTCGCAACGCTCGCACTATTGCTCGGTCTCGTGGCGCTCGCCGGCTCGGATGCGCTCGCCGGCGCCATTTCGGTCGGCGCCTTCGCGATGATCTATTTCCTCGCCAACCAGATCATCCGCAGCGTGCAGGAATTGTCCTACCGCATGCTCGATTATTTCGAGCAGGTGGGCACGCTCGCCGAAGCCCTCGAGCTGGTGAGCCAGACGCACGAGATCGCCGATGCGCCGGACGCAAATCCGCTTTCCGTGCGCGATGGTGCTATCCGCTTCGAGCAAGTGCGCTTTGCCCACCCCGATGGCCTGCAGGTGTTCGAGGATTTGAACCTCGTCATCAGGCCGGGCGAGCGCGTCGGCTTGGTGGGGCCCTCGGGCGCCGGCAAATCGACGCTCGTCAAATTGCTGCGCCGCCAGTTCGAGCCGCAAGCCGGGCGCATTCTGATCGACGGCCAGGACATCGCGCACGTGACCTGGGATTCGCTCAACGAGGCGATTGCCGAAGTGCCGCAAATGGCGGGCATTTTCCATCGCGCGGTGCGCGACAACATCCGCTACTCCAGGCCCGATGCGGCCGAAGCGGTTGTGGTGGACGCGGCCGACGAAGCCCACGCGCACGAATTCATCACCGGACGCGCGACCGGCTACGACACCATCGTCGGCGAGCAGGGCATCAAGCTTTCCGGCGGCGAGCGCCAGCGTATCGCTATTGCGCGCGCGCTGGTGAAGGATGCGCGCATCCTGGTGCTCGACGAGGCGACCTCATCGCTCGATTCCGAATCCGAGCATCTGATCCAGGAAGCGCTGTGGACGCTGATGCAGGGACGCACGGTGATCGCGATTGCGCACCGGCTCTCCACCATCGCCGGGATGGACCGCATCCTCTATCTCGAGGCAGGCCGCGTCATCGAGGACGGGCCGCATCGCGAGTTGCTCGCGCGCGGCGGCGCCTATGCGCGGCTGTGGAACCGGCAAATGGGCGGCTTCGTCAACGCGGCGTAAGGCGTCGGCGTGCATGGGGACTTTTCGCACCTTGCCCTGAACCGGGCTGCCCGCTACTAACGCGCCACCCGCGCTTTCCCCCTCGCAAGGAGTTCCCCCATGTCCCGCAGCAGAATCGCGCTCATCGGCGGCGGCCAGATCGGCGGTACGCTCGCGCATCTGATCGGCCTGAAAGAGCTTGGCGACGCCATCCTCTTCGACATCGTCGAAGGCCTGCCCCAGGGTAAGACGCTCGACATCGCCCAGTCCGGTCCGGTCGAAGGTTTCGACGCCAAGTTCAAGGGCACCAACTCTTATGCCGATATCGCCGGCGCCGATGTCGTGATCGTCACGGCCGGCGTACCACGCAAGCCCGGCATGAGCCGCGACGATCTCTTGGGCATCAATCTCAAAGTCATGAGCGCGGTCGGCGAGGGCATCAAGACGCACGCGCCGAACGCTTTCATTATCTGCATCACCAATCCGCTGGACGCGATGGTGTGGGCGCTGCGCCAATTCTGCGGCCTGCCGCATCACAAGGTCGTCGGCATGGCGGGCGTGCTCGACAGCGCGCGCTTCCGCCACTTCCTCGCCGAGGACCTGAAGGTGTCGGTGGAAGACGTGTCTGCGTTCGTGCTCGGCGGTCATGGCGACACCATGGTGCCGATGCCGCGCTTCTCGACGGTCGCCGGCATTCCGCTGCCGGAGCTCGTCAAGATGGGATGGATCACCCAGGCGCGGCTCGACCAGCTCACGCAGCGCACGCGCGACGGCGGTGCGGAAATCGTCGGCCTGCTGAAGACCGGTTCGGCGTTCTATGCGCCCGCGTCTTCGGCTATCGCGATGGCGGAATCTTATTTGCGCGACAAGAAGCGCGTGCTGCCGTGCGCTGCCTATGTCGACGGCAAATACGGTCTGAAGGACCTCTATGTCGGCGTGCCGGTGGTGATCGGCGCGGGCGGCGCGGAACGCATCGTCGAACTCGATCTGACCAAAGACGAGCGCGCGATGTTCGACAAATCCGTGGATTCGGTGAAAGGCCTGATCGAGGCCTGCAAGAAGCTCGAGCCGCGGCTCGCCTGATGCGGGCCGTCTTGCGCGCAGGCGCCACGGCGCTGGCATGCGCTGGTTTTTCCTTATCCGCTCACGCCGCGCCCACACCGATGGCGGCGAGTTTGCGCGTTGCCGCGTCGGCCTCTACGACGAGGCGACGTTTGCGCTGCTCTCGGATTCGCCCCTCTTCAAGCGCGAGGCGAAGGCTGCGAGTAACGTGGTGGTCACCTTTGAGCGGCTGCCGCCAGGGACTTATGCGGTCAAAGTGTTCCAGGACGTCAACAATGACGGCAAGGCCGAGGCCGGCGAACCCTTCGGCATCTCCAACGGCGCCGCCCGCGACAATTTCGATGCCGCAGCAGTGGTCCTCCAACCCGGCAGCAACACGACGGCCATCCACCTACGCTGACGCTGATGTTTCGAGGTAGCACGCCTCTTCCTGAGCCTGTCGAAGGATGAGCCCCTGCGCCGGCTCGACCCGGCACCCGCCCGAGGTGGTTGCTTCGTTAACCCGACCCGCCTATTTTCCGGCCCTTCCGGGGCTCGCTCAGACAAGGGCCTCGTGCCGCCTTAGCTCAGCCGGTAGAGCACCGCATTCGTAATGCGGGGGTCGCGTGTTCGAGTCACGCAGGCGGCACCACGACTTCGTGGAGTCCATATATTCTCCCCGTTTCCTGAAAGAGGGGGCGGACCATGGATCTCGATTTATCAGGCAAAGTCGCGGTGGTGACCGGCGGCAGCCGCGGCATCGGCAAGGCCATTGCACGTGCGCTTGCCCGCGAAGGCGCCGATGTCGCCCTGATCGCGCGCGATATGGAGGTAGCCGACGCAACCGCGCGAGAGGTCGCACAGGCAACGTCGCGGACGGTGCGCGCCTATCGCGCCGACACCGGAGAAGACGCCGCGGTGCGGGATGTCTTCGCGCAGATCGCAAAAGATTTCGGGCGGCTCGATATTCTGGTGAATGCGGCCGCGCAGCCGGGTGGTCAGGCGCCGCCGCCAAAGCTCGCAGAGATCGCCGACGAAAATTTCTGGCCCGACATGAACGTCAAAGTGCTGGGCTATTTGCGTTGCGCGCGCGAAGCCGCCCCGCACATGATCAAGCAGCGCTGGGGTCGCATCATCAACATCAGTGGTCTGGCAGCGCGCTCCACCGGCTCGATCGTCGGCAGCATCCGCAACGTCGGCGTTGCGGCGCTGACCAAAAATCTCGCCGACGAGCTCGGTCCGTTCGGCATCAACGTGACCTGCGTGCATCCGGGCATGACCCGCACCGAGAAGACCGCTGGCGTGGTCAAGCGGCGCGCGCAAGCAAGCGGCAGCACCCTCGAAGAGGTTGAGCGCAAACTGGCGGAGGCCAATGCGATCAAGCGTTTGATCACTGCCGACGAGATCGCCGACGTCGTTGCGTTTCTCGCGTCGCCGAAGTCGGTGGCGATCACCGGGGATGCGATCGCGGCGGGCGGCGGGATGCCCAACGCGATTTACTATTGAGCCGGGGCGGCGCCGCCGGTTGAGCGCTCCGTGGGCCCAATGGTATCGTCTGTTTCGGGTTCCGAGCGCCGTTGCGCAAACGAAAGAACCGGAGGAGGACAATATGAACGCGAAATACGTATGGTTGCTTGGCGCGGCGCTTTTGAGCATGCCGGTCTTGACGCAGGCCGCCCACAGCGCAGAGGCGAAAAAATACGTCATCCACCGGCTTTACACCGGGCCGGACGGCCAGACTCACGTGCAGGAGATCGAGGCCAAATTCGGCGCCAGCGGCACCGATCCCTTCAAACTTTTGGCCGCGCCTGGTGCGGAAATCCGGCGCGCGCCGCCGGGCCGCGTCGCCGATTGGCACACCGCGCCGCGCCGGCAATATGTGATCACCCTGAGTGGCCACGGCGAGGTCGAGCTCAACGACGGCACCAAGATACAGCTTGGCCCTGGAAGCATTGATCTAGCCGAGGACCTGACCGGCAAGGGTCACATTACGCGCGTCATCGGCAACGAAGACCGCGTGACGCTCGCGATTCCTGTCGCCGATAAATAATTCTGCGGAAAAAGCTGAGGAGCGCGCGTCTGCGCTCCTCAGCTCGCGCTCAATCCGGGAAGGCGCCGGTGCGGGCGTGTCTGGCGTTGGGGCAGAAGACGTGCCTGCTCAATGCAAGCAAGCCGGTGAAAAGACGGTGAATTCACCGAAGCACGCTGCACCCTCGTGGTGACGGCTATTCGTAACCCTTGGGTTCGAACTCGGGGTGATAGCGGCACGGGCCGGGTACGGTTGCACTCAAAGACTTGCAAGCACCGGCGATGGATTGAGGCGACGGACGCGTTCCTTTTTCGACCCATTGCATGAGTGCATCGAGCGCCGCCGCGATTTCCGGATCGCTTTGTGCGGTGTGCGCGGGTTCGTCCGTATAGGCCTGTACCAGACGGGCGCTGCTTCCCGTTGATTTGGCGAGATCTCGGTAGGCCGCTTCCGCTTTTACCGACACTTGCGGATCGTTGATCGAGTGAATCGCCACAACCGGAATCGATAGCGCGGCGTTGGGCTCCGCATCGGCCTTCAGCGCCGCAATACCTGCCGGATCGGATTCGAATCGCGGCACATCGCGGTTCAAGGCGGCGTCGTCATCCGAGCCGCGATATTTCGAGCGCATATTCGAAAAAGGACTCTTGCCCTTCGTAATCGCGGCGATGTCGCGGAAATTGAACGTCGCGTACTGCATGTTGCGGATCAGCACGATGTCGCGAAAACCACCTACCGACAAAATGTTCGCCAGGTTCTTCTTCTGTTGTTCGGTGCGCGCGCTCGTCGGTTTGGCGATGCCCGTGCATTCATCGACGCGCGCCGTCAATTCATCGAGCGTGAGCTTCGAATTCGCCGGCAGCCCCATCCAGATCGGATATTGCATTTCATCGGGACGCGGCAGGTTCTTGCAATAATACTGATACACGGCGCGCAAGTCGGCGCGGAACTGATAACCCGCGATCGCGCCCGCCAGCATGCCGCTGTTGAAGAACACGCCGTCGTAATTCTTTCCGTATCGCTCGATCAGTTTTGCGCCCACCAGGCCGCCGTAAGAGGCGCCGTGCAGGATGGTCCGTTTCGGTTTCCCGAATCGATCGCTGAAATATTGCCGCGCCTGTTCGGTGTCCTCCGCCGACTGCCGTACGCCGAAACCGAGATAGCGATAGGTCGAGCCGACCCATGCGTAACCGAGCTTCACCTCAATGGCATAGCGCGCAAAGCCGCCGGCGCTTAAGGGTGCCGCGTTGACCGGCAGCGGACCGGGACCTCCATGTGCGAATACGATCAGGTTGCCGTTCCATTTCTTGGGCATCGCGGTGAGCACAAGCGCGCCCGTCGGCATCTTGGCCGAATAACACGTCGCGACATCGGCTATCTGCTGCGGGCAAGGAAATGCGTCCGTCGTGGGTTGGCCCAGGGCGGTCCCCGACGCGACGAATGCGCCGGCAAGCGAAAGAAAAGCGTGCCACAGATTGGTCATAACGCTCCGGTTCAGTCGGCGCGCACCGCTGTTCGGCTACTCTCGCTTATTTCGCCACAATCACAAAGGGCGCAAGAAAAAGCGCTGACCTGACGCAACTCAGGCCAGCGCTCTAACGGCGGGGCAGCCGAGCAGACGATGCGTCAGCGTACGCAGCGCCCAACAGGCGGATCGGTTTGATCGAGACGCGGGATCACTTCACCCGCACCGCCTTGGCACGCAACCCACCGAAAGTCATGGGCGACGTCGGTTTCCTTGAGACTCTCGTCGGCGACGAGGGCGCCGAATCCGTTGGCCGAAACGCTCCCCGGTACGGCACCGTCCTTGCAGGCGGCAAGCTGGCCGCCGCTCATCAGGCAATAGGCAAACTGCACCGTAAAGCCGCAGTGATTGCGGAAGCCCCAATGGCTGCCGTCGCTTTCGACCGTCAGGCAGCTCGAGGCGCCGCGCTGCTGCGCTGGCGGTGCCGTGTTCGCCGGCACAACGGAAGCAAGCACCTGAGGCTTCTCAACTTGCGCCTCTGCCGCAGCCGGCGGATCGATGGCATGCACTTCGGAAGTGCGGACATCGATCGTCTTGGCGTTTCCGATGTCGCCGATCTTTGGAACGGTGCTCTTGGCTGCCGTCGCCACGCCGGCGCTGGCAAGCACCGCCGCGCGCGGAGCGGGCGAAGGAACCGGTACGGGAACCGCGTCCGTCTTGGCCGAAGCGGTTTCAAGTTTCGCGGGTTCGGCTTTTGCCGCGTCGGTTTTTAGGGCGGGCTCAATCTTCACCACAGCTTCGGTTTTCGCGGCCTCGATCTTCGGGGCCTCGGCCTTGGGCCCGGTTTCCGCCTTTGCCGTCGTTGCATCGGACTTGGCGGCATCCGGCTTGGCGGCGGCCACGGCCGCCGTCGCTGTTTCGGTCTTGGCGCCCGTGCTGGCCGCGCGCGTGGGCGTAGCGGCCGGCGCAGCGCTCGTGTTGCAGCTCGCGCGCAGGGGCACGTCCTTCTTGTCGCCGAGGTCGCCCAGGCCAAGCCGCGTCGCGTATTGCGCGAGCGCCGCCTTGCGATCGTCGAGACTGAAGGTGTGGCCTTCCGGGTACCAGACGCTGCAGAAGGAATCCCGGCCCGACTGCGTCTCGACCGAAACGCCGCCGCCCGAGGTGGCGGTCAGCTTTTCGGAAGACCCGTCCGCAAAGTCGATGTCGATGTCGGACTCCGTCATGCGGAACACGCCGATGACGTTTTTCGCGTCGCGCGAATCCGCGACCGTGCCGAGCTTGTCGTTGATGAAGGTGAAATTCATTTTTTGCACGGCGCCGTTCGGCGCCACGATCTCGCGCGACATTCCGCCTTCGGAGCCGGCGAGCGCAATCATCGAGCCGTCAATAGAAATGAGCCTCTTGCCGACAACGGCGTCAATCGAGGGGGGCGCAGCTTTGGCGTCCGTCTTCGGCGGCGCGGTATCTTCCTTTGGCGCCGCGGCAAAGCCGCTTGTCGTGGCGGCAGCGAAGCACATGGCTGCCAACGCAGCCTTGGCAGGCGAACGCATACTAACGTCTCCTCAGATAGAATTGGGGCGGTACTCCGCCATACCAGTAGCGGGCGTAAGGATTGCGATAATACGGATCGCGTTCTCCGTACTGATTGGAATAACCGTAAGAGTCGTAGCCGTAGGAACGCGCATACGGACTGCGGGCGTAGGGATCGACCGCATACGGGTTGCGCGCCGGATAACGATAATTGCGTGAGGGCGACTGCTGCGAATAGGTTTGCCGATTATTGTTCTGGGAATCATATGTGCGCGTCGCATAGGGGCCGGACGGCGCGGGTGCGCTTTTCTGATAGGAATTCGACGGGGAGGCGTTCAACACCCTGTTGAGGGCCGCGGTTGTTTCGATTTCGCTGCTCGCCCCGGCGACGCTGTCTTGTTTGGCGGGCGGGGCGCTCTTGGGCGGATCGGATGTGAGGATGGCGGCCGGTTTCGCCTCCGTCTTCGGCATGGCGAGCGCGACGCCTTCCACCTTGTCGCCGCAGGTCGGATAGGCGCGGTCCACGGAGATGGGCTGCGACAGCGCGAAATTCGCAAGAGTGGTTTTCTTTTCGTTCAGCGCGGCGCGGAAGACCCTGAGCGCGTTGCCGCAGAACGTCTTGTTGCGATTGCTGCTGAGCGAATAGTCGTTGGCGAGTTTGGTCTTGAAGGTGTCGTATTCGGATTTGCCGGTGTTTTCGCCGAGGCGGGCAAAGAACGCCTTCAGCGTTGCGTCGGACGCCTGCAAATCGTCGCGATAGGTGACGACGAAGGTGTTGTAGAGCCCGGCATCATTGCAGGCGAGTGCGGCGACCATCAGATGCTGCTGGACCGCGGCCACTTGCAGCGCAGTCAAATCCTGCGCGCGGGCGCAAACTTCGCCTGCCCAGGCACCGCCAATCACCGAGGAAAATGCGAGCCCAAGAGACACTACGCCAACTGCTCGCATATACTCCTCCCTTCAGGCGAACACCCTTTTAGGCGCGCCTGCCCTACGCGTAACGATGTCTGCTGCGTTGTTATCTGCGCGACCCGTAGCCCCGGGCGCTGCTGTGGCGCGATTTCTGCCACTGCCCACATCATCGAATCGTGAAGATGAATGGCGTCTGAACAAGCCGTTCAGAATGTCACCTTTTGTTGAACGTTCACAATACGCTAGCTAAGTTTCAGCTTTGTCAGGTTTCATCCTGCCGTCATCTGGTTCCCGTCACGGAACCGTCGCGCGCGAATGGCGGCGCTCGAGCTTGCGGTTGCTCTGCGCAACGGAACGACGCATCTTCGAGAAACGGACTGAGATCGGCGGGAGGGGAATTACATGAACGGCGACGTTTCACGGCGCACGTTGCTGCAGATGGCAGCGGCGAGCGGCCTCGCGATGAAATCAAGCGACACCTTGGCTGCAGCAAGCACCGGTCCGCGCATCGAGCAATTCGATTCTGCGCTCGACAAGGTTCTTTCCACGTCCGAACCGATTCAGACGCTCGCGACCGGTTTCGGGGGCGGTGGCAATACCGAAGGTCCGGTGTGGTGGAAGGAAGGCGGGTTCCTTCTGTTCAGTTCGATTGGCGACAATCAAGTGATCAAGTACACGCCGGGCAAGGGCACGAGCGTGTATCGCGAGAAGACCAACGGCGCCAACGGGCATACGCGCGATATGCAAGGACGTCTGGTTTCGTGCGAAGGCTTGATGCGGCGCGTGACGCGCGAGGAACCCGACGGCAGCTTCACAGTCATTGCCAATACGTATCAGGGTAAGCGCATCAACAAGCCGAACGATGTCATCGTGAAATCGGACGGCTCCATCTACTTCACCGATCCGTGGAACATTCCCGATCTGCCGCAGCCTTGGGATCTCGACTTCAACGGCGTCTATCGCGTCAGTCCAGATCTCGGCACGACCAATCTTCTCACCAGTGCGCTGTTCTTGCCGAATGGACTCGCGTTCTCGCCCGATGAGAAGGTCCTCTACATCGGCGATTCGCGCCGCGTGCAGATTCACGCCTTCGATGTGATGCCCAATGGGCTGCTCGCGACCCAGACGCAAAGACTCTTCGTCGACTTAAAGGGACCCGAACCTGGTGGCCCCGACGGTTTCAAGGTGGACACGCTGGGCAATGTCTATACCGGCGGTTCCGGCGGCATCTATATTGTCGATCCCTCAGGCAAGAAGTTGGGCCGCATCGTGCACGGACAACCGCAAACGACCAACATCGCGTTCGGCGGTGACGATTGGAAGACGCTTTACTTCACCACCCATTCGACGCTTGGCTCGGTGAAACTGAAAACAGCTGGCGTTCCGGTACCACCCCCGGTACGCAAGGGTTAGAACAATGAAGGCGTTCGCGCCAATCCGGTGGCCGTCACTACTGTGCCTGCTGGTAACGCTACTGCCCGCGCAGGTAATTGCTGCATCAGCGATCCTAGGCCGCGAAGCTGTTACTTTCTCCCTGCCCCGTGATGTGTCTGCGATTGCCTGGAGTCCTAACTTCAGGTACCTCGCGGTCTCTTATGATCGAGATAGCCGGATCACTTCTTTTGACCTGAGGACGAAGCGCAGACTTTGGACGGCTGAGAAATTGATGGGCATCGATCCGCCGCCACAGCGCGCGCTTCGATTCAGCCTCGATTCCTCGCTGATTTTCACCTCGTCCGCGGTCACTTTAGCGAAGGCGGGCGGCGACAAAACAGTTTCTATTCTATCCGCTGCCGATGGCCATATTGAAAGAACGCTCGCTTACCAGCCCGCTAAGATCGGGCAAGCAGCCGCTCTGGAAATAGCAGTTGCCCGGAATGGGCCCTTGCTGTTTGTGATTCCAGGTATGCAAGGTCAAGTTATCGCTTACGACACACATTCTTGGGAAATCACCAGAACGTACAATTTCGATGAACGCGGGATCAGCTCCGCTTTCTCGCACGTAGCACTTGACGAAAACCGGAATCTCCTCTGGATCGCGGAAGGCGGGGGAGTTACCGATGCCGCAAATATTCAGCTACGTCGATTGGACACAGGCGAACAAATTTCTAAATTTGAGCCATTCCAAGTTGCTGTTACTGTTATCCAACTTAATCCCAAAACCGGAGAACTCGTAGCCGGTGGTACCGGTAATATCCAGGGTCGCCGCGATTCCAAAACCGGTGAGGTACGAGAGTTCAGTGATGATCCACAAACACTTGTAAGAGCATTTGATCCAGTAAATGGAGGCCAAACGCGGATTTATTCTGGGCCGGGAGGGAGTGTAGGAGGGCTTTCGATTTCACCCGACGGTTCGTTGATCGCGGCATCCAAATCGAGGTCCGCAATGATGC
>Ga0310810_10005099_pt1 | contig 14633 bp, 10 predicted proteins | sample NCmetagenome_FD_207641 | JGI IMG/M metagenome (GOLD analysis project Ga0310810, IMG submission 207641) | Soil microbial communities from experimental microcosm in Duke University, North Carolina, United States - NC | ecosystem: Engineered > Artificial ecosystem > Soil microcosm > Unclassified ... | reverse complement strand
TCGGCGGGCTGACGGGATCGGTCGAGCTGACCGACGATGTGGGCTCGGTCGCAGTGCTGGATGTGGCGGACGGCGTCATCTGCGGACTCGATCTCGTGGTCTGGCCCGAGGTCGCGACGGTGTCGTCGCTGGCGGTTCCGGCCCAGCTCACCGAAGGGCGCGTCGTGGCGGCCAAGCGCCCCTCGCGGCCCGGTATCACGTCGATGGAGGTCGATACGTCGCTGTCGGTCCGGACCAATTCGAACGAGAGCACGTTCCATCTCCGGATCGGCGCAACGCGTCCGGTGGAAGTGGTGCGGGTGGCGGACCACTTCTTCATCGAGGTGGATCAGGCGGGCGACGTGGCGGGATTCTGGCTGACCGGCGTGCCGCCGTTTCCCGCCTTCGACGACGAGTAGGCCCGAGTCGGCCATGCTGAGCGCCCGAGCCGAGCGTGTGCGCCAGGCACTCGGAGCGCGGGGCCTGACGCCGGCCTCGGCGGCGGCCGAGCCCAGCCGCGGGCGAGCGGACGACGCGGTGATCGCGCCCGCGGAGCTGATCGAAGATCCGGTTCTCCGCTCCCACGCCGTCGGCCGGGCCGAGCCATGGCCCGGCGTCGTGGCCTTCCTGGACGGCACCCGGCATTCAGAGATCGTGGGGTACGCGGGCGCCTCGCCCATCGTCGTCGGCGAAGTTGCCGCGGCCGTGCGGGAGCGCGTCGATCGCGTGTTGCGGACCGCCGCATCGGAGCGTCGCCCGGTGGCCATCGGCCGCGAAGCGGCGCTCACGGCTGCGGGTGACGCGCTGGCGGGGCTCGATCTGATCGCCACGTCGGACGACGAGGCCCCGCATCCGGTGCGCGACCTCCATGCCGCGGCGCGGGCTCTCGAGCGCGCCCGCGTCGCGCTCGAGGTAGCAGTCGGCGCCGGGTATCGCGAGCGGTCGGACGCCTGGCTGCTGGTGGATGGATCGTTGAGCGAAAATCCGCGCTGGGCGGGCGATGCGCGCACGGTGGGTATTGCGAGGAGTCACGCAACGCTGCCGTTCGACGGCGAGGAACTCGAACGCTATCTGCGACTGCCCGCTGGAGAGCGCTCGTCGGTGTACGCGCCGCGGTCCCGTCGCGTGGCGCCGGTGCGGGCCTGGGCGCTCCGGCTCTGGCCGTGGCAAGGGAAGGACCTGTTCCACGGATTGATCCGGGTCGAGGTGGCGCCGGTGAATGGCACTGCCGAGATGGCCGACCGGTTATCGCGCTGGTTGCTGGCGGAGCGAGCTCCGCTCAGTACGCCCGACCCGCGGTGGGATCGCCTGCTCTACGGGATCCACTCGGTGGAAGCCTGCCTCAAGGCCGGGGCGTGAGTCATCCCGCTCACGTCCCGAGCACGATGCCAACCGTCAGCGTCCGGTCGTTGCGGAACTGGACGCCGTCGGGCGGCGAGGTGTCGCGGTTGAAGCGCCAGGTGGTCTGCACCGCCGCGGAGCCCGCGACCTGCACGCGGAGGCCCGTCTCGGACGTGAGGAGGTAGTCGCCCAGGTCGCCGGCGACGGGCTCCACGGTGGATCGATGCACGATGGACACGCCAGGACGGAGCGGCAGCTTGCCGGTAATCCGCAGATTGAACCGCGTGAGCGATGTGGCCGGTGAGGCGGGCGTGCTGTCGGTACCCTGGTGCGACTCGTAGTCCTGCAGGAGTGCCAGGCCGACGGAGAGCGTTCGGTCGCGCTCGTGAGCCAGATTGACGTCGGCACCCGCCGCGACGGCTATCCGCACGGCAATGTTCCGGATGTCGTCCCGCGTGCCGCTCACGTTCACGAAGGGCGAGACCACGCCCTTGGGCCGGAACCGCATCTCGCCGCCAGTGGCATAGTCTTCCACCGCCACGTCCCCGCTGCTTCGTCCATAGCGAACGCCGAGCGTCGCCGTCAGGTCGAGGGCGTCACCACCGCGCCGGCCGAAGCCGGCCCGCGCGGTCAGCAGCGAGAGCGACCGATTGCCGCTGACGTCGGTGAAGGAAAACTCGCCGGTAGTCTTCCAGTGGGGCGCCTCGGGGGTGCCGGCGGTGTCACCCCGAGGCGGCCCGGCGCGCAGGAGTGACACGGCCGCGATGAGGGTCAGGAGCATCTACCTCTCTGCGTTGTGATCTGGATCACAACATAACCAGGGTCTGGGTCAGAGATGCAACCGCTCCAGCAGGCCCTTCATGCGATCGTCGAGGCGGAACGGCATAAGTGCCGGCTCCACGCGGATATAGGCCAGCCAACCTCGCCTGTCTTCGTAGGCCCGCTCCAGCCACTCGAAGACCGCGTCGGTGTCGCCGAGTGCGGCGTGCAGCAGCACGAACGCCACCGGCGACACGTACCCCGTCTCCCGCCGTCGATGCAGCGCCGCGATCCGCTCGCGCGCCTCGTCGGGCCTTCCGCCGAGCACCGCCGCCCAGCCCATCGCGGCGAACGTGTAGCTGTCGTCGGGCGCCAGCTGCAGCGTGTCACGAAATGCAGCTTCCGCTTCGGCGAGGCGCCCGAGGCGCATCAGCACCAGGCCGAGGATGCGGTGCGTCTCCGATGCGGTGGGGTTGGCGATCACCGCCTGCCGCAACGGCTCCTCCGCCGCGGCGGTCCGTCCGGTGTAGTAGAGGAGCCAGCCCAGCCCGCGCCGGATCGAGGTCGACGCCGGATCGAGTTCCACGGCCAGCCGGCCTTGTGCCACCGCTTCGTCAGCCTGCCCGAGCGCCACCAGCAGCCACGCGTACCACTGGCGGGCAGTGGCGTATCGAGGGTTCAGCTCGATGGCCCGCCGGAACTCGTGGCCCGCCCCAGCCCAGTCCCAGTCGTAGATGAACCGGACCCAGGCGAGCGACGTGTGCGCCTCGGCGAGCGAGTCGTCGAGCGCTATGGCCTTTTCCGCTTCCGCCCGCGCGCGCTCGAGGCCCTCGCGCACCGGCATGCTCCGGTAGTCCACCTGCAGCGCGTAGCAGTCGGCGAGGCCGGTGTAGGCGAGGGCAAAGCCAGGGTCCTCCGCGATGGCCGCCTCGAAATGCCGGATGGCCTCGAGCACCCCCTCGGCAGTGCGCAGGTTCCACGCGTAGCGGCCGTGCAGATAGTGCGCGTACGCCGCCACGCTCGCGGTGTACCGCTGCGGCACCGGATCGCCGAGCACGCCGAGCAGCGTTCCGCGCAGCGTGGCCACGATCTGTTCGGCGATCGCCTCCTGGATGGCGAAGACATCCGCCAGCTGACGGTCGTAGCGCCCGGCCCACAGGACGCGCCCATCGGTGCCGCTGGCGAGCGTGGTCGAGATGCGGATCCGGTCCCCGGCACGACGGACGCTGCCCTCGAGAACCGCATCGACGCCCAGGAGCGCGCCCGCACTCCGTGCATCGTGCGCCTGTCCCCTGAGCGCGAACGATGCGCCACGCGATGCCACCGCCAATCCTTCCACCCGGCTGAGCGCGTCAATCAGCTCGTCCGCCACGCCGTCGCCGAACCAGGCCGTCTCCGCGTCCCCACCGAGCGCCAGGAACGGGAGCACCGCGACGCTCCGCCGCGGTGCGGGCAGCGGGCCGCCGCCCGACTCCGCGTCCGGCGCATCGAGCGCGCCGGCCAGCGCGGCGCCGAACTCCCCGATCGTGGCGAATCGCGCAGCCGGGTCCTTGGAGAGCGCACGCAGCACCGCCGACTCCACCCCGCGCGGCACGGTCGGCCGATGCACCCTCGGCGGCCGCGGCGGCTCGATCGTCTGGCGCCGCATCACCTCGCGGGCCGCGCCGGTGAAAGGCGGCCGCCCGGTGAGCATCTCGTACACCACGCAGGCCAGACTGTACTGATCGCTCCGGCCGTCCAGCGCTTCGTCGGCCGTGGCCTGCTCCGGGCTCATGTAGGCCGGCGTGCCCACCGCCATGCCGCTGCCGGTGATCGCGTCGCCCGCGTGCTCGACGGCGGCCTTCAGTGCCCGCGCGACCCCGAAGTCCGCGACGACCGGCTGATCCTGCTGCATCAGGATGTTCTCGGGCTTGATGTCGCGGTGGACGACGCCCTCCCGGTGGGCGTAATCGAGCGCGCCGGCCAGCGCGCGGGCGATCCGCACCGCCTCCGGGATCGGCAGCGTGCCCTGCGCCGACAGGCGGTCGCGCAGCGTCTCGCACCCGACGAAGGGCATCACGAAGAACAGGAATCCGTCGGACTGGCCCGAGTCGTACAGCGGCAGGATCTGCGGATGGCTGAGCCGCGCGGCAAAGCGGATCTCGCGGAGGAACCGGTCGGGCTGGTAGGAACGCCCGCCGAGCTGAGGATGGATGACCTTGATGGCCACCCGGCGCCCGTGGCGGAGGTCGTCGGCCAGGTAGACGGTGGCCATCGCGCCGGCTCCCGCCTGGGCGGGCTCGCCGTCCGGCCCGATCTGCACCCGATAGCGGCCGGCGAGTGCCGACTGCAGACGATCGAGGACCTCGGTCACCGCCGATGCTCGCGAGGGAGAAGGGTCAAAGGTAACGCGTCTGGCGCGGGGCGCGTTCCCCCCGCGAAATTGGGTCATGACCGAATCCGATCTTCCAGCCGCGGAGCCGGCCCCGCCGGTCGGCCGCGTCGTAGCGACCGAGCTCAAGCCCTCAACCGCCCACCAGTTCTACTTCTGGACCGCGCGCGAGTCGGCCGTGGGCATCGGCGCCATCGTGCGGGTGGACGCCCCCGGCCGCGTCGTCTTCGGTATCGTGACCGATGCCGCGGCCTACTCCGACCTCGTGACGCCCATGCACGCGGTGCTCGGTGCCGACGGTGATCCGGCCGCGGCGGCGGCAGAGGCGACCGAGCGTCCCGAAGTGCGGCTCTTCCTGGCGTCGGTGCTCCGACAGATGCCGGAAGAGCCGCTTCAGCCGGTGCCGATCGGAAGCGTGCGGCTGGCCACCGATGCCGACGTCGTCCTGGCGCTCAGGATGGACAGCTTCGCCACCGGCGAGCGCGCCACCGGCATTCCCGTCGGCGTCTACGCGGCGGGCGGTCACGCATCCCCGGTCTATCTCGACTGTGATTTTCTGCTCGGGCCGGAGGCCGCGCATCTCAACATCTCGGGCGTGTCCGGGCTCGCCACCAAGACGAGCGCGGTCGAGTTCCTCCTCTCCAGCATTTTTCAGACGTTCCCGGCGCACAAGGGCTCGGTGGCCGCCGTCTGCTTCAACGTGAAGGGCCCCGATCTCTGCTTCCTCGACCAGCCGGGCTCCATCTCCGACGCCGATCGGCTGCTGTACGAGCGCATGGGCCTGTCGCCCGAGCCCTTCAGCTCGGTGCGCTACTTCGCTCCTCACAAGCCCGATGGGGTCAACCTCAACACCCTCCGCACCAACGAAGCGCTCTCGGCCAACACGGAGCCGCTGGTCTGGGGGCTCCGCGAGGTGCTCGATTTTGCCGAGGTGGTGATGAACCGGGACGACGTCGACGCGAAGGCCGACGCCTTCATCGGGTTCCTGGCCGAGCGCATCGTGGGGCGTGAGTATCAGGACGAGATGCTGCGGGGCAAGCCGTTCTTCGTCGAGAGCTTTGCCGACCTGGAGGAATTCTTCCGGGCCATCTTCGATTTCATGGAGGTGCTCGGGCGGGGCGGGGAGGTGTGGAAGACGCACCACCTCGCCACGATCCGGAAGGTGCGGAACCGGCTCGGCAACATCGGCACGCGGGCCAAGGGGCTCGTCACCGACGATGGCGCCGCCAGCGACCTGCCGTGGGGCAGCTTCACCGACCGCAGCGTGCAGGTGATCGACGTGGCCGGGCTCGATCCGCTGGCGCAGGACCTGGTCTTTGCCCGGGTCGTGTCCAAGCTTCGCGAACACCTGGAGCGCCGCGACCTCGGCGTGGACCACGTCGTGGTGTTCGTGGATGAGCTCAACAAGTACGCGCCGGCCGAAGGCCCCGATACCTACGTGCGGAAGATGCTGCTCGATCTCTCGGAGCGCGGTCGCTACCTGGGCCTCGTGCTCTTCTCCGCCCAGCAGTTCCGCTCGCAGGTGCAGCGGCGCGTCGTCGGCAATGCCGGGACCAGTGTCTACGGACGCATGGACATGGACGAGCTCGCGACCCCCGGATACGCCACGCTCTCCCCCGCGACGCGGATCAAGCTGGGTACCCTGCCCAAGGGCGAGCTCATGCTCCGCCATCCGCACTTCACCCAGCCGATCTTCGTGCGCTTCCCGCGGCCGGCGGTGCTGAGCGGACGGGATGGCGTGGAGCGCTTTCCCCCGGCGCCCGAGCTGGGCTTTGCCGAGGCCGTGGCGCGGCAGCTTCGGAGCCTCGACCGGCGGGTGTCGAGCGATGCGGTGCGGGGGATGGTGGACGGGCGGCGGGAGGACGACGTGCGGCGGGCGCTCTCGGCCACGCGGAGGGCGCGCCCGGACGATCCTGCGGCGTACTTCGCGGCCGCGCTCGGCCGGCGGGTGTCGGCGGAGCCGTCGGCGATGCGGCGTGTGGTCACTCCGCTTCGGCGCCCGGACGCGGATGATCCCTACGGCCCCTAGGCGGGCCCCTTTCTCCGCCGCGATTCGCGGGGCGAGCCCCAGTGCTCCGGGACAATGGCCAGACTCCGCTCCGCCCGCGACTGCATCGTGAGCCGCCGCTCGTGCGCGCCCAGGAGGTCGCTCCGCGAGATCACGGCAATGACCGTGCGAGGCGCATCCCGCGTGACCACCGGCAGCCGCCCGACCTGCTCGTGGACCATGTGGTCCGCCGCTTCGCGGGCGGTGTTGTCGGCGTAGATGATGACGGGCGGCCGCGTCACCAGGGAGCGCAGCGTTACGCCGCTGTCCACCGCCGGGTCGGTGATGTTGCGCCGCGTCAGGACGCCGACCAGCAGGCCGGCCTGATCCACGACCGGAAATCCCTGATGCCGCGAGCCGGGAGCGCGGGCTTCGATCCACTCCCGCGTGCGGCCCACCGTGTCGTCTCCGTTCAGGGTCACCACGTCATCGGACGCGCAATCGCGCACCAGGATCTGCGTCAGGTAGTCGACGGCGTACTCGGTCTCGACCCGCGCGCCGCGCCGAGCCAGGCGCTCGGTCATGATCGTGTGCCGCATGTGGAACAGCGACACGAGGTACGCCGCCGTGCACCCGCCCAGCAGCGGCAGGAGACCGATCGGCTGCCGCGTCGTCTCGAACGCGAAGACGATGGACGTGAGGAGGGCCCGCGACGCCCCGGCGAACATCGCCGCCATGCCGACCAGCCCGGCGATGCGCGCATCCACGCCGAGCGACGGCGTCCAGCGCTGCATCAGCTCGCCGGCGATCGCGCCGAAGCCGCCCCCGATGGTGAAGAGCGGTGCGAGCGTGCCGCCGGAGGTCCCGCTCCCGAGCGCGATGGACCAGGACACGAGCTTGAAGAGCACCAGGACCAGGACGGCACGACCCGCGAGTTCGCCGCTCAGGATGCCGGAGATGTTCTCGTAGCCCACGCCCAGCGTCCGCGGGGCGAAGAACCCGATGATCCCGACCGCCAGCGCGCCGATGGCCGGCCACCACATCCAGTGGACGGGAAGGCGATCGAAGGCGTCCTCGACAGCGTAGAGCCCGCGCGTGACGTAGACGGCCACGAAGCCGATCGCGCCGCCCAGCACGACGTAGGTGGTGAGCGCGGCGCCGCCGGGCTGCGCAATGTCGGTCAGCGGGAACGTGGCGCCCTGGCCATGCAGCGCGATTCGCACCGCCGTCGCGGTGACGGACGCAAGTGCGACCGGCACCAGTGACCGCGACCGATACTCGAAGAGCAGCAGCTCGATGGCGAGCAGGACCGCCGCCACCGGCGAGCCGAAGATGGCGGCCATGCCGGCCGCCGCGCCCGCCGCCAGCAGCACCTTCCGCTCGTCTGCCGTGGTGCGGAGCAGCTGGCCCACGAGCGACCCGAGCGCACCGCCGGTGGCAATGATGGGCCCTTCGGCGCCAAACGGGCCGCCGGTGCCGATCGCGATGGCGCTCGAAATGGGCTTGAGCACGGTCACGCGCGGCGAGATGCGGCTCTCATTGTACAACACCCGCTCCATCGCCTCGGGAATCCCGTGGCCGCGGATCGCGGGCGAGCCGTAGCGCGCCATGACGCCGACGAGGAGCCCGCCGATCACCGGAATGGCGATCACCAGCAGGCCCAGCTGGTTCTCCGCCGGCGAATGGAACCCGAGGGAGAACTGTCCGAAGAACATCGCGTTGGTGACCACATTGATCAGCGCCAGCAGCAGCTCGGCACACGCGGCCGCGGCGAAGGCGATGCCGATCGAGAGCCCGCTGATCACCAGCAGGCGGCGCTGGTTCTCCTGAGGCTGCCACGGAATGCCGATCGCGCTGATCGCGGGCTCGAGGCCGGGAGCAACCGGGACGCCTCCCGAGGCGGCGGGGGTGATGCGTTCCGGACCCGGATCGGCGTCCGGGCCAGCGGCTCCGTCGTCGGCTTCGTTGTATGGCTCATCCATATGGCGCCAAGCGTAAGGGACCGGGGCCCGGACGGCAAGCGGGAGGGTGCCGTAACTCCTTGCTCTTCCGACCGCTTAGCCCCATTCTCCACCCGTGAAGATCGCCCACATTGCAGATCCCCACCTCGGTATCCGCCAGTTCCACCGGCAGACGCCCGGCGGCATCAACCAGCGCGAAGCCGACGTCGCCGCGGCCTTCCGGTCGGCCATCGACGGCGTGATCGCCGCGCGGCCCGACGCCGTGGTCGTGGCCGGCGACCTGTTCCATTCGGTTCGTCCCACCAACGCCGCAATCGTCTTCGCCTTCCGACAGTTCCAGCGCCTGCGGGAGGCGCTGCCCGATGCGCCGCTGATCCTCATCGCGGGCAACCACGACACTCCGCGCTCGGCCGAGACGGGCTCGATCCTGAGTCTGTTCGAGGAGCTGGGTGTCGACGTGGCCGCCACCGATTCGCGGCGGATGACCTATCCCGCGCTCGACCTCAGCATCCTTGCCGTTCCGCATGCCGCGCTGTCCGCCGGCGAACGGCCATCGCTCCGCCCCGAGGGCCCCGAGCGCCATCAGGTCCTCGTCATCCACGGCGAGGTCGAGGGGGTGCTGCCCGGTGAGCGCGCGTCGCTCGAGTACGGCGGTGCGGTCATCACGGCGGCAGAGCTCGATGCGGCGGCCTGGAGCTATGTCGCGTTCGGGCATTACCATGTGCAGCACCAGCTCGCGCCGCGTGCCTGGTATGCGGGCGCACTCGACTACGTGAGCCCCAACCTCTGGGGCGAGCTGCACGACGAGGCGTCCCGGCAAATTGCCGGCAAGGGCTGGCTGCTGGCCGATCTCGAGACGGGCCGCGTCGTCGCGCAGCCCGTCCGGCCGTCCCGACGGGTGATGGATCTGCCGGCCATTCGCGGCGAAGGGCTCCCGGCCGAGGCGGTCGACGCGCTCATCGCCGAGCGGGTGCGTGCCGTCGAGGGCGGTATCGTGGACCAGGTCGTTCGGCTGGTAGTGCACGACGTGCCGCGACACGTCATGCGCGAGCTCGACCACACCGCCATCCGGGCGCTCAAGGCGGAGGCGCTCCACTTTCACCTCGATGTGCGGCGGCCCGAGCTTCACCGCGAGGTCGGCGTGGGCGCGCCCGGCCAGCGGCAGACGTTGCCCGAGATGGTTCGCGCATTCCTTTCGCACCGGGCGCTGCCGGCGTCGGTGGATCGCGACCGCTTCGTGGCGCTGGGCACCGAGCTGGTCGAAGCGGCAGATCGCGATCCCGCGGGCGGCTGATGCAGATCAACCGGCTGCACCTGGTGAACTTCCGGCAGCATGAGGACACCGACCTCGTGCTGGGCGCGGGTCTGACCGGCATCATCGGCCCGAATGGGGCGGGGAAGACGACGCTGCTCGAGGCCATCGCGTGGGCCATGTATGGGGCGCAGGCCGCCCGCGGTAACAAGGAGAGCATCCGCCGGCGCGGCGCGCCGCCCCGCGCGCGGGTCGAAGTCGAGCTGGACTTCACGCTCGGTCCGCATCAGTACCGTGTGGTTCGGGGGCTTGCCACCGCCGAGCTCTTTCAGGACGGCGAAGTGACGCCGATCGCGAACAGCCTGGCGGCGGTGACCGAGAAGATCACCCGGCTCCTGGGCATGACGCGGGACGAATTCTTCAACACGTATTTCACCGGGCAGAAGGAGCTCGCGGTGATGGCGGCCATGCAGCCGGCCGACCGCGCGCGGTTTCTGTCACGGGTGCTGGGCTACGAGCGGCTTCGGACGGCGCAGGACCGCCTGAAGGAACGTCGGGCGGTGCTGCGCACGCGGCTCGACACGCTTCAGGGTGGCCTGCCCGACCCGGCCGCCCTCGATGCCGAGGAGACGCGAGCGCACGAGCGCCTGAGCGGTGCGCAGAGTGCGGCCGCCACCGGGGCCGCCGCGCTCGAGCAGGCCGAGCGCCACATCTCCGAGGTGCGGCCGCGGTGGGAAACGATGCAGCACGCGCGGGATACCGCGCGCATGCTCGACGCGGAGCGACGGGTTGCCGAGGCGCAGCTTCGCGCGGCCGAGGAGAAGCGGGATGCTTCGCGTCGCCAGGCGGCCGAATCGGCGGAGGCGCGCGGCGGCCTCGAGGCCAGCCGCCGTCAGCTCGAGCCGCTGGCCGGTCTCCGTGAGGAGGCCACCCGTCACGAGGCGCTCGCGCTGGCGTGGAACGCCCAGCGCGGAGCTGTGGCGCAGCTGGAGGAGGTTCGGGCGCAGCTTGTGAGCGTCGCCGAGCGCGTCGGGGGCCTGCCGTCGCCAGAGGATGTCTCGGCTGCGCGGGACCGCGCCAGCACGCTTCGAGCCGAGCTGACCGCGCTCGCAATCAGCGTGGAGGAGCGGCGTACGGCCTGGGTGCGCGACCGGCAGGATGCCGACACCCAGCTGCGAACGCTGCGGGATCAGTATCAGGAGCTCAAGGATCAGCGCGAGCGCATCGTGTCGGCGGGACCAGGCGGAGCCTGCCCCACCTGTGCGCGCCCGCTCCACCAGGAGTTCGACCAGGTGATCGGATTGCTCGATCGCCAGCTCGAGGAGGTGACCAACAACGGTCACTACTTCCGCCAGCGCGTGGATCAGCTGGCCGACGAGCCGGCGGACCTGATCTCGCTGGACGGTGAGCGGTTGCGCCTGGAGCAGCAGCTCTCGGATGCCGTGGCCAACGAGGCGCGGGTCGGGGCGCGCGCCGCCGAACGTCGCGCCGCCGAGGCGGAGGTGGCGACGCTGCGCCGCCGGGCCGAAGACCTGGAGCGTGCCGCCGGTGCCGCGGCGGCCGCCTACGATCCGGCCCGGCACGACGAGGTCCGGCGGGCGGTCCGGGCGCTGGAGCCGGTAGCGCTCCAGGTATCCCGCCTCGAAGCGCTCGCGCAGCGGGCCGATGCGCTGGCCACCGAGGCCGAATGCGCCGCGGGAGACTGCACCGCCTGCGAGGAGCAGATCCGCCAGCTCGCGGCCCGCATCGCCGAGCTGGGATACACGGAAACGGCGTTTGCGGCCGCGCGGGATGCGGAGCAGGCGGCCGAGCGCGCGCGGCGGGGTGCCGAGCTCTCGCTGGTGCGGGCCCGGGCAGAGGAATCCGCGGCGCAGGAAGCGCTGGCGGCCGTGGCGCGGCGGCGCCAGGAGGCGGCCGAACGGATCCGGGAGGCCGACACCGTGGGCCGCGATCTGGCGCTGCATCAGGAGCTCGACCGGGCACTCACCGATCTGCGCACCGATCTCAACCAGTCGCTCCGGCCCGAGCTCAGCGAGCTCGCATCCACCTTCGTGCGCGACCTCACCAATGGCCGCTACACCGACCTCGAGCTCGACGAGAATTACGTCGCGACGCTGGTGGACGACGGCGATCCCAAGCCCGTCATCTCGGGCGGCGAGGAGGACATCGCCAACCTCGCGCTCCGGCTTGCCATCAGCCAGATGATCGCCGACCGGGCCGGCCAGCCGCTGTCGCTGCTGATTCTCGACGAGATCTTCGGCTCGCTCGATGAGGAGCGGCGCCTCGCCGTCCTCGACCTGCTGCGGAGCCTGGCCGATCGCTTCCCCCAGGTCATACTCATCACCCACATCGACGCCGTGCGGGACGGGTTCGACCGTGTCATCCGGGTGGCCTTCGACGTGGCCACGGGCGCGGCCGTCGTGCGCGACGAACCGGTCGGAGCGCACGATGTGGCGGCCTGAGCGCGGTCTTCGCGGCCCCGAGCGCGTCACGCTCCGCGACGTGGATGCGCTCAACCGTGTGTTCTCGGAGGCGTTCACCGATCGCTACAGCCGGGACGGGCTGGTGGGCGTGCGGGTGCCGCACCTCAACCCGCTCATCTGGCGCTACGCCATCGAGGACGCGGGCGACGGCGCGATGATCTGGCGCGACGGCGACGGGGAGATCGCCGGCTTCAACATGGTCCACCGCTCCGGCACCGAGGGCTGGATGGGGCCGCTTGCCGTGCGACCCGACCGCCAGGGCGAGCGGCTGGGCTCGGCGATGGTGCAGGGCGGAATCGAGTGGCTCAAGTCCGAGGGCGCCACCACGATCGGGCTCGAGACCATGCCCCGGACGGTCGACAACATCGGCTTCTACAGCCGTCTCGGCCTCCTGCCCGGTCACCTCACCGTCACCCTCGTGCGCGAGGCGGGTCGCCGGATCGGCGGGCAGCCGGAGCGGCTGGGTGACGACGCCGGCAGCGTCGACGCGCGTCTGGACGAGTGTCGGGCGCTCACGGCGCGCCTTCAGCCGGGCGTGGACTTCACGCGCGAGCTCGCCCTGACGCACGAGCTCTCCCTGGGCGACACCACCATTGTCCGTCGGGCGGGCCGCGTGGCTGCCTTTGCGCTCTGGCACTCCGCACCGCTCGCGGCCGGTCGTCCCCGCGATGAAGTCCGGCTGCTCAAGCTCGCGGCAGAAGATCTCGAGGCGTTCACGGAGCTGGTGGACGCGGTGCAGGCGGCCGCCGAGACGGAGCGGCTCCGCCGGGTATCCATCCGCTGTCAGGCGGCCTTCGGCGACGCCTATGCCCAGCTCATCCGCGACGGATTCCGGGTCCACTGGACCGATCTCCGGATGACGCTCGCGGGGTATCGAGAGGCGGTGACGCGGGCGGGAGTCGTAATGTCCAACTGGGAAATCTGACTCGGTTCAGTTGAGCAGCTCATCCAGGCGGTCGAGGACGACACCATCGACTTCGACGTCGAACTTGCGGGCAAACGGTGCGGATGAGGCGAGGAGCTTCGGCAGATCGTCCACGGTGAGGATCCGGGGGTGGCGATGCTGCCCATGCCAGTCGATGTACCGCTTGGAATCATTGACGATGCGGAGCGCGGACGCGTTGCCCATGATCGAGTGAAGGTAGCTCTCGTCGGGACACTCGCAGCGGCGGTAGTGGTCGGCGAGCCAGCGGTTGGTAGCGTGGAACTCGAGGAGGTGCTCGGCGGTGCGCCGGTTTCCGGTGATGGTGGCTTCCCCGGCATAGCAGCGGAACCCGTTCCGGAACGGGCCGTGGGTAAAGGGGAGCCAGGGGTAGCGGATGCGCCGGCGCGAGAAGGCCACCCTCGGGCCCGATTCGAGCTTGGGGAGCGTCAGGTCCCTCCAGAACCAGCGCCGGAAGGCGAGGTGATGCCACTCCGGCCCGAACGACGGACTCGTCACCCCGCGCCCGAGCGCAAAGGGGTTCACGCGCGCGATGCTCATGAAGGCATCCGCCGGTGCCGTTGCGAGCTCTTCGCGCACGCGCTCGGCCCGCTGGATCGGATAGTCCGAGCCGCTGAGGAAGAAAAACCAGTCCGGCCGCCGCGATCCCTCGACCAGCAGCCTGAGCCCCGCCATGAACGCGTCGATGATCCCGAAGGTGCCCCAGCCAGTCTCCACGTGCGGCTGGACCAGGGCCACGTTCGGCGGCAGCTCGTCGACCGGAAAGTCGCTCTTCCCGAAATCATGGTGCATCACGATGGCGGGCTCCCCGAAGGACCGGTTGAGCCGCCGCACCAGCCGGAGCGCCTGGCCGGGCGCGCGGTAGGTGAGGAGCAGGAAGCCGATCTCCGGCTCCCTCATCGGATCGTGGGCTGATCGCGGAGGGCCCACCAGCGCACCAGCAGCGTCGTCCCGAGCGCAAGCAGCAGGTGCACCGCGCCCGCGGTGACCGGTACGACGAAAACCAGCACCGCCCACGCCAGCAGGCTGGCGAGCGCGATCACGAGGGTGAGCACGCGCGTACCTCCTGAAACAGAGTGTTGACCGGGTGAGTACCGCTTCCTATCTTAATTCCGCGAACGGCAGCGGGGAGACACGTTATTGAGCCAACAGGTCCAGTGATGGGTCCAAATGCCGTAGCTGATGTCATGCCCCCTCGGGGGAAGACAGATGTTATGGTGAGGGCGCCGAGCATTCTCATTGGGCTTCAATAACCCTCTTCGTTGTCGTTCCGCATTCCAGTGTTCGTGCCATCCGCCGCCGGCCTTCGGGCCGGCGTTTGCATTTCAGCCCGGCCCGCGCGCATCTTCCGCCGACTCCGAGGAAGGGACGCCGCATGCCCCGATGCGCTGTAACCCGGCGAGTGCATTTCAACGCCGCGCACCGTCTGCATAACCCGGGCCGCTCCGCCGACTGGAACCGCGACACGTTCGGCGTCTGCAACAACCCGAGCTACCACGGGCACAATTACGAGCTCGACGTGACCGTCGAAGGCGAAATCGACGCCGAGACCGGCTA
>Ga0310810_10005098_pt1 | contig 14637 bp, 14 predicted proteins | sample NCmetagenome_FD_207641 | JGI IMG/M metagenome (GOLD analysis project Ga0310810, IMG submission 207641) | Soil microbial communities from experimental microcosm in Duke University, North Carolina, United States - NC | ecosystem: Engineered > Artificial ecosystem > Soil microcosm > Unclassified ... | reverse complement strand
GAGCTTCACGGCGGAACGATCGTGGTGGAGAGCGGAATTGCCGGCACGACGTTCACGGCCACCATTCCGGTCGGCGTCGTGCAGGCGGGTGTCGCGATCCCCGATGCGACCGACGTGCCGAGCATTGCGGCCCTCGGCCCGGTCGTGACGACGGAACACGAGAACGGTTCTGCGGAATCGTTAGGCAGCAAGCCCGGCGAGGATGTCCCCACGCTCCTCGTGGTGGACGACAGCGCGGACCTCCGCGGCTACATCCGCGACCACTTCGCTGCACGGTTCCGCGTGCTGGAGGCAGCCGATGGTGCGGAGGGAATTGCGCTCGCGCGCCGTCACCTCCCGGACGTCGTGCTCTCGGACGTGATGATGCCCGGTACCGATGGGCACGAGCTGGTGCGAGTACTGCGGGCGAGCGCCGAGACGGATTTCCTTTCCATCATCCTGCTCACGGCGCAGGCGGAGGACGAGCAGCGGCTGGAGGGACTCGAGCGTGGCGCGGATGAATACATCGTGAAGCCGTTCGAGATGCGCGAGCTCGACGTGCGCGTGCGCAACCTGATTCTCTCGCGGCGCCGGTTGCGCGAGCGGTTCTCGAGTCCGCTCCGGGCTCCGGTAGCCGTGCCCGTCGTCGCCGACAGCGTCACGCCCGCTGACCAGGTGTACGTCACGCGAGTGCGGGACGCGATCCAACGGGGCCTCGCTGATCCCGACTTCGGCGTAGGCGAGCTCGCGGATGCGGTGTCGCAGGACCGTTCGCATCTGTTCCGCCGCATCAAGCAGCTGTTCGGCGAATCGCCGTCGGACCTCATCCGACGCATGCGCGTGGAGGAGGGCGAGCGGCTTCTCACGGAGGGGTCGGCCACGGTCACCGACGTGGCGTACGCGGTTGGCTTCAACAGCCTGTCGTACTTCTGCCGGTGCTTTCAGGAGATGTACGGCAAAACCCCCGCAGCATACCGCAACCAGACCACACCCACCGACTAAGAGCAACTGCGCACTGCTTCAACTACGCACTGCACCTACTGCGCACTGCACCTACTGCGCACGGCACCAACCACGCACGGCACCTACCGCGCACTGCACCTACGGCGGTACGAACGGCGCTAGAGGCCACCGGCGCGAAGGCGCACGACACTCGGCGCGGCAGAACGGTGGGACGTCCAAGGCTCCCCCGCGCGGCTATGAGGCGTGCCCTACCGCGACCTCAATGTCCTCGACGCCGCCGTCCGGGCGGCCGATCGAGTCAACGACCTGATCGACCGCTCCCCGCCCGGCCGGCTCATGCACGTCGGGCAGCTCAGGCGCGCTGTGCAGTCCGTGGGGGCGAACATCAGCGAGGGCTTCGGGCGCGGGGCCGGCCCCGGCCGCGACCACGCGCTCCGGATCGCCCGCGGCGAGGCCGAGGAGGCGATCCGGCACCTCGCGACGAACTTCCGGGCGGGCCGGATCGGGCGGGCGGACTACTGGCCGCCGCGCGACCTGCTGGTCGTGATCGTGAAGATGCTGACGTCGTTGCTGCGCGGATGAAACCGCCGCCGCTGACCGCCGTCGACCGCCGTAGGTGCCGTGCGCGGTTGGTGCCGTGCGCGGTAGGTGCAGTGCGCAGTAGGTGCCGTGCGCGGTAGGTGCAGTGCGCAGTAGGTGCAGTGCGCAGTAGAGCGGTCCGTAGTTGGCAATCCACGTTGCGCTGTACGTCACTGAGGTTGCACGCAACGCCGTTTGCCTGAAGTCGCAACGTGGCCGCTCAGTGTGGGTCGCGGCGCCCGGTAGAGTCTCCGGCATCGAACGCTGTTCTCGTTCTCGATGCCAGGAGGCGTTATGCGTACGGATCGGCGAATCATGTGGATAATGGCGGTCGTGGTCGGCACCGGCTGTGGGCCGACGCCGGATGCGGCATCGTCCAAGACGTCGGCACTGCCGACCGAGGTCGCGCTCGATCGCGACGATGACCAGGGCCACGGGGCTCACGCCAAGGAGGCGACCACGCTCTACGTGTGGGCGAGCGACCAGGATGGCCGGTCGCCCGACTTCCTCGCCGTCATCGACTTCGATCGGAAATCGCCCGGCTACGGACAGGTCCTGCGGACCGTGCCGCTCCCACCGCCCGGCAATTTCGGCAACGAGCCACATCACTGCCACACGTCCCCCGACCAGATGATTCTCGCCTGCGGTGGACTCCTGAGCGTGCTCAAGGGCCAGAACGACATCTTCTTCTTCGACATCACCGACGCCCGAAACCCCAGGTTCCTGAAATCGACGCGGGCACCCAACTCGAGCATCACCGACGACTTTCTGCCGCTGCCCGGCGGAGGGTTTCTCGTCACCAACATGGGGTCGGCGTCGGGCGGGCCAGGAGGGCGCCTGGTGGAGTTCGACAAGGACCTGAACCTCGTCGCCGAGCATCCGTCCGTGCAGCCGGCTGATGGAAAGTTCAATCCCCATGGCATCGACGCCGACTTCTCGCGGAACACGATCGTGACGGCCGATTTCGTGAATCCCGCGACGACGCTGAACGTGGTTCCTGGCGGCCTGGAGCTGAGAAGCTCGCTTCGTTTCTGGGATCTCACGAATCGCAGCATCACGCGATCGGTCTTCCTCCCCGACAACGCCGGGACAATGGATGTGAAGCTCATCCCTGGCGATAAAAACGGGCGCGCAGTCACGGTGAACATGTTCACGGGGCGCATGTACTCGGTCGATCCAACCGATGGCAGCTACGAGCAGGCGTTCGACCTCGAAGACGTCACTCCGCACGTGGACACGCCGGTGCGCGGCGGGATGGCGGGGCTGCTGGCGGTTCCCAAAGGCGGGCGACGCCTCATCTTCGCCACGTTCATGGCGGGTCAGGTCGGGATGCTCGACATCTCGAATCCGAAGCGGTTCGAGCAGCTCTCCGTCGTGAGCTTCGGTATGGGCACGGGACCGCACTCGGTCCACCTCACGCATGACGACAAGCGGCTCGTCGTGACGGACTACTTCCTCAACGAGGATGGCTTCGGGAAAGTCCATGCGGAGGGTGACCACAAGGTGCACGTGCTCGACGTGGGCGAAAAGAGCCTAACGATCGATCCTGCCTTCCAGGTGATCGACTTCAACACCGCGTTCTCGACCGGGCCGGCGCGGCCCCACGGGATCGGTATGAAGTAATGCCCCCGCATGATCCTTCGTCGCGGGTGCGGTTGGAGGTCGCGTTCCTCGACGCCGACCAGCCCGCGCCCGCGCCCGCCACGCCGGCGGTGCTCGACGAGCGAACGCGCCTAACGGTGCTCGTCGTCGCCGCCGAGGTGGACCTGAGGCGCTACGTCCGCGAGTGCCTGCGCGAGCGCTCGGATCTGCGCGTCCTCGAGGCGGCGACGGTCGCCGCCGCGGTCACTCTCGCCGCGACGTACTCGCCGGCGCTGCTCGTCGTGGACGAGCCGGAGAGTGACGTCCTCATCCCTCTGTCGCAGCTGCGCGCCATCGTCATCGTCGACGACGTTCCGCATGGCACATTGGAGTCGGGAACACGGCGCCGGTTGCTGGCGCGTCCGTTCACGGCCGAGCGACTGGCGGCGGACGTCGGTCGGCTGCTGGAGTAGACCGGGGCGGTCGCAGTCGAACCAGGCGGGAGTTGCGAGGAGGTCGCTGCGGATGGTATAGCAACGAAGCGCTCCAACAATGCGCTCGGTCCGTTCCTCCACTCCCACGCCGAGGTGCGTATGACCACAGCAAGCGAAACCATTGTGCGGCGCTGGTTCGCCGAGGTCTGGAACGCGCGCGATCTCGACCGCATCCCGGAGCTGTGGGCACCCAACGGCATCGCCCACGGTCTGGCTGAAGGAGGCGCCGACGACGTTCATGGTCCGGAGGAGTTTCGCCGCTTCGTCGAGACCATGCTCAGCGAGTGGGACGATTTCCGGATCGACGTCCAGGATGTGATCGCTGACGGTGACAGAGCCGCGGTTCGTTGGGTGGCTCAGGGGAGTTACAAGGGAGCCGCGCTGGCCCCAGACGCCCCGAAGGGTCAGCGGGTCCGGATGACGGGCATGACGATGGCGCGTGTTGCGAACGGGCAGATCGTCGAGGGCTGGAACAACTGGGACATCATGGGGATGATGCAGCAGCTCGGCGGTCCGCCCGCCGTCGCGAAGCTGCTCGAGTGACCTCGGGGCGACACTCGTCCCGATGACGGCCCGCGCCGCCTCCATGCGCTCAGGGGCGCGGGCTGTGTGGTCGAGCGCCTAACGAATCGTTGCCGCTGACACCTTCGCCACGGAGTGCTCCCGGTCGCGCGCGAACGAAACCCAGGCGAGATTGTCGCGTAATATGGGAATCCCATAGGAGTGACCCTGAATCCCGAGCCGCGGAGCGCATATGAAACGGAATATCACGCTGACCATCTCATCGCTGCTCACGCTCGCGCTGTTCTTGGTTCACCTGACCGAAGACGTCCTTCATGACAAGGCTGGGCTGGATCCGACCGGGACAGTCATTTGCCTGCTCATCATGCTCGTGTTGCTGTACGGAACCGTGGAGCTCGCCGGACGGCGATCGGGCTACGTCATCATGCTCCTCTTCGGCATTGCCGCGGCGTACATGCCCTTCCTCCATGGGCTGGGGCCAAGCGCTGTCAGATGGGGCTTCCTGTTCGTGTGGACGCTCCTCGCGATCGGCGTCAGCGGCTCGTTCACCGCGATTCTCTCGGCTGGCGCGCTGTGGCGCTCCATGCGCACGCGCGCGGGTGCCCCGTCACTTCAAGGATAGGTCCGGCCGCCTTCGGGGGCGGCGGCGGTCGCCTAACGTTCATAAGCGCGCCGGGAATCCGACGAGCGAGGCATGGCAGCGCCAGCGCCGCCGCCGCATGTTATTGGTTCGCTCGCGATTCAACTCCGAACGGAAAGCCCCTCCCCATTTCTTACAGATTGCTCATGCGCCACACGTACGGTCCCGCGCTGCTCGCCGCGGTGCTCGTGACCACCACCGCGCGCGCGCAGGATACGCGCGCCCTCGTCCGCTACGTCGATTCGGTCGCCACCGCCGCCGTTGCTGAGCACCGCACTGCGGGCGTCTCCGTCGCGGTCGTGAAGAATGGCCGCACGGTCCTCGCCAAGGGGTACGGCTTCGCGGACCTCGAGAACGACGTGCCGGCGACCGCGGAGACGGTCTACCGCATCGGCTCGATCACCAAGCAGTTCACGAGCGCGGCCATCATGCGGCTGATGGAGCAGGGAAAGCTCTCGCTCGACGACACGCTGCAGAAGTTCCTGCCCAACTTCCCGGCGCAGGGGAACCGCGTCACGGTGCGGCACCTGCTCAACCACACGTCCGGGATCAAGAGCTACACGAGCCTCGGTCCCAAATGGGCGCGTGTCGTGCGGCTCGACCTCGCGCCCGACTCGCTGGTCGCGCTGTTCGCCAACGAGCCGTTCGATTTCAAGCCGGGCGACGCGTGGGCGTACGACAACTCGGGCTACTTCCTGCTCGGCATGATCATCGAGAAGCTGAGCGGGAAGTCGTACGGACAGTATGTGCAGGACGAGTTCTTCACGCCGTTGGGTCTCAAGAGCACGATCTACTGTGACCAGGCGCCGCTCATCAAACACCGCGCGCAGGGGTATGCGACGCAACCCGGCGGGAAGTTCATCAACGCCGAGCCGCTGAGCATGACGCAGCCGTATGCGGCGGGCTCGCTCTGTTCGACGGTGAACGACCTCGCCGCGTGGACCCTCGCACTATCGAGCGGCAAGGTGGTGAGCCTCGCCTCGTACAAGCAGATGTCCACGCCGGGCACGCTCAACGACGGCAAGCCGCTCGTGTACGGCTTCGGCCTGGGCACCGGCGTACTCGCCGGGCACCGCCAGGTGAGCCACAACGGTGGCATCAACGGGTTCATCTCCGAGTTGCACCACTACCCCGACGACTCGCTCGTGACCGTCGTCCTGACCAACACCGGCGCGCTCGCGGCGGTGCAGCTCGAGCGGCTCATCGCGCGCCGCGCGCTCGGGATCAAGGACCTGCCGGCGGTACCGGTCGACGCGTCGGCGCTCGAGCGCCTCGTCGGGGCGTATGCCGTCGGAAGTACGTCCATCCGGGTGTTCGTGGAGAACGGCCGTCTCCGCGTGCAGCAGCAGGGGAATCCGGCGTTCGGCCTCAAGCACATCGGCGGCGGCCGCTTCGTGCGGGACGACAACGACGAGGTGCAGTTCGAGTTCGGCGCGGGGACGCCGGCGCCGAGCATCGTTCGGCATCAGGGCCCGGCCGTGACCACGGCGACGCGTGTGCCCTGAAAGTCGAGCTCCGTGAACCGAAACACGACGGCAACCGCGACCGCGATCCGCGGCGTCCTTCGACGATTCCGCAGAATCCTCGTCGAATATGGGTTGCGCAGTTCCTACGCTATGGCATAGCGCCGTCGCTCGCTGTGCTGTGCCCAGCTCGGCGGAATCCACCGACCGCGACCGCAACGCTCGCGCCGGCCGCTTGCGACACGCGGTTAAAGGCGCGTGGGAGCGATCGGGTCGTGACTCGGCAAGTAGGCCACACCTGTCCTAACGAGCGACAGCACGCGGCCCAGCGTGTCGTGATGCAGCTCGACCTTCGCAATGAAGCCCTGATCCCGCTGGGATTCGAGTGCAGGCAAGTCATACGTTACGTCACCCGCCAGCAGCACGTCGCCCTCCGTCCTCCGAACGAGGAAACTGGTGTGCCCGGGGCTGTGTCCGGGCGTGGGTAGCGCGATGATCGAGCCGTCCGATGTGATGGGAAAACTTCGGGGGAACCCGAATAGCGCCGGCCCATCGAAGTCGAACACTCTCGGCGCGAACCCTCGGGGGACGGGCGCGGTCATGAAGCGCATGAGGCGGCCGGGAAAACGAGCCACCGGCTCCCACTCGGGCTTCGCCACCCACACTCGCCGCGAGTCGAACGCAGAGAGTCCCCCGACGTGATCGCCGTGAAGGTGCGTCAGGAACACCCGATCGAAGTCCCCGGGCTTCAGGTCGTGCCGAGCGAGCTCAGAAACCAGCGACTGGCGTGGAGTGATGGCGAACCGGGTTCGGGTCACGCCACCCGTTGCCCCGGGCGCGCCGCCAGTGTCGACGAGAACGCGTTCGGTCGCCGTTTCGATGATCCACGACCACATCGGCAGCGGCTCCGTAAAGCCGGGGTCGCGCGCGATGCTCCGGATCAGTCCGAATGGTCCGCCGTGCCCCGGGCTTCCTTCGAGGAAGGTGGGCTTCAGCTGAAGTGTTCCGGTGGAAAGGCCGATGATTCGCATGGACACGGCTCCCGGGCCCGAGTAGCATTAGTAAACCAAGTGGATTAAATACTAAACTAGGTTTACTACATGTCAAGAGCACGAGTTCGAGCATGGGGCGAATTGCGGGAGGAGATGGTGAGCTCGCCGGCACGCGCCGTGGGAACCTTGTATCGACGCTTCCTCGCGGCCGCGAACGACCAGTACGAGGCGCGGGGCTGGAAAGGCGTCACCATGTCTCACGTGCAGTTCCTGTCGGAGACAGACCAAGCGGGCACGCGGTTGTCCGACGTCGCCTCGGCCCTCGGCACCACCAAGCAGTATGTCGGGAAGCTGGCGAAGGACCTGGAATCGAAGCGCCTCGTGACGCTCGTTGCCGATCCACTCGATGGGCGAGCGGTGCTCGCCAGGCCTACCGAGCGCGGTCGGGCCTTCCTACAGGATGCGTGCGAGATCCGGGCAGCGCTCGAGGCCAGCTATCTTGGCCGGCTGACGGCGTCGCGCGCGGCGGCGTTCGTTACCGCGCTCGAGGAGCTCGTTGCTCCGCAGGAAAGCTGATGATGGGCGAGCGTGGCGAGGGACCGCAACCCACGTAGCCTCGTGTGCCATGCGAAGCCTGCAAGTCGCTCGACGGATCGAGCACATCCGTCATGTACTCGGCGAATGTGCGGATGGTTTCTCCGCGACGACTCTCCACGCCATCTTTCCGTTCGCTCATGACTGCTTCCGACGAGTTGATGGCAACCGCTCGCTCCGTCGAGACTGCCGCTACCGCGATCGATGCCGACATCGACGTGGCCGCGGTGCAGCGCCGTACGCTGCGCCTGCTGTTCGCCACGCAGGTGATCGGTGGCGTCGGCGTGACGGTCGGCTCGTCGGTCGGAGCGCTGCTGGCCGCGGACATCGCTGGCACCAGTGCATCCGGACTCGCGCAGAGCTCGGCGGTGGTCGGCGCCGCGCTGCTCGCGTTTCCGGCTACCGCGATCGTGCAGCGACGTGGTCGGCGGCCGAGCCTCGCGGCGAGCTACGGTGTCGCCGGGATTGGAGCGGCCGTCATCGTGATCGCGGCCCTGCGGTCCTCCATCACGCTCATGTTCGCGGGCTTCTTCCTGTTTGGCGGCGCCTCGGCGGCGAGCCTGCAGGCGCGTTATGCAGCCGTGGACCTCGCGCCGGCGCCGCTGCGTGGCCGGCAGCTGTCCATGATCGTGTGGGCGACGACGTTAGGCACCGTCGTTGGGCCACAGTTCGCGGCAGTCGCCGGCGCACTGCTCCGCGACTATGGAATGCCTCCGCTCGCCGCGCCGTTTGTCTTTTCGACGGCGCTCTTCGCCGTGGCCGCCATCGCGCTCGTCACGTTGATGAGGCCAGACCCTGCAGTCGTCGCGCGCCGAACGGCTGCGCCGAGTCAACCGACGGACGCGCCGCGGGTCGGCGTCGGGTTCCGGCCGGCGCTGAATGCGGTCGCAGCCGACTCATCGGCTCGCGCCGGCGTTGCGGCGATGGCCGCGGGGCACCTCGTGATGGTGGGTGTCATGGCGATGACACCGGTGCACATTCGCAGTGCCGGACACTCCGCCGGCGAGACTCTCCGAATCGTCGGTGTGGTCTTGAGCGCGCACATTGCCGGCATGTACGCGTTATCGCCCGTGGTCGGATGGCTCACCGATCGGGTCGGCCGCCGTCCGGTGATCGGCGCTGGGCTGGTGTTGCTCATCGTCGCGTGTGCGCTCGCCGGTACGGCCGGCCACGGCACCGTCAGGCTCGCGATCGGACTGATGGTGCTTGGAATCGGATGGTCGTGCACGGTCGTCGCTGGCTCCACGCTGCTCAGCGAGTCCGTCCCGGCCCACGTCCGTGCGTCTGCGCAGGGACTGTCCGACGCCATCATGGGACTGGCCGGCGCATCGGCGGGTGTGCTCTCCGGAGTGATCGTGGGAGCGTGGGGATACCCGAGACTCGCGCTCATCGCCGCGCTGGCCGCGACGCCGTTCGTCCTGCTCCTGACGCGGCGCGCGCGCGGCCCAGCCGGGCCACGTTAGGCATCATCCGCAACAGGTCACCCGCGGAAGAAGTGATCGGTCGCGCCGACGGAGCGGTGCCCTGACGGCGGCTCGCCTTGCGCCGGTGCTGGCGGCGAGCGATCGTCTCGGGCGCTGCAAGACGAGACGCGATGCCGGACGATGCCCACTTGCCCGGAGAGACCGATGCGCTATGCGAAGACGATTCCCGCGATCCTGATCGGCGCCACCCTTGCCTGCGGCGGCGGAAGCGACGCCGGGTCCGCGTCTCGAGGAGCCGCCGCGGCAAGCACGCGTGCGACGAGCGCGGCCGACCTCCCGGATCCATGCGGCCTCGTGACCGACGGGGAAGTCTCGGACCTGCTGTGGCGCGGGATGGAAGCGAATCAGCGGGACGCCATGAAGGCCAGGAACGCGCAGCACGTGATCACGAAGCGCGTCGAGAACGTCGAGACCCCGGCGGGGCGCACCTGCTACTTCCAGTATCGGCTGGTCGCTGGTGACAGCACCCGGAGCGAGGGCGACTTCAAGCTGCGAACCCTCGCCAGGCCAACGTTCGAGATCTTCGCCGGGGCTTCGGACTCGAAGGACCCGATCGCTGGCGTGGGCGATCAGGCGTTCTACATGTCCAACGCGGCGTACGGTCGGCGAGGCGACGTCGGCGTGGAGGTGGTCGAGTTCAGCTCCAAGGACCTCGAGATCGAGTTGCTGAAGAACGCCGTCGCGCGATTGAAGTAGCGGCCAGAATTCACCACGCCCATGTCTACGATTCGCGGTTTCCTCGTGCTCGCCGCCGCACTGGCTGCCGTCACGTCCCCGATCGCCGCACAGCGCCGACCGTCCGCACCCGACACGGCGTCACTGCTGGCACATGCTCGCCGATTGCATCGGGAAGTCCCGATGATCGACACGCACAACGATCTCCCGGAGATGATACACGGCGGCGCGAGCGGCAATCTGGGGAAGATGGACCCCGACAAGACACTCCCGATCGACACGGACATCCCGCGACTCAAGCAAGGGCTCGTTGGGGGACAGTTCTTCGCCGCGTACGTACCGTCGTCGTTCATCGAGAAAGGCGGTGCGAAGTTCGCGCTCGAGGAGATCGACATCATCGATCGTTTCACAAAGCGATCGCCGTCGCTCGAGGCCGCACGCACCGCCGATGACATCGTTCGGATCCACGCCACGGGAAAGATCGCGTCGCTGATCGGGATCGAGGGCGGGCAGGCGATCGAGAATTCGTTAGGCACGCTCCGCATGTTCTTTCATCTAGGCGTGCGATACATGACGCTGACCCACAGCAGCACGACCCTGTGGGCCGACGCCGCGACGGACGAACCCAAGCACGGAGGCCTCACCCGCTTCGGCGAAGAGGTCGTTCGTGAGATGAATCGCCTCGGGATGATGGTCGACATCTCGCACGTGTCCGATGGGACGATGGACGACGTCCTTCGCATCAGCGAAGCGCCGGTGATCTTCAGCCATTCCTCGGCACGCGCGCTCGCCGATCATCGGCGCAACGTGCCCGACAGCATCCTGACTCGACTCGCGAAGAACGGCGGAGTCGTGATGGTGAACATCTATCCAGGGTTCATCAACGCGACCGCGGCCAAGCAAGCCGCCAACGTGCTGGACAAGGAACGCGAGTTCAAAGTCATGTACCCGAACGATCCGGATAAATCGGCCAAGGCGTTCACCGATTTCCTGAGCACGTTCAAAACCGAGACGGGCACGCTCGAGGAAGTCGCGGATCACATCGACTACATCCGGAAAGTTGCCGGCATCGACCATGTGGGGATTGGGGCCGATTTCGGCTCACTGACGCAGCATCCGACGGGACTCGACGATGTGTCGCGGTACCCGTATCTCACCGCCGAGCTGATTCGCCGTGGGTATACGGATGTCGAGGTGAAGAAGGTCCTGGGGCTCAACATCCTCCGCGTGATGCGGGAGGTGGAGCGCGCCGCGGTGCGTATCCAGCGCACGCGCGGTCCGTCCACCGCGACGATCGAGGAGTTGCGAGACTGAGACTCGTCGAGCCGCTTCGTCGGATCGCGTGACCTCCGGCCTCGGTGGCCGTGACGCCGGACGGGGACTCTCAGTCTGACATAGATGTCGGGGCGACCCGAATCTGCCGCGCCGCCTGGTCGCATGCGGCGAGACCTTCACGTATCGGACAACAGCTGGCCGTGCCACTCCTTTCCCGCCACTCCGGCACCGCGCCAGTCACCGATCTCGGGCCCTACGAGAGCGAAGTCACGACTGCTCTCGATCGGGGATTCCGCTGGATGCGCTTCCCCAGTCGCCTGGAGCAGCTGTTCGAGTGCGAGACCCAGCATGCCCGGAGCCGGCACCTGGTCGGCATTGCCATCGTCTGGATCGCGGTCGGCGTCATTTACGCCATCGTCACTCGCGTCGGCCCAGCATCGACGCACGCGTTGAGCGTGAACACCGTGCGCATGGGTGTGGTCACCCCGATCCTCATCGCCGTTACGTTCGCGATCTGGTGGGGAGTGCGCCCCTTCACCCGGGAGCTGCTGATGATGCTGGCGAACATCATTGCGCCAGCCAGCATGATTCTGGTCATCACGTTTGCGCAGGACAGTGACGCTGGCGTGAATCGAGGCGCCCTGACGATCGTTTTTCTCTTCATCACGGTCGTCGTGCGGCTTCGCTTCTGGTTCGCCGTCACCGCGTGCGTTGCCATCGCGGCTGTGCAGATCGGCGTTCCGTCGCTGGTCGGTCTGCCCGTGCCGGGGAACGTGCCGCTGGTGTTGATCACGATCGTGGCGACACTCATCGCGAACTACCAACTGGAGCGCGAGTCCCGCCTCAACTACCTGCAGCGCCTGCTCACTCGCATTCAGGGAGACAAGCTCGCGGCGACGGTGATTCAATTACATGATCTCTCGCAACGTGACCCACTGACCGGGCTCGCCAACCGGCGTGCGCTCGATACCCAGCTCGAGGCGTTGTGCGAGAAGGGGGAGCGGTTCGCGATGATCATGGTCGATGTAGACATCTTCAAGGCATTCAACGACTGCTACGGTCACGTCGTTGGTGATGACTGCCTGCGGCGTGTCGGGGCCATGCTGCGCGCCTCGCTCCGCAATACGTCGGATCAGATCGCGCGCGTCGGCGGCGAGGAATTCGTGGTCCTGCTGCCGCAGACGTCGGTCGAGAATGCCCGTATCATGGCCGAGCGTATGCGGGTCGCCGTGAGCGGCCTGCGCATTCCGCACTCGGCGTCGCCGGAAGACGTCGTGACGATCAGTGCGGGAGTGACTGGGTCACGCGCGCCCGGGTCGGCCGCGGAGATGCTGTCGGGCGCAGACAAGGCGTTGTATCGCGCGAAGGCGCTGGGACGAAACCGGGTGGAGGTCGCTGGCGAAGATCGAGACGTCGCGAACCTGCCTCCACACCGGTTGGCCGTGCCCGCCTAGGAGCGACGCGTTAGGGTACAAACCGGAACGTGTATTGCTTGATCACGCCGTTGCCCACGAGATCAAGATCGACAGTGATGACGCCGTTCCGCAGCGTGGCTTTCGCCTCGTTGCCGGCACCATCGACCATCGTCAGCTGCCCGCCGTCAATCTCGTACTCGCCATAGATGTTCACCGGCCTTCGAAGTTCCTGCTGTCCATCGGCGCTCATCGTCATATCCAGCACCATGGAAAAGGTTTGGTCCTCCTGAAGAATCAGCTCGCCGCCGTTGATACCGATGTTCATGACGACGGGGATGCCCTTGAGTGAGCCACGGAAGATCTGCGCGGGAATCTTGTCTTTACCCACCTGTCGAAGCGAGTAAAGCCCAGTGGGATCCGCGTTGACCGGACCGGTGCTGGAGTCACTGCCGCCGCATCCGACGACTGCGCCAATGAGCAGCGTGGCAATGCCGCTGTGAATCCAGCGCCGCGCTCGTCGCGGCGCAGAGAGAAATGTCATAATCATTGTCAATGTCCCGTTAGGTGTGGTCATCGAGCCCCGCGTAGTGCCGGTGGCGCCGACCGACGGGGGCCTCGGTTGCTTCTAGCGCGGTGCATATTAGGACCACACCTCACCCGCGCTTCACCGCGTCAACACGTTACTCGGCAACCACTTCCAGCCCGTGACGGCTGGTGGATCGTCGGTACGTGGATCAACTGGTGAGAGGAGACGCTACTCGAACACGACTGCCTGAGGACGCCACGTGTTCGGATCGTTCCAGAGTCCAGGCCCAATGAACTCCAGCCAATCGGGCGTCACTTCGATCATCACGAAGTCTCGCGGAAACGCTGGCCAGAAGAACTTCACGGTGGCTGAGTCGAGGAACGACTGCAGTCGAGGATTCTTCGGATCCCGATGCACCGTCGCTCGGCCCATGATGGTCGCATAGGCGGCACGCTGGTCCTCGTTGAAGTACAGCGTCACGAGCGGGTTCTTCGCGATCTGATCGATCTTCCGGGTAGACGTGCGGGTCAGCACGAAGACCGTGAATCGGTCGCGCGCCGTCGAGGGATTCTTGAGGCGAAACGCCCGTACGGTTCTGATGCGAGGCCGGTTCGACTCGTCGACCGTGACCAACCCGACCGACGAGTCGCGTGCGATCAGCGCATCGGCACTGTCGAGGACAACGGCTGTATCGCGCGCGAGGCTGAGCTCAGCGCGCGGCACACCGGGCGATGTGCCAGCGGTGGTGGCGACACCGCCGTCGCGCCCACGGCCGCACGCCGTACCGATTGTGATGAACCCTGCGATGACAGATCGGAGTCTCATGGCGTTGGCGAACGAAAACGAAACGTAGCCGCGACGCACTCTATCGATCAATTCGCCAGCCCGTACATTTGCCCCATGGCAGACCTGCTCACCGAACTGGGCGAGGCGCTCGCCGGGAAGTACGAGATCGACCGTGAGCTCGGCCGCGGTGGCATGGCGACCGTCTACCTCGCGCGCGACCTGAAGCATCAGCGCCTGGTCGCCGTGAAGGTCCTCAATGCGGAGCTCGGCGCCGTGCTCGGTGCCGAGCGTTTTCTCAGCGAGATCCGCGTCACGGCGAATCTGCAGCATCCGAATCTGCTCCCACTGTTCGACTCGGGTGACGCTGCCGGCCAGCTCTTCTACGTCATGCCATACGTCGACGGCGAGTCACTCCGAGCGCGACTCGATCGTGAGAGGCAGCTGAGCGTTCCGGAGGCCGTCAGGATAGCGACGGCGGTGGCGAACGCGCTCGACTACGCCCACCGCCACGGCGTCATCCACCGCGACCTCAAGCCCGAGAACATCCTGCTGCACGGGTACCCGCAGGGGGGCGACGCCCCCTCTGCGGGTGGTTGGCAACCGATCGTGGCCGATTTCGGCATCGCCCTCGCCGTTTCGAATGCGGGCGGCGAGCGGGTGACGCAAACC
>Ga0310810_10005096_pt1 | contig 14641 bp, 13 predicted proteins | sample NCmetagenome_FD_207641 | JGI IMG/M metagenome (GOLD analysis project Ga0310810, IMG submission 207641) | Soil microbial communities from experimental microcosm in Duke University, North Carolina, United States - NC | ecosystem: Engineered > Artificial ecosystem > Soil microcosm > Unclassified ... | reverse complement strand
GTCCGCGCCAGCGGCGGCGGGATGGCCGTGAATTGTCCGGACGCGCCATCGAGGCCAGAAAAGTCGCTGCGAATCACATATCGCCACAACTTCGCGTCGCGCGGCGAGAATCGAAACCGGATCGCGGGCCCGTCGCGAACGCCGAGCGCAGGGATGCGATCGTCGAGGATCATCCGCGCCGACTGCGCCGGCGTCATCCCGGCCGGCACAGGGAGCGCGAACTCTACCACGCCGAATGCTTCGACCCGATCGCTCTCCGTCGTCGATCGAGTGAACGTCGTCTTCCTTTCATCCCAGACGCGCACAAATTGCCCGCCCCAGCCCGGTTGTGAAGGATCGACCCGCGTGCCGTGGAGGAGGTAGCCAACGGATGGACTGTCTCCCATCTTCAGCGTGCCGTTGAGGAGGGTGGCGAAGAAATCGCCGAGCGCGCCGCGGCCGCGCACGTAGGTGACGACGAATGTAGTGTTGCTCCATTCGCCGGTTTGATCACCGCCGGTGAACCAGCCACGATAGGTCGTGTTGGCCTCGATCATCCACAACAACGGGTGATGCGTCTCGACGTAGTCGTAGGCATCGACACTCCACATCTTATTGGGCCCGCCGATGAAGTAGACGCGAAGCTTGGGCAGAATGTCCGGCGCATCGTGCAGCGCCTGCGCCAGATCGTCGATGCCTCCCCAGACGAGCACCCAGAGCGGACGCGGATCAGATCGTCGCGCGCAGCTCACGATCCAATTCGATCCGTCGGTCGACCGGCGGAAACCTGCCGCCGGCGCAGACTCGATGGCGCCCTGCTTCGTCACGGCTCGCAGGTCATCCGGCGACGGGTACCGGTTCGAGTGCGTTCTCAGATGTGGATAATCCGATGCGTAACGGTCGATGACCTGAAGGATATGGTCGCGGCGCCCCGGACCGTAGGGTGACGAAATCAACCCCTCGACGTCGAACATGTCCGCGTAAACCAGAAAGTGGACCATAGACTGAAAGTCGTCGGGATCCGTGCCGCCGATATCAGATGAAACGATGACCCTCGGTCGCTCAAGAGACGGACCGGTGGTGGACGGCGATTGTGGGATTGGTGCGGCAGTCAGTAAACAGGACAGAACAACGGTCAGCGACACGACGATCGATACGTCGTGCATGGCGAGGGCCGCACGACAGACGATGCGCGACGCGGAAGTCGTCATGTGCGTCCGCTCAACATCGACGTGACCACATCCTGATCGTGCTGCTCCCCACTCCACCATCGGCCGCGGCGTACGTCATGAATCCGCAGCCCGGCCCGGTCGTGCAGCCGGCACACGAAATCCTCGTCGTAGGCGACGGCCGCCTCGGGCACCGCCGCGTCGTGGAGCAGACAGACACCGGACGGATGTCTGACGCCGAACGGCATGAAGCTTCGCCCTGCCTCGACGCCAGGACGCGTGCCGTCATTCAGCAGAAAGTAGCTCTCGATACACGTGCCGCCTGGCGTCAGCACGCGTGAAATCTCGTGGAGATAGTGCTCAACCGCGTCGGGCATCATGTGGGTGAACACGGACGCGAGAAAGATGAAGTCGAACGTCCGATCCGGAAACGGAAAACGGTACGCGGCCGCCGTGACGTGACCGCGCGGATTGTACGCGTGGCTCGAGACGTCGGCGCGATGAAATCTGAACCCGGGGTAGCGCGGCGTGATCGCCTGCTGGCACCATGCAATCGCCTCCGGGTGAATGTCGAGCCCGTCGTAGCCGCCGCGCAGATAGTCCCTGAGACCAATCGCGAGGTTGCCGATGCCGCAGCCGATATCGAGGACTCGGTGGTCGGGTCTCAGGCCGCGGTCGATAAGCTCGGTTCGGATCTCGCAGGCGCGCGCGAACGCCCGCGGATCCCATGTGTTGTAGTAGTAGATCCGCAGGTGCGCGGGAGGCAGTAACGGATCCCGTCGTCCGCGGACCACTCGATCGACGGGGGTGGCGAGCCGGTAGACTCGCCGACGAAGTCCGCCGGCCAGACGTTTCCACGCCGGCTTGCGCGGCGGCGCCTCATCCTGCATCTGGCTCGGAGCCACGGGATGTGTCTGAGCTCGCCGCTAGTCGGTTTCCGCGAGCAGCAGCCGGCGCACTTCCTGGAGCTCCTTCTTTTTCTCCGGCGTGACCTTGGGAAACTTCAAATTGAGGTCGGCAATGGTCTGCCAGATGATGCCGGCCACCGCCAAGCGGGTGAACCACTTGTGATCGGCCGGTACGACGTACCATGGCGCGTCTTTGGTGCTGGTTGCTGACAGCGCTTCTTCGTAGGCTTCCATGTAGTCGTCCCAGAAAGCGCGCTCTTTCGCGTCCTGCACCGAAAACTTCCAGTTCTTGTCGTCCTCCTCGATGCGCGAAAGGAAGCGTCGCTTCTGCTCGTCCTTGGAGAGATGCAGGTAGAACTTGATAATCACGGTGCCGTTGTCGACGAGGTGCTCCTCGAACTCGTTGATTTCCTGGTACCGCCGCTTCCAGATGTTGCCTTTCTTGAGCCGCTCCGGGAGCTGCTGCCCGGCCAGCACCTCCTTGTGGACTCGCGCAATCAGGACTTCTTCGTAGTGGGAGCGATTGTGAATGCCGATCCGCCCTCGCTCGGGCAGCGCCTTCATCGATCGCCACAGATACGTATGATCGCGTTCCTCGGCGGACGGCGCTTTGAAGCTGTAGACCTGGCATCCCTGGGGATTGACGCCTGACAGCACGTGCTTGATGGCCCCGTCCTTCCCGGCAGCGTCCATCGCCTGAAAGATCAACAGGACCGAATACGTGTCCTGCGCGTAGAGAAGCGCCTGCTGCTTGGCCAGCCTGGCGACGCCGTTTGCGAGCAGCGTTTTCGCGCGGGCTTGATCCATCGAGCCGGTCCAATCCGTGTCGTAGTGCTTCAGGCGAATGTGCTTGCCAGCGGGAACACGGAGACGTTTCATCAGCTTCTGGATGTCTTTCATTGAGCCCTCGACTGTCGGCCTGCGAAGCCTCTGATGGCGATCTGCTCGCTGATTGGCGACACTCGTCCAGCCAATCAGCAATCGGCGCAGCGTCGCCTTGCCAGGAACCGGGTCTCGACAGACTACACCGGTACTTACGCCAGCGGACGTCCGATCTCCCAATGATGGCCGAACGGGTCGATCAGGCGGCCGAGGCGCCAGCCGTACGCGTTCGCCATAGCGGCGACCTCGGTTCCGCCCGCGGCGATCGCTGTCGCGAACATCGCATCGGGATCCGCGACGGTCAGGATCATCCGGACCGTGCCCCCGCCAAGGGACTCCGGGCTGAAGTTCTGATGTGCGGGAGATTCGTCGGCCACCCAGAATTCGGCGCCTTCAACGGACAGGCGGGAGACGACCGAGCCACCTGGATCTTCGATCCGAAAGACCTCGATTGCGCCCAATGCTGCCTTGTAGAATTCCACAGCCTTGGCGCCGCGTCGAACCGACAGCATCGGCGCAATCGATGTCGAGACGGACATGCCGTTCTTGCCTGTGTTCAACCCATCCTCCGGGACCATCCGCCGCTTTGGCGGCGGCCGATACTCTATCCCGGGGAGTGAGCGGCGACAATCGATTCAACGCGACAATACGGAGGCAGCCTCCTGCGCGATGATGCCGTGGACAGCCTTGGTCGGGTGGATGCCGTCCCAGAACAAAAACTCATCGGGCTCTTGGCAGGTGAACGGTGTGACCTTCACGTCGGACGTCGCGGACCTCGACGATGTGAAGGGACCGTGTGGCGGCGACTTCGATGACTGCGTCTCTTCCATCCGGGTGCCCCGGGCAGTGATCTGGACATCAAACGCTACACGCCAGACGGCAGCGCCGGCGCCCGCTGTCCGAAAACCCGCCAGACGAGCGGTAGTGTCGTAACCGCCCCGACAAGCACGAGTGTTCGACCGACGGCTTGACGCTGATCCTCGCTCATTTTGCCGGCGGCCAGCAGGCCGATGCCTGCCCCGAGCATTCCGCGCGTCATCGCGATTAGGATGATGTCCGATAAGTTCAGCCGTTTTTCGTTCGCCATCGTCATACTCCTCGATTGTTCGATATTTTGGGATTTCGGGCGTACCCCACATAGCGCCGGTTGCATCAAGCGTGCCCGTCTTCCGCCTGAAGGCGGAAGTTTCGAATGAGAAATGGAAGGGATTCGTGATGCGCACATCGACACCCACTCCACGAACCGCGGGCTCGCTCGGCCGATTCATCGAGGGATCGTGGCGTGATGTCTCTCTCGCATGCCGGACGCTTGCCGCCTCGCCGATCGTCACGCTGGTCGCGATCGGGTCGCTCGCGCTCGGCATCGGCGCGAACACCGCCATCTTTTCGGTTGTGAATGGCCTGTTGCTCCGCACGCTGCCGGTCAAGGATCCTGCGAGGCTCGTTCTGATCACCGATAGCCGGACGGACCACGTGCGCGCCTGGAGCTATCCGGTCTGGAATGAGATTCGTCAGCGGCCGGAATTGTTCGAGCGCGCAGCGGCCTGGTCGTTCACGCGGTTCAACCTCTCGGGTGGCGGTGAAGCGGAGTTCATCAACGGCATCTGGGCGAGCGGCTCGTTCTTCGACACGCTTGGCGTAGCTGCTCTTCGCGGCCGCACATTCTCCGATCGCGACGACGTGCACGGCGGCGGGCCTGATGGGCCGGTCGCCATGATCAGCTACGGCTTCTGGCAACGCCGGTATGGATCGGCCCCGGACATCGTCGGGCGGCAGCTATCGCTCGACGACGTCGCGTTCACGATTGTCGGGGTAACGCCGCCGGGGTTTTCAGGGCCAGAGGTGGGCCGCATGTTCGACGCGATTGTTCCGATCGGAACGGAACCGCTCGTCCGCGGCGGCGACTCGTTTCTCGACGACAGCGGCATCACGTTCCTGACGATGCTCGCGCGACTGGGACCGAATCAGTCAGCGGAGATGGCCACGGCAGGACTCCGTCAGGTTCAGTCACGGATCCGAGAGGCCACCCTTGGAGACATTGGACGATTCGGCAGCCGGGAAGCCATCGAGCGGTATCTTGCCGCCCCGTTCGCGCTCGTCCCTGGTGCAACCGGCTTCGCCGGCGCACGCGACTTGCGTGCCCTCTATCAACGGCCGCTGCTGACATTGCTGGTGGTCGTTGGCCTTCTGCTTTTCATCGCGTGCGTCAACGTGGCCAACCTGCTTGCGGTGCGGACGATCGCCCGGCGGCACGAATTGAGTCTGCGGCTTGCGCTTGGCGCGTCACGCGGCCGGCTGGTGCGACAGCTGCTGGCTGAAAGTCTGGTGCTCTATGGCATTGGTGCCGCGAGCGGTCTGCTCATCGCCGTCTGGGGCGGCCGCACGCTCGTCGGTCAACTGTCAACCAGCGTCGAGACCGTGTTTCTCGACGCATCAATCGATGGTCGTGTGCTCGCGTTCACGGTTGTGATCACCGTACTCACGACGCTCATTTTTGGAACCGCACCCGCGTTCCGTGCGTCCGGAGTCGCACCGATGGAGGTGCTCAAGCAGCAGCCGCGAACCGTTGTCGGTCGAGCGCGACTGGCGTTGCCGGACGGTCTGCTGGTGGCACAAGTAGCCCTGTCGCTCGTGCTGGTGTTTGCCGCAGGACTGTTTGTGCGCACGTTCGTCTCGCTCAGTCAGCGGCCTCTCGGTTTCGAGCCGACGCACGTGCTGATGGTCAACATCGACGCGCACCGGACCAGCAACACGGCTGCGGACCGCATCGCCTTGTACGAGCGCACGCGCGAGTCGGTTCGTGCGCTGCCGGACGTGGCCGACGCCGCGCTTTCGCTGACCAGTCCTCTCGGCAGAGGACAGTTCACTCCGTTGCTGGACATCCAGGGAGTCTCCGACACACGCGGACCCGTGTGGGCCAATCTGATTTCGCCTGGATGGTTTGGCACGTTCGGCGTTCCTCTGGTGGCGGGACGCGATCTGTCCGATCGCGATCGCGCCGGCGGGCCACGTGTGGCCATCGTCAATCAGGCCTTCGCCCGGAAGTTCGCGCAGGACAAGAGCCCGATCGGATTGACGATCACGCTCTACCCGCGAACACCGCGGGCTCTTGGGCCGATCGAGATCGTCGGTGTCGTCGGCGATGCGGTGTACTCGTCACTCCGAGGCGAGGCGCCGCCGACGTTCTATGTTCCCCTGGCGCAGTTCGACTATCTCCCGGAGCTTGGAATTCGATCGATCAACCTGGAAGTACGATCCAGAGGCGCCTCACCAGAAAGTCTGACCAGAAGCATCACGACCGCGGTTGGCAGGATCGATTCTCAACTCTCGCTGACATTCCGGCCGCTGGCGACCCAGGTTTCGGATTCGCTGATCCAGGAGCGATTGAGTGCGCGACTCTCGGCGTGTTTTGGCGTCTTGGGGTTGCTGCTCGCTGGTCTTGGGTTGTACGGCGTCACGACGCATTCCGTGACCAGCCGACGATCTGAAATCGGTATTCGTCTTGCGCTCGGCGCGCCAGGTGCTTCCGTCGCGCGGCTCGTACTCGCGCGCGTGACGCTCCTCGTCGGTGCCGGGGCCATGCTCGGCGCCACCATCAGCCTGTGGGCCTCGAAGTTTGTCGTCAGCTTGATCTATGGCATGCAGCCGCGGGATCTGACGACGCTTGTCGCGTCTGCGGTGGTGCTGACGCTGGTCGCCGCGTGCGCGACGTGGGTTCCCACCCGTCGCGCGATGCGGACCGATCCCGCTTCTATCCTGCGCGATATGTGACGACGGTTCAGCACACGTCGGCGCGTTGCCGCTGCGCTACAGCCGAGTCGCGTAATCCTTGGCGCAGATGATGCAAACTTCGAATTATGCCTGTCACTTTATAGGTAAAGTGACTGAATAGACTACGTCGTATCATGAAATTCCTGCCACCAGAGGAAGAAATCCGTGCACAGCTGCGGCAGTTGACGTCGCAGACGCGCCGGCTCCGCGCAGATCTCGAAGGGATGATCACGCGGCGGGGTCCGTCGGATAGGTCGTTTTCCCACGACAAGCGGTACCGGCTCAAGCCGGAACCCAGGGCCGTCGCCGAGTCAGAGCCGCCAGCCGAGGCTGCGCCGAAAGAACGCCGCCCTGAAACGCCGAAGAGCGCTCGGCAGTCGAGTCCCAAGAAGCGTCGCTGACCCGTCGCGGTCGCACCTCGAATCTGCACCTCATCAATCATTCGCGATGCCCTACACTAGGGCTTCCATGCTGTATGTGTTCGTTCGTGGTTCCGAGCGCAAGACGTGCGAAACGCGCCTCAGCGCGGACGGGGCCGGCTACGAGCTGGTGATCGCGGAGGGCGGAGTCGAGCGCGTGGATCGTTATTCCACCATGGATCGTTTGCTCGCCCGCGAACACGAGCTGCTTCAGGCGTGGCGGGCGCAAGGCTGGACCGAGCCGCAGGCGAAACGCTGACGAGCTTCTTCCGATCTATCGGCGATTAGCCGGCCCGGCTGGATCCGCGCTCCGCGGGGTAACTTGTTCAATAACAAGGCACTCGGGCGCTCGACGGTTCCGTCGGTCGTAGGGACGCTGGCATCGCGCTCCGGTATAATCATCTCTGCCGCCACAGGCGCGGCCGCATGTACCCGGGGTCAGACCCCGGTAGCGTGTACAGACCGGAGTTGACGCCCGGCACCCGGACGTGGAGGACGCGTGCGCCCGTTTCTGGTTTCCTTCATTGTGTTCTTTGCACTCGCCGTCGGCGGGGCCGCCGAGCGCGCGCAGCAGGGTACGATTGCGCCGGTACCCTCTCTTCCTGAAACGCCGTCCACCCCGCCAGCAGCGACCGTATTGAAGGACACGCCGAAAGAGACGATCGATGGCTACGACAGCATCGTCCGCCCCTTTGTCACGGAAAACTGCGTTCCCTGTCACGGCTACAAGAAACAAAAGAACGGATTGAACCTCGAGTCATATGAGTCGGCGGCCTCGCTGAGAGACGAGCATGAACGATGGGCTGAGGTCGTCAAGAAGCTTCGAGCGCGCGAGATGCCGCCGGAGGAGGAGCCGCAGCCTCCCGAGCACCAGCGTCAGGCGGTTGCGGGCTGGCTTGCGAAAGAACTCGATCGGATCGACAAGCTGACGCCGCCGGATCCCGGACGCGTCACCGCGCGCCGCTTGAATCGGACGGAATACAACAACACCGTTCGCGATCTGCTCGGCGTGGATACGCATCCGGCGGACGATTTCCCGCAGGATGATGCGGGCTACGGGTTCGACAACATCGCCGACGTCCTGTCGCTCTCGCCTGTGCTGATGGAAAAGTACATCTCCGCGGCCGACAAGGTCACGCGCACGGCACTCTTCGGACCACCGATGCTGAAGCCCACCTTGACGAGGCTGCGATCCGATGGACGCCGCGTGCGCGACGCGAAGACGTTCCCGGGTGACTACGACGTCACCGGTCTCAGCCTGCCGAACGCCTTCCACGCCACGCATCGAATCCCAGTCGACGGCGAGTATGTCATCAAGGTCGCGCTCACGGGTCTGCGTCCGGCTGGTTCCGAGCCAATCGACATCACGCTGTGGGTTGACGATCACCTGGTGCAAACCCTTCCCTTCGACTCCGAACGTTCTGCCACGTTCAACGACGATCGGCAGGACTTTGGCGGGCAGGTGGTGCAATTCAAGGCGCATCTGACCGCTGGCGATCGTCACCTGGCCGTCGCGATTCCTCGGATCTTCGAAGGACTGCCGCCTCGTTACGAAGGCCCGAAGCCGTCCACGCGTCCGATTCCACCGCCGAGGGAGTTCAAGCCACCGCCTACTGCCACGCCCGAGCGGATCGCTCAACTGCGCAAGACGTTCGAGGACACGCAGGCCGAGCTGGCGAAGATTCCCATGAACGGCGTGCGCGTCAACACGCTCGACATTGGCGGGCCGTATTCGCAGACGACCGGACCAACTCGCGCAAGCCTGCAGAAGATCTACACGTGCGGTCATTTGAACGGCGGTCACACGTCGATGTGCGCCCGGCGTATCGTCACTGACTTTGCCAGCCGGGCGTTCCGGCGGCCAGTCACCGCGCGCGAGCTGGCACCGTACATCACGCTCGTGCAGCAGGCGGCGAAAGAGGAGGGCTCGCTCGCCGAGGGGCTCGCCGTCGGAATCCAGGCGATCCTTGTTTCCCCTGATTTCCTGTTTCGGATCGAGCGCGATCGCACAGCCAGCGGCGCGACGACCCGGGCGTACTATCCGCTGTCGCAGCACGAGCTGGCGTCGCGATTGTCGTACTTCCTCTGGTCCAGCATGCCGGACGCGCCGCTGCGGCGGGCGGCGGATATGGGCACTCTGCGCAATCCAGCCGTCCTGACTGCGCAGGTGCGGCGGATGCTTCGCGATCCGAGGGCGAACGCGCTCGCAGAGAACTTCGGCGGTCAGTGGCTGCAGTTCCGCGCGCTCGAGTCGGTGACGCGCGACAAGGATCGATACCCGGACTTCGAGGACTATCTGCGCCTGTCGATGCGCCGCGAGACTGAGCTCTTCATCGAGGACGTCATTCATCAGGATCGAAAGATCCTCGACTTCATCGACGGCAAGTACTCGTTCCTGAACGAGCGGCTGGCCAGGCATTACGGGATCCCGGGTGTGTCCGGGCCCGAATTCCGCCGCGTCGACTTGAACGAGACGCCGCGAGGCGGGGTGCTGACGCAGGCCAGTGTCCTGACGGTTTCGTCGTACGCGACGCGCACGTCTCCCGTGCTTCGCGGCCGCTGGGTGCTCGACAATCTGCTCGATGCGCCGCCGCCGGAACCGCCGGCGGACGTCCCGAATCTCAAGGAGTCCGAGATCGGCACCACGGCATCGATGCGCGAGCAGCTGGAGCTGCATCGAAAGGATCCAACCTGCGCGTCGTGCCATCGCCGGATGGATCCGCTCGGCTTCGGCCTCGAGAACTTCGATGCCGTCGGCGCGTGGCGCACGGTGGATGGAAAGTTCCCCATCGATGCGACGGGCACGCTGCCTGACGGGCGCACGTTCAACGGCCCCGAGGAGCTTCGTTCGATCCTGAGGGCGGATCATCAGGCGTTCGAGCACTGCCTGACCGCCAAACTTCTCACCTATGCCCTCGGGCGAGGGCTCGAGCGTTACGACAAACGGACGGTCAGTGGTATCGTGAGCCGGCTGCCGGAGCGCGAATACCGGTTCTCCGGATTGATCCTGGAGATCGTCAACAGCCTTCCCTTCCAGTCGCGAAGGGGCGCCAGCACAGCGAGCACAACACCATGATTGTTACGCGCAAAAGCCTACCGCGCCGCAGCTTTCTCAAGGGAATGGGCGCCGTGATCGCGCTGCCGATGCTCGATGCGATGACGCCGGCGTTTGCCGCGCCGCGCCTCCAGGGGCGACCCCTGCGCCTGGGATTCACCTACGTCCCCAACGGCATCACGATGCCGGACTGGACGCCGCAGGGTGTCGGCGCGGGCTTCGAGTTCTCGCGCGTCATGAAACCGCTCGAACCGTTCCGCCAAGACATGGTGGTGCTCTCCGGTCTCGCGCACCGCAACGGCGCCGCGCTGGGTGATGGACCTGGCGACCACGCGCGCGCGGCCGCGTCGTACCTGACCGGCGTTCATCCCCGCAAGACCGCTGGCGCCGATATCCAGAACGGCATCTCTGTCGATCAGGTGGCCGCCCAGCACATCGGATCAGAAACCCGCTTTCCGTCGCTGGAGATCGGGTGCGACGACTCGCGGACGATCGGCAACTGTGATTCCGGCTACTCGTGCGCCTACACCAACAGTCTGGCGTGGCGCGGTCCGGCGACGCCGATGCCACCGGAAACGAATCCGCGCCTCGTCTTCGAGCGGTTGTTTGGCGACATCGACACCAGCGTGCCGCCCGACGTGAGAGCACGCCGGCTGCTGTATCGGCGCAGCATCCTCGATCTGGTCAACGAGCGGACGACGAAGCTCGCGGCGACGCTTGGCCCGGTCGATCGCCGCAAGCTCGACGAGTATCTGACGTCGATCCGCGAAATCGAACAACGCATCGAGAAGGCCGAGAAGGACATGACCGGCCTCACGCCGACCATCGACAAGCCGACCGGCGTGCCCGTGCTCTATGCCGATTACGTCAACCTGATGTTCGATCTGCAGCTGATCGCGTTCCAGGCCGATCAGACTCGTATCGTGACGATGATGATGGGGCGCGAAGGCAGCATGCGAACCTATCCGGAAATCGGCGTCGCCGATCCGCATCATCCGTTGACGCATCATCGCGGCAACCCGGAGTGGATCGAACGGGTTACCCAGATCAACACGCTGCACATGGATCTGTTCGCGGGCTTCATCAAGAAACTGAAGGACACGCCCGACGGCGACGGCTCCCTCCTCGATCATTCGATCATCGTCTATGGCAGCGGCCTCAGCGACGGCAACCGTCATGCGCACGAGGACCTGCCGGTGGCCGTCGTCGGGCACGGCGGCGACTTCCGTCTCGGACAGCACATCGTGTATCCGAAGGGCACGCCGATGACCAACCTGTTCCTGACGCTGCTGGATCGAATGGGCGTTCAGCAGGAGACGATCGGCGACAGCACCGGAAGGATCGAGCACCTCACGGATCTGTAGCCGCCGAGGAACACAGAAGAACACGGAAAAGTACGGAACCGGGCACAACCGAAATCGCAAACACTGATCTGTGTCGCTGCGCAAAGCGTTCCGAATGTCGGTGCACGCCGGACAGGAAGCCGAGTATATCCGGCGGCACCACCCGATCTGGCGAGAGCTGGAGGAAACGCTCCTCGACCACGGCGTCCACACCTACTCGATCTTTTTGGATCGCGAGACCAATCATTTGTTCGGCTACGTGGAGTTCGAAAGCCAAGCGCAGTGGGACGCGATCGCGGGAACCGACGTCTGTCAGCGCTGGTGGACGCACATGCGCGACGTCATGCCGACGAACCGGGATCACAGCCCACGGAGCCTTGACTTAGAAGAAGTGTTTCATATCGAGAAGTGATTGTTGGCCGGGATCGGTGATCCGGGAAAGCGCCTGCGGCCCGAGCGAGGCGCTGGAAGGAAGCGTCGCGAAGCGACGCCGCCGAGCGAGAGCGAGCGGGGGTGGGGCCCCGCGAGCACTGAGACATGCAGACAGAGTGCAGACTTAGGTCTTAACTCGGGACGTTCCATCTGGCTGCCATCATTCTGGAAGTCATCGTTCAAACCGTGGCCGATGCGCGTGCGGCGGCCGAGGGCGGAGCCGACCGTCTCGAGGTGGTGCGCGCGATTCGCGATGGCGGCTTGACGCCAGCCCTGTCGCTCGTCGAAGCCATCAAAGGCGCGACCTCGTTGCCGCTGCGGGTCATGGTCCGCGAGAACGCCGGCTTCGACGCCTCCGATGCGGAGATTGAGGTGATGCGGGCAGCGGCGTGGAATTTCACGAAGCTCGGCGTCGATGGGCTCGTGGTCGGCTTCGCCAAATCCGGGTGGCTTTCGCTCGAGCCATTCACGGCCGTCATTGAAGCGGCGCCTGCGGTTCCGGTCACGTTCCACCGCGCATTCGACACACTCGAGGATCCGCTCACCGCGGTCGGGACGTTGTCGAGCGTTTCGCGGATCGATGGCATTCTGACGAGCGGCGGTGAGGGATCCCCGGAGGAACGCTGTTCCAGGCTTCGTGCGTACGCGGCTCGATCGGGCCCACGCGTTGCGATTATCGCGGGCGGCGGCGTCGACCTCGACGCGTTTCGGCTGTTTGCAGGCGCGGGGTGCGTGCGGCAGATTCACGTCGGCCGTTTGGCCCGTGAGGGGGGGAATGCCGAAGGCCCCGTCTCCGCCGCGAGCGTGCGGCGGCTACGGGACCTTGCGGATGTGGACGCCTAGAATCTCACCTTCACGCCCAGCTGCACCTGCCGTTCGACCGTGCCACACACCGAGCACGACGGGCTGGAGAGCATCGCCGAGATGACGCCCGCGGCGGCGTTGCCGATCGTCGTGTTCGGGTTCGCGAACTGCGGATGGTTGAGCACGTTAAATGCCTCGACGCGGAACTCGGTCGCAAAGCGTCCGATCTTCGTGTTCTTGATCAGCGACGCATCGATGTTGAACGAGCCGGGGCCACGAATGATGTTGCGACCCGCGTCGCCGTAGGTGGCGGTGTTCTCGGTCGTCGCCACGAAGCAGCTGAGATCGAACCATTTATCGATGGTTGGGTTGTCGAGTCTGCCGTCGCAGATCCGGTTGGGACGATTTCCAGTTCCCGTCGACTGGACACCTTGGGTCTGTGTCACAGTCAACGGCAGACCGCCACGGAGCAGCAGGATACCGCCGAACTGCCACCCGCCGTAGAGTTTGTCGCGCGCCCACGGGATCTCGTAGACCCAGCTCGATGAGAGCGTGTGGGTGATGTCGTAGTCGGCCGGTCCGCGGTTGTACTGCGGGTCGTAGACGTTGGTCAGCGTCGATCGCCTTCCCAAACGTATAGGAGTTCAGGAACGAGAAGTTGTTGGCGAATCGACGCTGGAACTTGACGAGCAGCGCATTGTAGTCGAGCGTGCCCTTGCTCTGGACCTGGCCGATCGTACGAAGGGCTGGCGAGAGCTTGATGTAAGGACGATTCACATTCGAGTCGGTCACGCCGAGGACAGGTGGAGCCTGGTTGGGATCGCCCTTAATCAACATCTGACGGCCCTGCGACCCGACGTAGGCAACTTCCACCATGTAATTGGTGGCAAGCGAGCGTTGAACGTTGAAGTTCCATTGCCGCGCGTAGGCGTCACGGAAGTTGATGTCGAAGATTGATCGTGTCGTGCCCTCCGCCGGCCTTCCGGGATCGGTCCCCGGCGGCTTTGGCAGTCCCTCCTTGAGCAGCAGGTTGGCGCCGTAGGCCGACGGGCTCGCGTTTTGCGCGGTTGCCTGGAGGAACGGTGGGTTCTGCGCTTTCGACCCCGACGTGCCGCCCGGCGTGAAGTTCCAGAAGATCCCGAATCCTCCGCGCACGATCGTGCGGCCGCTGCCGTTGAGGTCGTAGGCAAAGCCGAAACGAGGACCGACGTCGCCCTTCGAGTACGTCTGCAGGGACCGGCCCACCTTGACTCCGTCGATCACCGCGTCGTCAGCGGCCACCACGAACTTGCCAGTGGATTCGTCGAAGTTCGACTGACGATTATCGACCTCGATCCAAGGCGGGTAGACGTCCCACCGGACCCCCAGATTGAGCGTCAGGCGGTTTGTCATTCGGAAGTCGTCCTGCGTATAGAGCGCGTACTCAGGTCGCTTTTCCGTGTAGGTGTCCTCGTCGAAGTAGTTCCGGATCTTCGTGTTTACGAGCCCGAGCATGAAGCTCGCGACGTCGAAGCCGGTCGTCCCGCTGACGGTGCACCCGGCGGGCTGCCCGGCGCAGTTCGACGTCATGTTGTTGTTGAAGTTGAAGACGCCGGTGATGTTGTCGGCGTTGAGAATCTCGCGGGATCGCAGCGTGAGGCTGCCACCGCTCTTGATCGTGTGCTTTCCCTTGATCCAGGTCACGTTGTCGAAAAACGCGAGGTCGTTCTGGTTGGTGATCAGTGGCTGATTGCCGTTCTGGCCGAGGTTCCGGATGTTCTGGAACGTCATCTGCGACATCGCCGACGTGGCGTTATTGATGTTCACACCGGGAAGTCCAACCGCAAGCGCTGGGTTGGTGCCGTAGTCGATCGGAAGCTGGAAGAATTTGATTGAGGTC
>Ga0310810_10005094_pt1 | contig 14645 bp, 9 predicted proteins | sample NCmetagenome_FD_207641 | JGI IMG/M metagenome (GOLD analysis project Ga0310810, IMG submission 207641) | Soil microbial communities from experimental microcosm in Duke University, North Carolina, United States - NC | ecosystem: Engineered > Artificial ecosystem > Soil microcosm > Unclassified ... | reverse complement strand
TCTGCAGATGTGACGGTGCAATCCCGGGCTCGGCCTGCACGCTGATGCTGATGGAGGGAATCGCTTTCAACAGACGCGCGTCGGCGACCTGCGCCAGCGGCCGATACAGCGTCGGCTCGACGGCGTTTCGGGCCGACGTGAATGCCGCGTTCTCGACCAGGGCGACGACGTCGACGGTGACGTGCCCGTCCGAGGACAATCCGGGACGGCTCATCCTCATCGTCCGTCCGACCGGAACGGCGCCGGCGAAGAACTTGCGCGCGAACGCCTCATTTACGATGACGACCTCGGGCGAGCCGTTGGTGTCGGCGGCGGTGAAGTCGCGTCCCGCGATGAGATGCGTGCCGTAGGTCTCGAACCAGCCCGGACCGATCATGTTGGTGAGGATCCGCGACGCGCGCGTCCAGTCGACGGGCCCGGTCTCAACCGCAACGGCCGGCGTGAACCGCACACCCGCGTTGCCGAGTGGCGTCGCCATTGACAGTGCGACGCGACGTACGCCGGGCACAGCGGCCGCCGCGGCTCTCAACCGCTCATAGAGCGAGAGACGGTCCGATGCCGGGATGCGGCTGTAGGTCGAGTCGACGGGCGCGACCAGCACCGACGCCCGATCGAACCCGAGATCGCGATAGGCCAGCGCGGCAAAGGAGCGGGCGAACAGCGCGGCGCCCACCAGCAGTAACAGACAGAGCGCTACCTGCACGACAACCAGCGCTTCACGCAGGGAAACGGCTCGCGCGGGTTCGCCGCCCTGTTGACGCTTCATCGCATCGATTGGAGCCGTGCGCCGCGCCAGCAGCATGGGTGCCGTGCCGAAAACCACCACGGTGGCGATCATCGCGAGCATGCTCGCCGACAGCATGCGGACATCCGGCGAGAGGTCCAGCTCGGTCGTCGATATCCAGGTTGAGAGCTGCGCCACGACAAGCGGGCCTGCCCACCGCGCGAACAGCATACCGATGGCCGTGCCGGCGGCAGCGAGCAGGATGCTTTCGAACAGCACCGGGCGCGCCACCCGCCAGGGCGACGCGCCGAGGGCGGCGCGGACGCTGCGCTCGTAGCGCCGTGCCGCCGTGCGCGCGAGCTGCAGGTTGGCGACGTTGGCGCAACCGATCAGGAGAACCAGCGCCGCGACAGCCCACAACGTCTCGAGTGCCATCGCATAGCGGCTGCGCAACCGCGACGTGCCGGTGGCTGCCGGGCGCAGCGTCCACGGCCCGCGGAGATACGCCTCTCGATCGGCGGCCCGTTCATAGGCTGGCATCGTCGCCGCCCGGATCTCCGGCTGCGCCGCGCGGACCGCCGCCTCGGCGCCGGTCAGCGTCATGAACTGAGGCAGCCGGCCGCCGACGTGAAGCCACGGCCATTGTTTGAGCCGCGTGGGCAGCCGTCCGAGTAAAGGCTCCGTCTCCAAAGGGAGAACGACATCGAATCTCGCGCCGATCTCGAGTCCGAAGAAGCGCGGCGGCGTGATCCCGACGATCGTGAACGGCGCCCGATCGAGTGTAATCGTCCGTCCGATGACGCCAGGATCTGCGTTGAGCCGCTGCCGCCAGAATCGGTCGCCGATCATCGCGACCGGGCCGTCGGGTCCGCCGCCACGCCGATCGTCGGTTTGGCGAAGCGTCCTGCCGAGCGCCGCCGGCACGCCGAGCGTGTCGAAAAAGCTGCCGCTCGCCCACAGCACGTTGACGACTCTCGTTTCACCGTTCTCGACATGGCCGGCGCCGTCCCTCGCCCACGCGAACGCGCCGTCGAGCAGGTGATGTTCGCGCACGGCGATCCACACCGGGTAGTCGAGGAGATCGTCCTCTCCGTCAGCCGCGATGGCGAGGAGTTGCTGAGCATCACGGACCGGCAGGGTCCGCAGCATCAGGCTGTTGAGGATGGAGAAAATCGCGGTGTTGGCGCCGATGCCGAGCGCCAGCGACACGACCGCCAGCGTCGAAACTATCGGCGTGGCCGCCAGCGCACGCCAGGCATCCCGGATGTCGTGCACGATCCGCGGATTATACGCGGCGCGTCAGGTCGGCGGGGAGGAAGAGCTCGTTGGCCTTCTCGGGCGCGTTCTCGACCGGGGCGCCGGCATTCCAGGCTGGAATCTGGGGCTTGTTGTCGGGATACATCGCTTCCATCGGTCCCCAGACCTTGTCGACGCGATCCGTGAACAGGTCGCCGATGAGGAGATCCGTGACCGTTCCGCGCAGGTCCGGATGCTTCCGGATGAATTGCCCGAAGGAAAAGCCGGCGTAGTACTCGCAGACCAGCCGCCGCATCCGGTCGACGCCCTCGTTGAAAACGGGAGCCCATCTTCCCAGTTGCCCGGCCGACGTGTCGTCCTTCTTCAGTCCGCCGGCAATCGCGTCGGCGGCAAGCTCGCCGGACTTGAGGGCGAGCAGCACGCCCGACGAATAGAGCGGATCGAGGAAGCCCCAGGCGTCGCCGACGAGGACCCACCCGTCGCCCGACGCGCGCGTCGCGCGATACGAATAGTCTTTGGTCGCGAAATAGCCGGTGACCCGCTTGGCCCCTTCGATGCGCTTCTTCACGGCGCTGCAGCGGTCGATTTCCTGCGCGAACGTCCGCTCGAAATCCTTGCCGCGATTCTTGAACAGGTAGTCGAACGGCGCGACCACGCCGACCGAGACGATGTTGTCGTGCTGCGGGATGTACCAGAACCAGCCCTGCTTATCGGGCGTCTGGAGGACCATGGTCGCGCCTTCGTCGCGGCCCGTGTCGCGATACGCGCCCTCCCAGTAGGTCCAGATCGCGCCCTTGTTGAGGATCGGATCCCACACGCGCAGTCCCAGACGATTGGCAATGAGTCCGTTCTGGCCGCTGGCGTCGACGACGACCCGCGCGCGGACGTCGCGATCCTTGAGCTTCACGCCGACGGCGCGGTCCTGTTCAAAGATCACGTCCATCACGCGCACGCCCTCGTGCGCGGCGACCCCATGCTCGCGCGCGTTGTTCAGCAGCATCTGGTCGAACTCGCTGCGCACGACCTGCCATGTCTGCGAGCACTCGTGCGGCTTGTTGTCCCAGAAGTAGAACGGCGCCGACTCCTTGCCGAGCGAGTTCACGAACTGCACGCTGTATTTCTTGACGAAGTGGCTCTTCTGCATCTTCTCGAGCATGTCGAGCCGCTTCAGGACCCAGTAGGTCTCCGGGATCAGCGATTCTCCGATGTGGAAGCGGGGAAACGTCTCCCGCTCGAACAGTTCGACCGATACGCCGTGCTGCGCGAGAATCGTCGATACCGTGGATCCGGCGGGGCCGCCGCCGATGACGACAACGTCGGGATGGCTCATGACGAGATGTCGGAAGGCGTGAAGCGCTCGGCCACGTTCGCGGGAATCTCCGCCGACTTCATCGTGCCGTCGGATCCCTTGTGCACGCAGGCGATTCGAAGCGATCCCGTGGCGATCTTCTTCCCGTCCTGCGAGATCTCGCAGGCGTAGCTCATCGTCCGCTTGGTGATTTCGCTCACGCGGATGGCGATGTCGAACTCCTGCTCGAACTGCAGCGCGCGGTGGAACTCGCACGCGGCCGCGACGCGCGGCCAGCCGATGTCGGACGCCGGCGGGTGGATGCTGAGTCCGTTCTCACGCCACAGCGCGTGTTCGGCCTCTTCCATGTAGCGGAAGAACCATGAGAAGTGCACGATTCCAGCCACGTCGGTCTCGTAGAATTGGACGCGCCGTCGCAGGCGCAACTCGCTTGGCACGTTTCGCCTTCCGCCTTCCGCCTTCCGTCTTCCGTCTTTTACGTATAACGAATATTGCTGTGTTCGGGGAGAAAGAAGCGGGGCAGCAGCGCGTCGACGCGGAGCAGGCCCTGGCGCGAAAGCGCGATGCGCTCCTCTCCGGTCTCCGCCAGATATCCTTCGGCGCGGAGCGATGCCCATTGGCTCTCGAAGTGCCGCAGCACGTCGACGCCGTACTTCGCGCGGAAATAGCGCGGGCTGATGCGTCCGAGCTTCATCTGCAGCACCAGCTCGCGGCGCATGCGTTCTTCGGGCGTCGGGCGGTACGCGCGGCCCAGCGGCAGCTCACCACGCTCGATTGCCTCGCTGTACCCTTCCCACGTGTCGCGGTTCTGCATGTGGACGCCGTTGACGTGGCCGAACGAGGCGACTCCGAGGCCCGCCATGTCGGCCCCCTGCCAGAGACGATCGCGATAGATGAACGTCGTGCGCGACGGGTCTTTCACAGCGGTGTAGGCGCTGCCGATGTGATAGCCCGCCCCTTCGAGCGCCTCGAAAGCCCGCTCGACCCATCGCCGTTTCGTATCCCAGCCGGCCAGCGACCCCGTCAACTGTCCGGTCTTCTGAAGCAGGTCCTTGCTGATCGTGGTGTTGTAGGGCAGCTCCATCTGGTAAATGGTCACGCTGTCCGGCTCGAGCGCGACGGTCTTCTCGACGCAGCGCTGCCAGTTCTCCTCCGTCTCGCCGAGCATGCCGGCGATGAGGTCGATGTTGATCTGCGGGAATTCGAGCGATCGCGCGAAGCGATACGCGGTTTCAATCTCCGGCGATCTGTGCGCGCGGCCGTTGATCTCGAGGATCCGATCGTCGAAATTCTCGACGCCGAGGCTCAGGCGCGTCACGCCCATCTTCCGGATCGCCGCCAGCTTGTGCTGCGTCAGCGTGCCGGGCTCGCATTCGAACGTGATCTCTTCGGCCTGTGTCCAGGGTGTCGCGGCGGTCAGCCGCTTGACGAGGCTCTGAAGCTGCTGCGTCGACAGAAACGACGGCGTGCCGCCCCCGAAGTACACGAAGTTGAGCGGCCGGCCGGCGATCGCCGGCTGGCTGGCATACATCTCCCACTCGCGCCCGAGCACGTCGAGGTAGCGCCCGATCTCCTGGGCGTTCTTGTCTGTGTAGACGCGAAAATAACAGAAGTGGCAGCGCTTGCGGCAGAAGGGTATGTGCAGGTACAGCCCGAGCGGCGTCGCCGGATCGGGCGGCGCCTGCAGCGCCGGCCGCGCATCGCGCTCGACCGCCTCGGCCGACCAGACCGAGAACGGGGGATACGTGGCGACGAAGTAGCTGCCGACTTCGGGCTCTGCCAGCCCGGCCGGGGATTTTTCACCCATGGGTATTCACAACTATAACAAGGCTAACAAGGCATCATGGCGCACGGGCCCACGGCCGATCAGAAACGTCACAAAGTCACAAAGACACGACGAGAATAGCTTGTGCCTTCGTGAGCAGCCGCCGGCTCGGTCACCCGAAACAGTAAATCCGCCCGTCCTGCGCGCCGATCACGACGCGGCCGTTCGCGACGGCCGGTGAGGCCGTCAGCGCGTCGCCGACCTCGTATTCCCACTTCTTCTGTCCCGTCCGCGCGTCGAGCACGTAGAACTTGCCGTCGCTCGACCCGACGAACACGCGCCCTCCCGCGATGGCCGGGGACGAATCGACGCGCGCGCGCGTCGTGAACTTCCATGCGACTTTCCCGGTCACCGCATCGATGGCGTGAACCGACTTGTCGCGTCCGCCGACGATCACGTGGCCGCCGGCGATCGCCGCGGACGAGTAGTACGGGAACTCCCGATCCGGATCGCGATACCGCCACAGAATCCTCTTCGCTCCCAGATCGATTGCGACGACGTCGTGGTTGAAGGTGCCGACGTAGGCGCGGGTCCCCTCCACCGCGGTCGAGGCGCCCGTATACGCGCCGAGCGGAATCTGGAACAGGACCCTCCCGTCGGCCACGCGGATCGCGCGAAAGCGCTCGTCGCAGCCGCCGATATAGACCGTGCCGCCCTGAATCGCCGCCGTCGCATGGACGGGTCCTTCGGTCTGCACCTTCCATCGGACCGCGCCGGTCTTCGCATCCAGCGCATAGAGATGCGTGTCGTACGATCCGATGAGGACCAGGCCCGCGGCGATCACCGGCGACGACTTCACTTCGCCCCCGGTCTTGAACGTCCAGGCCTTCACGCCGTCGGCCGCGCGCACGGCGTGGACGAGCCCCGACAGATCGCCGATGTAGACGAGGCCGCCCCCCACCGCGGGCGACGACTCGCCGATCTCGTTCCCCGTCGCGTACTTCCAGCGCAGCTTTCCGGTCTCGACGTCAATCGCCAGCAGGCTGCCGTCGCCGGCGCCCACGTAGACGACGCCGTCGGCAATCGCCGCGGACGACTCGATCGTCTCGCCGGCCTGGTAAGTCCACTTGAGTGACAGCGCCGCGGGAACGTCGGAGCCGGCGATGCCGGTCAGCGCCGGCGTGCCGCGGAATTGCGGCCAATTCGCTGTTTGTGACGCTTGCGACGCTTGCGGCGCTTGCGAAGAGACGGCCCACGGCTGCGTCACGTAGGCCACAAAGAACACGAAGACCACGAGGCAAACATCCCAAGGGTTCTTTGTGATCTTCGTGACCTTTGTGATCTTCGTGGCCCGCAGCCGTCGGCCCGTGCAGCAGCCTTCACTTCCCATCAACAGAGATCGCGAACAACTGGTTGCGATTGTTCAGGTAGAGACGGCCGTGCGCGGGAACCGGCGTCGCGTAGACCGCGCTCCCCATGTTGATCTCGGCGATGACCTTCTTGGTCTTGCCGGTCTGCAGGATCGCGACGTCGCCGTCCTCGTCGCCGAGATACACGCGGCCGTCGACGACCAGCGTCGAGCCCCACACGGCGGCGAACATGTCGTGCGACCAGTATTCCTGGCCCGTCTTCGCGTCGAGGCAGTGCAGGAACCCGCTGAAATCGGGGATGTACAGCAGGCCGTCGGCGATCGAGGGCGTGGAGATCGATCGCCGGATCTTGTCGAAGTGCCACACGCGCCCGCTCTGCGTGATGTCGCCGCGCTTGGTCGCGTCGATGCAATACAGGTGGCCGACGCCTTCGCCGTGCTCCGGATCCTGACCGTTGGCGATGTACACCTTGTCTTCGAAGATCACCGGCGTCCCGATGACCTCGTTGCGCGTCTTCGGCCACACGGACTCCTTCGGGTTCGTGTCGAATTCCCACAGCTTCTTGCCCGAGGCCGCCTCGTAGCCGCGGACCCAGCCGTCTCCCTGCGCGCTGACGACCTGATCGACGCCGCCGATCTTGCCGACGGACGGCGTCGACCACTGGCCGTGGAGAATCCGATCCTCGACCGAATTGTCCTCCCACACCAGCTTTCCGGTCGTCTTGTTGAGCGCGATGATCGCGGGCGCTTTCGGCGACGGAATGTGGACGTGGCTCTCGTCCTGCCCGTTCGACGTGCTCAGGTAAACGAGATCCCCCCAGATCACCGGCGACGAGTTCGACATGTTGTGCGGATACGACCCCACTTCCTCCATCATGTCGAAGGACCAGATCACGTCGGCGTCGTGGGGCCCGGTGAGCTTTTCGTCGGTGACCGGTCCGTCGTTCTTGCCGTCGCGGAAGCCGTTGATGTCGAGGCACCAGACGACGCCGCGGTTGCTGACGTAATAGAGGTGCGTGCCCTCGACCAGCGGCGAGCTGGCGACGCCCTGATACGGCCAGTCGTTCGCGCGGCCGGACGCCAGCTTTTCATGCGTCTGCTGCCACTGGAATTCCCCGGTGTCTTCCTTGAACGCCATCAGCACGCCCCGGTCGCCGGGCTGCTTCGGATCGCGCATGCCCTCGTTGTTCGTGCCGACGAACACCATGCCGCCGGCGACCACCGGATTGCCGTAGCTCTGGGACCCGAGGTCCGCGACCCACTTGATGTTCTTCTTCGTCTTGACGTCCCACTCGGTGGGAAGGCCCTTCATGTTCGAGACCATGTTGCGGTCGGGCGTGCCGCCCCACATGGGCCAGTCGCCGCTGCCGGGATCGGACGCGAGGATCCGCACCGAGGCGGCCGCAACGGTTGCGAGAACGAAGATCTTCTTCATTGGTTTCCGCTGACCTTGATATTGTCGACGGCCGCGCCGAACTCGGCGTCGATGAAGAATCCCGGCGCGCCCTTGTGGTTGCCGATCGGATCGATTTTCTCAATCGCCCATGCCGCGGGCTCGGGCTGTCCGACGGGCCACGCCTTGCCGCGCGCGCGGACCTTTCCGTCGGGCATGTTCTCGACGCGCAGCTTCAGGTGATACCACGTGTCGGGTTTCCACTCGTACGGCGCCGTGACGGTCCGGTGCGTTTCCGGCTCCCAGGGCTCGATCTTGAGCTGCTGCGCGTTGCCGTAGAGGACGAGCGTGTAGCGCTGAGCGGTGACGCCGAGATCCGACATCTGGCGGCGGCGCGAGGTGCCCCGCACGTCCGCTTCGACGGTGTAATTCGCGAGATCGCTCGGCCCGATGAATGCGCGGAAGCGCTTGAAGATCGTGGGGTCCGGCGCCTTGCTCAGCACTTTCTGGCCGTCGACCGTCGCGACGGCCATCTTGCCCGCCGTCACGTTGGCCCAGCCCGGCGGGACGGCCCCGTCCGCGTACGAATCGAACGTCTCGGTCCACGGCAGCGGACGCGCGATCGTCGCGCGCGCCTCGCCCGAAAGTGCGCCGGCCGCCGCTTTGATGGTCCCCGCCTGTCCGCCGGCGTCGGCGGCGGCGGTGAACGTGCCGTCCTGGGCGATCGTGCCCTTCAGTCCCTGCAGCGTCCAGGTCTGCCCGGTCTGCACGCCGAGGTAGCGGCCTTTCGCGTCGAACAGCTTCGCGACCAGCTTCACCGATTGCCCCGGCTTGAGGAACACCTCGGTCGGCGACACCTGCATCCACGCCGGGTCGCCTTCGCCCTTGCCGATCGGATCGTCGACCGCGAGCCCCGTCGGCCTGGTCGCCGTCTTCGGCCCGATCGCGTAAACGCCGCCGGTCGAGACGAAGAAGATACGGCCGCGCGAGATGGCCGCGCCGGCGAAGATCGGCTCGGCGATGCCGGCGGACTGGCCGGCATTGTCGTCCTTGCTCGGCGGCATCTCGACTTCGCTGAGGATTTCCGCCTTGTCGGCCGACGGCCGGACGATGAAGAACTTGCCGCTCTCGGTGCCGACGTACAGTTTGCCGTCGGCGAGCACGAGCGGGGCCTTCTGGATCGTGCCGAGCGTCTGCACCCACAGCGGCTTCCCGGTTTCGAGGTCGTACGCGTGCAGGCGCGATCCGTTTTCCACCTGGTAGACGCGGCCGCCGTCGATCACCGGGGATGAGAAGCCGTACTGCTCGCCTTTGTGCGCCCACTTGACCGTCTTGATGTCACCGGTCTGCGATCCGTCGATCGCGGCAATCATCCCGAGCTCCGGAACGTCGAGATTCTCGTCGCCGTGCGAGATGATGACGGTGCTGCCCGAGATCGCCACGCCGGTGTTGATCGCGCGCTTCGCGATGACGGTGCCCCAGACCTTCTCGCCCGTCTGCGGCTTCATCGCATAGACGCCGCCGTCGCCGATGCCGCAGATGAGCAGGCGGAGCCCGTTGATCGTCGTGATGACGGGAAGCGCGTACGCCGTGTCGTACGGCCGTCCTCCGGGGTTGGCCACCCAGACGATATCGCCCGTGCGCTTGTCGAGACCGATGAACCGCTGCGCGCGGCCGGCGTTGGTCCCCCAGTTCGAGACCGCGGCGCTGACGATGACTAGGTTCCCGTCGATGATCGGCGACATCGTCCGGCCGCCGTGCGTGGTGAAGGCGGCGAACTCCTCGCCGATCGAGCGGTCCCACAGCAGCTTGCCATCCTTGCTGAGCGCGATCACCGTCGCGCCGACGCCCAGCGCGTAGATGTTGCCGGTCTCGGGGTCCGCGGCGGGCGACGCCCAGCCGACACGGTGCGGCGGCACGTCGCTCTGAAAGACATTGAACTTGTATTCCCAGACCACTTTCCCCGTGTCGGCGTCCAATGCCATGACCCGTTCCTGCATGGCATCGCCGAGGCCGGACGGATTCTGCACGTACACGCGGTTCCCCATCACGATCGGGGCGGAGCGTCCGCCGTACGGCGCGCGCCACAGGAAGTTCTGTCCGTTGAGGGCCCACTTTTCGATGAGGCCCTTTTCGTTGGAGATGCCGGTTCGCTGCGGCCCCCGGGCTTCGGGCCAGTCGCCCACCGCAACCCGGTAAGGCGTGACGGGAGCGGGGAGGTCGGGCTTCTGGGCGGCGGCCAGCCCGCCGAGCACGAGCACGCCGGGAGCGAGAAGAAGAAGACGTTTTATCATGACACTCTCGTGTTTACGTCATCTTACAGCAGCGTGTTTCGCTTCAGGCGGAATGGCGTCGGGACGAACTCTGGGACCGATCGCAGGGCGGCGGGGCAGGAATCGTCGTATGTCCGAGGCATAATGTCGCACATGCGTGTACTCCGGCCCGGCTCGATCCTCTACGTCATCGTCCTGAGCCTCGTGACGCCGTCCGTGGCGCGCGCCCAGGCCGGTCAGCAGCCACCGCAGGTGACTCTGCCGTCGGTGACGGTCACCGCGCAAAAGGAGCCGGCCGACCCGCAGAACCTTCCTGTCAGCCTCACTACGATTCCACTGGACGCCCTCTGGAACGGCGGGTTTACGACCATTGGCGAAGCCTCCATCTACGCTCCCAACATGTACTTCACCGACTTCACGGCCCGCAAACTGAGCAATCCTCGGTTCCGCGGCATCGGATCGAGCCCCGCCAATCCCGCGATCTCGACCTACATCGACGGCGTGCCGCAGCTCAACACCAATTCGTCGAGCATCGAGCTGCTCGACGTCGGGCAGCTCGAGTTCGTCCGCGGACCGCAGAGCGCGCTGTTCGGGCGCAACACGCTCGGTGGCCTCGTTAACATCACGAGCGTCCGGCCGTCCTTGACCAGGTGGACCGGCTCCGCCATCGTGCCGTTCGGCAACTTCGGCGCCGTAGACGTCCGCGCGAATGCGTCGGGCCCGATCGGATCGAAAGCGGCGCTCGGCTTTGCGATCGGCCACGCGAAGCGGGATGGATTCACCACGAACGACGTCACGGGACACGACGTCGACTTCCGCAACGCGACGTTCGGAAAGGCGCAGTTGCTGCTCACGCCCACGGCGGACTGGGAAGCGCGCGTCATCTACACCGGCGAGCGCGCGCGCGACGGCGACTACGCCCTGAACGACCTGGGCGAGCTCCGTCAGCGGCCGTTCCACACCGCGCGCGATTTCGAGGGGCACACCAACCGCGATGTGAACGCGGCGACGTTCCTGGCACGGCACGAAGGGAAGCGGGTGACCTTCGCGTCAACGACCGGCTATGTCCGATGGAAGACCGACGACCTGACCGATCTCGATTACACGCCGCTGCCGCTCCTGACCCGCGCCAATGCCGAGAAGGACGCGCAATTCACCCAGGAGGTGCGGTTCGCGTCGGCGCCATCGGCGCCCGTCAGGATCTCGGACGCCGCGTCGCTCAAGTGGCAGGCGGGCCTCTTCCTCTTCTCGCAGAACTACGATCAGGACGCCGTGAACAGCTTCGCGCCGTTCGTGCTGTCGCCGTTCATCCCGACGAGGGTCGATCAGCACTCGCCTCAGGCCTCGCTCGACGACCACGGCGTCGGCATTTACGGCAACGGCACCATCGCGCTCCGCGAGAAGCTGGATGTGACGTTCGGCGCGCGGATCGATCACGAGAACCGAAAGGCGGATCTGACCACGTTCTATTCCCCGGCCATCGCGCCGCCGACGGTCGTGAATACGGAGAAGGCGTTCTCCAACGTTTCGCCGCAGGCCTCGGTCTCGTACCACGTGCAGCCGGATGCCCTGGCGTATTTCTCGGTCACCGGCGGCTTCAAGGCGGGCGGCTTCAATCCCGCGTCGCCGGCCGGCCTCGAGGCCTACGCCGAGGAACACACCTGGAACGTCGAAGGCGGCGTGAAGACCGCCTGGTTCGCGCGCCGCCTCACCGCGAACGCATCGGTGTTTTCGATCGACTGGCAGGATCTGCAGTTGAATCTGCCGAATCCGGCCGTGCCGGGGCAGTTCTACATCGCGAACGTCGGCAGCGCGCGCAGCAGCGGCGTCGAATTCGAGCTGAACGGCCGTCCGCGCGAAGGCTTCGACGTGTTTGCGGCTTTCGGCTACACACACGCGCGCTTCGGCGCCGGCACGACGTCGAGCGGCGCGGACGTGTCGGACAAGAAGATTCCCGACATGCCCGATTACAGCGCGACCTTCGGCGCCGAGGTGTCGCGTCCCGTCCGCCGCGGCATCCGCGTCTACGGCCGCGCCGAAGCCGTGTTCTACGGCGCGTTCCAGTACGACGATGCGAACACGGCCGGGCAGGAGGCGTACTCGCTGACGAACCTTCGCGTCGGCGCGCGCGGAAAGTTCGTCTTCGTCGAGGCGTGGATACGAAACGCGTTCGATACCAGGTACATTCCGGTCGCCTTCGCGTACGGACAACTGGCACAGTCGGGATTCGTCGGAGAGATGGGGCGCCCGCGGACGTTCGGCATGACGGCGGGCCTCACGTTCTGAGATCGCTTTAGGCTCTGGGCTCTGGGCTCTGGGCTCTGGGCGTTGGGCGTTGGGCGTTGGGCGTTGGGCGTGTCTCGCTCTGGCTGGTTGCCCGTAGGAGAAACAGCATGAAGTCTGCACTGACCGTCGTAGCGGCTCTCGTCGTGAGCGTGGTGGCGATCGGCGCAGCGGCCGACTGGCCTCAGTGGCAGGGACCGGATCGCACCGGCATCTCGAAGGAGACGGGGCTCCTGAAGCAGTGGCCCGCGCCGGGTCCGCCGCAGGTGTGGACCGCCGGAGATCTCGGGCGCGGGTACGGGTCGATGGCGGTTGCAGGCGATCGCGTCTACGTGCAGGGCATGAAAGGCGGCAACAGCATCGTGTCCGCCCTGAACCGCGCCGACGGGAAGATGGCCTGGTCGAAGCCGCTCGGATCGGCCTCGGACAACGATCAGGGCCCCGGGCCGCGCGGCACCCCTACCGTCGACGGCGATCGTCTGTACATCCTGACGGAGAACGGCGATCTCCACTGCCTGAAGACGGACGGATCCGCGGTCTGGCATCGCAATATCCTGGCGGACTTCCGCGGCCGGCAACTGCGGTGGCTGATCAGCGAATCGCCGCTCGTCGACGGCGACGCCGTGATCGTGTCGCCGGGCGGGAACGGCGCCGGCATGGTGAAGCTGGACAAGATGACCGGCAAGACGCTGTGGACGAGCAAGGATCTGAGTGATCCGGCCGGCTATTCGTCGCCGATCGTCGCCGACGTCCAGGGCGTGCGCACGTACATGACACTGACGTCGAACGCCGGCGTGGGCGTCCGCGCGTCGGACGGCAAGTTGATGTGGCACTACGAGCGCGCCGCGAATGGCATCGCGAACATCACTACCCCGATCTTCTTCGACAACAAGGTGTTCTATACCTCCGCGTACGACACGGGGGGCGGGCTTGTCGGCCTGACCGCGCAGAACGGCGCCGTGACCGCGAAGGAGATCTACTTCACGCGCAACATGAAGAACCACCACGGCGGCGTGGTGCTCGTGAACGGCTATCTGTACGGCTTCAACGATTCGATTCTGACGTGCCTGGAGTTCGCGACCGGCAATCCGGTCTGGCGCGATCGCAGCGTCGGCAAGGGCTCCGTCACCTTCGCGGACGGCAACCTCTATATACAGGGTGAGAACAACGTCGTCGGCCTCGCCGAGGCGTCGCCGTCGGGCTACAAGGAGAAGGGCCGCTTCTCGATTCCCGACAAGGGCCTCCCCAGTTGGGCGCACCCCGTCGTCAGCGGCGGCCGCCTCTACGTGCGCAATCAGGACACCATGATGGTGTACGACATCAAGGCGAAGTAGCGTCCGATCGCGCGCGCTCGTAATCCGCCCGCGGATCGCGGCCCGTCGCGGCGCGATACCAGGCCGGATGATGGGTCCAGGCCCATCGCTTCTCGACGGTGCCGCGCGTCATCGCGCGGAAGGTGCCGGGCTGCGCCGCCGTGCTCTCGTAGATGTGAATCGCGATGCCGGCCAGCATCAGCAGCGCCGCGACGTCGTGCACGACGTAGCCAATCGCGACGAGAAGCCTCCCGAACGTGTTCGGGAACCACATCGGCACGCCCGAGATCAGAAACAGAATCAGGCTGGCCGCAATCGTCCAGAAATACGCCTTCTGGCCGGCGTTGAAGAAGCCGACGTACTCGGGCTCGAGCTTCTCCGTGTTGCTCACGTACGCCCTCAGCCGCCGAATCCAGCGGCTGTCGTCCGGCGTCCACGTCATCGGCCCGAGCCAGTTCAGGATCTGCAGAGTGAATGCCGCGACGAATCCAAGGCTGAACCACGGGTGCAGCAGCCGCGTCATGGCGCCGCCGCCGAAGATCGGCGTCAGCCACCGGAACAGCCACGGCGTGTAGAGCGCGAAGCCGGAGAGCAGCGCCGGCACGAAAAAGAGGGCGACGATCCAGTGGACGACGCGGGTGTAAACCGGGTGCCGCAGCAGCTCGTCGGGGTACACCTCGGTCCGCCCGTGCGCGTCGACGCGGCGTCGCGCGGCTTCGTCGAATCGCTCGACGGCGCTGTTCATTGCGGCTTGCGAGCGCCGAGGTCAGCCGGCGCCGGCGGCTGAGGAACCTTCGGCCCCTCCATGATGTAGTGGAAGAACGCCACCGGCGCCGCGATCAGGCCGAGCGCGAGGGCGATCGGCTTCGCGACGCGCTTCCAGATCGTGAAGGACGCCGGAATCTGCGGATTCGCCGGCAGTCCGCCGTACAGCTCCGGCTTGCTGGCGTCGTGCAGGA
>Ga0310810_10005093_pt1 | contig 14646 bp, 11 predicted proteins | sample NCmetagenome_FD_207641 | JGI IMG/M metagenome (GOLD analysis project Ga0310810, IMG submission 207641) | Soil microbial communities from experimental microcosm in Duke University, North Carolina, United States - NC | ecosystem: Engineered > Artificial ecosystem > Soil microcosm > Unclassified ... | reverse complement strand
CGGGAACGAAAGTCACTGCATCCGGCGCCGAGAGTACGGCCGTCTTTCTTGTGCGCCCGGATGGAACGGCTATTTCTGCGCCGCTGCCCACGGGTACATACAACATCGAGGCGAGCGTCAAAGGACCGACGGGACGATTGGTTGCAAGGACGGTAGTGGAAATTCAGGACCAGCCGCCCCCTCACATTCTTCTCGACCTTTTGCCGGAGGCTCTACCCAGAGCCCGCGCGTCGGGTCGCGTGGAGTTCGATGGCCTCCCACGACCGCTTCAGGGCCCTGACCCGCTGCGAGTTCTGAGCCACCGTAGCCGGGGCGCGTATACCGATACGGACCCAAACGGTCTCGTGGAGGCGGACGGCTCGTTCGTATTGGACGGCCTTCTCGGAGATCACTGTTTCCAATTGACCGGGATTCCTTTCGGCTGGCGTCTTGCAAGTGTTATGCAAGCGGAACGCGACATCACGACAGTGCCGTACCCTTTTGAGCCCGGGGAGCAATTGAGCGATATCGTTCTTCGGGTCGTGCGAAGGAGCAGCGTGCCGCAATTAGGAGAATTGCGGCGGGCGTGTCCGCTTGAGTGAACCCTGCTCCCAAATACTCAATCGCAGTTTCGCGATCTTTGAGTGTTGAATCGTGGTGATGTTCGGTTCTTGGATTAGTGATTGATCGGCCGCTTCCCCAAGCCCCGCGTCAAATCAACAATCAACAATCAACAATCATCAACGAATCAATAATCAAAGATCACGAATCATCAATTGGTGATCGACGGTTCGATCCGCAGCACCGCGCCGAACGTCTCGTCGGTGATCGCGTAGATGCAGCCGTCGGGCCCGGGCTTCACCTCGCGGATGCGCTGCTTCAGCTCGGCGAGCATGATCTCGCGACCGACTGGCAGACCCTTCGCGTTGAACTGCACGCGCTGGATGTGCTGACCCGTGTTGTTACGCATTCCGCCGACGAACGCGTTCCCTTTCCATTGCGGGAACTTGTCGCCGTCGTAGAACGACAGGCCCGAAATCGCGATGGCGGGCACCCAGAAGACGACGGGTTCTTCGAGACCAGGCGCCGTGAAGCCCTGGCCCACGACGGTGCCGTCGTAGTTGCGTCCAAGGGACACGCGCGGCCAGCCGTAGTTCTTGCCCGCCTCGATCAGATTGAGCTCGTCACCGCCCTGCGGGCCTTCTTCGGTCGACCAGAGCCGGCCTTGTGAGTCGAACGCGAGGCCGAGCGGGTTGCGATGGCCGAGCGTGTAGATCTCCGGCAACCATCCCGCCTTGCCGACGAACGGATTGTCCGGCGGTACGGTGCCATCGTCTTTGAGGCGCACGATCTTCCCGATGTGCGAGCCGGGCTCCTGCGCCATTTTGCCGATGTTGCGATCGCCGAGCGAGACGTACATCAAGCCGTTCTTGTCCCACGCGATGCGCGATCCGTAGCTGCCGGTCGCGGGGCCCATGCTCTGGTCGCTGCCGGGGCCGCCGTGATACGCGTTGGCGACGAAGACGTCCTTGCCGTCGGCGAGCGTGGCGCCGCCGTCCCAGCGCGCACGATAGACCGCCGTGGTCGCGTCGTTCTGGCCCTGTGGGCCCGGCTTCGAGTACGTGAGGTAGATCAGGTGGTTCTCGGCGAAGCGCGGATGCAGCGAGACGTCGAGCAGACCACCAAGACTGACCGCTAACATCGCGGGCAGCGGACCGATCGGTGTCGGATCGAGTACGCCGTTGCGAATGACACGCAACCGGCCAGGCCGCTCGGTGACGAGCATTGTGGAGCCGCCTGCCCCGAGCGAAGTCGAGGGGCCCGCCCCGAGCAGAGCCGAGGGGTCAGGAAGAAACGCGATGCCCCAGGGATGATCGAGGTCCTTGGCATAGAGGGTGACGTGGATACGACCGCGGCCTGCGCCGAGATCCCACGGTCCCGCGCCAAGTGTGTTCACGGGCGCCGGACCACGTCCGCCGCCGCGTGCGCCTTGCGCGGGCTGCGCTGCGCCGGCGGCAGGTGCCTGTGGAGCGCTTCCAGCAGTCGCCACCGTGAATGCGACGACCAGCCCGACGACCAACGACGCAATCAAGGAACGCACGATCCCTCCCCCAAAGAAGGCGATTATCACATGCGAAACCGCCGGTTATCGCCAGACGGGACGCGGCGCCGCATGCGTTAGAGTAACCGCTGATGAATCGGTTCACCGTCGTTCTGGCGCTACTGACGATCGCATCCGGTGTCACACACACCCAGGAGAGCGCCTCGCGCGCCGAGCGGACCGGCGTGGTCGTGTTCGGGGCCACTCCGGCTGGCATCACTGCCGCAATCGCTGCCGCGCGGGCCGGACAACGTGTGCGTCTCCTCGAGCCGGGCGACAAAGTCGGTGGCATGGTGAGCGGCGGCTTATCGAACACCGACACCGGGCAGCGCGGCGCGGAATTCATCAGTGGCCTGACCGAGGACTTCTTTCGCCGGGTCCGGAAGATCGAGAACGGGCGCGGCGTCTGCATCAAGACATGTGAGGGGAGCTACTTCTTCGAGCCGCACGTCGCTGAGCGCGTGTTCGAGGAGATGATTCGCGACGCGGGTGTCGAGCTCGAACGGTCCGTGCGTCTCCTCAATGTGGAGAAGGACGGAGCCACAATCACGCGGCTGGTCACCTCACGTGGCGAAATCCGCGCGGCGGTATTCATCGACGCCAGCTACGAGGGCGACCTGATGGCGCTCGCCCGCGTTCGCTATCGATTTGGCCGCGAGCCTCGTCGCCTGGCTGGTGCCACCGATCGAGAGGCGCTTGCTCTGCAGGAAGACCATGCCGGCGTCCAGCCGCCTCAACTCCCGCTTGGGGTGCACGTCGATCCGTATCGCGTGCCTGGCAATCCAGCGAGCGGCACGGTCGCTTTTGTCGAGCAGCGGCCAGAACCGATACCCGAGCCTGGCGCGGGCGATGCACGGGTGATGGCCTATACCTATCGCCTGTGCGTGACCGACGATCCGACGAATCGAATTCCGTTCGCGCGCCCCGAGAACTACAACGCGAAGGACTTCGAAGTGCACGCGCGATTAGCCGCTGCCCTCCCGCCAGACAGGGACGTCGTGCGATCGATGTTCAATCCCAGCCCGATGGTGTTTTCGAAAGATCGGCGCTACTTCAAGTACGACTTGAACAGCACGCTGAACCTCTCGACCGACCTCACGGCGGACGATTTGAATCAGGCCTACGTGGAAGCACCGCAGGCCCGGCGGGAGCAGATTCAGCAGATCTATCGTCGATACATTCAGGGTCTGTTCTACGCGTTCCAAACGGATCGGCGCTTCGGACCGCTGAACGCCCGCATCTCGCAGTTCGGTTACTGCGCCGACGAATTCACCGATCGCGGAGGCTGGCCGCATCAGTTCTACGTGCGCGCCGGCCGGCGCATGATTGGGGAGTACGTGATGAACGAGAACGACGTGATGCGCAATGGCCGCCGCGAGCCGATCCGAGACGCCATAGCCCTTGGAACGTACGCGTTGGCCGCGCATTCGCATCGCTATCTCGCCGCTCCGGTCGAGTGGCCGGACGGTACGCGTAAGGACGCCGTCGTTCTCGAGGGCACCGTGATCGGGCGTTTGCCGAACGACGAACCCTATCCAATCGCGTATCGCGCGATCACGCCTGGTGAGAAAGATGCGCGAAACCTGCTCAATCCAGTGACACTGTCCGCAACGAGCGTCGCGTACAGCGCGATTCGCATGGAACCCACCTTCATGATGTTGGGTGAAGCGGCGGGCGCGGCCGCCGCGCTGAGTATCGCGTCGAACGTCAACGTTCAAGCCGTGAGTTACGAGGTCCTGCGCCGCCGTCTCCTCGACGGCGGGCTGCGCTTATCACAATGATCATGCGACCAATGAAGATGGCACTGGCGGCCGGCCTGCTGTGTGTGCTCTCGACCGGAGTCACGTTCGAGCAACAGTCTCTCGCGGCACAAGCACCGAAGCCGATTGCCCTCGTCGGCGGCACGCTCATCGACGGCACTGGTGCGACGCCGATTCGCAACAGCGTGCTCTTGATTCGCGGCGATCGCATCGAGCGAGTCGGGACGGTCGCATCACTGCCCGTGCCGAGCGACTACGAGCGCGTCTCCACAGAGGGGATGACCGTGCTTCCTGGTCTCTGGGACCTGCACGTCCATTTGATCTACAACGGCCATCCCAACCCGGGCGCCTGGTTCAAGCACGCAGCCGATTTCGAACGCGTGACGATTCCCGCGTCGGCGCGGCAGATGCTGATGGGGGGCGTGACGAGCGTGCGCGACATGGCGGCGCCCGCCGACGCGATCTTTGGCGTCAAGAAACGGATCGCCGCCGGCGAGATTCCCGGATCGACGATCTACGCAGCAGGCCCCGCGCTGGCGAAGATGGCGCCCGGCGCGCCCGCGCCCACGAGTCAGTTCCTTCCGATTGCCGATGCGGCCGACGCACGCGCGAAGACGCGACAGCTCCTCGACCAGGGTGCGGACCTGATCAAGATGTTCTTCACCGAGCGCATGTCGGCGGAAGAACGGAGCGCCATCATCAGCGAGGCGCATGCGCGCGGCAAGAAGGTCGCCATGCACGGGCAGAACGACGCGGAAGTTCGTCTCGGGCTGCAAATGGGCATCGACGATTTCCAGCACATTGGTACCGACAGCCCCGAGTACGCGCCTGACATCATGGCGAGCCTGCGCGAGCGCGTGAAGAACGGCCCGCCTCTCTACTGGACGCCGACCGTTGGCGCAAACAACTTGCTGAACGGTGCGTACACCAACACGAAGCCGGAAATCGTAGACGACCCGGAGGCATATCTCGGAGTGCCGGCTCCGCTCGTAGCGGAGATCAAGCAGGGCTGGGAAACGTTCAAGCCGCGCGATCCACGTCCCGACACGGAGGCGATCGTCAAGCGGAAGATCGCTCAACTGCAGGAAGTGGGAGTGACGCTGCTCTTCGGCAGCGACGAGGGGAGCGCGGGCGAACTGGCGCGGCATGCGACCTGGATGGACGCGGACTTGTGGGTCCGCGTGCTCGGGATCGATCCGATGGTCGTGCTCCAGCGAATGACGTTGGACGCCGCCAAGGCGATGAACGCCGATCGCGACAACGGGTCAGTCGCTGCCGGCAAGTACGCGGACGTCATCGCCGTCGGCGGCGATCCGCTGCGGCACATCGACGTCCTGCGCGACCCGAAGGTCGTGATCAAGCACGGGCAGCGCTACAAGTGATCGCGATGGAGCGGCGAGTCAACAGACGACCGGCGACGGAACGATGGGGCGAGAGTGCGACGGTCCAGTGCGACGGTGCGGCGGTGCGCAGGCTGGAGAGAATCACGATGGTGTCGATGAGGAAAGCGACTTTTGGAATCGCCATGATCGCCGCAGCGCTGTCGCTGGTGACGACCGCACTCGCACAGTCGAACACGGGCTCGCAAGTGATCGGCGCGCGTTCGTACAGTCCGATGGTCGAGAACCTCGACGCGGTGATGGCGTTTTACGCGAAGCTGGGACTGAAGGTGCCGCCGCCAGAGAAGGGGAGCTCGTATCCCTGGGATGAGGAGGCATGGCACTACGACCTGCACGGCGGACAGGCGCCGAAGTCGCAGATGCGATTCGCGTATGCGACCGTGCCGGGCGCAGTTCCTCCGGCAACAGCCCTGCTCATCGAGCCGGTCGAGCATCGCGACATTGAGCGAAAGACGCACATGCCGCGCGTGCAGGATCCCGGGGTTACCACGCTCGTGCTGCTGGTTCGTGATCTTGATGCCGCCGCGGCGCGTCTGCCGGAATCAGCCCGCCAGAAGGTGCGCAGGGTCAGCGCCTATGGCGGAATGGCTCGTGCGATGACGGTCGTCGTTCCTGGTGCTCATCTCGTCGAGCTGCTGCAGCTCGATCCACTGCCGCAGACGACGGCGCCGGCCGATGCATCTGTGATTGGTGGGTGGGTTCGAGTGACAGTCGAGGATCTCGATAAGTCACTGAGTTTGTATCGTGACCAGTTTGGGGTGCCGTTCCAGATGACGTCGATCACTGACGAGGCGCTCGGCGGTCTGGCAGGCAAGGCAGCCGCAAAAGTTCGTATCGCTTCTGCAACCCTCCCAGGTACGCGGATGACGTTGGAGTTCATGGAAGTGACCGGTGTCGAGCGTAAGCCGCTCGCCGCACGGATTCAGGATCCCGGTGCTGCCCGCCTGCAGCTGACGGTCAGGAATCTCGAAGAGGCGATCGCCGCTTACAAGAAGGCAGGGCCATCGACCGTCGTGTCGAGCCGCGGCGAGATCATCACGCAGCCTGGCTATCGTGTCGCGGTGGTGTCGGATCTGAACGGGCTGTTCCTGGTGCTGACGGATCGCCGAACGTTGTCGAAGTAGAAGGCCGCTCGGGCGTTAGAAGCTGGATACTGTCGCCACACGGCCCTCGAGTACGACCCGATTGCCCAGGCAAACGGTTCCGCCGCGCACGACGTCGGCGTCGAGCGCCAATCGGTTGTCAAAGCGGCGGACGATGTCGCGATGCACCTGTGGGTCGCGCTCCAGGGTATCGGGATCGATGGTCGTCATCACGCAGCGGCCGCGCAGCGCGTCGAGGCGAATCAGCACGGCGCCGATGCCCAGCTGCGCGCCTTCCCACTCCCGTTCGGCCAGTCCCTCGACGTCGCCGATGAGGATGTTCGGACGCAAGCGCCGTAGGTCGCGGCCGAACGCCGCCACAGCGCCGTCGGTCGCCACGAGCAACGGCAGGATGTCGAACCGCTCGAGACCTTCCCAGCGTTCGAGCCACGCATCGTTGCCGGCGGCGTTCCTGATCAGCGCCAGGGCGTCGGCGCTGTCCCACGGATGATCGTTGATGCGCGGACGAGCGTCGGGCCCGAGGGTGCCCCGCAGTCCCAGTAGACGGTGGTACTTGCGTGCCGTGCGCACGCCCTCGGGGCCGCGCACGTGCACGACCCGGTCACCCGGGATGCCTGATGGTGTCAGCGTCGCGAGCTGCAACGGCTCACCTGCCAGCGACTTCACGGGATAGCGCCATAGTCCGGCGATTCGCATTGCATCGGTCCTCCATCTTGAGATGCGCGGCCAGCGCCGTGTGTGACAGCGGCTCATGCCTCGGCCGTGTCGATGTCGTTGTCACACGGTTCGGCGAACGGCATCAGAAGACCAGACGGAAAGGAGTACCCGAATGGAGAAACGCATCGCCTGCAACGACGTCGTACCTGGATGTGAATTCACCGCAACGGCAGCGACCGAGGAGGAGCTGCTGAAGAAGGTCGTCGCCCACGCGTCAGACGATCACGGCATCATCGAGGTGACGCCCGAGCTGGCCGCGAAGGTCAGAGCGGCGATCCGGGACCACGAACACGTCCACGCCAGGTAGACTCGTAACGATGACGGTTCCCGAGGCGGCCACCGACGAGGCGCTCGCGTCCCGCGCCGCCCTCGGGGACAACCAGGCGTTCGACGAGATCGCGATCCGATACCAGGCCCGCGTCTACCGTCTTGCGTGCAGACTGGTGGGTCAGGACGATGCGCCGGACGTTGTACAGGAAGGGTTCCTTTCCGTGTATCGGAACCTCACGTCGTTCCGGCATGAGTCGCGCTTTGCCACGTGGCTCTATCGCATCGTCACCAACGCGGCACTCATGCATCTGCGCGCTCGCACGCGGCGGCCGGTCGAATCGCTGGAAGCGTTTCTCCCGGAATTCGATGCGACGGGCGGCCACTGTCAGACTCCGGCGGAGCTGCAGGTCGCGGCTCGCGCCGACGAGCTGATCGATCGGCGGCAGCTTGCAGAAAAGGCGGCCGCTGCTCTCGGGCGGCTGCCGGACCTCTATCGCAGCGCATTCGTCCTGCGCGACCTCGAGGAGTTGACCACCGCCGAAGTCGCGGACGTGCTCGGCGTCGAGGCGGCGACCGTACGCCAACGCGTCCACCGCGCACGCCTGATGCTGCGCGGGTACCTGAACGCCTTGACGAAGGTGAAGTCATGACGGACATCTCTTGTCAGACCGGCGTCGAGGCGCTGATGGACTACCTCGAAGGCGTCGTGCCTGAGGAGATGCGCAAGACGCTCGAGTCGCATGTGGCCGGGTGCCAGAAGTGCGCTGCCTTCGTGGCGTCGTACCTCGCGACACCTCGCATCCTGCGCCAGGCAACGGCGGCGGCGATGCCTCCCGAGCTTCAGCGATCGCTGCTCGAGTTCCTGCGCACGCAGCGAGGCGAGGGGCCACCGCAGAAGGACTGACTCTACGAGCGTGCGCGCTGAATCTCGTGCAAGAGTGCGTCAGCGGCGTCACCGGCGTCGTGCGACGAAAACGACGGCGGCAGCACGACGACACCGCCCGATGGGAGCCGGCGATGGAACTCGTTCGCCGATGCGCTCCCACGCATCGCGTGCAGCCCCGTACCCAGGACGACCACGCTCGGCCTCATCGTCTTCAGAAGAATCAGACCGTCGTGGAGGTTCTCCGCGGTGACGACACGATGACCTGCTCCTGTGAGTAGCCCGCGAAGATACGCGAGTACGTCGCGTGACGTATCAGCGCACAAAATCAACGCACCTGTGGGATTGTCGTCGGTCGCGTGGTGGGCCGAGGCGATCGCCTCGGCTTCGGCGTAGTACGGCTTGAGCACGCTGTCGAGTTTCGACACCCGCAGCACGTCGCTGACCTTCGGGGAGAGCGCACAGATGCTCAACTGTCCCGAGGCGTTCTGGACGCGCGTCAGGCACCGCACCAGCAGACCCAGACCACCGCTGTCGATGAAGTCGATCTCGCCAAGATGCAACAGGATGCGCGAGGTCATCGGGAGCAGATCGTCGATCTGCTTCAGCAGCGCGTCGGCTTCCGGACCAGAGACGAGGCGGCCCCGGCACGTGATGACGGTCACATAGCCGACTTGCCGATGTTGGAGTGAGAGCTGCAAGGTACGACCGCAGTGATTATATGGTTCCGCTCGGGCGCTTGCTCGATATGCCCAATGCCAACGAATCTCTAATCCCCCGTCATCGTCTCGCCAAAGCCCAGAAGGTGAGCACGCGATGATAGGCAGTGATCATCGCGCGGAAACCGGCGCCAGCCGCCGGAGCTCGTCGAAGAAGTTGAAGACGAACACCACCTTGTCCTGTTTCACTGCAGTTGCGGTTTGCGGAGCGATCGCGGCCGCGAATCGAGTGCCGTCAGGATGCAGATCAAAACCTCGACGGCGTGGGCGCTGCTGAAGGCGAGTCTCTGACCAGAGCCGGGGCTGGTCCTTCTTGAACGAGCTCCCCTCGGCGTGATACGACACCACCATGATCTGCTGGGTCAACGTGGAGTAGAACAGCTCCGGCTTCGTCCGCGACCAGACCGGAAACGCCCCCCCGCCGGAAGAAATTTGCCATGGTCCTCCCGATTCGGGAAAAGGTCGGACGAACACTTCTGGAATACCCGTTTCACTCGACATGTACGCGAGCCAGTGCCCATCCGGGGAGAACATCGGCTCCCGTTCGTTGGCGGGCGTGTTCAGGAGCACAGTGGGAGTGCCTGGCTTCCAACCGGAAGCTTCGTCGCCTTCCATGGGCAGAATCCAGATATCGGGATTAGTCTTCTCACTGTTCTGGTAAAAGGCGAGGTACTTGCCACTCGGATGCCATGAGCCGGGGTATTGAGTGTCGGGGCTCGTGGTCAGCCGCTGCACGTCACCGGTCAGATCAGCACGCCGCCAGTACAGATTGCTGATCGCTCCTCCTCCCGCTTCGCTGGACCGGAACACGATGCGACGACCATCTGGTGTCCAAACGGGATCTCCAGCGCTGACGTTGGCGCCGACCGCCACACGATCGAGCGAGCCTCGCATCAAGTCGTACGTCCAAATACCCAGCTTCGTGTCGATGATATCGACTGCAAGTTGAGTCCCATCGGGTGAGAAGCGAGGGTTGCTCCAGTTGACGGTAGTCGGCAGCAGCGTCGTCGCCTGACCACGCGTGAGCCAGGAAATCGGCGGATCACCAGCGACACCTTCCCCCGGCAAGTACACAAGTGTTCCAGTGTCGGAGAACGCAAACTGGGCCCCCATCATGTTGTCGAGTGCCAGGATCCCTTCGAGCACAGGGACCGGTGTGCCGGCCGCTTCGAGTCGATGCAAGTCGAAGCCGACCGCAAACAGCGTGGCGTTTTGCAGGTAGACGAGGTGTCCGCTCGACAGGTAGCGGGCGTAGCCGCCCCGCATCAGGACTTTTCGCTCTCCTCCGGGCGCCTCGACAAGGATGTCCGCAACTCCGCCGGGAGAGAACCGCGTGTAAAGCAGACCGGCGCCGTCGGGAAGCAGTTGGGGGAATCGCGGCCGCCCCATCAGTTCGCGAGGCAGTGGCTCTGTCTTACCACCTGCAGAAGAGACTCGTGCGAGACCGCCTATCGCCGAGGAGATATCCGGCTGAAACACGATTAGCCCATTCGTGTCCCAGCTTCCGCCGCGTCCGGCCGGCGCGTCGGCGATGGTGATCGCGGTGCCTCCGGCGACCGGCACTTTCTTCAGTTTTCCTTCGGCGAAGAAGGCCACCCATTGTCCGTCCGGCGAGAAGAACGGCCCACGCGCATCGTCGGTTCCAGCGAGGCGCGTGGCCGTCAGCTGATCGAGCTTGCGCACGAACAGATGCGAGGGTTCTCGAGCGGCCTCCCGCGCCGCAAATACGAGGGTTCGCCCATCTGGTGAGAGTACGGCCGCTGTGCCCACATCGGTCATGAGCGACGCATCGGCGCCGATGTCCGCGTTGATCCTCACCAGCGACGGCTGTGCGGCTTTCCTCCACGGAGCCCAGAGCAGGAGCGCGGCGGCAAGAGCAACGGCGAGCAGCCCGGCAAGCGCCCACGCCACCGGGCCGGTTCGCCGGTGGCGCCGCTCATCAGAAGCAGGAACGTTTGCGCGGCTCTCGGCACGTGGCTGCGCAATCGCGCGCTCGAGCAGAATGCGCGCTTCGCCGATTGCCTGAAGCCGCGCGCGCGGATCCTTGGTGAGGCAACGTTCGAGTAAAGTGCGGACAGCGGGCGGTGTCGTGGACGGCAGTGCTGACAGATCGGGCTCGCGCTCGATGATGCGCGCCAGCGTCTCCGCCGCGGTCTCGCCGTCGTACATGCGGCGGCCGGTCAGCATCTCGCAGAGCACCACTCCGAAAGCCCAGATGTCGGCGCGGCGATCGACCACCTTGCCCTTCGCCTGCTCAGGGCTCATGTAAGCAGCAGTTCCGAGAATGACACCGAGGAAGGTCGCGTGCACGGTGAGCGTTGGCGACGCCGTCAGCGCGGCCGGCCCCGATGGCGCCATTTCGCCCATCGCCAGTTTGGCGAGGCCGAAGTCCAGCACCTTGGCATATCCGTCGGGCCGCAGCTTGATGTTGGCCGGCTTCAGATCGCGATGAACGATGCCCTGCTCGTGTGCGGCCTCGAGCGCCTCGGCGATCTGCGTCGCGATCGCCACGGCATCCTCGGTCGGCAACGGACCCTCAGCGATCCGTTCGGCAAGCGTGACGCCGTCGACGAACTCCATGACGATGGCGTGGCCGGAGCCTGTCGTAGCGTCGCTCTTCTCGAGACCGTAAATCTGCGCGATATGCGGATGGTTCAGCGAGGCGAGCACTTCGGCTTCACGCTGCAGACGTGCGAGTCGCTCGACGTCAGCGGCCAGCGCGTCGGGCAGGACTTTGATGGCGACGACCCGCTTCAAGTTAGTGTCTATCGCGCGATACACCTCTCCCATTCCGCCTGCGCCAATCTGGCTGCCAATCTCATATACGCCGAGTCGAGTGCCAGGGACCAGCGCCATCAGGTCATTCCTTCAACGCCGATGCCCAGTTCAGGACGACGGTGACGACTGCCGATCCGGCGTCGGCCCCCTCTGGCTGCGTGTTGATGAGAAACCGCTTGCCGTCGTGTGTCGCGTCATAGCGAAGCACACGAGAGACATCGGTGTTGCCGCTTGCCAGCCGACTTTGAAACAACGTCTTCGGCACGCCGAACTCGAGCTGCTTGCCCACGGAGACGTCGACCGCCATTAGCTTCTTGTCCAGAGTGAGATAGAACAGCTCGCGTCCGTCCCGTCTCCATCGAGGCTCCATGCCTCCCGCAGTCGACACGGTGACCCGGGGAGCGCCGCGCGGAAAAGATTCCACGTAGATCTCGCTCTGGCCGCTTTCGTTGGACGAGTAGGCGATCCAGTAACGGCCCGTGGGATCGGTGACGGGATAAAACTGGCCACGCGTTTCGGAGAATTGCGTCGATTGCAGGTATGGCTGCGGCTCGAGTTCCGCCTTGGGTGTGGTGGGACTGATCGGCAGGATCCAGAGGTCGCCGCGACCCGTCGTGTTCTCGAAGAGCATCAGCTTGCCGTCGGGCGACCAGTCGTTCAGGCGCTGGTTTGCCGGTCCTTGCGACACCACTTCTTCACTTCCGATGTTTGCCGTGTTCTTCCAGAAGATCGCGTTCTGCCTGCCCCCCGCCAGACGGGTCGACGAAAAAGCCAGGCGCGAACCGTCCGGTGACCAGACTGGGTGCCAGTCCTGAGCCGCATCGGACGTAAATCGCGCACGCGTATTCCGTGTGAGATCGATCAGCCAGATGTCGCCGTTGACGCTTTCTGCCGCTGTCACGACTGTGACGGCGAGTCGGGTCTCGTCACGTGAAAGGGACAGATCGTTGTACTTGGCCGTCGGCCCGACGACGCCCAGCGCTACGCCTTCGCGATTGAACCAGGTCAGCTGCGACGGTTTCCACACATCGCCGCTGAGATACGCGAGCGCTCCGGTCGCGGTGACCGAGAATGCGCCAGCAGGTGCCCCGGACACGTCGGCACGAACATCGTCTGCAACGACCACCGGCTCGCCCAGTGCGGACAAGGTCGCGGCATTTACAGGCTGGGCGACCAGAGCATTCCCCCGCGTAAAGAGCAGATTGCCGCGTCCATCGTTCCTGGCCGAAGGGACGTACGCAAGCCGTCCACCTTCCTCCAGCGCGAAGTGAGAAACCGCAGTGGCGCCGAACGTCGCCACCCGCAATTCGGCCTTCCGATCGCGGATGTCGATGGCGACGTATATGTAGCGTCCGTCCGGAAGCAGCGACGGCAGGACATGGATTTCGTTCGCAGCGGGCGTCGTGAACGGCGCGGGTTTGCCGCCGGAGGCGGGGACCTGGCGCAAGCCTTTCTGGAAGGCGCTGAAGACAATCGTCCCATCAGAGTTCCAGAAGCCTCCGCCGATCGCGCCACTGTCAACGTCGTCAGAGACGATCCGAATCGTTCCTCCGGCGAGATCGATCGCCTTGAGCTTCCGGTCCGCCACGAACGCGATGGAGCGTCCGTCGGGAGACCAGATCAACGATTCGATCACATTCTCAGTGCCGGGCAGCACTCGCGTGACGAGGGCCGCCAGTGTGCGAACGGCAATCGATCGCACTCCGTCCGCACCGGCAGCCACAAAGGCGACGGAGCGCCCGTCGGGCGAGAGGAACGGCTCAGAGGTGATGGTCTTGCTCTCAGGAGCCGCGATTTGAAACGTGACGAGCTCCGCCCGGGGCGGAGCCTCGCGGAATCGAACGAACGCCAGCCCGCCGAGCGCTGCCGCCAAGGACGCAGCGGCGATCCATGGCCACGGCGCCCGTCGAGAGCTGTGCACTGGTGGCGCGGGCGCGGCGATTGTCGGCTCGACGATGAGATCGAGCGCCGCTTTGACGTCGCGCGCCGACTGCCAGCGCTCGTCAGGATCTTTCGCGAGACAGCGTTGCAGCAGACGATCGAGCGACGAGGGCGCCACGGTGGCGATCGAGGGGGCGGGGCGCTCGAGGATCGCCGCGATGACGCTGGCCGGTGAGGCACCATCGAAGGCATGCTTCCCTGTCAACATCTCGTAGAGCACGACGCCAAACGCGAAGATGTCCGAGCGTGCGTCGGCGGCGGCGCCCTGCAGCTGCTCGGGCGACATATAGTGCAGCGTGCCGACGATCGTGCCCGCCGCAGTCAACCCGCGCGTCAGCGCCTCATCATCCAGCGCGCCAGTACCGTACCCGAGTTTCGCCAACCCGAAGTCGAGCAGCTTCACGCCGCCTTTCGGCGTCACCAGCACATTCGAGGGCTTGAGATCGCGATGCACGATCTGCTTGCGATGAGCGGCGTCGAGGGCGCTGGCCATCTGCCCGGCGAACATCAGGACCTGATTGAGCGGCAGCGGTCCCTTGAGCGGCGTGCCTTCGACATACTCCATGACCAGAAAGGACGTGCCCTCTTCATGGCAGATGTCGTAGAGGCGGCAGATGTGCGGATGTTCGAGCGCGGCTGTCGCTCGTGCCTCGGTCTCGAACCGCGGCGTGAATTGTTCTTTCGAGATCTTCAGCGCGACGATGCGATCGAGGCGCGTATCGCGGGCCCGGTAGACCTCGCCCATCCCGCCTTCGGCAAGATGCGCCGCGATTTCATAGGGCCCGAGCCGTGTACCGGGGGCCAGCGCCATCCTGCGGGCATTCTACGCGCCAAACTCCAACTCCCAACCGCTTATGACGGCTGGAAGTTGGGAGTTGGAAATTGGGAGTTGGGAGGTCAATGGTTAGCGGGCAGCGGAGATCTCGCTGTTGACCGTGCGGCCGGGCAGGGTGCTGACGCTGGCGGGCCCCGAGGTCGGCGCGGAAAAAATGCGC
>Ga0310810_10005091_pt1 | contig 14648 bp, 10 predicted proteins | sample NCmetagenome_FD_207641 | JGI IMG/M metagenome (GOLD analysis project Ga0310810, IMG submission 207641) | Soil microbial communities from experimental microcosm in Duke University, North Carolina, United States - NC | ecosystem: Engineered > Artificial ecosystem > Soil microcosm > Unclassified ... | reverse complement strand
CCCGTCTACGGCCTGCGGAACGGGTACGTGCTGGTGGCGAGCGTGCGGTTGGAACCGCCGCAGGCGGCGCCGGCCCGCCAGCCGGCCGCCGCGCAGGCGCGCAGGCCTCCGGCGCGACGCGCGCCGCCCGCGATTCGGCCGTCGATCAGCTTCAAGGCCATGTATCAGGCCAGCGCGACGGCCTCGACCGCCGCCAGCTTTCCCGTGTACGTCGAGACGGCGACGTCGAGGGTGGCCTACCGCACCCCGCCGGCGGCGGCGCTCGAAATTTCGGCGCAGGCCGGCATCTGGCGGCGGCTGGGCTGGAGCGTCGCGTTTTCCGCGTCGTCCCGGGCTGGCTCGGCGCAGACGGCGGAGACGGTGCCGCACCCGTTCTATTTCAACCAGCCGCGCACGGGCACCGGCGCGGTGAGCGGCCTGTCGCGAACGGAGCTCGACGTGCACGTGGACGCCGTTGCGGCCGTCCCCGTGGCGCGGAGCGTGGACCTGGAGGTGTTCGGCGGCCCGACGATCGCGTCGCTCACGCAGGCGGTCGCCACGCCGCAGTACGGCGAGCGCTATCCGTACGATGCGCTGGTCGTCGAGTCGCCGGTCGTCCGCAACCAGTCGCGCGTCCGTTTCGGCTTCAACATAGGCGCGGGCGCCGCCTGGGCGCTGTCGCCGCGGCTCGGGATCGAGGCGTCGATGCGGTACAGCCGCGTGCGGGTGCCGCTGTCGACAGCCGACGGCGCGCCGTTCACGGTGCGAGCCGAAGGCATCCGCGCCGGCGCCGGCATTCGCGTCCGCTTCTGATCCCCCAGGTCGAGGCGGCGCTCCTCCGCTCGTGGCTCGATCCCGGCGGCGTAGAATGGAGCCCTTCCTGACAGGGAAGGTCTATGCCGCGCGTGACCGTGATCGTGGCCACCTACAACTGGGCCACGGTGCTGCCGTACTCCATCGCGAGCGTCCTCGGCCAGACGTATGCGGATTTCGAGCTGCTCGTGGTGGGCGACGGCTGTCGCGACGAGTCCGAGGACGTCGTTCGCGCGATCCCCGATTCCCGCGTCCGCTGGACGAATATCGCGCGCGCCGGCCACCAGTCGGGCCCGCACAACGAAGGGCTGCGGCAGGCTCGCGGCGAGCTCATCGCGTATCTCGGTCACGACGACCTCTGGCTGCCGCACCATCTCGCGCAGCACGTCGCGGCCCTCGACGCCGGCGGGGACGTCTCCCATTCGCTCCTGGCGCTCGTGCCGCCGGCCGGAAGCGGGCGCCCCGTCGTCATCAGCACGCCGGGCCCCACGCCGCCGCCGTCGGCCGTCGTCCATCGCCGCACGGTCACCGACTCGCTCGGAGGGTGGCGCGATTTCCGCGACCTCAGCGTGACGCCGGAATACGACTTGTGGCGCCGCGCGGCGCATGCCGGCTTCCACTTCTCGCCGGTGCGCCGGCTCACGGGCCTGAAGTTTTCGGCCGCTGCCCGGAAGGGCGTCTACGCGGCGCGGCCGTGCCACGAGCAGGCGGCGTGGCTTGCCCGCGTCGAACGTGAGCCGGACCTCGAAGCCGTGCTGCTTGCGGGGATCGCAATCGATCAGCATCGCGATCCGACGTCGATCGAGCGGATGTGGCGGCTGGCCGTGACCCCGTCACGGTGGCGGACGTTCGTATTCCGCGGACGCGGTGCGCGGCTCAAGCGCGAGCAGCGCTTCAAGGGCGTGTACTCCTGAGGAGAGGACCGGCATGCTGAACGGAGCGAGGAAGGACGGCCAGCTCGTGACGCCCGCCTGGCAGGCGATCGCCGGCGGCATCGACGGCGTGGTCACGCGCGAGGTGCTGCACGTGCCGCGCGATCACGGCATCATCACGGAGACCTACCGGCCGGAGTGGGATCCCACGGGGCTGCCGATCGTGCACGTCTATCAGTCGCGCCTGTTTCCCGGCGCCATCGGTGCGTGGAGCTGCCACGCGAAGACGGTCGATCGGCTCTTCGTGAACCAGGGACACCTGAAAGTGGTGCTGTTCGACGGCCGCGAGGGCAGCCGCACCTACCGCCTGGTCACCGAGCTGCACTGCGGCGACGCGCGGCCGACGTTCGTGGTCATCCCCGTCGGCGTCTGGCACGGCCTGCAGAACCTCGGCTCGTCGGATGCGCTGGTGCTGAACTTCCCGACGCGCGCGTACGACTACGCGGATCCGGATCACTGGCGCCTGCCCTACGACACGGATCAGATCCCCTACACCTGGCGCACGCGCGGCCTGCGCAAGGACGCGTAGGTCGCCGCCCCGTCACGCCGTTCTCCACGCGTGCACGCTCCTGCACCGGCGCAGCTCCGCTCCGGTGACAAATGCACACGACTGCAGAGGCGGCCCCGACCGTCCGATAGCACTAACGGGGGAACGTCTGATCCGCATGATTCTGTACGTCGCGGTGCGCCGCTTGCGCGGTCTGGCCGGCTCGATCGCGGTCCGTCCGGCCGGTTCGTCAGGGTGGCGGCGCCGGCTCGCGCGATCCGCGGGCGCAGCGCTCGCGGTGCTGGCGCTCGCCTCCGGGCCGGCGCTCGCGCAGGCCAACGCGGCCGACGACGACCAGCAGGCGCACCTTCCGGATCTGCCGCTCGAGAGTTTGCTGAACATGAAGGTCTACGCCGCCTCGAAGTTCGAGCAGGAGGCGGGGCAGGCGCCGGCGTCGGTGAGCATTGTCACGGCCGAGGAGATCCGGACGCACGGCTACCGGACGCTCGGCGACGTGCTGCGCAGCGTCCGCGGTTTTTACGTCAGCTACGACCGCAACTACACCTACGTCGGCGTGCGCGGCTTCGAGCGGCCGGGCGACTACAACGGCCGCATTCTGCTGCTCGTCAACGGCCACCAGATGAACGACACGATCTTCGAGGAGGCGCTGCTCGGCACCGAGTCGCCGATCGACCTGGGCCTCGTCGACCGCGTGGAGGTCGTCCGCGGCCCGAGCTCGTCGCTCTACGGCACGAGCGCGTTCTTCGCCATCGTCAACCTGATCATGCGCGCCGGCCACGCGATGAACGGCGTCGAGGTGGACGCGCAGGCCGGATCGCTCGTGTCGCGCAGCCTGCGCGCGTCGGCCGGCGGCAAGTCATCCGGCGGCTGGGAAGGGCTCGTCTCGGCGTCGGCGTTCGCCGCGAGGGGCAACCAGAGCCTGTACTATCCGGCGTTCGACGCGCCCGAGACCAACAACGGGCTCGCCGAGAACGCGGACGGCGATCGATCGGACAGCGTGTTCGCGAGCGCCTCGGGCCATGGCTTCGATCTGCAGGGAGCGTTCGGCAGCCGGACCAAGACGGTGCCGACCGCGGCGTTCGGCACGGTGTTCGACGATCCGCGGACGCAGACGCGCGACGCGCGGGGCTTCGTGGACCTGCAGTACACGCGGCCGCTGTCGGCGCGCACGACGCTCAAGGGCCGTGCGTCGTACGATCAGTACGACTACGACGGCACCTACGCCTACGACACCGGGCTGTTCCATGACGGCGCGCACGGCGCCTGGCTCACGGGCGGCGGCGACCTCGTTCACCGCATCGACCGGCACACCGTCACCGCGGGATTCGAGGTCCGCGACAATCTTCGCCAGAACCAGTTCGCCGCCGACGAAACCGGCACGCTGCTCGACGACCGGCGCGGCTCGTCGACGGCCGCGATCTTCGCGCAGGACGAGTTCCGCCTGCACCCGCGCGTGCTCGTGAACGCGGGGCTGCGCCTCGACGATTACTTCGACACCTTCGGCGCGACGCTGAATCCGCGCCTGGGCGTCATCGTGTCGCCGACGGACAGTTCCTCGCTGAAGCTCCTGTACGGCCGCGCGTTCCGGGCGCCCAATCCATTCGAGCTGTACTACGAGCAGGACGCGGTCAGTGCCGCGCTGCAGCCCGAGACGATCACCACGCAGGAAGTCGTGTGGGAGCAGCGGGTGACGCCGCGCTTCCAGGTCACCGGATCTGTCTTCCACAACCACGTGCGGAACCTGATCAATCAGCAGAGCGGCAGCCCGACTTCGCTCGACGGCCTGTACTTCACCAACAGCGAGAGCGTGGGTGCCACCGGCGTCGAGGTGGAGCTGCAGACCGATCTGCCGGGCCGCGTGCACATGCGCGTCGCCGACGCGTTCCAGTCGGCCACCGACGACGACACCGGCGCCCGTATCAGCAACGCCCCGCGGCAGGTCGGCTTCGTCGTCCTCGACGCGCCGCTCGGCCGGACCGGGCTCGTCGCCGGCCTCAACGCGTGGTTCATCGGCGAGCGCCAGACCGTGAACGATGCGCGCGTGGCAGGCTCCGTCGTGACCGATCTCACCGTCTCGCGGCCGGCGGCCGGCGGCCGGATCGCGCTGGCGATCTCGGTCCACAACCTGTTCGACGTGGCGTACAGCGACCCCGGCTCGGAAGAACATCGGCAGCCCGTGATTCCGCAGGACGGCCGGACGTTCGGGGTTCGCGCCACCTGGCGGCTCCGGTGATTTGTTGCCGCCGATGGCCGCCGCGGCTTGCCGCGGGATGGCTCGCCGCGCTGCTGCTGGCGGCCGCGCCGGCCGCGCTGCATGCCCAGCGTGTGGAGGAGTACCGGCTCAAGGCCGCCGTCATCTACAACCTGGCCAAGTTCGTGGACTGGCCCGACGAGGCGTTCAGCGATCCGGCGGCGCCGCTGGTCGTGTGCGTCCTCGGTAACGACCCGTTCGGCGCCGCGCTCGACGAGACGCTGAAGGGCCACATGATCGGCCGGCACGCGGCCGTCGCGCGCCGCATCGGCGACGTCTCGCCCGGCTGCCACGTTCTCTTCGTCGCGACCTCCGAGGCGAAGCGGCTGCCCGCGATCGTCGAGCGCCTGCACGACGCGAGCGTGCTGACGGTCGGCGAAATGGCGGCCTTCACCGATCAGGGCGGGATGATCGGGTTGACGACCGAGAGCGAGCACGTCCGGTTCGAGGTGAACCTTCCGGCGGCCGAGCGCGCGCACCTGAAGATCAGCGCGCGCGTGATGGCGCTGGCGGCGTCGGTGCGCCGCACGAGCGAGCGGGAGCACAAGCCATGAAGCAGTGGCTCGCCAACGCCCCGATGCGCCGCAAGCTCACCGCGCTCATGGCCGCGACGGCGGCCGTGGCGCTCGTGCTCGCCGGTCTGGCCCTGGGCGGCTACGAGGTGATGACGTTCCGCCGCACCCTCGCCCAGAAGCTGACCACCGTGGCGGAGATCGTCGGGCGCAACTGCACCGCCGCCCTCGCCTTCGGCGATCGATCCGCCGCACGCGACGTCCTCAACGCGCTCCAGGCGGAGCCCGCAGTGCGATCGGGCGCTGTGTACGACCGCGACGGCCACCTCTTCGCCAGCTTCGCCGTCTCCGCCGGCGCCGCCAGGCCATCCGGCGCGCTGGCCGACGGCGTGGGCACGCGGTTCGAGCGGACCACCGTGATTGCCGTGCGGCCGATCGTCCTCGATGGCGAGCGCATCGGCACCGTGCTCATCGCGGCTGCGCTCGACGAGCTCTGGACGCGCGTGTTCGTCTTCGCGTCGGTGATGCTCGGCATCGTGGTCGTCTGCTCGCTCCTCGCCATCGCGCTGTCGGCGGGGCTCCAGCGGTCCATCACCGGACCGATTCTCGATCTCGCGTCCACCGCGCGCCGCATCGCCTCGGACGGCGACTTCGCCCGCCGGGCCGCACGGGCCGGGCACGACGAAGTCGGCACGCTGGTCGACGACTTCAATCACATGCTCGGCGAGATCCAGCAGCAGGATCGCCAGCTCCGCGTGCACCAGGAGCAGCTCGAGTCGGAGGTGACGAGCCGCACGTCGCAGCTCGTCGCCGCCAACGACCGGCTCACCGTGTCGGTCCGCCGCGCCGAGTTCTACGCCGAGCAGATCGGGCAGCTCACGGCCGTCGGCCAGCTCCTGCAGTCGTGCCAGACCGCCGCCGAGGTCTACGGCGTCGTCAAGCACGCCATGGGCAAGCTCTTCCCCTCGGATTCCGGCGCCCTGAGCGTGCTCAACTCGTCGGGCAACATGCTCGAGGCGATGACGGCCTGGGGCGACCTCTCGCCGGCGCGACGCGTGTTCGCGCCGGAGGATTGCTGGGCGTTCCGCCTCGGCCGGCCGCACGTCGTGTCCGAGCCCGGCTCGCCGCTGCGCTGCGCCCACGCGGCCGGCCTCGAGGCGGCGACGACGGTCTGCGTGCCGCTCACGGCGCAGGGCGAGAGCCTGGGCGTGCTGCATTTCTCGTTCGCGGCCACCGACGCCGACAAGGGGCAGGCCGCGGGCACTGCCGATTCCACGCGCGGCAAGATGGCGACGGCGATGGCGGAGCAGATCGCGCTGGCGCTCGCGAACATCCGCCTGCGCGAGGCGCTGCGCAACCAGTCGATCCTCGACCAGCTCACGGGCCTCTTCAACCGCCGCTACCTCGAGGGGACGCTCGAGCGCGAGTGCCGGCGCGCCACGCGGGCCGGCCGGCCGCTGTCGATCCTCATGCTCGACGTCGACCACTTCAAGCGCTTCAACGACATGTGGGGCCACGACTGCGGCGATACCGTCCTGCGCGATCTCGCGACGCTGATGCGCACGCACTTCCGCGGCGAGGACATCGCGTGCCGGTACGGCGGCGAGGAGTTCGTGCTGCTGCTGCCGGATTCCCCCGCGGAGGGCGCGATGAAGCGCGCCGAGGAGTTCCGGATCGCCGTCCACAACCTCGCCGTGCAGCACCGGAAGCAGACGGTCGGATCGATCAGCGTCTCGATCGGCGTCGCGTCGCTGCCCCAGCACGGCACGTCGCCGGCCGCGCTCCTCGAGTCGGCCGACCGCGCCCTGTATCAGGCGAAGCACCTCGGCCGCGACCGCAGCATCTGCGCCGAGGTCGTGCCCAGGCTCACCGAATCGCTCAGCTGATCGGCTGGCGGGTCAGACCGCCGCCGACGAAGACGAAGCCGTCGCCTGCCGCACGAGCGCGAGCTTGTTCGCCGCGTTATGCGCGGCCACCTTGTAGCACTCCGCGAGCGTTGGATAGTTGAAGACGGTCGTGAGGAAGTAGTCGAGCCCGCCTCCGAGCGCGAGAACCGCCTGGCCCACATGAATGAGCTCCGTCGCGCCGCTGCCGATGCAGTGGCAGCCGAGCAGCGTGCCGTCCTCCCGGTGGAACAGCATCTTGAACATCCCCGAGTCGTCGCCCATGATCGGCCCGCGCGAGATCTCTTTGTAGCGCGCGATGCCCGATTCGTACGGGATTTTCCGCCGCGTGAGCTCCTCCTCGGTGGCGCCCGTCATCGACACTTCCGGGATCGCGTAGATGCCGACGGGGAAGTGCGGTCCCATCGGCTTCGCCTCGACGCCGAACATCCAGCAGGCGGCGAGCCGCCCCTGCTCGCTCGAGGTCGCGGCCAGCGCGGGGAAGCCGATGACGTCGCCCGCGGCGAAGATGTGGGGCACCGCCGTCCGATAGTGGTCGTCGACCTTCAGCCGCCCGCGGTCGTCGGCCTCCAGCCCGGCCGCTTCCAGGCGCAGGTCGTCGGTCGCGCCAATCCGTCCCGCGGAGAACAGCACGACGTCGGCGACAAGGTGCTTGCCCGAGGCCAGCCGCAGCAGGCCCTGGCGCGGCGTCCGCCCGACCACCTCGACCTGCTCCACGGCCTCGCCGCACCGGAAGACCACGTCGCTCTTGCGCATCTGGTGGATCAGCTCGTCCACGATCTCGTGGTCGAGGAACTCCAGCGGCCGCGGCCGCTGATCGATGACCGTGACCTGCACGCCGAGCGCCGCGAACATCGACGCGTACTCGATCCCGATCACCCCCGCTCCGACGACGGCCAGCGATCGCGGCAGCTGCTCCAGCCCGAGCACGCTGTCGGAGGTCGTGATGATGCGGGCGTCGGCCTCGACGCCGGGCGGCTGGCTCGGCGTCGTGCCGACGGCGATCAGCACGTACGCGGCGCGAAGCCGCCGGCGGCCGTCGGCGGTCTCGACGCTCAGCGTGTGGGGATCCTCGAAGGACGCCCGCCCGTGGACGAGCGCGACGTCGTTCCGGGCGAGAACGTCGTGCACGAGGCCGACCTCGCGCTGGATGACGCGCGCCACATGCCCCACGAGCTGCTGCATCGTCGGGCGCACGCGCTCCTGGTAGCCGCCGTCGGCCGATTCGAGCCCGGGCCGCGAGTACACGCGGCTGACCGCCTCCCGGAACGTCTTCGACGGAATCGTCCCGCTGTCCACGCACACGCCGCCGACCGATCGCCGCTTTTCGATGACCGCGACCCGCTTCCCGAGCTTCGCGGCCTGGATGGCGGCGCGCTGGCCCGCCGGGCCGCTCCCGATGCAGATCAGGTCGTATTCGGTGCCGTTGATCATGGTGCCGTCCCCAGGCGCGTGCGGCGCGGTTCGTTGATAGGCTGAGTCTACCGCCCCCCGCGCCGGGGCGCGACCGCCGTCGCGCGCCCAGTGTATCCTGCGCGCCGCCGGCAGGCCCGGCCGGGCCGCGCGCCCCGCGCGGATCGGGCCACACATCCGACGGAAGGTGACAACATGGCGTCCGAGCCGCAGATCCTGAGAGAAGTGCCCCTGTTCGCGCTGTTCGACGACGAGGAGCTCGCCGTGCTGGCCGGACAGGTGGAGATGCGGCGCTTCGCGCCGCGCCAGCGGATCTACAAGATCGGCGACGCCGGCGCGCGCGCGTACGTGCTCGTGTCCGGGTCGGTCGAGGTGACGACGGTCGACGAGGATCAGCAGAACGTGGTGGTCGACCGTCCGGCCCGCGGCGACTTCTTCGGGTTCGCCTCGATGATCGACCAGACGCCGCACCAGACGACGGCGTACGCGCTCGAGGAAACGGTCTGCCTGGAGGTCGACCGGCACGACATCGCGACGCTGCTGCAGCAGAAGCCGCACGCCGGGATGGACATGCTGACCGTGCTCGGGCGCCAGTTCCACGCCGCGCAGCAGCTCGTGCGCGGCCGCGCCGCCCGCAACCCGAACGAGATGATCGAGTCCAAGACGACGGTCGGCGAGCGGATCGCCGACGCCGTGGCGTCGTTCGGCGGATCGTGGGCGTTCATCCTGACGTTCGGGGGCGTGCTCGTCGCCTACACCGCCACGAACCACCTGCTCGGCGCGTCTGCCTGGGACCCGTACCCGTTCATCCTGCTGAACCTGTTCCTCTCGATGCTCGCGGCGATCCAGGCGCCGGTCATCATGATGAGCCAGAACCGCCAGGACACGAAGGACCGCCTCCGCGGCGAGCTCGATTTCGAGGTGAACCGGCGCGCCGCCGCCGAAATCCAGGGGCTCGCGCGGAAGCTGAACGCCATCTCCGATCAGCTCTCGGACGTGGACGAGTCGCTGCGCGATCTGCAGCGGCCGGCGCGCCCGTAGATGGCGCGCGCTTGCTTCCCGGCCGCCCATCGATGACACTCGCCCCAGACCATGGCTGACGCCGCCGTCCGGACCGCGCATGGAAAGAAGAGCGTGATCGCGTCGCTCCGCGAGCCCAAGGTCGCGGTGATGCTCCTGCTCGGCTTCTCGTCCGGCCTGCCGTTCCTGCTCACCGGCAACACGCTCGGCTACTGGCTGCGCGACGAAGGCACCGCGCTCGCCGCGATTGGCTTCCTCTCGTGGGTGGGGCTCGCTTATTCATTGAAGGTGCTCTGGGCGCCGCTCGTCGACCGCCTCGACGCGCCGCTGTTCGGCCGCTTCGGCCGCCGCCGAGGCTGGATGATCGCGAGCCAGCTCGTCGTCGCCGCCGGGCTGATCGGCCTCTCCGTGATCGGCCTGAAGGCGGGTCTGGCCGCGCTCGGCGCGCTCGCCCTCCTCGTCGCCTTCGCCTCCTCGACGCAGGACATCGTCGTCGACGCCTGGCGGATCGAGGCGGCCGACGACGGCGACGAGCTGGGGTTGCTGTCGGCCGCGTATCAGCTCGGATACCGGTTCGCCCTGCTCGTCACCGACGCGCTGATTCTGATCGCGGCGAGCCACTGGGGCTGGCCGGTCTCGTACGCGGCGATGGCGGTGCTGATGCTCGTCGGGCTGTCGGCCAGCCTGATCGCCGGCGAGCCGCTCCGCGGCGCGCCGGCCTCCGGCACGGCCGCCTCGAACGCGTCGTTGTTCACGCTGCGCGGCTTCACCGACGCCGTCGTCGGCCCCTTCACGGAGTTCTTCCGCGTCTACGGGTGGCTCGCGCTGCTGATGTTCGCGATGATCAGCCTGTACCGGTTGCCCGAGTTCGTGATGGGGCCGATGGCGAACCCGTTCTATCACGACCTCGGCCTGTCGAAGGACGCCGTCGGCACGGTGCGCGCGTCGGTCGGGCTGATTGCGTCGCTCGCCGGCATCGCGGCCGGCGGCTTCGCGGCGCTGCGGATCGGCTACGTGCGGGCGCTGGTCGTCGGCGCCGTGCTGCAGGGCGCCGTCGTCGCGAGCTTTGCGATCCTCGCGTATGAGGGACCGGATCTGCGGCTCTTCGGCGCCGTGATGGCGGCCGACAACTTCGGCGTCGGCTTCGCCGGCGTCGCGCTCGTGACCTACATGTCGAGCCTGACGAGCCTCGGGTACACCGCGACGCAGTACGCGCTCCTCAGCTCGGCGTACACCTACGTCGGCAAGTTCACGAAGGGCTTTTCGGGCGTGATGGTCGAGCACCTGGCCGCCGGTCGGACGCTGCTCGAGGGATACGGGCTGTTCTTCATCGGCGCGGGGCTGCTCGGCGTGCCGGCGCTGGTCCTCTGCCTCGCGCTGGCGCGCGTCGCCGGGCGGCGCGAAGGCCGCGCGACGCCTGCCGCCGGATCCGCGTGACCGCCCTCACAGACATCGCCCGCAGCGCGACGCTCGCGGTCGCCGCCCTGATGCCCATCGTGAACCCGCTGGGCTCGGCGCCGATCTTCCTGTCGATGTCTGCCGACCTGCCGACGCTGGCTCGCCGCACGCTGTCGCGCCAGGTCGCGTGGAATTCGTTCCTGCTGCTGGCCGCGGCGATGCTCGTGGGGTCGCACGTCCTGCGGTTCTTCGGCATTTCGGTGCCGATCGTCCGCGTCGGCGGCGGCCTGCTCGTGATCGCGAACGGCTGGCGGCTGCTCTACGCCGAAGATACGCCGTCGACCGGCCGGCCGGCCGTGACGGACGCGTGGGAGCGCGAGGTGGCGCGCCGCGCGTTCTACCCGCTGACGTTTCCGCTCACCGTGGGGCCCGGTTCGATCTCGATTGCCATCACGCTCGGCGCCGGCATCTCGAGCCGGCCGACCACGGGCATCGTGGATCTCCTGAGCGATGTCGTCGGGGTCGCGCTGGTCGCGCTGTCGGTGTACCTGTGCTACCGGTTCGCCGCCCGGTTGATTGCGTTTCTCGGCGACACCGGCGCCGTCGTCTTCCTGCGGCTGTCGGCGTTCATCCTCCTGTGCGTCGGCGTGAGCATCATGTGGGGCGGCATCGCCGATCTCATCCAGAGCATCCTCCCGTCCCGCGCCTAGAACGACGCTCGCCCGCGACCTGCACTACAATCCGGCCACTCCGCCGCAACCTGACAGACTGGAGCGAAAGATGGCCCTTGCTGCCGGCGACCGCCTCGGTCCCTATGAAGTGCGAGCTGCGCTTGGTACCGGCGGCATGGGCGAAGTGTTTCGCGCGCGCGACAGCCGGTTGAATCGCGAGGTCGCCCTCAAGACGCTGAGGAGCGACATCGCCGCGGATCCCGATCGGGTCCGCCGCTTCGAGCAGGAAGCCCGGTCGGCATCCGCCCTCAATCATCCCAACATCATCACGATCTACGACGTCGGATCGGAGGCGGGGACGCTGTACATCGCCATGGAGCTCGTCGAAGGCGTCACGCTTCGCGATCTCCTTCCGGCGCGCGAGTCGCTGCCGATCCGCAAGACCCTCGACGTGGCGGCTCAGGTGGCCGACGGTCTTGCGCGCGCCCACGCAGCTGGGATCGTCCACCGCGACCTCAAGCCCGAGAACGTGATGGTGTCGCGGGACGGGTTCGTCAAGATTCTCGACTTCGGCCTGGCGAAGCTCGCCGCGTCGGTCGACGAGCTGAACGCGATGGGGCCGACCGTCGCGCCGCAGGCCACGCATCCCGGCGTCGTCCTCGGCACCGTCGGCTACATGTCGCCCGAGCAGGCGAGCGGCCGGCCGATCGACTACCGCTCCGATCAGTTCGCGCTCGGGATGATGCTGTTCGAGCTGGCGACCGGACGCCGCGCGTTCGACCGGCCGACGGCCGCCGAAACGCTGACCGCCATCATCCGCGAGGATCCGGACTATGCCGCGCTGTCGACGTCGAACGTCCCCGCGCCGCTGCGGTGGATCGTCGAGCGCTGCCTGGCCAAGGATCCTGACGACCGGTACGCGTCCACGCGCGATCTGGCGCGCGATCTCAAGAGCCTGCGCGATCACCTGTCGGAAGCCCTCACCTCCGGCGTCGTCTCAGCCCCGCCGGCCCGCTCGAACCGCCGCCGGATGGTCCTGTTGACGGCCGCCGCGGCGGTGGTCGCGCTCGGTGCGGGCGCCCTGCTGGCGTCGCGACCGTCCACCCCGCCGATGGCCGCCCGGGTGTTTCGTTCGACACTGCTGCTACCCGAGAACGTCGGCTTCGGACCAATCGCGGTCTCGCCGGACGGCACGCACCTCGCCTTCAGCGGCACGGATACATCCGGGAACAGCCAGCTGTGGGTCCGGGCGCTCGACTCGTTCGAGGCGCGGGTGCTGCCGGGTACCGACGGCGCCACGCTGCCGTTCTGGTCGGCCGACGGCCGATCGATCGGCTTTTTCACGCCCGGTGGCAAGCTCAAGAAGATCGATGCGTCAGGCGGGACGGTCGACGGGCTCTGGGACATCGACGGCGCGGGCGGCGCATGGAACGGCACCGGCGACATCATCTTCGGCGGAGTCACCGGTCCGATTCTCCGCGTCAAGGCCACGGGCGGGCCGGCGACGCCCGTGACACGGCTCAACAAGGAACGGCACGAAACCAGCCACCGGTACCCGCAGTTCCTCCCGGACGGCCGTCGGTTCTTGTACCTCGCGATGAACATGGCATCGTCTCCTGCCGACCCGGCGAATCAGATCCGGATTGGATCGCTCGACTCCGACGAGGATCGCGCGATCGTTCCCGCGTATTCGAATGCCGCGTACGCGCAGGGATACCTGGTGTACACGCGCGGCGCCTCGCGCGGGGGCACGCTGACCGCGCAGGCGTTCGACCCGGATCGCCTGGAGATCCACGGCGAGCCGAAGACGATCGCAGACCGCGCCAGCAGGTTCGATGTCTATACGGGGTTCGCCAGTTTCTCCGTGTCGGGGACCGGGGTCCTCGTCTACGACAGCTCCTTCGCGCGATCGCGTTTCGTCTGGTTCGACCGGACGGGACGGGAGATCGGCACGTTTGGCGAGCCGGCCGAGGTCTTCGATCCGCGGATCTCGCCGGATGGCCAGCGCCTGGCGTACTCGGCCTTCGAGCCTTCGGCCGGACGAACCGAGATCTGGGTCGGCGACCTTGCGCGCGGCGTCGGCACGCGGTTGACGAACGGGCCGACCGAGAACGTCCTGCCGGTCTGGTCGCCCGACGGTGCCCGGATTGCGTTCGTATCGGACCGCGTACGGCAGGGGAGCGCGTTCGTGAGGTCGTCGACCGGAGCGGGCCGGGACGAACCGCTCTGGGACACGGATGGACAGACCGGCGCGGACGACTGGTCTCCCGACGGCCGGTCGATCCTGATGAACCAGAGAACCGCCGAGGGGTCGCGGATGCCGTCGATCGACGTCCTGTCAATCGCAGACCGGAAAACAACGCGTCTTGTACAGGCGCAGGTCCGCGGCAATTTCTTCGGGGACAGCCGTTTTTCCCCGGACGGCCGCTGGGTGGCGTACGAGAACGACGACTCCGGAAGAGTCGAGGTGTACGTGTCGTCGTTTCCCAGGCCGGATGTCACCCTTCAGATCTCGAATGCGGGCGGCATGTACCCGACCTGGAGGCGCGACGGACGGGAGCTCTTCTACCTTGCGTCGGATTCGAAGTTCATGTCGGTCGAGATCACGCCTGGCCAGATGCTCAAGGCGGGCGTGCCGAAGCCGTTGTTCCAGATGCCCATCCCGGCCTCGTACTCGTATTCGGGCCGTTACGACGTCAGCGCGGACGGCCAGCGCTTTCTCGTCAGCGTGCCGATCGTCAGCGGCAATGCCGTTCCGTTGAACCTCGTGATGAACTGGACCGCGGGGTTGAAGAGATGAACGCCTCTCTCGGCTGTCCTACTTCAACCCGAGCGTCCTGCCTGCCACGAGCAGCGCGATCGATTCCCGGATGCGCCGTTCCCGCGTCTCGGGCCGCTTCGCCGTGTGAATCCAGGCGACGAAGTCGCGCCGGCAGCTCGGCGCGAGCGCCTGAAAGTGACGCCAGGCTTGAGGTTGGCGTTGAACGCTCTCGCCACGTCAGCCGGCAGTGGCGGGATGGACGGCTTCGGCGCATACGTCCTGGCGGTCGGCGATCCGGCAAGGCCCGGCGCGGCCAGGCGGCCCGCCGGCTTCAGTTCACGCCAGCGCCGCCGGTTGATGGCTGACCGCTTGCTCGTCGCCTTGCGTCGCAAATCGGCATCACGCTGGCCAATCTCTCGATTCTGAAAACCGGCAAGGCGCGCGCGATCCGGTTTTCGACGCTCGAGGCGATCTGCGAAGCGCTGT
>Ga0310810_10005089_pt1 | contig 14648 bp, 13 predicted proteins | sample NCmetagenome_FD_207641 | JGI IMG/M metagenome (GOLD analysis project Ga0310810, IMG submission 207641) | Soil microbial communities from experimental microcosm in Duke University, North Carolina, United States - NC | ecosystem: Engineered > Artificial ecosystem > Soil microcosm > Unclassified ... | reverse complement strand
CGCCGGATGCCCTCCGGGAACGGAGTGCGCGGGGCGTAGCCGAGCACCTGGGACGACTTGGTCAGATCGGCCGCGGTCTGCTGCACGTCACCCGGCTGCATCGGCGCCCACTCGATGGACGGCGTGATGCCCAGCGCTTCGGCGATGGTCTCGACCATCACCATGGTCGGGACCGAGCGGTTGCCGCCCAGGTTGAAATGCTCGACCCCGACCGGCGCCGTCTCGGTCCACGTCAGCGCGGCGAGCACCCCCGCCACGATGTCGGTGCAATAGGTATAGTCGCGGGCCTGGGTGCCGTCGCCGAAGAGGGTCAGGGTCTCGCCCTGGACCATTTTCCGGGTGAAGGCGTGAATCGCCAGGTCGGGTCGCTGCCGCGGTCCGTAGACGGTGAAGAACCGAAGGGAGGCGACCCGGAAGCCGTAGATCGGGGCGACGGCATGGAGAAGGAGCTCGCCGGCCCGCTTGGTGGCGGCATAGGGGGAAACCGGCTCGACGGCCACGGCGTCTTCCCGGAACGGCGCCGGGGTGCTGTCACCGTAGACCGACGAGGACGAGCCGAACAGGATTCGGCTGACACCGGCCTGCCGTGCGGCTTCCGCGATGGCGGCGGTCCCGTTGACGTTGGCCCGGGCGTATCCGACGGGGTCGGCGAGCGACGGCCGGACCCCGGCCTTGGCGGCGAGGTGCACCAGGACCGTGTCCGGGGTAAGGAGCGCTCGAAGGGGGTCCACGTCGAGCAGATCGAGCTCGCGGAAGGCGAGTCCCGGCAGCCGGCCGACCTCGGCCAGGTTGCGCTCCTTCATGGCCCGGGGGTAGAACGGGTCGAAGTTGTCGATTCCCACCACCTCGTCGCCCCGGCGCGCGAGCGCCTCGACCACGTGCGAGCCGATGAAGCCCGCCGCGCCGGTGACGACGACCCGGGTCACCGCCCGCCCCGGCCGATCCCGTGGTACTCGAACCCGAGGGCCTTGAGGCGGGTCGGATCGTACAGGTTGCGGCCGTCCACCAGCAACGGCCGGCGCAACAGCTTGAGCAGCCGCTCGAAGTCGGGATTGCGGTACACCAGCCACTCGGTCATGAGCAGCAGGGCATCGGCGCCGTGGGCGGCGCTGTACGGGTCGGCGGCGTACATGACCCGGTCGCCGAAGATGGCGCGGGCCGAATCGGTGGCCTTGGGATCGTGCGCCTGGACCTTGGCGCCGGCCGCGAGCAACCCTTCGATCAACGGGATGGTCGGGCTCTCCCGCATGTCGTCGGTCTCGGCCTTAAAGGCGAGGCCCCAGATGCCGACCGCCTTACCCTTGAGATCGGCGCCGAGATAGCGCTTCACCTTCTCGAGCACCACCAGCTTCTGACACTCGTTCACCGCCTCGACCGACTTGAGCACGTCGAGCGACAGTCCGAGGTCGTCCGCGGTGCGGATGATCGCCTTCACGTCCTTGGGGAAGCAGCTCCCGCCGTAGCCGGGGCCGGGATACAGGAACGCGCGGCCGATGCGCTGGTCGGAGCCGATACCGAGGCGGACGTTGTGCACGTCGGCCCCGACCAGCTCGCAGAACAGCGCCATCTGGTTCATGAAGGAGATCCGGGTCGCGAGCATCGCGTTGGCGGCGTACTTGGTGACCTCCGCGGACGCGATGTCCATGAAGATGATCCGGTTGCCGCCCTGCCGGGTAAAGGCCGAGTACAGCTCGCCCATCACCGACTTGGCCTCTTCGGTGTCGACCCCGATGACGACCCGGTCGGGCCGCATGAAGTCCTCGATCGCGGCGCCTTCCTTGAGGAACTCCGGGTTGGAGCAGACCGCGAAGTCGATTTTGGTTTCGGACTTGACCGCCGCCCGCACCTTCTCGGCGGTGCCGACCGGCACGGTGGACTTGGTCACCACGATCTTGGGCTCGTTCATGTGGCGGCCGATCTCCCGGGCCACACCGAGCACGTGCTGGAGGTCGGCCGAGCCGTCTTCGCCGGGCGGCGTGCCCACGGCGATGAAGATGACCCGCGCGCTCTTCACCGCCGCCGCGATGTCGGTGGTGAAGGTGAGCCGGCCCTCGGCCTGGTTCCGCTGCACCATCGGCTCGAGCCCCGGCTCATAGATCGGGATCTCGTTCTTCTGCAGCCGAGCGATCTTCTCCCGGTCCTTGTCGACGCAGATGACGTCGTTGCCGGTCTCGGCCAGGCAGGCGCCCGCCACCAGGCCCACGTACCCGCTTCCGATCACCGCCACGTGCATGTCACGCCTCTTTCGGCATCGCGTTCCGAGTGTCGACCACCAGCTTCGCCTGCCGCTGGACCATGCGGTAGTCGATGTCCGAGTGGTCGGTCACGACCATGACACAGTCCGCGGCGCCCACCACTTCGGGGGTGAGCGCCACCGACCGGTACTCGTGGCCGTCCTCGGTGAAGCAGGGGACGTGCGAGTCGTGATACGAAACTCGCGCCCCCTGTCCTTCCAGGAGGCGGATGATGTCGAGCGCCGGGCTCTCCCGGATGTCGTCGATATCCCGCTTGTAGGCCACGCCGAGGACCAATACGGAGGCCCCGCGGACGGCGCGCCCCTGCAAGTTGAGGGCCTCGGCGACCTTCCGAACCCAGAACAGCGGCATCTCGGTATTGAGCTCGCCGGCGAGGTCGATGAACCGGGTCTTGTAGTTGAGCCCGCGCATCTTCCAGGCGAGGTAGTGGGGGTCGATCGGGATACAGTGCCCGCCGAGCCCGGGGCCCGGAAGGAACTTCATGAACCCAAACGGCTTAGTCGCCGCCGCCTCGATCACTTCCCAGACGTCCACCCCCAGTTTGTCGCACACGATCGCCATCTCGTTCACCAGCCCGATATTGACGCTCCGGAAGGTGTTCTCCAGGAGCTTCACCAGCTCCGCCGCCTCGGTGGTGGACACCGGAACCAGGCGCTCGATGGCCGGCTGGTAGAGCGCGCATGCCACACGGGCGCAGGCCGGGGTGATGCCGCCCACCACCTTCGGGGTGTTGCGGGTCTGCCAGGTCGGGTTGCCGGGGTCCACCCGCTCGGGGCTGAAGGCCAGAAAGAAGTCTTCGCCCACCCTGAGTCCGGTGCTCTCCAGGGCCGGCTGGAGGATCTCCCGGGTGGTTCCCGGATACGTGGTGCTCTCCAGGATGATGGCCTGCCCCCGGCGGAGCGTCTGCTTGACCGCCTCGGTGGCCGCCACGATGTAGCTGACGTCCGGATCCTTGAACTTGGAGAGCGGCGTCGGCACGCAGATGGAGATGGCGTCCGGCTCACCCATCCGGCTCATGTCCGTGGTGGCCTCGAACCGCCCGGCTCGCACCACCCCGGCGAGCTGCTCGTCGCTGATGTCCTTCACGTGCGAGCGGCCGGCGTTGAGTCCGTCGACCACGCGCTCGCTGATGTCGAAGCCGAGCACCCGGTAGCCCGCGCCCGCCAGCTCCACCGCCAGGGGCAGGCCGACGTACCCCAGACCCACGATGCCGAAGAGCGCGTCGCGTCGGCCGGCCTTCTCGATCAGCGCGTCGGCCATCGGCGTCGGAGCCGCCTTCTTGGATGTTGCCTCAGGCATAAAACTCCAGCACGGCGTGGATCACCGCGTCCTGCTGCTCCCGCGTCAGCTCGGGATAGATCGGCAGCGAGATCACCGAGTCGGTGGCCGCCTCGCTCACCGGCAGCGCGCCGGGCTGATAGCCCAGATGGGCGAAGCACGGCTGCAGGTGCAGCGCGAGCGGGTAGTACACCGCGTTGCCGATGCCCTTGGCCTTGAGCGCGGCCTGCAGCTCGTTTCGCCGGGGGACCCGGATGGTGTACTGGTGGAAGATGTGCTCGTTGAGCGGATCCACCTTCGGCGGGCAGATCACCGGATGGCCCACGAAGGCCTCGCTGTAGCGGCGGGCGTGCCCCGCACGCGTCCGGCTCCACTCGGCCAGGTGGGGCAGCTTGGCCAGGAGCACGGCGGCCTGCAGGGTATCCAGCCGGCTGTTGTACCCGACCTCGTCGTGGAAGTACTGCTTGGCCCCGCCATGCAGCCGCAGCCGACGAAGCCGCTCGGCCAGGACGTCGTCCTGGGTGACGATCATGCCGCCGTCGCCGTACCCGCCCAGGTTCTTGCTGGGGAAGAACGACAGCGTGCCGACCATGCCCAGCTCGCCCGAGAGGCGCCACTCGCCATCCACCTTGCGCCGGGCGCCGATCGACTGCGCGGCGTCCTCGATCACGGGCAACCCGTGCCGCCGCGCGATCGGCAGGATCTCCTCCATCGCCGCCATCTGGCCGAACAGGTGGACCACCACGATGGCGCGGGTGCGCGGGCCGATCGCGGCCTCGATGGCACGGGGGGAGATGTTGAACGTGGCCTCGTCGATGTCCACGAACACCGGGGTGCCGCCGGTGTTGTGGATGGTCCCGGCCGTGGCGAAGAAGGTGAACGGCGTGGTGATGACTTCGTCGCCGGGCCGGAGGTCCAGGGCCCGGAGCGGCAGGAGGAGGGCATCGGTGCCGCTGGCGCAGCCGATGGCGTGCTTGGTATGGGAGAGCTCGGCGACCGCGGTCTCCAGCTGGGCCACTTCGGGGCCCATGATGAAGCCCTGGCGCTCGATCACCGTCATCATCGCGCGGAGTACGTCGTCCTTGATCCCGCGATACTGCGCGACCAGGTCCAGCAAGGGTACGTTCACCGTCTTCCCTTCCCCGAAGGTGTCGGAAATCTCAGCAGCCGTGGAACTTAGCCGACCGGGCGGGGTGGGTCAATCTGACGGAGGAGGCCCTCCGACTCCTGGTAGGTCGCACCGCAGGCGGTGCAGGCCGCGCGCCCCTGCTGCAGGCCGAGCCGGACGCCGCACTGGCACATCCAGCCGACCCGCCTGGCCGGGACGCCGACCATGAGAGCGTAGTCGGGCACGTCGCTGGTCACCACGGCGCCGGCCCCGACGAAGCTGTACTCGCCCAGCGTGACCCCACAGACGATGGTGGCGTTGGCGCCGATGGACGTGCCCCGGCGGACCAGGGTGCGACGGTACTCCGACTTGCGGGAGACGTGGCTGCGGGGATTGGTGACGTTGGTGAAGACGCAGCTCGGACCGCAGAACACGTCGTCCTCCAGCTCGACCCCTTCGTAGATGGACACGTTGTTCTGCACCTTGACGTTGCTGCCGAGCCTGGTGCCCGACATGACGACCACGTTCTGTCCCAGATTGCAGCGGGCGCCGATCACGGCGCCGGGCATGACGTGACAGAAGTGCCAGATCTTGGTCCCGTCGCCGATCACGGCGCCGTCGTCGATGTAGCTGGATTCGTGGGCGAAGTAGTTGGGCATGGGCGGGACGGTAAGGGGGAAAGGGGAAAGGCGAAAGGGATGCGCCTAGCTGCCGGCGCTGCCCCCTTCCCCCTTCCCCTTTCCCCCTTCCCCGTCGTTGAGATACTCCCCCCGTCGCCCGATCATCTTCACCTCGGGCTCGAGCCGCACCCCGAAGCGGGCCTCCACCACCTGCTGGGCATGGGCGATGAGGGCGCGGACATCGGCCGCGGTGGCGCCGCCGGTGTTCACGAAGTAATTCGCGTGCATCGGTGAGACCTCGGCGGCGCCGATTCGATGACCCTTGAGCCCCGCGGCCTCGATGAGCTGGCCCGCCGTTCTGGGCCCACCCTCCTGCTTCCAGCTCGGGCCCGCGGGGTTCTGGAAGACGCTGCCGCAGCAGGGTTGGTTGAACGGCGTTCCCCGCTGCCGCCACTCGAACATCTCCGCGATCTGCTGCTCCAGCCGCTGCTGGTCCTCCGGGCGGAGCCGGACCGTCGCCTCCAGCACGATGCGCCCGGCGAGGCCGCTCCGGCGGTAGGTGAACGGAACCTCGCTCCGCGGGACCACGCTGTCGCGACCCGAAGCATCCACCACCGTCAGCGACTCCACCACCTCGGACCAGTCGCCGCCGTGGCAGCCGGCGTTCATGTACACGCCCCCACCCACCGAGCCGGGAACGCCGACGAAGATGTGGAGTCCCGCGAATCCGGCAGCCGCCGTCTTCCGGGCCGCGAGCGGGGCGGGCAGCCCGGCGCCGAGCGTCCACTGCTCCTCCCGGCGCTCGATCCGGTCGAGTCCCTTGCCCAGCCGGATGACCAGGGCCTCCAGGCCCTCGTCCGGCAGCAGGATGTTGGAGCCGAGCCCGAGCGCGAACACCGGCACGCCGGCCTCGTGCGCCACGGCAAGCGCCTGGCCGACGTCCTCCGGGGCCGCGGGGAAGAGGGTCGTCGCCGGCCCGCCGATGCGGTAGGTCGAATACCGGCCCAGCGGCTCCGCCTCCCGCACCTCGCCCCGGACCCGCGCCCGCACCGCGGCCGCGAAGCCCGGGTCGCGGGCGGTCAGCTGGTCCATTCCGGCGACATCTCCCGGGCCAGCGCGTGCCATTCCTGGATCGGCCGCACGTCTCCGGTCCGGCTCCGGAGCGCGATGATCGCATCGCACGCCGCGGAGGCCGCCGAGAGGGTGGTGGTGTAGGGGACCCGGTGCTGCAGCGCGGCCCGGCGGATGGCGTAGTCGTCCTGCTGGGTGAGCTTGCCGAGCGGGGTGTTGATCAGGAGCTGGATGTCGCCCGACATCAGGAGATCGATCGCGTTGGGCCGCGCTTCGTGCACCTTGTGCACCCGCTCGGCCGGAATCCCCCGGGCGCGGAGGTAGCGGGCGGTGCCCTCGGTGCTCACGATCCGGAAGCCCAGCGCGTGGAACCGCCGGGCGATCGGCACCACCGTCGGCTTGTCGTGGTCGTTCACCGTCACGAAGACGGCGCCCGACAGCGGCAGCGCGCCGTCGGCCGAGATCTGGGCCTTGGCGAACGCCATCCCGAAGGAGTCGGCGATCCCCATCACCTCGCCGGTCGAGCGCATCTCCGGACCGAGCACCAGGTCCACGCCGGAGAACTTGCTGAAGGGGAAGACCGCTTCCTTGACCGCCACGTAGGGTTGCACGACGTCGTCCTGCAGGCCCAGCTCGTCCAGCGTCTTGCCGACCATGATGGCCGCGGCCAGGCTGGCGAGCGGAACGCCGGTCGTCTTGCTGACGAAGGGCACGGTCCGCGACCCCCGGGGGTTCACCTCCAGCACGTGGACCACCCCGTTCTTGATCGCGTACTGAACGTTGATGAGACCCACCACGCCGAGCCGGAGCGCGAAGGCACGGGTGTGCCGCCGCATCTCCTCCACCTGCGCCTCGGTGATGAGATAGGGCGGCAGCACGCAGGCCGAGTCGCCCGAGTGGATGCCGGCATCCTCGATGTGCTGCATGACGCCGCCGATGACGCACCGGGTGCCGTCCGCAATGGCGTCCACGTCGGCCTCGAAGGCGTCCTCCAGGAAGCTGTCGATCAGCACCGGATGCTCCGGCGCCACCCGCGCCGCACGGGCGAAGTAGCTGCGGAGCGAGTCGTCGTCGTAGACGATCTCCATCGCCCGTCCACCCAGGACGTAGCTGGGACGGACCAGGACCGGATAGCCCACCCGGCTCGCCACCGCGAGGGCCTCCTCGACCGATTGCGCCGTGCCGCTCGGCGGCTGCTGCACCCCCAGCTCCCGGGTCAGCGCCTCGAACCGACCCCGGTCTTCGGCCAGGTCGATCGCCTCGGGCGAGGTGCCCAGGATCCGCACCCCCGCCGCCTCCAGGGCCCGCGCCAGGCGAAGGGGGGTCTGCCCGCCGAGCTGCACCACCACGCCCAGCGGCTTCTCCACCGCCACGATCTCGAGCACGTCCTCCAGAGTGAGGGGCTCGAAGTACAGCGCGTCGGAGATGTCGAAGTCGGTGGAGACGGTTTCCGGGTTGGAGTTCACCATCACCGTGCGGTAGCCCATGTCCCGGAAGGCCAGGGCCGCCCGCACGCAGAGGTAGTCGAACTCGACCCCCTGACCGATGCGGTTGGGGCCGCTCCCCAGGATCACCACGGTGCGGTCGCCCACGCCCCGGGCCTCGTTCTCCTCGTCGTAGGAGCTGTACAGATACGGAGTGGACGAGGGGAACTCGCCGGCGCAGGTGTCCACCACCTTGTAGGCCGGCCGCACGCCGAGCCGCTGCCGGAGGGCGCGCAGGTCGTGCTCCGTCTGCTTCCAGAGCTCGGCCAGCTGGCGATCGGAGAACCCGAGGCGCTTCATCTGCCGCAGTCGGGCCCGGGTCTCGTCGTCGTTCCTGCCGGGGCCGTCGGCCGCGAAGGCGTGCTCCGCCGCCAGGAGGTCGGCCATCTGCGAGAGGAACCAGGGATCCACGCCGGTGCGCTCGGCGATGACCTCGAGGGAGGCGCCGAGGTGGAGGGCGCGCTTGATCTGGAAGACCCGCTCGGGCGTCGGCCGGCGCAGCGCGGTGAGGACCGATTCCAGGGTCTCGTCGGCCACCCGGTCGTCCCCCGGCGTGGCGCCAGTCACCCAGCCGGTCCGATCGACCTCGAGCCCCCGGAGACCCTTCTGGAACGCCTCCTTGAACGTCCGCCCGATCGCCATCACTTCACCAACCGCCTTCATCTGGGTGGTGAGCGTGGGGTCGGCGGCCGGGAACTTCTCGAAGGCGAAGCGCGGGATCTTCACCACCACGTAGTCGAGCACCGGCTCGAACGAGGCGGGCGTAGTCCTGGTGATGTCGTTGGGCAGCTCGTCGAGTCGGTAGCCTACCGCCACCTTGGTCCCGATCCGGGCGATGGGGAAGCCGGTGGCCTTGGAGGCGAGGGCGGAGGAGCGGGACACCCGCGGGTTCATCTCGATCACCAGCTGCTCGCCGGTGGTGGGGCTCACCGCGAACTGGATGTTGCAGCCGCCGGCCTCGACCCCGATCTCCCGGATGATCCGGATGGCGGAGTCGCGCATGACCTGATACTCCCGATCGGTCAGCGTCATGGCCGGAGCCACGGTGATGGAGTCGCCGGTGTGCACCCCCATCGGGTCGAGGTTTTCGATAGAGCAGACGATTACCACGTTGTCGGCGCCGTCGCGCATGACCTCGAGCTCGAATTCCTTCCACCCGATGATGCTCCGCTCTACCAGCACCGAGTGCACCGGGCTCAGCTCCAGCGCCCGGCGGACCATCGTCTCGAACTCCTGAGGGTTGTAGGCGATGCCGCCGCCGGTCCCGCCCAGCGTGAAGCTGGGGCGGAGGATGGCGGGAAATCCGGTCGCCTCGACCACCTCCATGGCCTCGTCCACGGTGCGGACGGTCCGGCCCTCCGGCGTCGCCAATCCGATCCGCCGCATCGCCTGGGCGAACTCGTCGCGATCCTCCGCCAGCCGGATGGCGCGCTCGTTGGCGCCGATCAGCTCGACCCCGAAGCGCTCCAGGGTCCCGTCCCGCTGCAGCTCCATAGCGACGTTGAGCGCAGTCTGCCCGCCCATGGTCGGCAGTAGGGCGTCGGGTCGCTCGCGCTCGATCACCTTGGCCACCCATTCCGGCGTCACCGGCTCGATGTAGGTCCGGTCGGCCAGCTCGGGGTCGGTCATGATCGTGGCCGGATTCGAGTTCACCAGCACGACCCGGTAGCCCTCCTCCTTGAGCGCCCGGACCGCCTGGGTGCCGGAGTAGTCGAACTCGGCGCCCTGGCCGATGACGATCGGTCCCGAGCCGATCAGGAGGATGGTCTTCAGGTCAGTGCGCTTCGGCATCCACGAGTCCCCGCAAGGTCTGATCGAGTGAGAGCGTCGGCGTCCAGCCGGTGGCCCGCCGGAGTTTAGTCGAATCGCCCACCAGGTGGGGAAGGTCGCGCGAGCGGGCCAACGCCGGGTCCGGACGCGGCTCTGCCCGCACCCCCACGAGGTCCGCCAGAATCCGGAACATCTCGGCCAGCGACCGCCCCTCCCCCCGGGCGATGTTGTAGGCCTCGCCTGGCGTCCCTCGCTCCAGCAGCGCCAGGTAGGCCTCGATCACGTCCCGCACGTCCAACAGGTCGCGCACCGGCTCGAGGTTGCCGGTCGGCACGACGCCCTGACCGCTCGCCTTGGCCGCACGCAGTCGAGCCAGGAATCCGGGCAAGGCGAATCTCGGCTCCTGGCCGGGCCCGGTATGGGTGAACGGCCGCGCGATAACGGCGCGCAGCCCCGTCCGGCGCCAGACCTCGAGCACCGCCAGCTCGGCCGCGGCCTTGCTGGCCGCGTAGGGAGAGGCCGGGCGGAGCTCGTCACTCTCCTGCCGCGGCGCGGGCCCGCCGAGGCCATAGACCTCGCCGGTCGAGACGGCCAGGAGCAGGGGGTCGCCGCCGTCGTGTCGGCGCCGGCCCAGCGCCTCCGCGAGCCGCGCGGTGCCGGCCGCGTTGATCTCCCAGGCCAGGCCGGGATCCTCTCGGGCCTCCCGGTTGGAGGCGACGGCCGCGAGGTGCACCACCGCCTCGGGCTCGAAGGCCAGGGTCGCCTGGATGGAGCCGTCGTCGGTCATCTCGAGCGGGACCGACCGGACACCGTCGTCCCCCCACAGGACCGCCTCGCCGCCGGGCCGGCACCCCGCCCAGACCTGGTGCCCCGCCCGCCGCAGCCGGCGAACCAGATGCCGGCCGACGAACCCGTCCGCGCCGGTCACCAGCACCCTCACCGCGGCCGGGTCCCCACTCGCTCCAGGTCGGCATCCACCATCATCCGGACCAGATCCGCGAAGCCGACCCGGGGCTTCCACCCCAGCTCCCGCCGGGCCTTGGCCGGGTCAGCCAGGAGGAGATCCACCTCGGCCGGCCGCTGGAAGCGGGGGTCGCACACCACGTGCTTCTGCCAGTCGAGTCCCACATGGTCGAACGCCACCTCGACCAGCTCGCGCACGCTGTGGGTCTCGCCGGTGCCGACCACGAAGTCCTGCGGCGTCGGCTGCTGCAGCATGCGCCACATTGCGTCCACGTAGTCGCCGGCGTACCCCCAGTCCCGTCGGGCGTCGAGGTTGCCCAGCCGGAGCTCGGTGGCGAGCCCGTGTTTGATCCGGGCCACCCCGTCGGTCACCTTGCGAGTGACGAACTCGATGCCGCGCCGAGGCGACTCGTGGTTGAAGAGGATGCCGCTCACCGCGTAGAGGCCGTAGGACTCGCGGTAGTTCACCGTGATCCAGTGGCCGTACACCTTGGCCACCCCGTAGGGCGAGCGAGGGTGGAAGTAGGTGGTCTCCCGCTGGGGTGTCTCGTGCACCTTACCGAACATCTCCGACGAGCTCGCCTGGTAGAACTTGGCGGTCGGGTGCGCCAGCCGGATCGCCTCGAGCATGCGGGTCACGCCGAGGGCGGTGAACTCGCCGGTGAGGACGGGCTGGGTGTAGGAGGTGGGGACGTAGGACTGGGCCGCCAGGTTGTACACCTCGTCCGGTCGGTGCTCCTGGAGCACCACGGTCAGCGAGTGCTGGTCCAGCAGGTCGGCCGCGACGATCTCGATCCGGTCCAGCAGATGGTCGATCCGCTCGTAGCTGTGGTGGCTGGTGCGGCGCACCATGCCGACCACGTCGTACCCCTTCTCCAGCAGCAGCTCGGCGAGGTAGGACCCGTCCTGTCCGGTGACTCCGGTGATGAGCGCCTTAGGCATGGCCGGGCTCGCGCGCGGGTTGTGTCATCCTGCTCGTCCGGTTAGGTTTAGGGGTTTCCGGCGGTACGTAACACTCAAGCGAGGGTGGAGCTTATGGCACGGGTCTGCACCGTGTGCGGCAAGGGACCGGTCACCGGCAACAACGTGAGCCATGCCAACAATCGGACCAAGCGCCGCTGGTACCCGAACCTGCAGACCGTGCGTGTGCTGGTGGAAGGGGCGCCCCGGCGCGTCCGGGTCTGCACGCAGTGCCTGAAGAGTAACCGGGTAACCAAGGCCCCCCGGCAGCCGGTCGCGGTCTGACACCGGGCGGGTTCGGCCCGCCCCGCGCCGACAAAAAAGGGGACCCGATCGGGTCCCCTTTTGCGTGCCGGTCGGGAGCGGGCGCGCGGTCACTCGGCGAGAAGCTCGATTCGAGCGACGTCCGCTCCGTCACCGGGCCGATGGCCCAGCTTGAGGATGCGGGTGTATCCGCCAGGACGCGCGGCGAAGCGCGGCCCGATCTCGCTGAAGAGCTTGCCCAGGGTGTCGCGGTCCTTGATCCGCCGCTCGACCAGCCGGCGGGCGTGGAGATCGCCCCGGCGCGCCAGGGTGATGAGCTTTTCGGCGAACGGCCGGAGCTCCTTGGCCTTGGCCTCGGTGGTGACGATCCGGCCGTGCTCGAATAGGCTCGAGGCCATGTTGTTCAGCATCGCCCGCTTGTGGGTCGAGGTGCGGGAGAGCTGGCGGCCCTTGGCGCGGTGACGCATCAGACCTCTCCTGCCCCGGCGGAGGGTTGGGCCATCGGCGGGACGCCCGGACGCAGCACCCGCAGCTCACCGTCGGTCTCCTCGAAGACCATTCCGAAGTTGAGCCCCTCGCGCTGCAGCAGCTCGGCGATCTCGCTCAGCGCCTTCTCGCCCACGTTCTTGACCTTGAGCAGGTCGTCCTCGGTGAACTCCACCAGATCCTTGAGGGTCCGGATGTTGGAGTTCTTGAGCGAATTGAGCGAGCGGACCGAGAGTCCGAAGTCGTCGATCGGCCGACTGAGCCGGAGCCGGAGGTTGGCACCGCCCGGCGCGCCGTTGGCGGCGCCGCCGTCGCGCATCGTGGGCACCTTGCCGAAGTCCACGAAGTACTGGAAGTGGACCTGGGCGAGCGCGGCCGCGTACGCGATGGCGTCTTCCGGGGTGACCGTGCCGTTGGTCTCGACCTGGACGGTGAGCCGGTCGTAGTCGGTGCGCTGACCCACGCGGGTCTCGGCCACGGTGAAGTTGGCCCGGCGGACCGGATTGTAGATCGCGTCGATGCGCACCAGATCGATCGGCAGCGACCGGTCGGCGGGGTGCATCTCGGCCTCGACGTAGCCCCGGCCCTTGTTCACGTACAGCTCCATGCTGACCTCGCGGTCGTCCTGGAGGGTGAACAGCAGGTGGTCGGGGTTCTTGATGGTGACCGAGCCGTGCTCCTGGATGTCCCGGGCGTACACCGGGCCGGCGCCCTCGCGCCGGATGTGGAGCACCGCGTCGTCGACGTCATCGGCCAGTACCAGGGTGAGCGACTTGAGCCGCTGCACGATCTGGTGGACGTCCTCCAGGACGCCCTGGACGGTCTGATGCTCGTGCACCACCCCGTCGAGCCGGAAGCCCCACACCGCGCTGCCGCGCAGCGAGCTGAGGAGGAGCCGGCGCAGGGAGTTGCCGAGCGTGTAGCCGAAGCCCCGCTCCAGCGGCTGGAGGCGGAACTCGGCGGCGTTGGGATTGTCGTCCCGCTTGGTCATCTCGACCAGGTGCGGGCGGACCAATCCAGTCAGGTCAATGGTCATGGTCACTTCGAGTAGAGCTCGACAATGAGCTGTTCTTGCGCGTTGATCGGGATCGCGTCGCGGGTCGGCCGCTCGGTGACCCGGCCGGCCGCCTTGTCGTTGTCCACGGAAATCCACGACACCGGCTGGCCCCGGCTGGCGCTTTCCTGAGCCAGCTTGACCGAGACGTTCTCCCGGCTCGAGGGGGCGACCCGGACCTCTTCGCCCGGGATGACCCGGTACGACGCGATGTCGACCCGGTGTCCGTTCACCTGGATGTGCCCGTGGCCGATGAGCTGGCGCGCCGCCTTGCGGCTCGACGCGAAGCCCATCCGATAGACGATGTTGTCCAGCCGGCTCTCGAGCGCCACCAGGAGGTTGGTGCCCTTGACGCCCGGCTCGCGGGTGACGTCATCGAAGGTGTTGCGGAACTGCTGCTCGCTGAGCCCGTACATCCGCTTGACCTTCTGCTTTTCCCGCATCTGCTTGGCGTACTCCGACGCCTTGCGCTGGCGTCCGCCGGTCTGGCCGTGCTGGCCCGGCGGATACGCCCGGCGCTCGACCGGGCACTTCTCGGTGAGGCACTTGGTGCCCTTGAGGAACAGCTTGGTGGCCTCGCGGCGGCAGAGGCGGCAGCTGGGACCGACGTAGCGCGACATGGCTCAGACCCGCCGCTTCTTGGGCGGGCGGCACCCATTGTGGGGAATCGGGGTGACGTCGCGGATCGAGACCACCCGCAGACCGACCGAGGCCAGCGCCTGAATTGCCGACTCGCGGCCGCTGCCCGGACCCTGGACCCGGACGTGCACCCGGCGAAGCCCCAGGTTCATCGCCTCCCGGCCGCAGTTTTCGGCGGCGACGGTGGCGGCGAAGGGGGTGGACTTCTTGGAGCCCTTGAACCCGGCCTTGCCCGCCGACCCCCACGCGAGGGCGTTGCCCCGCATGTCGGTGATGGTGATCAGCAGGTTGTTGAACGTGGCCGAGATGTGCGCGATGCCCTCGGACTCGACGACCTTCTTGGAGCGCTTGGCGCTCGGCGCCTTGGCTGGCGCGGGAGCTGTCATCTTACTTCTTCGTCACTTTCTTCTTGCCCGCGATGGCGCGGCGCGGCCCCTTCTTGGTGCGCGCGTTGGTGTGAGTCCGCTGCCCCCGCACCGGGAGACCCCGGCGGTGGCGGATGCCGCGATAGCTGCCGATATCCATCAGCCGCTTGATGTTCATCGCGACTTCGGTGCGGAGGGCGCCCTCCACCTTGACCGACCGCTCGATGATCTGGCGGAGCCGGGCGACTTCAGCATCGGAAAGGTCCCGCACCCGGGTGTCGGGGCTCACGCCCGTCTCACCCAGGATCCGGCTGCTGGTGGGCCGGCCGAT
>Ga0310810_10005088_pt1 | contig 14649 bp, 20 predicted proteins | sample NCmetagenome_FD_207641 | JGI IMG/M metagenome (GOLD analysis project Ga0310810, IMG submission 207641) | Soil microbial communities from experimental microcosm in Duke University, North Carolina, United States - NC | ecosystem: Engineered > Artificial ecosystem > Soil microcosm > Unclassified ... | reverse complement strand
CGATCTCGATGCGGCGATCGACGCGCTGCATCAGTCGCCGGCACCGGATTTACTGCGGCTGCAGCGGCTGAAGAAACGCAAGCTGCAATTGCGCGACCGCATCGCCTTTATCGAAGACCAGATCACGCCGGATATCATTGCCTGAATTGTCGGATCGTCACCACGCGGTCACCGGCAAGCACTGCGCAAAAAATTTCCCGCCCGCAAACCCGCCTTGCATCGATCAATTCGCGCAGCACAACGGCGAGTTAATCGGCTGCAAGATTTTACCAGCAACCGTCCGCTCTCCGAAAAATCCTTTTCCCCGACATTCACAAGGCCGGCGGTCGCGACGATCTTGATTGGCGGCCGAGCCGCCCCTGGCGACATGGCGAGCTTCAATCGGCATTCGGCGTCGAACACAGGATGTCGCCTTCGTTCCGACGGCTGTTCGGGGACACAAAGGCCTGCGGCAGCCCAGACTTCGCGCCAACCCTGCACAGGCCGGAAAACCCATCTTGACTCGCATAGAACAAAAGAGGAACATATAACCCTGCCGCCAGCCAAGGAGTTCCGCCATGTCTGCACCGCCGTCCATGTCCGACAACAGCCGCTACGAACAGGCCTGCGATCAGGCGATCGCGATGTGCGACGGCAATCTGCGCTCGACCATCAAGGCGCTGATCATGGCGAATGAATATCTGGAAACCGAACTCGAGGAATTGCAGGCCGCGGTTTCCGTCGGCTGCGTGCCGGCTCACCCCTCGCGCACCGGCAGCAACGCCGCCTGAGCAGCGAAACCTGGAGCGACCGTCATGGCCGATGTCACCTATTACGTTGCATTGCCATTCCTGCAGGACGATGACGGTTCGCCGGTCGCGGGCGCCGCGGAGGAATGCCAGTCCCCGACAACCGCGCTGCGGCGCGCCGAGGTGCTGTCGCGATCCGCCGGCAGCATCGGCGCGGTCGCGTTCAGCCGCACCGGCGATCCCATGATCGGCGAATTCGGCGACGCGAAATTGATGCAGAAATTCGGCAATGTGCCGGACGATCTGAGCGGGCTGTAACCGTCATTGCGAGCGAACGGGTCGCGCGAATGCGCGCCCGATGACAGGCTCCGCGAAGCATCCATATCGCCGTAAAGAAAGAATGGATTGCTTCGTCCGCTGCGCTCCGCGCAATGACGGAAACGACCGACGACGTCACGGTAGCTCATGCCGTCGCTGCGCTTTGCGCACATACATCGCGCTGTCGGCCTCTTCCAGCGCGCGGCCCAATTCCGCATGCGGGTCGAGGATCGCGACACCGGCGGAGGCGCCGGCACTAATGGTACGGCCGCGAAACACGAAGGTGAGGCGATCGATCGCCTCTTCCAGCGCGGCCGCCTTGGCCTTGGCGTCGGTCTCGCTGAGATTCCACAACAGCAGCGCGAACTCGTCGCCGCCGAGCCGGCCGATCACATCCGATGCGCGCACGTGGCGAAGCAGCGCCTTCACGATGGCCTTGAGCACGGAATCCCCCGCGGCGTGGCCAAAGGCATCGTTGATCGGCTTCAAGCGATCGACGTCGAGCACGATCAGGGCGCCGCTTGCATGGTAACGTTTGATGTAGGCGATCGCGCGACGCAGCTCGCGCTCGAAGCCGCGCCGGTTCGGGATATCGAGCAGGAAGTCGGTATCGGCGGAGGCCTGCAATTCCTCGATCCGGACCAGCGCCCGGGCCAACTGCGTTTTGAGCCGGCGGATCGTCGATCTGGCGTCATGGGAGGTGGCCGGCGGCGCGGTTACGATCGCCCGAGGCCCCCGCGGCGCCACTTTTCGCACCCCTGGGGTCGTTTTACGGACTTTTGCGGCCGACGTTGCGACCGCCGTGGTTTTCTTCTTCATGGCCTTCTCTGTGCAGGCGTGCGTATGAAGGCTTGCCGGGATTCACCAAGACAGGATAGTCCATTCCTGATCCCTTTCCACCGCCTTGGATGATACCCGGGCCGCCCCTATAATCCGGCCTATGTTTCTGGATTCCCGGACAGAATTGACGAGATGACCGCACCGATCGCCATCATTATGGGAAGCCAGTCGGACTGGGAGACCATGCGCCACGCCGCCGAAACGCTGGCTGGGCTCGGCGTCGAGTGCGAAAAGCGCATCGTCTCGGCCCACAGAACCCCGGACCGGCTGTTCGCTTTCGCCAGAGGCGCCAAGGCCGCCGGCTTCAAAATCATCATCGCCGGCGCGGGCGGGGCAGCGCACCTGCCGGGCATGGCGGCATCGCTGACGGAACTTCCGGTGTTCGGGGTTCCCGTCGAATCCAAGACGCTGTCGGGTGTCGATTCGCTGTATTCGATCGTGCAGATGCCCGCGGGCGTCCCGGTCGGCACACTGGCGATCGGCAAGGCCGGCGCCATCAACGCCGCCCTGCTCGCCGCCAGCGTGCTGGCGCTGAACGATGCGGCGCTGGCCAAGCGTCTCGCCGCCTGGCGCAAGGCGCAGACCGACGCGGTCAAAGAGCGACCGGAGGGCACGGCGTGACGGCTTCGGGTAAGGTGAAGCTGAAGCCGGGCGACACCATCGGAATTCTCGGCGGCGGGCAATTGGGCCGGATGCTGGCAATGGCAGCGGCGCGGCTCGGGCTGCGATGCCAGGTGTTTTCACCGGATCCGGATTCGCCGGCGTTCGACATCGTGCAGCACGCGACCTGCGCCGAATATGCCGATGTCGAGGCGCTCGAACTATTCGCCAATGATGTCGACGTCATCACCTATGAATTCGAGAACGTGCCGGCGGCAACCGCGATGGTGCTGGCCGCGCGGCGCCCGGTGGTCCCTGCACAAAAGATCCTCGAGACCACCCAGGACCGGCTGATCGAAAAGGATTTCGTGAAACGGCTCGGCATCGGCACCGCCGATTACGCCGATGTGTCGTCGGTGCAAACCCTGCGCGCGGCGATTGCGCGCATCGGGCTTCCCGCCGTGATCAAGACCCGCCGCTTCGGCTATGATGGCAAAGGCCAGGCGATCATCCGCGAGGGTGACGATCCCGACCAGGTCTGGGAGGACCTCGGCACCAAATCCGCGATCCTCGAAGCGTTCATTCCGTTCGAGCGTGAGATCTCGGTGATCGCGGCGCGTTCAGCCGATGGCCATGTCGAAAGTTTCGACGTTACTGAAAACGAACACCGCGACCACATCCTGAAAATCTCGCGCGCGCCGGCCCGGATATCGGATGCGCTGGCGGCACAGGCGCGCAGCATCGCCGGACAGATCGCCAACGCGCTCGACTACGTCGGCGTGCTCGCAGTCGAGATGTTCGTGGTGGCCGGGAACGGCGGGCCTCACGTGCTGGTCAACGAGATCGCACCGCGGGTCCACAATTCCGGTCACTGGACGCTGGACGGCGCCTCGATCTCGCAGTTCGAGCAGCACATCCGCGCCATCGCCGGCTGGCCGCTCGGCAAGCCGGTTCGCCATGGCGAGGTGACCATGACCAATTTGATCGGGGACGACATCCTCACTTACGAGCAGTGGCTGACGGTTCCCGGCGCTACCGTGCATCTTTACGGCAAAGGTCCGCCGCGGCCCGGCCGCAAGATGGGCCATGTCACCGAAGTAGCTCCGCGCAAGAAATAGCCGCCCGCCCTACGCCGGCTCGCGGCCTTCGACGACACCGCCCGGCTCTTCGCTGAGCCAGCGATAGATCGCTCCGCCCAGCACGCCGCCGATCAGGGGCGCAACCCAGAACAGCCAGAGTTGCGCCAGCGCCCAACCGCCGACGAACAGTGCGGGGCCGGTGCTGCGCGCGGGATTAACCGAGGTGTTGGTCACGGGAATGCTGGCGAGATGGATCATCACCAGCGCCAGTCCGATCGCCAGCGGCGCGAAGCCCGCCGGTGCCTTGCCATGGGTCGCGCCCATGATGATGAACAGGAACATCATGGTCATCACCACTTCCATAAGGAAGCATGCGACCAGGCCGTATTGGCCCGGAGAATGCTGGCCATAGCCGTTCGACGCAAAGCCCTTGGCGACCTCGAATCCGGCAGCGCCGCTTGCGATCGCATAGAGCAGCGCGGCGGCAACAATCGCACCGGCGACCTGCGCGATCATGTAGGGCAGTATCTGGCCGGCCGGAAAACGCCCGCCCGCGGCAAGCCCTAATGTGACGGCCGGATTGAGATGGCAGCCTGATACATGCCCGATCGCATAGGCCATGGTGACGACGCTCAGGCCGAACGCCAGGGACACGCCGACCAGTCCAATACCCACTTGCGGGAAACCGGCCGCGATGACGGCGCTGCCGCATCCGGCAAAAGTCAGCCAGAACGTGCCGATCGCCTCGGAAGCATATTTTCTTGTGTTCATACGGTGTCTCCCCTGATTTGTTGCCGGGTGGCTCAAAGCTCCGGGAACGGCCCCGGTCTGGGCGCCCAACTTCCCAAATCAGGGCCGAACAGCTCCCCTTTCGCCGCTTTTCATGGCTTTACTTGGCCCGGGCACCGCTTCGCAGGTGGACATTCGTGGTTTTGTCTGGTAAATGCCCGCGCTCAGGGTTAAGGGCTAGGCCTTTCGCCAGCCCTTCGCTTCACCAGAATTCCTATCCGATCAATTGAAAGAGGATGCCGCGTGCAGGTTCTCGTCCGCGATAACAATGTCGATCAAGCCCTCAAGGCGCTGAAGAAGAAGATGCAGCGCGAGGGTATCTTCCGCGAGATGAAGCTCCGCGGCCATTACGAAAAGCCGTCCGAGAAGAAGGCCCGTGAAAAGGCCGAAGCCGTGCGCCGTGCGCGCAAGCTGGCCCGCAAGAAGCTGCAGCGCGAAGGCCTGCTGCCGATGAAGCCGAAGCCGGTGTTCGGCGCTGGCCCCGGCGGCGACCGTGGTGGTCCCGGCGGTGGCGGTCGTGGTGGCCCCGGTGCAGGTCCGCGCGGACCGCGCTGAGGCTTAACCGACAGATTGAAATCGAAACGCGGGCCGCTCGGCCCGCGTTTTTCGTTGGCCGGTTCGGGTCCACCTGACGGGCTGCTACCATTTTGACCGATGCATTTTGCGGCGTGTCGGGGTACCTATGCGGCATGGGCGCGCGAACATTCCGCAACTTGGCCATTCCGGCTTCCGGCTCATTTCCCCGTGCCGTGCGCCATTCAGTTGCGCTGGTCGCGCTGCTCGCGATTCCGCTCGGCGGCTGCTCGTTCGATCTGGGATCGTGGGGAGCGGAAAAGGAAAAGCCGCAGCCTGTCGCCGAGAAGCCGACCGACAATATCGGCGCGCGCAGCGTCAATGATTCCCAAGGCTACGCCACTCGCGGCCAGGTGCTCGCCAGGTCCGGCAAGGCCGACGAAGCGCTCGCCGAATTCGACCGCGCGCTCGCACTCGATCCCTACAATGTGCAAGCCCTCTATGGCCGCGCCCTGCTCTATCAGGGTGAACAACAACATCAGCAGGCGATCGTGGATTTCACCGCGGCCAGCGGTCTGTCGCCACAAAAGGTCGAGCCGTTGCTCGGCCGCGCCACCAGCTACCTTGCGCTCGACAAGGCCAAGGAGGCGGCTGCGGATCTCGACGAAGCGGTGCAGGCCGATCCGGGCAGTGCGACGGCATGGTCAGCCCGCGGCCAGGCCTATGAGCGGCTCGGCGACAAGGCCAAGGCGGCCAAATCCTATAACCGCGCGCTCAACATCCGCCCTAAAGACGAGCCCGCGCGCAGCGGTCTTGCCCGCGTCGGCGGCAAAGCGGGGTAATTTACGCTTACTTCGGCAGCACCGCGTGGAACATCGACTTCGCCGCCGACAGCACGTCGTCGGCCACCGATGTGTGCTCGCGCGCGGGCTGCCCCATCACCTCGGCACGCAGGTCGAGCGGCCGGGTGACCGGGATGTCAGCCGGCGGCGTCGGACGTTGCGGGTCGCCTCCCGTGTTGGCCGCGTAAGGCGGCCGCGTCTGCGAACCCTGATCAAACGGCTCGCCAGCCGGCGTCGAAACCGTGATCGGCGGCGGCAGCGGGCGCAGCGCCGGCGCGGTCGCGACCTGAGGTGTCTCGATTTTGGGAGTTTCAACCCGGGAGGCTTCGGGACTGCGCGCGGCCTCCTGCTGTCGCGGCGCATTGTCGCCGCCGCGCAGGCGTTCGATGGCAGCACGCGCGAGGTCGTTGGCGTCACGGCGTTCATCCGGCACCGAAGCGGTCTCCACCGGCGGCGCCGGGACGGGCGCAAGCGCAACGGCGGGCGCCACGGGCGTCGTGACCGCCTGCACCGGAGACGGCAGGATGACCCTCACCTTGTCGCGCGGCGCTGGCGCATGGCGGGCAGGAATGCTCGCGGTCTCGGCCGGCGCTTCGACAGGTTTCACGTCCGCTTTTGGTTCAGATTTCGCTTCAGCTTTTGCTTCAGGTTTTTCCTGGGCCTTCTCGACCACGGTCGGCCGCTCGGAGGCGGTCTTCTCCATGATGGCTTTTTCGGAGATGCCCTTTGCCTTGACGCCGGCCGCGGGCAGGTTCGCAATTTGGGCAGGCTTGGCGTCGGCAGCCTTCGGGGCCGCCGTCGATACGGCGGCGGCCGGGACATCACCGCCAGGCTTGGTCGCAATGTAATGGTTGACGATGTACGCCCCGATGATGGTCGCAGCCACCGAGGGCAGGATGTCCATCGCAAATTTCTTCAGGTAATTCAGCATAGCCGGCCACTCCCCACGGCAATTTCATGCGGGAACTTTGAGGCACATTGAGGGATCAACTGCGACGGATCGGTGGCAATTGGCCAACCCCTGGCAACGTTTGGCGTCGCACGGCCGTCGGCCGCCCCAAAATCGTCGAACCGGTCGGGACGGGGGCAGCCCGGTCTTGAGGTCGCCCCGGGGGCACCTGCCGGGGCCGGATTTGACGGGTTCGCCTGCTAGCGGGTTGCTCAGGGTTTCAGTTCGACTTCGAGGAACACGATCTCGCTTGCCGTCTCATTGAGCACATCGTGCTCGACGCCTGCCTTCCTGAAATAGGATTTTCCGACGCCTAACTGCGCCTTGGAGCGTTCGCCGTTCGGCGCCACGATAGTCATTTCGCCTGAGGTCACCGGCACGATCACGTAATCCATCTCATGGGTGTGGTGGCCGGTGGCGCTGCCCGGCGCCAGCCGCCACTCGGTGACGCGGACTTCTGATGTGTCGACCTGAACGTCTGACTTGGCGCTGAGCATTTCGGTTCACTCCGGGAATCTACGGCACGAATACCATGAACAGGAATACCGCGAACACCACCATATGCACCAGTCCGAACAGGATGTTGGTACGGCCGGTGCCGAAGGTCAGCATGCTGATGACGAAGGTCAGCACCAGGAGCACCATGTCCTGCGTGCTTAGTCCAAGCAGCAATTGCTTGTCGAGTGCGTAGGCGGCGACCGCTACCGCAGGGATCGTCAGGCCAATCGTCGCAAGCGAAGAGCCGAGCGCCAGATTGATACTCTTCTGCAGGTCGTTCTTGCGCGCGGCGGAAATGGCGGCGACGCCCTCCGGCAGCAGGATCAACAAGGCCACCAGCACGCCGGCAAAGGCCGGCGGCGCGCCGATGCTGGCAATCGCAATATCGACCACAGCTGAGAATTTCTTGGCGAGCAGCACCACCGCCAGCAGCGAGACCAGCAGCAGCGCGATCGAGAGCGCCAGCATCCGGTTCGACAACAACGACCCGTCAGCCGCGCCGCCGTTGCTGTCGCTGATGAAATAATCGCGATGCCGGATCGTCTGGGTATAGAGAAACACGGCGTAGAGGATGAGCGTGACCACGCTGACGAAGCCAAGCTGGGCCGCCGAATAGATCGGCCCCGGTGCCGTGAGCGTATAGTTGGGCATGATCAGCGTGATGGTCGCCATCACGAACAGCACGCTCAGATACAGGTTGGAACCCGAGACCTGAAAATCCTGCTCGCGGTAACGCAAGCCGCCGATAAAGATGCAGAGGCCGACGAGACCGTTGCAGACGATCATCACGACGGCAAACACGGTATCGCGGGCCAGCGCAGGCACCGGCTTGTCGCCGAGCATGATGGTCGCGATCAGCGCGACTTCAATAATGGTGACCGCCAGTGTCAGCAGCAGCGTGCCATAGGGCTCGCCGATCCGCTCGGCGATCACCTCGGCATGGTGCACGGCCGCGAACACGGTGCCGAACAGGATCGCAAGCAGCAAGGCGGCGAACGCCAGCCCGCCGGCCGTCGCCGTAAACGTCAGCCCGAGCGCGGTCGCGACCGCGAACAGGACGACCGCCAGCGCAGGAAAAATCCACGACGATTTCGGCATCGGGCCGTGTGCGCTCATGCTGATATCCTCGAAATCCCGTGACGCGATGGATCAAACCCTAGCATTCATCCACCCCCCGCCGCGCCTATGAATTTTCGCGCGGTTGCCGTTGCGCCATATGCATCGAGATCGTTGTGGCCGCCGTCGGGAAACCTGACAAACCGCTTGGGCTCTTGCGCCAGTGCGAACAGGCGCTCGCCAAATGTGATCGGGATCGTGGCGTCACGGGCGCCATGCAGTATCAGCAGCGGCACATTCACCCGGGCGATGCGCTGGTCGGAATGGAACGGATCTTTCATCACCAGACGTACGGGGAAAATCGGGAAGGCCGATGCAGCGACTTCGGCAAGCGATGTATAGGGCGCTTCCAGGATCAGTTTGCCGACCGGTTGCTCCGCCGCCAGCGCCACCGCAACACCGGTGCCGAGCGAAAAGCCCCAGACGACGATCCTGTCCGCGCTGTATCGCGCCGTGGTGAAGGCATAGGCCGCGGCCGCATCCTGCAGCAAGCCGCGCTCGCTCGGGTGTCCGCTTGAGCCGGCATAGCCGCGATAGGACAGCGCAACGACCCCGGTCCCGTCCGCGATCAGGCCGCGAAAGCGGCCGAAGAAGCCGGCGAGGAAATCACCGTTGCCATGGAAATACAGCAGGACGGGATGCCCGGCCTTGGCCGGCACGTGCCAGACGATGACCTTCTCATCGTCAGCCGTGACCAGAACATGCTCTTCGGCTTCCCGGAAGCCGGCTGCCTGCGGCGCTGTACGCAGGGCGGTGGGTATTGGAAACAGGAACGAGCGCTGCACGACGAACAGCACGGCGAGCGCGCAGGCATAGGCGACTGAAACGACGATCAGGAGCCATTTCAGGGCGATCATGACTTTCCGCGCGCGTGATTACATCGCCTTGACGATGTTCTCGGTTACCTTCTTGGCGTCGCCGAGCAGCATCATGGTGTTGTCGCGATAGAACAGCGGGTTGTCGATACCGGCGTAGCCCGACGCCAGCGAGCGCTTGATGAACATCACGGTGCCGGCCTTCCAGACCTGCAGCACCGGCATGCCGTAGATCGGCGAGGTCTTGTCATCCTCGGCCGCCGGGTTGGTGACGTCGTTGGCGCCGATCACGAAGGCGATATCGGCCTGGGCAAATTCGGAGTTGATGTCCTCGAGTTCGAACACCTCGTCATAAGGCACGTTGGCTTCCGCCAGCAGCACGTTCATGTGGCCAGGCATGCGGCCCGCGACCGGGTGGATGGCGTACTTCACCTCGACACCTTCCTTCTTCAAGGTGTCAGCCATTTCACGCAGCGCATGCTGGGCCTGCGCCACCGCCATGCCGTAGCCGGGCACGATGATGACCTTGGAGGCGTTCTTCATGATGAAGGCCGCGTCATCGGCCGAGCCGAGTTTGGCGGGCTTCTGCTCGCCGCCGCCACCACCCGTCGCCGCAGTCTCTCCGCCGAAGCCGCCGAGAATGACCGAGATGAAGGAACGGTTCATGGCGTGGCACATGATGTAGGACAGGATCGCGCCGGACGAGCCGACCAGCGCACCGGTGATGATCAGCGCAGAATTGCCGAGCGTGAAGCCGATGCCGGCGGCGGCCCAGCCCGAATAGGAGTTCAGCATCGAAATCACGACCGGCATGTCGGCGCCGCCGATCGGGATGATCATGAGCACGCCGAGCACCAGCGCGATGATCGTGATCAGCCAGAAATCGAGCGCGCTGCCGCTCATCACGAGGCCGACGATGAAGACGACCAGCGCAATGGCGAGCGCGATGTTGATGTAGTGGCGCCCCGGCAGGATGATCGGCGCGCCGCTCATGCGTGCCGACAGTTTCAGGAACGCGATCACCGAACCGGTAAACGTCAATGCGCCAATGGCGACGCCGAGCGACATTTCGACGAGGCTCTGAGCATGGATGTGGCCGGGCGTACCGATGTCGAAGGCCTCGGGCGCGTAGAATGCGCCGGCCGCCACCAGCACCGCGGCCATACCGACCAGCGAATGGAACGCTGCAACCAGTTCCGGCATCGACGTCATCGGGACACGGCGGGCGATGACCGCGCCGATCGAGCCGCCGATGGCGATGCCGAGCACGACCAGCAACCAGGCGATGCCATCCGCCGGCGGATGGCCGGCGAGCGTGGTCGCGATCGCGATTCCCATGCCGATCATGCCGAAGAAATTGCCCTGGCGTGATGAGGCAGGGCTGGACAGCCCGCGCAGCGACAGGATGAACAATACACCCGCCACGAGATACAGAATTGCAGCCAGATTGGCGTTCATCTCAGGTCCCCATTTGCCTTCGACACAGCGAGGTGCACGCCGCTCACTTTACCTTCTTCTTGTACATCGCCAGCATGCGCTGGGTGACAAGAAAGCCGCCGAAGATATTCACGCAGGCGAAGATCAGCGCGATGAAGCCAAAACCCCGCGCCCAGCCCGAGCCGCTCGAGATCATGCCGACGCCGACCGCAAGCAGCGCGCCGACCACGATCACCGAGGAAATCGCATTGGTCACCGACATCAGCGGCGTATGCAGCGCAGGGGTCACCGACCACACCACGAAATAGCCGACGAACACGGCAAGCACGAAGATCGACAGCCGGAATACAAAGGGATCGACGACTTGGGCAATGTGATCCATGGCGGCTCTCCTCAAGCTGTCTTAGGAAGATTTGGGCTGGAAGTTCGGATGGATGACGGCGCCGTCTTTGGTCAGCGCGGTGGCTTTCACCAGTTCGTCGTCCCAATTGACCGCGAGCGTCTTGTTCGTCTTGTCGACCATGGTCTCGATGAACGAAAACAGGTTGCGGGCATAAAGGCTCGAGGCGGACTGCGCGACGCGACCCGCGACATTGGTGTAGCCGACGATCTTGATGCCATCGACATCGACGATCTCGCCGGGCCTGGCGCCTTCGACATTGCCGCCGCGCTCGATCGCCAGATCGATCAGCACCGAGCCGGGCTTCATCGACTTCACCATGTCCGATGTGACCAGGCGCGGCGCCGGACGGCCCGGAATCAGCGCGGTCGTGATGATGATGTCCTGCTTCTTGATGTGCTCGGCGGTCAACGCGGCCTGCTTGGCCTGGTATTCCTTCGACATTTCCTTGGCGTAGCCGCCGGCGGTCTGGGCGTTCTTGAATTCCTCGTCTTCGACCGCGAGGAACTTGGCGCCGAGACTTTCGACCTGCTCTTTGGTGGCGGGCCGCACGTCGGTCGCGGTGACGACGGCGCCAAGCCGCCGCGCGGTCGCAATCGCCTGCAGTCCGGCGACGCCGACGCCCATTACGAACACTTTTGCGGCAGGAACGGTGCCCGCTGCGGTCATCATCATCGGGAAGGCGCGGCCAAAGGCTTCGGCGGCCTCGATCACCGCGCGATAGCCGGCGAGGTTGGCCTGCGACGACAACACGTCCATCACCTGCGCGCGGGTGATGCGCGGCATCAATTCCATCGCGAACGCCGCGACGCCGGAATCCGCAATCGTCTTCAGCGCCGCCTCGTTGCCGTACGGATCCATGATGGCGATCACCAGCGCGCCGCGTTTGTATTTGGAAAGCTCGCTTGCCTCCGGCCGCTTCACCTTGATGACGATGTCGGCGTCTTTCAGCGCATCGGCACTGATGGTGGCGCCGGCCGCGGTGAATTCCGAATCGGGCAGACCCGACTTGATGCCGGCACCCGGCTCGACCACGACATCGGCGCCGATCGCCTTGAACTTCTTCACGGTGTCGGGAGAGGCGGCGACCCGCGGTTCGGACGGATCGATTTCCTTGGCAACGGCAATCTTCATGGGGCCTCCGGCGGCGCGGGAAGCGCGCGCGCAAGCAAACTAGCGTTATTTCCGCTTAGTTGGATACCGGTTTCGCAACCGGACGACGCGCAAATTCCTCTTGGCCCACCGCGGCCTTTGGCGGTGCAGCCGACGATGCATCAGGTCAGGAAGTAGCCCATCAGGGCGACGATCAAGGCGACGGCGCCGGTGCCGTATTTTACCAGCATGATGAACCCTTCATAGGTCTGCTCATGGGCCGGATAATCGTTGCCGTCAGCGGTCGTGTAGGCCACTTCGCTATGGTCTGCCATCGGTATCCCCAGTCAATCCTCGATCCGGCGTGCAATTACCGCAAAGCGGTAGGCAGGGCAACGGCACAAACGCTATCGGGTCATTTGGAAGGCCAATTATCCCGGATCCAGCGGGTCAGGCCGTCTTCGCCGACCTCTCCGGCGGCGAGCGAGAGGATGATGGCCGTGGCGTGCGCCGGATCGGGCGCAAAGGGTATTTCGTTGCCGCGCAAGAAGACCATCATGGCATGGAACGCGATGCGCTGGTTGCCGTCGACAAAGGCGTGGTTGCAGGCAAGGCCGAATGCATAGGCCGCGGCGAGCGCAGCCATATCGGTCTGTCCGTAATGCCATTGGTTGACGGGCCGCAAAATCGCCGACTCAAGAAGGCCACGATCCCGAATGCCTTCCGGTCCACCGAATAGCGCCAGTTGCTCGGCGTGCATGTCGATGACTTCATCAATGTCGAGCCAGATCGGCTCACTCATTTTGCAAGCGCGGCAAACGTATCGCGATATTCGTGCATGATCTCGCGGGCGATTTCCATCGTCCGGGCATGCTTGGGATTGAACGGCGACAACCGCAGACTGCCATCCGGCTGCTCGACCGGATAGAATTTGTCGCCTTCCTTGAGATTGAGCCGGGCAAGCAGTTCCTTCGGCAGGATCACGCCCACCGAATTTCCTATCTTCCGAATTTGAAGGGCCGTGTCCTCAAGCTTGTAGTCGCGAGGGGCTTCGTTCAGGCCGTGAGGGAGTTTGGTCATAGCACAGGCTCCGTTATACAGAGTGTATAACATGGCATTTGAACCCGTTCAACAAATGTTTTACGGGAGCTTCTCGTGGGCCTGCCTGACCCCCTCCAGCAGCATCTCCAGGCCGGTCTCGAACGTGGCCAGAAATTGCTCGGGCTGAAAATACGACGATGCCGCCGCAAGATGCGGAAAATAGGCGGAGATGATCTCGTTCGAAACGGGCTCAGCCGCCGACGGCCCCTTGGCGTAGCCGGCGGTCTCGTCGAGGGCGGCCCCGGTCAGATAATAGCCGATCTCGCGAAAATACCGCGCCGCATCGCGGTCGGAAAACCCGGCCTCGCGCAGGATGCCGATGATGCCGTTGATGAAGGCGACGCCCGAGGGGGTGTTGAGGCGGTGCACGGCGAAGAACGGAAAGAATTTCGGGTGCATCAGCGCCATCGCGCGGAAACCATGTGCGGCCCGGCGCAGCCGTTCCAGCCATTTCCCTTCATCTGCTGCCGGGACCCGCGCCTGCGCCAGCATCAGGTCGACTAGGGCGTCCATCAGATACGCCTTGTTCGGGAAGTGATGGTAGATGCTCATGGCCTCGCAGCCGAGTTCGTTGCCGAGCCGGCGCGTAGAGAGCGCGGCCAGCCCCTCCCGATCGACCAGCGCCATAGCCACGGCGGCAATCCGTTCGCGTGACAGCGGTTGCCCCGGCCTCGCCTGATCCCGGCTACGCGCCTTGCTCCGCACGGCGCGGGCCGGGCGCTTTGGCCTGGCCTTCGGTTTCGTTCTCGTGATCACCCGGCGCCTCGAATCGCTTGCAACCTTACACTGGAAGGCTATATCAGAAAATCTGGCTTACAGTGTAAGGTAGGAGGAACCCGTGATGTCTGCCATCGATATTTTCGGCCTGCTGGTACCGGTGACCTATCTCGTCATGCTCGGGATCGAGGCGCTGTTCCCGGCGCGCGCCTTTCCGCCGATCCGCTACTGGCGGCTGAATGGTTTTTGCTTTTTGACCGTACAGGGCCTGCTCGCGACGCTGACGCCGCTGGTGATCCCGGAGTACTGGCTGGCCGCGCACCGGCTGATCGATCTAGAAAGCCTTGGCGTGGTCGGCGGCGCCGCGCTCGGCTATGTGGTCGTCTCGCTCGTCAGTTACGTTTGGCACCGCAGCGCGCACACGTTTGCGCCGATGTGGCGGCTGTCCACCAGATCCACCACAGTCCGCAGCGCATGGACATGTCGGGTGCGGCGCTGTTCCATCCACTGGAGACGATCGTGTTTTTCCTGATCGCCACGCTCGTTTCGACGCTGGTGCTCGGGCTCGATCCGGTAGCCGCGGCGCTGACCGGCTACATCGCGGCCTTCTATGGCTACTTCCAGCACATGAACATCCGCACGCCGCGATGGCTCGGGTATTTCATCCAGCGGCCGGAAGCCCATTGCATCCATCATCAGCGCGACGTGCACGCCTATAATTACGGCGACCTGCCGGTCTGGGACATGCTGTCCGGCACTTATCGCAATCCGGCGACGTTCGAAGGCGCGGTCGGCTTCGACCGCCCCGCCAGCGA
>Ga0310810_10005086_pt1 | contig 14651 bp, 13 predicted proteins | sample NCmetagenome_FD_207641 | JGI IMG/M metagenome (GOLD analysis project Ga0310810, IMG submission 207641) | Soil microbial communities from experimental microcosm in Duke University, North Carolina, United States - NC | ecosystem: Engineered > Artificial ecosystem > Soil microcosm > Unclassified ... | reverse complement strand
TTCTCGTGCCGGCTGTTCGACATCGGAGGAATCGTGGGCGCCGCCGGCCTGCTCGTAACATTCGTCGTCTCCGCGATCCGCAATGGCGTGGCGCTGTACCGTCAAGAGCGCCTTTAGAGGGAGGGGGCGAGGCGCGAGGCGCGCCCGGCGCGAGGCGGGAGGCGCGAGGCGCGCCCGGCGCGAGGCGCGAGGCGCGAGGCGCGAGGCGCGGAAATTGAGGATTTGAGATTTGAGATTTCAGATTTGGGAATGGGGAATTGGGAATTGGGAGTTGGGAGTTGAATTGGGAGTTGGGAATTGGAGGTTGGGAGTTTTGTATGATGACCCCATGATCCTGGCCGCCGTCGACGATCTTCTTTTCCGCTCCAAGATTCGCACAACCGCGAAGCAGGTCGGCGTCGACGTGACGTTTGCGCGCACGGCCGACGAGGTCCTGACCCGGATCAGGGAACTCGAGCCATCGCTCGCGATCTTCGATCTGAACAGCGACAAGACGGATCCCGTGCGCATCATCCGCCTCGTCAAGGCCGAGAGCAGCGTCCGCACGATCGCGTTTGCGTCGCATGTCCATGTCGACCTGATCGACGCCGCGAAGGCGGCTGGCGCCGACCAGGTGCTGCCCCGCTCCGCCTTCGCCGCACACCTCGCGGATATCCTCCGTTCGGGCCAACAGTCCTGATCGAGATCCCTGCGGTCCGAGCGGCGGCGCGCCGGATCGGGCGCAGGGTGTTCCGGACGCCAGCGCGACGATCCGACTGGCTCTCTGGACTCACCGGCGGCGACGTATACCTCAAGCTCGAAATCGTCCAGCCGACCTCCTCGTACAAGATTCGCGGAGCCTTCAACGCGTGCCTGCGGGTCGTCGAAGAAGCGCCAGGAACGCGACTCGTGACCGCGTCCGCGGGCAATCACGGGCGCGCGATGGCTCACGCCGCGCGGGAACTCGGCCTGCCACTCGTCGTCTTCATCGCGGCTGACGCGCCGCGCGCCAAAGTCGACGCGATCCGGGCCTGCGGTGCCGACCTCCGGCCCTGCCGTGACTACGACGACGCCGAGAGGCAGGCGAAGGCATTCGCCGCCGCCGGCGGCGGGCTCTTCATCTCGCCGTACTCGCACCCGGACGTCATCGCCGGTGCGGGCACCATCGGCCTCGAATTGATCGAGAATTGTCCGGCGTTGGACTGCGTCGTCGTGCCGGTCGGCGGCGGCGGGCTGATCAGCGGCATTGCCGCCACACTGGCGGCGACCTCACCCCGGACGGAGGTATTCGGCGTCGAGACCGCCGCGTCGACGCCATTCGCTGCAAGCCTCGCAGCAGGCCGCATCGTGACCATCGACGTCGGCGCGTCAATCGCCGACGGGCTGACGGGGAACCTCGATCCGGACACGATGACATTCGACGTCGTACGGCAGCTCGTTCGCGGCATGAGCGTCGTCGACGAAAAGGCGATCCTCGACGCGCTCGCGGGTGTGGTCGCCAAAGAACATGTCGTGTGCGAAGGTGCCGCAGCCGTTGCTGTCGCGGCTCTCACGTCGGGTGCCGTCGACGTCCGCCGCAAACGCGCGGCGGTGATCCTGACGGGTGCGAACATCGATCCGGAACGGTTGAAGGAGGCTGCAGAAAGAAGCAGCCTCAATGGCGAATGACAAACGCTGAAGTGCGCGGCCGCTTACCGATGGGCGAGATACCACCAGACCAGCGCGGCTGCGATTAACGCAACCGCAAGCGCCGCGAACAGGACGGTGGTTCCCTGCCGGTCGGGTTCATCGTCGAGCGGCAGCAGTTCGGTCGAGACCCCTGCGTCCCCCTCGCGCACGTCGAGCATCGTCGCGATCGTCCGTAATCCGGCGGCAAACGATGCAGCGTTCTGGTGCCGCTCCTCGATGTCTCTCGACAGCGCGCGCGCGATGATCCCGTCCACTTCCGTCGGGACCCCGCCATGGACGTCGGATGCCAGGGGAATCGGTCTCTGGATCACATTCACGACCGTGTCGGCCGCCGATGCGGCAAGAAACGGATTGCTGCCGGTCAGCATCTCGTACGCGAGCGTGCCGAGCATGAAAACGTCGCTGCGCAGGTCGGTCGCGGCACCCACCGCCTGCTCCGGAGAGAGATAGGCGACGACCCTGTTCGCGTCGTGCGACAGGCGGTCGGGATCCTGTGCCGCCTGAACTCGAATCGCGCCCCCGTCGGTCCACGGCGAGAGACCGCATTCCAGGATCTTTGCGCTGCCCTTTGCGGTCACGACGATCGTGTCCGGGCGCAGGTCGCCATGAATGACGCCGCTGGCATGCGCGTCCGCGAGGCCGTCGGCGACTTGCAGGATGAGATCGAGCGCGCGGCGCGGGTTCATGGCCGCGCCTCCGATCTCTTCCGAGAGCAGGCGGCCTGTCGCGAACTCGTGCGCAAGGTACGGATGCTCGATCTCTTCGCCGACGTCGAAGAGCGTGGCGACGTTGGGATGTGAAATGCCCATGGCGGCGCGCGCGTCGGCGACGAGGCGGGCGAAGCGCGCGGGCTCGGTGGCGATCGAGTGGGCCACGACCCTCAGAGCCACGGTCCGGCCCACCTTCGTGTCCCGCGCGCGATACAGCTCGCCGAGCGGCCCGCTGCCGATCCGTTCGAGCAGATTGTAGTGAGCGACCGATGTTCCGTTCATACGATGGCGGCGCTCACGCGGCGGCGCGGCGTCATTTGCGAGGAGGTTTCGAGGGACGCATCTCGACGCGGCTGGCCAGCGCGCGGCTGTCGGTCGTCACGAGATCCACAACGACTCCGGCGACGTCGTCTGGCGTCAACTTCCACGAGTCGTTGGGCGAGTTGCGGTCGTTGCCGTCGACCACGCCGAAATCCGTCGCCACCGACCCCGGCATCACGTAGCTCACGCGGATGTTGTCGTAGCGCACTTCCTGCATGAGCGCCTCGCTGAAGGCGTTGAGGCCCGCTTTGGACGCGCAGTATGCCGCGCCGCCGACGAACGAATTCTTCCCCGCGAGGCTGCTGATGTTGACGATGTAGCCGCCGCCGCGGCGGCGGAGTTCGGGAATCGCGGCGTGGCAGCAGTAGAAAACGCCGGTCAGGTTCGTATCGATGACCTGCCGCCACGCCTCGATGCTCATGTCCGCGACGCGGGCAAACGTTCCGAGACCGGCATTGTTCACGAGTACGTCCAGGCCGCCGAAACGCGCGACCGTTTCTTTGATAAGACGCTCCGCGTCCTCCGCGCGCTGTACATCAGCGGCCACGGCAGCGACGCGGTCGCCGCCGCCGAGCTCGTCGACCGCTTTCGCCAGCTCACGTTCGTTGCGGGCGGAGATGACGACCTGCATGCCGCGTGCGACGAACGCACGGGCGATCCCGAGCCCGATGCCTTTTGAGCCGCCGGTGACGATCGCAACCATGGCTATAGAATATTGCACTCGCGATGTCCACGATTGCGATCATTGGCGCCGGACCAGTCGGCGGAGCGCTCGCCCATAAGCTTGCGGTGCGCAGCCGCGTGCGTACCGTGCGGCTGATCGATCCGGAGGGACGCGTTGCCGAGGGAAAAGCGCTCGACATCCTGCAGTCTTCGCCCGTGGATTCGTTCAGCACGCAGGTGACCGCGGGCACGAAATACACGGACGTGGCCGGAGCTGATGCGATCGTGCTCGCGGATCTGGTTGCAGGCGGCGAGATTCACGGGGAAGGCGGGCTCGCGCTCCTGAAACAACTTGCGCGAATCGAATCGAAGGCGCCGCTGCTCTTCGCGTGCGGCGGTCAACGGGAGCTGATGGCGCGCACGGCGGGCGAGCTGCACGTGGACTCTGTGCGGCTCATCGGGTCAGCTCCGCTTGCGCTCGAGTCTGCCGTGGGCGCGCTCACGGCTGCGCTGCTCGACTCGGGACCCGCGGATGTATCGGTCGGCATCGCCGGAATTCCGCCGTACGATGCGGTCATCGCATGGGAATCGGCGACAGCCTTCAATCAGCCGATTGGCCGCCTGCTCCCGCCGCACCAGATGGCGTCATTGTCCGCACGACTTCCTGCGCTCTGGCCACCGCAGCCGTACTCGCTCGGCAGCGCGGCCGCGCGTGTCGCCGAAGCGCTCACGTTGGGCGCGCGCCGGCGGTACACCTGTTTCGCATTGATAGACGTCGCCGGCGTCGGCCGCAATGTGATCGCGGCCGTGCCGGTCGAAATTGTCAAAGGCGGGATAAAGGGGACGCTGCCACCCGCGCTGAGCCCTCACGAAAGGACGCTATTTGAGCGCGGGCTTCGCTAGCTAGAGAACAGCGCGATAACTACGCAATTTCACAATTCCCAACTACACAAGGTCTCTCAGTTCACCATCTCCCGGGAGTGCAGCTCCACCCCTCCCGAAAAATCGCTCATGTGCTTGCGAAGAATCAGGCGTCCCCGATGGAGGCGGGACTTCAGCGTCTGCGGCTTCACGCGCAGCACGGCACTCGCCTCTTCGGTCGAGAGTCCCTGGATGTCTCGAAGCAGCACGGGAACGCGGTACACCGTCGGCAGGTGCGTCAGCGCCTCGACGAGTTTCTGGCGCATCTCGACCCGCATCACCGACTCATCCGCAAGCGAGGTCCAGTCGGCCGGCTCGACCCTCAGGATCTCGGCGTTCTCGGTCTCGATTTCCGTCTGATGCACCTCGGCCGGCCGGCTGAACCGCGCCGTGCGCAGCCGCGACATCGCCGTGTTGAACGTAATCCGATATATCCATGAGGACAATGCGGCATCGCCGCGAAATGCCTCGATTTTTCGATACACCTTCATCAGGACGTCCTGTGCGACCTCCTCCGCGTCTTCCCAATTCTTGAGGTAGCGGAACGCGAGCTGCTGAATTCGTGGGCCGTAGAGCGACGCCAGGTCGGCAACTGCCGAAGCATCTCTGGCGCGCATGCGGCCGATCAGTGCGCGTTCTGCAGTCTGCTCACGCATCTGTGGCCTCCGTATGAATCCAGAACACCGGAGGAGCGGAGGATATTCCGCGCTTCGCGCGGGGTGCTGCGGGCTAGGTGCCTGGGACGGGTGCTTGGGGGGTGCTGGGGGCTACGTGCCTCGGACCGGGGCTGGGGCAGGTTCGAAGATCTCGCGGAATGCTGCAATCACCGCATCTGTTACCTCATCCATTGAGACATGCCGGCCGAGGAGCCGCTCCATTGACGTGACGCCGCGGTCGGAAATGCCGCACGGAACAATCAATCCGAAATGCTCGAGCCGGGTGTTCACGTTGAGCGCGAATCCGTGGCTCGTGATCCATCGCGAGATCCGGACGCCGATGGCGGCCAGCTTTTCTTCGGCACCGTCGGGCCCGACCCACACACCCGTCAGTCCATTGACTCGATGGCCTGAGATGCCGAACCTGCCGGCCGCGCGGATCAGCGCGTCTTCGAGGTCGCGTACGTACTGGTGCACGTCACACCGATCGGGTTTGAGATCGAAGATGGGATAACCAACGAGTTGCCCGGGACCGTGGTACGTGACGTCGCCGCCGCGGCCGGTCTCGAACACGTTGACGCCTTTCGCCGACAGCGATTCATCGCTCTCGAGCACGTGTTCGCGGCTGTTGCGCGCCCTGACGCCGAGCGTGATCACAGGCGGATGCTCGAGAAGGAGCAGTTGATCCGGAATCTCGCCGCGCCGCCTCCGCTCCACCAGCTCCTTCTGCAGGTCGAGCGCTTCCTGATACCCGAGCAGCCCGAGCCGCCTTACATCCATGCCTCTTCGAACTGCTCCAGCCGCTCCTTGAGATAGGAGAGGAACCGCCCTGCGTCCGCGCCGTCAATGAGTCGATGGTCGTAGCCGAGCGAGATGTGGCACGTCGGCCTGATCGCAATCGCGTCGTCGATGACGACCGCGCGCTTCTCGATTCCGCCGACGCCGAGGATGGCAACCTGCGGCTGATTGATCAGCGGCAATCCGTAGACCGCGCCGAAAACCCCCGGGTTCGTGATCGTGAAGGTGCCGCCCTGCACTTCGTCAGGATTGAGTTTCTTGGAACGCGCCCGCGTCGCGAGGTCGTCGATGGCGCGGCTGAGGCCGAGCAGGTTCTTCTCGTCCGCGTTCCGAATCACGGGCACGAGCAGCCCCTGATCGAGCGCCACGGCAATGCCCAGATTGATGTCCTTCTTGTAGACGATGTTGTCGCCGTCGAGCGAGGCGTTGAACACGGGGAACGCGCGCAGCGCATCGACCGCGACCTTCGCGATGAGACCCGTGTAGGTGAGCCGGGCGCCAGCTCGTTCGTACTCGGCCTTCTTCTTCTCGCGCAGTTTCGCGAGATTGCCGAAGTTCACCTCGTACACCGAATACACGTGCGGCGACGTATGCGCGCTCATCACCATGTGCTCGGCGATCTTCTTGCGCATGATCGTCATCGGGACGATCTCGACGCGCTCGCCCGGGCGGAATGCGGGAACGTGCAGGGCGGCCGCCGCCGGCCTCGCCGCTGGCGCCGCGGGGGTCGCAGCGCCCGAACTGATGTAGCCGAGGATGTCGTTCTTCGTCACCCGGCCGCTGATACCGGTCCCGTTGATTTGCTGGATATCGACGTGGTGTTCGCGCGCGATCTTTCGCACGAGCGGGGACGATTTGTGGCGGCGCAACTCCTCTTTTGTAGACGGCGCCCCGCCCCCAATCCCGGCGCCGCCGCTCGCGGCGGCCACTGTGCCTCGTCCGCCTTCTTCGCTTGCCGCTGACGCGGCCGTCTGTGCTGCAGGTCCGGCTTCCGGCTGCCCCGTCGCGGCTTCAGGCATACCAGACGGTGTCGGAGCCGTCGTCGGGGGCGGTTCGGTGGCCGGGACGGCCGCTCCCGATTCGCCAATCACCGCCACGACGGAGTTGACCGGAACGGTTTCCCCTTCCTTGACCTTGATCTCCGTCACGACGCCCGCGCCGGGCGAAGGGATTTCGGCGTCGACCTTGTCCGTCGAGATCTCGAACAGCGGCTCGTCTCGATCCACCGTGTCGCCGACCTTCTTGATCCAGCGGACGATAGTCCCCTCGGCGATCGATTCCCCCATCTGGGGCATCACGACATTGGTCGGCATATCAGTACTTTACCAACGTTCGTGCCGCATCGACGACCTTCGCGGCCGTCGGCAGGAACGCCGCCTCGAGGGGCGGAGCATACGGGACCGGCGCGTCCTGTGACGCCACGCGCACGACAGGTGCGTCCAGGTAGTCGAAGGCCTCCTCGGCAATGATCGCCGCGAGTTCGCCGCCGATACCGCCGGTCCGCCGCGCTTCGTACAGCAGCAGCGCGCGGCTCGTCTTCGCGACCGACGAGAGGATCGCCTCCCGGTCCAGAGGCGCGAGCGACCGCAGATCGATCACTTCCGCATCGACGCCGTCGGACTCGAGCTGGCGCGCCGCGTCGAGCGCGGTGTGAACCATCGCGCCGAACGTGATGATCGACAGATCGGACCCTTCGCGGCGAACGGCAGCCTTTCCGATCGGCACGATGTAGTCGTCCTCGGGCACGTCGTCTTTGATGCGTCGATAGAGGAACTTGTGTTCGAAGTACAGCACGGGGTCGTCGTCGCGGATCGCTGCCTTGAGCAGTCCCTTCGCATCGTACGCGGTCGAGGGTTCCACCATCTTCAGGCCGGGCGTGTTGAGGAAGTACGCCTCGGGATTGAGCGAGTGGAAAGGGCCGCCGCCCACCCCGCCGCCGCACGGCCCGCGGACGACGATCGGCACCCCGGCGCCGTTGCGGTAGCGGCTCGTCGCGGCGAAGTTCGTCAGCATGTCGAAGCAGGACGCGATGAAGTCGATGAACTGGATCTCGCAGACGGGGCGCAGCCCCATGTAGGACGCGCCGATCGCGGATCCGACGATGGCCTGCTCAGAAATAGGCGAATCGATCACGCGGGATTCGCCGAAGCGCTCCTGAAGGCCATCGGTGACCTTGAACGCCCCGCCGTACGCGCCGATGTCCTCGCCGATGACGAACACGCGTCCGTCGGCGGCCATCTCTTCGAAGAGCGCCTGACGGATGGCTTCGAGATACGTAATGACAGGCATGTGGCACAAGCCGGGTGCAGCGCGCCCGGACTACATCTCCTCGGCGAACGGCGATCGCACGAGCTCGACGTGCGGCACCGTGTATTTATCGCCCGCATAGACGCCGCGGGTGACCGATTCCGGGTCGGGCATCGGTTCGTCGACCGCGAGGTCGGCCTCCTTCGCCGCGTAGTCTCTGGTCATCCTGTCGATGTCGTCCAGATCCTTTTTTTTCGCCGCCCCGCCCTCCACGAGCGTCGTCCGGAACCGCGCAATCGGGTCTTTCGCAGCCCATTGCTCGAGCAGCGCTTTTGGCACGTAGCGCGCGTCGTCGTGCTGCGCGTGACCCTGCATGCGCATCGTGTCGACGCCAATCAACTGCGGACCTTCTCCGGCGCGCGCGCGATCGACCATCCGCTTCGCGAGGTCGTAGACGGCGAGCATGTCGTTGCCGTCGACCATCTCGTGCGGTACGCCGTACGATGCCGCACGCTCGTCGATGTGCTCGATGGCCATCTGCTTCGAGATCGGCGTCGAGTAGGCGTACTTGTTGTCTTCCGCGACGACGACGAGCGGGATTTTCTGAACGGCGGCGAAGTTCAGCCCTTCGTGAAACGCGCCGGTGCTCGTCGCGCCGTCTCCAATCCACGCCATCGCAACACGATCGCCGCCCCGCATCCGCGAACCCATCGCGATTCCCGCGGCTACCGGGATCGAGTCACCGAGCATCGAGATGGGCCCGACAATCACCGGCTCGTCCGCATCCGGGTCCGGCAGGTTGACGATGTGGATGTTGAGATCGCGTCCGCGCGAGTTCGCGGTGCCCCTGGCCATGTACTGGCGGAAGATCTCGAGCGGCCGAACGCCCACCGTCATGAGCGCGCCCATGTTGCGAATCAACGGCAGCACGGCGTCGCGCCGCTCGAGCGCGTAGGCAGTGCCAACGGACTCCCCTTCCTGCCCGAGACTGCGGTAGAGACCGCCAATCACCTTCGATTGACGAAAGAGAATGACAAGGCGCTCTTCCACATCGCGCGCCAGGCGCGCGAAGTAGTACATCTCGAGCAGTTGATTCGGCCGTAACGCGTCTGACGCCTTCCTGTCTTCCTTCATCACCTGGACACTGAAAACTGGTAACTGCCTACCGCCGACTGATTACTGGCACTGGTGACTGGCTACTGGTTACTGGCTACTGGTTACTGGTTACTGGTTACTGGTTACTGGCTACTGATCATGCGTGTATCGCGGCCCCGTGCACCGCGTGCGCCGCCTCTCCCACTGCCTCCGACATCGTCGGGTGGGCGTGGATCGTGCGCATCAGTTCCTCGACCGTGCATTCGAGGCGCAGCGCAAGCGTCGCTTCGGCGACGAGTTCGGTCGAACGCGGGCCGATCATGTGGACGCCGAGGATCTCGTCGTACTTCTTGTCGGCCACGATCTTGACGAACCCCTCGGTCTCGTTCGCGATCCGCGCCCGGCCCAGCACGCTGAACTTGAAGACGCCGACCTGCACGTCGAAGCCGCGTTCCTTTGCTTTGGCTTCCGTCAGCCCCACGCTGCCGATTTCGGGGTCGCAATAGGTGCAGCCCGGCACCTGCTCGTAGTTGATCGGGCGGAATTCTTTACCGGCGATCCGTTCGGCGAGCGCGACACCTTCCGCCGAAGACAGGTGCGCGAGCTGCTGATGGCCCGGCTGGTCGAAGGTGATCACATCCCCGATGGCGGAAATGCCCGGGATATTCGTACGGAACTCGCGGTCGACGTGGACGTATCCGCGCTCCAGGCGCAGACCGAGGTCTTCGGCACCGAGACCGCTCGTCACGGGACCGCGCCCGGTGGCGACGAGCAGATACTCCGCATTCAGCTTCGTCGTCTTGCCATCCGGCGTCTGTGCTTCGAGGTCGACGCCTTTGGAGCCGGCTTTGGCGCTCGTCACCTTCGTGCCGGTCAGCACCTTGATGCCCTGTTTCTTGAACGAGCGCTCGAGCTCCGCGGAAACCGCTTCATCCTCCACGGGCACGAGGCGCGGGAGCAGCTCGATGATCGTCACGTCCGCGCCGAAGCGGCGGAAGATGGACGCGAACTCCACCCCGACGGCACCACTTCCCATGATGACGATCGATTTCGGCACGGCCTTCAGGCCGATCGCTTCGTCGCTCGTGATGATCTGCTTGCGGTCGATCTCGATGCCGGGGATGCTGCGGGGCGTCGAACCGGTAGCGACGATGATCTCTTTCGTGGCTGTCAGCGTCTGCCTGGCCCCGTCGGTAATTTCGATCTTCCCCTTGCCTGCGAGCCGCCCGGAGCCCTTGATCCAATCGATCTTGTTCTTCTTGAAGAGAAACTCGACCCCGCCGGTGAGGCCCTTGACGATCTTGTCCTTGCGGGCCTGCACCTGATTCATGTCCAGGCCGATGGATCCGGCGGCGTCGCCAATCGTCAGGCCCCACTCTTTCCATTCCTGGGCGATCTTCAGCGAGTGCGCGTGTTCGAGCAGCGCCTTGGTCGGAATGCAGCCCCAGTTCAGGCACGTCCCGCCAAGCACGGGCGCGCGTTCGACAACCGCCGTTCGAAGCCCCAGCTGGGCCGCCCGGATCGCGGCAACGTAGCCGCCGGTTCCCGAGCCAATCACTACGACGTCGTATTCGGATGCCATCTCAGCTCTTCTTTTTCATTGATGCGAGGGGGACGAAGGCGACCTGCCCCGGTGGCGGGGAGGGCTCCGGCTCCGCGTCGGCCTGCGCCGGATCCAGACGTGCGACCTGTGATCTAAGACGCGTGTAGTCGTAGCGCAATTCCCAATAGGACTGCGTCAGCGAATCCAGCTTCCGAGCGAGCCGGCCGGCCCGGGCCCACGACGCCCACGCAATCAGCAACGCGACGGCCGCGACAATCCACAGCAGCACAACCGGTTCAAGTTATCACGGTCCGCGCTTCGCGCGGGTGCCTCGGGCCGGGTGCCTCGACCGGGTGCCGGGTCGCTCCGCGATAGAATGCGCGCGACGATGACCCCTCAGCAGAAGACGGTGCTGATCTGCGACGACGATCAGGGGATGCGCGACACCCTGTCGGCAATCCTCAAGCGGGACTACCGCGTCATCAGCGTTGCGAGCGGCGAGGCGGCACTCGGGCTGATGAAGAGCGACGACGTGGACCTCATGCTGCTCGACGTGCGCCTGCCCGGAATCAGCGGCTTCGACGTGCTCAAGATCGTCAAGGAAAACTACAGCCTGGTGGAGTGCATCATGATCTCCGCCATCAACGAGGTCGAGACCGCCGTCCAGGCGATGAAGGACGGCGCTTACCACTACATCACCAAGGACTTCGACTACGACGAACTGCGGTCGCTGGTTCGCAATGCCTGTGAGCGGCAGGACCTCAGCCGTCAGGTGCTCACGCTCAGCGCCCAGGTCGCCGAGCAAAGCGATCGCGAGTTCCTGATCGGTCCGAGCAAACAGATTCGCGACATCGTCGGCCTGGTGCACCGGGTTGCGGGTCTCTCGGCTACGGTCCTCATTCTGGGCGAGAGCGGCACGGGCAAGGAGCTGCTGGCGCGGATGCTCCACCGGGAATCCGGCCGCGCCTCGGCGCCGTTCATCGCGGTGAACGTTTCAGCCATTCCCAGCGAACTCGTGGAGAGCACACTGTTCGGCCACGAGCGAGGGGCGTTCACGGGCGCTCATCGACAACAGCTCGGAAAGTTCGAGCTGGCCGCCGGCGGGACGCTGTTTCTGGATGAAATCGGCGACCTCAAGCTGGATCTCCAGGCGAAGCTGCTGCGCGCGATCCAGGAGGGGGAAATCGAGCGGGTGGGCGGCACGAAGCCGATCCGGACGAATTTTCGGCTGGTCGCGGCGACGAACGTCGATCTCGAGCGAGCGGTCAAGGAAGGCCGTTTCCGGGAGGACCTCTACTACCGGATCAACGTCATTCCGATCCGCATGCCGCCGCTGCGCGACCGGCCGGAGGATCTCCCGGAGCTGGCGCGCCTGTTCCTCGCGCGGTACCGCACGAAGTTCCGCAAGCCGGTAAAGGCGATCTCCGAGTCGGCGCTGAAGATCCTCGCGTCGTACTGGTGGCCGGGCAACATCCGCGAGCTCGAGAACCTGATCGAGCGGCTTGTCGCGGTCAGCGACAAGGAATGGATTACGGACGAGGACCTGCCGCTCGAGTACCACTTCGCGAAACTCGACTCGAGCGCCACGCCGGACGAGACGCGTTTTCAGGACGCCTGTGACACCTTCGAGCGGAATTTCATCCTGCGCGCGCTGGAGAAGTGCAACTGGAACGTTACCGGCACAGCGCGATACCTCGGCATGCCGCTCAGCACGCTGAAGCACAAGATGCAGCGGCTCGAGCTGAACGACCTCGCCAAAAAGATCCGAGGGGCGTAGCGGCGAACAGCGTCAACTCCGCAACCTCACAACTCCCAATCACTCGACGCGCGAGCGACGCTAATAGCCGGCCAACATCTTGGCCGGTGCGGTCAATCCGTTGGCCGCTTTCACGGGGTCGTTTCACTATTCTGCGCGCGCGCGCTTTCGCGTATCAGTCATAAAGAGTCCGGTCGAACCGGTGTAAGCGTTTGCGTGCGCGGGCACCACCGCGCACGTTTGCGACTCTTTCGACAACACCTCGAACGCAGGAACATCGGTTGCACTTCGATGGGTCGGCGCGACCCATCCCGGCGCGCTGGAAATTCACAGCACCAGCAGCGCTATGCAGCCATCCATGTTCAACGTGCGCGCGCCGATCGACGGCAGCGCCGACGTGTTCCTGATGAACACGTTCACCGACGCCCAGATCATCGTCTCTCGGGACGTCGTCGATCTCCTCGACCGGATCGAGGACGACCTCGCGCCGCGCACGACCGAGGAGCGCGCCGCCCTTGAACTGCTCACCGAGCACGGGTTCCTGGTCGACAGCCGCCACACCGAACGGCAGGCGCTCGAGCAATTCTTCCGCGAGGTCCGCGACGGCGCCGACACGCTGAAGGTCACCGTCCTCACGACGCTCCAGTGCAACTTCGCCTGTGGTTACTGCATCCAGGGGGACCACGGCGATTACAACAAGCATGCGGCGCGGATGTCGCCGGAAATGGCCGAGCGGCTCGCGGAGTGGACCGAGGCGCGCATCGATGCGCTGAAACCATCGAAATTCGTGCTGACGTTCTTCGGCGGCGAGCCGCTGCTGAACCTGCCGGTCATGTACCTCCTGGCGGAACGGCTCCACGCCTCGTGCGCGGCTCGCGGCGTGACGATGGCGATCAGCATCATCACGAACGGCCTGCTGTTGACCCGCGAGGTCGTCGAGCGGCTCAATCCGCACGGGCTGACCGGCATCAAAATCACGCTCGACGGCGACCGGGACACCCACAACCGCATGCGCCCGCTGCGCGGCGGCCAGGGAACGTTCGACAAGATCATCGCGAACGTCCGTCAGGTGGCGCACCTGACGAAGATCGCGATCGGGGGCAACTTCGACGCGGACAGCGTCGATTCATACCCGGCGCTGCTCGACTTCCTCAGCGAGCAGGATTTCGCGGACAAGCTCTCGCGCGTCACGTTCAAGCCGGTCATCCGTGAAACCCAGATCTCCGGGAAGGGCATCATCCCGCTCGCGGTCGTCGGGTCGGACAGCAAACCGCTGAACGGCGCGTGCATGACGTCGGCCGGCATGGGTGTGAGCGCCGCGTGCGACTCGTGCAACGTCGTCGACGAGCAGATGGCGTTTCTTCGGGAAGAGACGAAGAAGCACGGCTTCCGCACCGTCGACGGCGTCCACATGGGGCCCTGCGAGATCCACCGGTCGCACGCGCACACCGTCGGGCCGGACGGATCGCTCTACGCGTGTCCGGGATTTGCCGGCGAGTCGCGCCAGGCCGTCGGCCACATCGACGGACGCGAGGATGCGCTGCGCACCCAGGCCCTCAGGAATTTCGAGCGGCTCTCGGCATGGAAGGCGTGCCAGGACTGCGCGTTCATCCCGGTCTGCGCGGGCGGCTGCACCGTGGCCGCGCACAACGAGCTTGGCGACATGCACGCCCCGAACTGCCACAAGACCAGCTTCGAGGCGGGCGTCCAGGCACTCGCGCGAGACGCCGCGCGCGAGTACGCGGCAATGGCGTAGGACGAAGGAGCACCGACACAGATGCGCGGCAGGAAGACACAGGACCCGAAGAAGAACGGCACCGTCCGCCCCTGGCTGGTGGACGTGGTCATCGACGACCTGCGCTAGCGCAGACCCATCCCTGGCCGTACGAACAGCGGGAGGACGCTCCCGCCATCGCGCGCTGCGGCGCGCAGGAGTCAATCATGAAGGTTACCGTTATCAAGAAGAGCGACAGCAAGGTAAACACCTCCAGAGGGGCATGCCCCTGGATCATGGACGCGCCCCCCGTTAACAACGAGAAGTAGTCAGAGCCTCTTTATGAGGCTGCCGTAGGGCACCTGTGCGAGCGATCCACCTCGCACAGGCCGCCTTTAGGCACCGTGCGGTGCCCGCCCGTTCCCACTAGAGATTCCTGCCAATTCCGCCGATACTACTAGGCGAGTTCTCTCGGAATGACACGAGGCCTGCGGCCGGCGTTATCGATGTCGTTGATGACAGGCCTGCTGGTATTCGGCGCCTGTTCTCACCGGTCCGA
>Ga0310810_10005085_pt1 | contig 14652 bp, 9 predicted proteins | sample NCmetagenome_FD_207641 | JGI IMG/M metagenome (GOLD analysis project Ga0310810, IMG submission 207641) | Soil microbial communities from experimental microcosm in Duke University, North Carolina, United States - NC | ecosystem: Engineered > Artificial ecosystem > Soil microcosm > Unclassified ... | reverse complement strand
TCGGTCTGCCATAGCCGCAATTAAAGGTTGGTGAGTTACACAAAGAACTTGGTGTCGCTGACTGAGTTGATGCAGTTTTTCGGCGATCGCTTGTGCCACGCGACCTGACACCCCTACATCAATTTCATCAAAGATTAAGGTTCTCCAAGCGTCGTTCGTCATTGAGAAACAAGCTTTTAAGGCTAGCAGAAAGCGGCTCATTTCGCCACCTGAAGCTGTAGCCGACAGCGGTTGAAGGGGTTCACCTGGGTTGGGAGAGAAGTAAAAGGTCACTTGGTCAGCACCCGCAGCTGTAGCAGAAATCGGCGCAATTTCTACTTGAAACTGTACCTTTTCCATCGCTAGAGGCTTCAGTTCGGCGACTAAGCGCCGCTCCAGTTCTTCTGCGGCTTCCCGGCGAAGCAGAGTTAGATGAGTACAGAGATTTGTTAATTTCTCTTGACTTAAGGTGTAATTTCTCTCCAATTCTTCTAAAGATTGACCCTCACCACTAAGTTCTGCCAACTCCGCCTGGAGTTTTTCATAGTGAGCGATCGCATCGGCGAGAGTTGGCCCATATTTGCGGCAAATTTGTTTTAAAGCCTGAATCCGCTCTTCTACAGATTGGAGGCGTTCTGGGTCACTTTCGAGTCCATCCCCATAGGTATTGATTTGATGGGACGCTTCCACCACCTGGGCTAGTGCTGCACTCACCATATCCAACAACGGTTGTAGTTGAGAATCGTAGCGCACCATGTCATTCAACGTAGCTTCGGCTTCTCCCAATAAATCGGCAGCAGCGGTACCGCTTTCATTTTGATAAAGGGCTTGGTAAACTTCATAGCTCTGCTGCTGGAGGTCTACGACATGGCTCAGACGCTGGCGTTCTTGTTCAAGTTGTTCGAGTTCGTCAGAATCCTTGAGGTTAACGGCTTTAAGCTCTTGTGTTTGATACTCTAGCCAGTCGAGTCGTTGCAATCGCTGTTGTTCCGATTGCCGCCGTCTCTCCAGCGCTTGCTCTGCCTCCTGACAAGCGAGGTAAGCACCAGCTACCCGATCGCGCTGCTGGAGCAGGGAGGAACCCGCATATAAGTCAAGTAAGCCCCGTTGGTGCGCTGGAGCCATCAGATAGACAGTTTGACCTTGAGCCGTAATTTCCACCAAGCGATCGCGCAGGCGATCCATCAGAGAACGGTTGACTAACACACCGTTAACTCGCGATCGCGATCGGAGATTGCCCTGATTGACAGCAATCTCTCGGCTACAAACTAAATCCGCCTCATCAAGCAAATCGATCTCCTGTTCGCTCAACCACGCTACTAAGGCCGCATCTGCTCGGAATGTGGCTTCTACCAGCGATCGCTCCTCCCCTGAGCGAATAATTCGCTGGCTGACCTTTCCACCCAAAGCCACATCAATGGCATCTAAAATAATCGATTTGCCAGCACCGGTTTCGCCAGTCAAAACAGTTAGACCAGCACCGAATTCCAGTTCCAGCCTATCAATCAAAGCAAAGTTTTGAATCCGCAGAGAAAGCAGCATAGCAATTTTTTTAAATGTTTATTGGGGGTGCTGGCTGTGGAATCCACCTGGATCACTGCCTCCGGCAATACGCCCAGCGCTTTTCGATTCTGTTTGAGTTATACAGCCAAAATCGTTAAATTGATAAAGTAGCCGTCATGAACGGGTACACCAGAACGCCTGAAATCTCTAACCTTCAACCTATCCCTACTCCTTCAAAGAAGGCTACGCGAACAACCTTCCAAGCTGCAACTAAATTTTCCAGACAGGTGACGAAATTCGCCTAGAGGAAAGAGGCAATATAAGCAAACCCAACCCATACTGGTAAGAAAGCCTCAGTCAGTGCAAATGGCATTTCTGCCGAATGGCTAGGGTAGCTACCAAAATTTAAGTGTAAATTTAGTGTCAAGCTAAAAGCGAAAGCGATTTTTGCCGCTCAAGGAAGATTGTGGGCCTTGGGGCGAATTCCAGCTCAAAGCAACTGGGTTGAATCGTGTTCACAATTGTTATTGTTACAATACTTTACAGAGTCGCTCCTGTCGGGTCTTATTTAATATGAATCTTAAAACAGTTTCCCCAGCCCCCTCCCAAATAGACTCAAATCTCCTGCCGGAAGAGCAGATTGTGCCAGTGCAAGCTGAACCCCTAGTCGTTGAGTATGAAGCTAGTCCAGCGCCCATCCCCTCGGAAGCGTTAGCGAACCAACCCCCTGCATTCGTGACCGAAGCGCTGCGTTACGATCCTGTGGCGATTACGGCTCAATACAGTAAAGCTCCTCTACAAGTGTTAGGGCGGATCTTCAATATTGCCTTCCCCTCTCTCTCTTTTGCCTTGGGTCTATGGTGGGATCGCTTCGTAGGCCGCGATCCGATCAACAATCGACAGCGAGCGATTCAGCTGCGGAAAATTTTGACGAACCTAGGCCCCGCCTACATCAAGGTAGGACAGGCGCTCTCCACGCGACCAGATTTAGTGCCGCCGATTTTCTTGGAAGAGTTGTCGCTGTTGCAAGACCAGCTGCCACCTTTTCCCAATGAAGTGGCTTATCAATTTATAGAGGAAGAATTAGGCGCTCGTCCCCAGGAAATTTATGCCGAACTCACACCCGATCCCGTAGCAGCGGCTTCCCTGGGACAAGTTTACAAAGGCAAGCTCAAGACAGGCGAAACCGTAGCGGTAAAGGTGCAGCGACCCGGACTAGCACGGCGCATTGCCCTGGATGTCTACATTCTGCGACGCCTCGCTCAATGGGTGCAAAACAATATCAAGCAGGTGCGGAGCGACTTAGTTGCCATTATGGATGAATTTGGCAGCCGCATCTTTGAGGAAATGGATTATGCCCACGAGGGGCAAAATGCCGAGCGTTTTGCCGAGCTTTACGGTCACCTAGAGGATGTCTACGTCCCTAAAATTTATTGGCAATACACCGGGCGTCGTGTGCTGACGATGGAGTGGATTACGGGCACGAAGCTGACCAACATGGAAGCGATTAAGGAGCGCGGCATCGATGCACGGCATCTGATCAATGTAGGGGTTCAGTGTTCCCTGCGGCAGTTGTTGGAACATGGTTTCTTCCATGCTGACCCTCACCCAGGTAATTTGTTGGCGACGCCGGAAGGAAAGCTGGCCTACCTTGACTTTGGGATGATGAGCGAGGTCAAGCCTTATCAGCGTTACGGTTTGATTGAGGCAGTTGTTCACTTGGTCAATCGTGACTTTTCCGGTTTGGCTCATGACTACGTGAAGTTGGAGTTTCTTACGCCGGATACTGACTTGACGCCCATTATTCCCGCGCTAGCGAATGTGTTTAGTGATGCCTTGGGAGCGAGTGTAGCGGAACTCAACTTTAAGAGCATTACTGATCAGTTGTCGGCATTGATGTACGAGTATCCGTTCCGGGTACCGGCTTACTATGCACTGATTATTCGTTCGTTGGTGACGTTGGAAGGGATTGCGATTAATGTCGATCCGAACTTCAAGGTACTCTCGAAAGCTTATCCTTACATCTCGAAGCGTCTGTTAAGTGACCCGGCACCGGAGTTGCGGGCTTCTCTGAAGGATTTGCTGTTTAAGGATGGTAGTTTCCGCTGGAACCGTCTGGAAAACTTGCTGCGAAATGCGGCTATCAGTCAGGATTACGACCTGAATAAGGTGTTGAATCAGGCACTAGAGTTTCTGTTCTCAGAACGCGGTGAATTTATCCGAGAGCAGTTGGTGGATGAGATTGTGAAAGCGATCGATGCCTATGGGCGTCGGACGTTGGATAATGTCAGTTATTCTCTGCTCAAGCGGATTGGGTTGGTAGAAGAGAAGACATCACCCGTGACAACGGGAACCAATGCTCAGACGGCGGAGCATGTCAAGCGGATTTGGGAGATTTTACAAGAGACGCCTGGTTTTGACCCGATGCAGCTGGTTCCGGTGATTCCTCAGTTGTTGATGAAGCCAGAAACGCAGAAGATGGGGCAAAAAATTGCGGGGGGTTTGGCGCAGCGGGTGATTGCGCGGATGATTCGCGAGGCTTTACTCCAGGATGCACCGCCGGAAGAGGCACCAAAGGGGCGTAAGCCAGCACCTGCACCTAAGTTAGTTCTACCTCAGGCTGCGATCGTTCAACAATAGCGGGAGTCTTTCGCTTCGGGTGCATTCCTTACATGTAAATTTTTGTGGAGCGGGCATCTTGCCCGCTTTTGGTTTTAGTAGGTTTTTTCAGTAGCCTGTAGGGTGAGTCATACCACTTTCTTTTGAACATGCTACACCTTTAGATCCCCCCCACCCCCCTTAAAAAGGGGGGAGCAAGATTACATCTATAGCAACTCTTGGAAAAAGGGTATTAGGTATAGGCGTAACCCACCGCATGATTAATCCTTCACAGGTGTGTTCTGTGCGATCGCTTCAATCTCTCCAAAAATCGCCGTACAACACCATCGGGACATTTAAAGCACTCATCTGCATCGAAGCGATGAACCCAAACACCGTGATCGAGAAAGAAACCATCTCGTTTGTGGTCTTGTGCGGCGCGAGAGGCTGGGTGAAAGGGTTCTCCATCAACTTCTAAAATTCCCCAGATGCCTTCGTAGCAGATTAAAAAATCACATTCAAGATTTCGACGCCCTTGGGTTGTGCTGAGGCGTCCAATGCAATTGGGGAAGAACAAAACACCAAATCGATCTAGCGCTTGTGCAATTTTTGCTTCAGAGACTGAGCGGAAATGTAAATTTTGCCACTCAACTTTTCTGGGTTGATTGAGCGTCGTTTTGTAGAGGCTACGGTTATCCATTTAGATTTTTCCGTTCTTTTTGGGCTTTTCATACTTCCACAATGCTTGATTGCTCTGGGTTACGCATGATCTAGTTATGATCGATCAAAAGTCGATCTTGACAAACATCGCAACCAAGTATCCAGATGGCAACTCTCAAGGCTTCTGAACAGGGTAAGGAAAGAATTCGACAAGCCAGAAATGATAGAGGATGGCCTGTAGATGACTCTAGATGGCTTGTGGAAGCTAGCGAGATTTTAGAGCCACATCGAAACTGGGAAGTGGAGAGTTTGCTTTTTGCTAATGGCGTATCAGAAGGAACTTGGAAAGCTTTTCTATATCGCCAAAGGGGAATTGATACCAAAGTTTTTAAGGCGTACTGTCAGGTTCTAGGACTCTCTTGGGAGGAGATTAGAGAAGTAAGTAATAAGTCTCTGGTAAATCAGGGTAATTCTGACTGGCAAAAAATTTGCCGTGAAATGCTGGAAGCTCAGAAACAGAACCTCAGACGACAAGTTACTCAGATGGGGTTTGAACTAAATGTCCATGTCCCTCTAGGATTAGTCGATCGCAAACAACAATCTAGACGCAGCAGTGATTTCTCACTCCCACCAGAGCAAGGGTCGAGTTTTTTCCAATTAAGCGATGAAGAAATCATCGAGACGTATGAGCATGATGAGTTTCTAGAGCAAGTCATCCAGCAGGGACAAAGCAAAAAGAGCCAAGGGAAGCGCATCGCCATTATTGGGGAACCGGGTGCAGGAAAAACTACTCTGCTGGAAGCGATCGCCTTCTGCCAAAACCTCCCAGATTTGCCAATTTGGATATCTCTAGGAAGCTTGGGAGAGAAAAGCTTAGAAGAATACCTCTGTCAGAAGTGGCTCAAAGATGCGCTTAAAACTTCCGATGTTACACAACAGCAGAAAGAACTAGAAAACCTTTTTAAAAGTGGTGAAGTGTTGCTGCTGCTGGATGGAGTGGATGAAATGCCCGCACCCTCACCTGTTGAAGCTTTAGCCAAAATCAGGGAACAACTCACAGGTTGGGTTGCCGATGCGCGGGTGGTGCTGACTTGTCGCGTCAATGTCTGGGATGCCACTGTTAATACGCTACAGGGTTTTGATACTTATCGCACCTTGGAGTTTAGCTATGGGGATGGCAATAAACCCGATCAGGTGAGAGAGTTTATCTGTCAGTGGTTCTTTAAAGCTGAGAAACCAGAACTAGGGGAACCGTTACGGGAAAAGCTAGACGAAGACAGACATCAGCGCATCCGAGATTTAGTCAAAAACCCACTGCGGTTATCGTTGCTGTGTCAAAGCTGGTATTTTTGCCAAGGGAATTTGCCGGAAACTAAAGCTGCCCTGTACGAACAATTTACGCGAGCTTTCTATGATTGGAAAGAAGAACACTTTCCCACAACTCCTACAAAGCGGAAGGAGTTAAACGCTGCACTGGGACTGTTGGCACGGGAGGCAATTGACAAGGAAAAATCTCGGTTTGGGATACGAGAGAGTTTTGCGATCGATGTCATGGGGGAAGACCTGTTTAAGTTAGCAACTGAAAAGCTGAATTGGGTGGTTGAAGTCTACAAGGATGTAGAAACAGGTAAACCTGTCTACGCCTTCTTTCATCCCACCTTTCAGGAATACTTTGCAGCTTGTGCGATTGACGATTGGGGCTATTTCCTAAACCACGTTCCCCACAACCCAAAGGAGGGTATTTACCGCATTTTTGACGCGCAATGGAAAGAGGTATTCTTGCTGTGGTTGGGGCGGGATGATGTGCCAAAGCAGCAAAAAGAAAATTCTATAGAAACTTTGGTGAATTTCAAGGATCGGTGTTGGGATTTTTACAGGTATAGAGCATTTTTTCTAGCATCAGCCGGAATCATTGAGTTTAAAAATTATCCTTTTGCTGATGCAATTGAATTCCAGCTATTCATGTGGAGTTGTGGCTATACCAACGTTGAAGAAGCTGAACAGTCGGAAGCTATTGCACCTATTAAAAATGCAGCTCGTACAGTCTTAAAAGAAACTAATTCCAGCCGAGCGATTGAGTTTATGGCTGATCTGCTACAGCAGTACGCTAGTGAAGATGAGTACAATAACCTTGAAGATAGGTATTGGCTAGAAATAGCCTGCTATTTTTTAACAATTGACCCTAGTAATCAAAACGCTCTTAATGTTTTAGAAAAACTAATGTGTAACAGTCAATACGAAGGGATTAGTGGTGGTGCTGCCATTGGGCTGGCGCTCAATAATGAGCGCAACTCAAATGCTGTAAACACACTTATTAGGCTAGCACATGATTGTCAAAAAATACTCTTGCGTTTGCTATTTACTTCTGTATTGATGAAAATTGAGGTTGGGAACCAGAAGGTTTTAGCCATATTGCAGCGAGATCCTCTTAATAAGGACACTGCTGAGCAATTAACAAAAATTGTGGAAAAAGACAATGGCAGTATAGAGCAGGAAGATATTCTGGAGAAGTATAGATTTATTTTTCAATTAGGTCAAATGCCTGCTGGTAACTCGAAAGCTGTTTTTGTCCTGATTCGATGGATGTGTTCTAGCCAGAATGAGGACATTCGTTGGGTGGCAGCTTCGAGTTTGAAGAGAATTCTTCGAGATGACCTTTTTTCAATAGCAGTTTCAGTTTTAAAGAACTGTCTACAGCATGAGTTTTACACGAAAAATGATTGTGATCTCTATGAATGGTGCTACGAAGTTTTGTGGCACTGCGCTCAAAATATGCCCTACCCAGACTTTTATCAAGCTTGGAATAGTCAGTCTTCGACAATTTCAGCCTTAGAAAACCAATTTACCAATATCGCCACTCAGTTACAACCCACTGACAAAACCTATCCCATTGCCATCGACACTCAAACTCTGAAACTTGAAACAAACACAATCGCGATCGCACAAAAATTATGCACTAAAATCTACCGCAAAGCAGGCTATTCCGAAATTCCCACAGTCATTGATGCGGCTCAACTTCAGCAGTACATTCCTTGCATCCAAGAAAAGTTACAGAAACCCAACCTAGCTTTAATTCTGCATAGCTGTGAACCGAACGAACATCTGATTAACTTCTGCTACAGTCTTGCCGATCGCGACATAGGGATTTACATCAGCTTGATTACCAGCCAACCAATAGAACAACCCTTGAAAGGCTTTCTAACTAATCAAGATAATCTCCTCAGTGCCATTCAAAACTGGATTGATGAGCTTGGTTGAGGTACTAATAGGTCTTACCTCACGTCCAGGGTTAGGGGTAACCCTAACCCACCCGATACCTAAAGACCTCAATTAAGACTACCCACAATTACACGCTCAATTTGTGACTGATCGAGTCCACGACCAATCAGTACCAAGCGAGTCTGACGCGGTTCAGTCGCTTGCCAAGGACGGTCAAAGAAAGACTCAAAGCGATCGCCTACGCCTTGCACAACCATCCGCATGGGTTTGTTGGGAATATTCACAAATCCCTTAATGCGGTAAATTTCTTGGTCTTGCACCAATTGTTTCAACCGTGCTGTTAGTGCTTTCGGCTCGAAGGCTTGGTCTAAAATGATGTGAATTGAGTTGATATCGTCATCATGGTCGTGGTCTTCTTCTGTGTCGTGGTGGCTGGGACGAGAATCTAAGTTATCTTCCACCGCCGCATTGAATCCCAGCAACAAGTCAGGGTTAATCTCACCATTACGGCAGGAAACCACCTTTACCCTCTCAGGCAATTGCTGGCGCAACCAGTCCTGTACCTTGGTTTGAGTCTCAGTATCCACGCGATCCACCTTCGTTAGCAGCACCAAATCGGCACAAGCCAACTGGTCTTCAAACAGTTCCTCAATGGGTGTTTCATGCTCTAGATTGGGGTCAGCCTCCCGTTGTGCTTGTAAGGCATCGAGGTCACCAACCAGAGTACCCGATGCGATCGCTTCACAGTCTACGACAGTCACTACGCCATCCACCGTAGCGCCTGTGCGAATCTCAGGCCAACGGAAGGCTTGGACTAAGGGTTTAGGCAAGGCTAGCCCAGATGTTTCAATCAGTAGACAGTCAAGCTGTTCGCGACGATTGAGCAGTTCTTGCATGGTGGGGAGAAATTCTTCTTGGACGGTGCAACACAGGCAACCATTCGTCAGTTCCACAATGTTGGTAGCCGCTTCTTCCTCTTCTTCACACACTTGACAAGAGCGCAACAGCTCCCCATCAATCCCAATTTCGCCAAACTCATTAACAATAACGGCGATTCGTCGTCCCTGGTTGTTTTGGAGTAAGTGGCGAAGCAACGTTGTTTTGCCGCTACCGAGAAAGCCAGTCACAACCGTAACGGGAATTTTGGCACCCATTGAGAACTCCTGCTGAAAGTTTCCAAACTTACTATCTTAGGCACCATGAGCAAAAACTCACAACGAAGGAATGAAAATTCTTAACTTTCAACCTTCTAACCTTCCAACCTTCCAACCTTCCAACCTTCAACCTTCAACCTTCTAACCCTTCCAACCTTCAACTCATTTTCCAGACAGACCTTTCCCACACCCTCTAAGGCGCTAAGCGTTGAATTGTCCAACTCCCATCTTCACCCCGTCGATAGAGTAAGCGATCGTGCAGGCGGCTGGGACGTCCTTGCCAAAACTCAATCTCGTCTGGAATCACCCGAAAACCTCCCCAGTGAGGCGGGCGCGGCACCGGCTTATTCTCATATTCATCCTTGAGTTGCTCTAACCGTTGCTCCAGCACCTCTCGGCTTGCGATCGCTTGACTTTGATAGGAAGCCCAGGCACCCAGTTGAGAGCCTTTTGGACGGCTGTGAAAATACCGATCCGACTCAGCCTCTGATACCTTCTCAACCCGTCCCTGAATGCGTACCTGTCGCTCTAACTCAGCCCACCAGAACACGATCGCTCCCCAAGGATTCTCCTCCAGCTGCTTCCCCTTGTAGCTCGTATAGTTTGTAAAGAAAGCAAAACCCCGCTCATCGTACTCCTTGAGCAGTACCATCCGAGCAGAAGGCTTACCATCCAAGGTAGCGGTAGCAATCGTCATCGCATTCGGTTCTGGTAACTCAGCTGTCAGCGCTTGGTCAAACCAGACTTTAAACTGCTCAAATGGATTAGGCTTTGCCTCGCTTTCACTTAACCCTTGGAAGGTGTACTCTTTGCGCAAATTCGCTACTCTGGTTTCCATCTTTCGTTCCCTGCCGTTGTTTTTTTCCTCTAGTCAGTTGAAAAGCAAGCTTTGGTTATAAAATTTAACCCCAATGAGCCGCTACCCCAAGTTATTTTCCATGCACCGTTGGACCTACTTGCAACGCCTCCTGTTTTTTGGGCTTTCAGGTCCCATTTTGGCGCTCAATCTCTGGATTTTGTCTCAAATTTTCCGCTATTTCGAGCATCTGATTGCCCTGTTAACCATTTCAGCTATTCTTGCTTTTTTGCTCAACTATCCTGTCCAGTTCATCGCGCGGTTTTATCGAAGCCGATCGCAGGCTGTGATTGTTGTTTTATTGTTAACCTTGGCAATCTTGGTCATTCTCGGAATCACTCTAGTCCCCGTTGTGATTGACCAATTCACCCAACTGTTAAACAATATCCCAGCTTGGCTAGAAGCCAGTAATGATAATCTTGAGAAATTGGATACTTGGGCAGAACACCGTCATTTGCCGCTTAACCTCAAATCTTTCGGCACTCAAGTCTATACTCGCATCGAAAGCCAACTCCAAGTCCTAGCCACTCAGGTCGTTGGCTTGGCTCTAGGGACACTGTCGGGACTATTCGATACGGTCTTGGTCATTGTCCTCGCCTTTTACATGCTGCTGTATGGCGCAGACCTCTGGCGAGGTCTAATTAACTTACTACCCCCTAAAATCGGGTTACCCTTTAGCGAATCCCTGCGCCTGAATTTTCAGAATTTTTTTATCAGCCAAATCCTCCTGGGATTATTTATGGTTGCTACTCTGACCCCAATATTTTTGGTTTTAAGAGTGCCCTTTGCCCTGCTGTTTGCCCTGCTCATTGGCATGGCTGAACTCATTCCTTTCATCGGTGCCACTTTGGGTATTGGCCTAGTGACAATTTTGGTCATGCTCAACAGCTTTTGGTTAGGAGTTCGGGTGGCAGGTGCTGCACTGCTCATGCAGCAAATCAAAGACAATATCCTTGCCCCTCGATTAATGGGTGAGTTTATTGGACTCAATCCCATCTTAATTTTCATCGCTTTATTAGTCGGAGCTCAGAGCGCTGGAGTGTTTGGCGTGATCGTTGCTGTCCCCATTGCTGGAACGATTAAAGGTACCATCGATGCGATCCGCCTACTGTATCCGCCCAAAGTAGTACCCACCGATATGGTTCCCAGTAAACCCTGCATCCGAGTGAGCACCGAGGAGTGAAGGAGAGGACAGGAGCAGAAGGTAGAGAGAGGGGAAGGGCAAGAGGGAGACAAGTTAAAATTCCAAAGTTAAAACTGTAAAGAGGACGGATTCTCCATTTTCCCTCTTGTAAAATTAGCAAGCGCTTGCAAGATTCAAGGATTCAACTAATGCGACAGATTAATTTTTTGATTATTTTTGCTATGTGTTTGGCTTTGGTTTTATTTAGTTTACAAAATACCGAGCCTGCTGTCATTCGCATTGTCAATGGTATTCAGGTACAAGCACCCCTTGCCATTGAACTGATTTTGGCAATGGGTCTGGGTGCTATCCTGGCTTGGCTTTTCAGCATCTGGGCGCGGTTGCAGCAGCAGCTAGACTCCCTGAAAGCTAAACGCCAAATTCGTACCAAAGAACAGAAAATTGAGCAATTGGAGCAAGACATTGAACGCTACAAGGCAGAACTAGAACAGCTACAGTTACCTGCTCTATCGGCCTCTACATCCCTGACAGAAGAAGTGGCAGGTTAAAGAAGGTTAGAAGGTTAGAAGGTTGCCAGATTAGCAGGTTTTGAAGGTGTCTGTTCACTTTCTAACCGACGCTATGGCTGCTAGGTTCCTGTTCCACTTTCTAACCTTCCAACCTTCAACTTGCACAACCTTCCAACCTTCAACCCTCTAACAGCAGTTCGCCATGACTGGAACACCCGCTAATGAAGCGATCGCGCTCCTCATCGATTTGGCACAGCGAGGGGAAATTGACCCTTGGGATGTCCAAGTGATTGAGGTGATTGACCGCTATTTAAGTACTTTGACACTAGGGAATGATGCGGAACCCGGACGGCGCGATGCTGATTTATCTCAGTCGGGACAAGCTTTTTTGTGGGCATCCATGCTCGTTTTATTGAAAGCTGATACTTTGATGCGTCTAGGAGAACCAGAAGAGCCAGAACTCACCGAACTCCAGGAGGAACTTGACGCTTCAAGCGAATCTCGGTTACCGCTACACCTCGAACGCCATCTGCGCCGTCGGAGAGCGGCCCCACCTCCCAAAAGACGACCGGTGACACTCTCTGAGCTGATTGAGCAATTGCAGCAGATGGCAGCCCAACTAGGGGAAGCCCCTGTGCGCCAGAGAACTCTTCGCCCCCGCCCTCAATCTCGGACTCAAGCCGAAGCCGCGATCGCTCATTTAGCTCATGATGAAAATCTCACCGAACTTGCCATGCACCTCGAAGGATTTCTCTCCTCCCATTGGCAAGAACTCTCAGCCGGAAAAGATTGGCTAAATTTAGAACAACTGTTAGAGTGGTGGACGTTGTCATCAGCCGCGTCGGGTACTGCCGATTCCCTTCGGGATAGCTTGGCTTCCCACGATGTGGCGATGGAGGCAACTGAACCAAAAGCCAGTGACCGGGTTGGAGTCTTTTGGGCGCTGCTACTCTTGTCCGCTCAGTCTAAGGTGGAGTTATTTCAAGAGGAGTTCTACCAAGACTTACAAATCCGTGCGCTGAGGTAAATCGCTTAGGGTTGCTCTCTTTGACTGGGGATTAGAAACTGGGTCAGCAGAAACAGGAAGTATGAAGTATAACAATTGGGCGAAAGGGTTGGGCGACTTACCTTTAATCTCGTTTAACTTTCATCCTTCAGGCTTCAGCCTTGTTTTCATCTTCAATTCCCTTTTTGATCAGGGTTTGAAGCTTGGTTAAGCTATATTTCAAGGGAGAAACTGTTTTCCGTTTCATAAAAGATAGAATTACCCGTTGCCGTCACTTTCTCTGAGGGAGTACGGTGGAAGTAAACTCGGTGAAAATGAGTTCAAAGACCTGTAAACTTCCTAATCAGGAAGGAACAGGGTTGTCAGTTTGGCCTTGGCTGCCGACAGCGCGGACTTTCAGAAGCTTCCCTAGGTGGCTCCCTAAAAGTGTCATTCTCTGCCGATAGTCGGCAAGCGTATGGATAGTCTATCGTTTTGTTAACTGAGTGCTGTCACTTCTCCAAGTCAATAGGAAAAAGTCTACAAACGAAAGTCCAACGTGTCAGCGACGGACTGGTTAAAATCAGACTCAATTCACCAAACTAAAAATTTGTGGCCTAGGTTGAGGAAGAAAAATTCATGAAAGCCATGATTCTGGCGGCTGGTAAAGGGACGCGGGTTCGTCCCATTACTTACACTATTCCCAAACCCTTGATTCCCATCCTGCAAAAACCAGTGATGGAATTTTTATTAGAACTACTACGACGGCATGGCTGTGACCAAGTTGTCGTTAACGTCAGTCATCTAGCTAACGAAATTGAAAGTTATTTCCGCGACGGACAACGCTTCGGCGTCCAGATTGCCTACTCCTTCGAGGGTCGAATTGTAGATGGTCAATTGGTGGGAGAAGCCCTCGGTTCGGCTGGCGGAATGCGGCGTATCCATGACTTTTATCCCTTTTTTGATGATACGTTTGTGGTTCTGTGTGGCGATGCCCTGATTGACCTCGACTTGACGGCAGCCGTGAAGTGGCACAAAGAAAAGGGTGCAATTGCCACCATCGTGACAAAATCTGTGCCCCTAGAGCAGGTTCCCAGCTACGGTGTCGTTGTCACGGACGAAACCGGTCGGGTAAAAGCTTTTCAAGAAAAGCCCTCCGTGGAGGAAGCGCTCAGTACCAATATCAACACCGGTATTTATATTTTTGAGCCAGAAGTTTTAGATTATATACCCTCTGGTCAAGAATATGACATTGGTGGTGAGCTATTTCCTAAGTTAGTGGAAATGGGCGCTCCGTTTTATGCGGTGCCGATGGATTTCGAGTGGGTGGATATCGGCAAAGTTCCCGACTACTGGCACGCCATTCGCAGTGTCCTCCGGGGCGATATTAAGAACGTGCAGATTCCAGGCAAAGAAGTATTTCCAGGTATCTACGCCGGATTGAACGTGGCGGTTAATTGGGACAAGGTGGATATCCAAGGCCCGGTTTATATTGGTGGTATGACCCATATAGAAGATGGGGCCAAGATTATTGGGCCGACGATGATTGGTCCCAATTGCTGGATCTGTAGTGGGGCAACCGTTGATAACAGCGTGATTTTTGAATACTCCCGTCTGGGAGCAGGAGTACGCTTGGTCGATAAACTGGTGTTTGGACGTTACTGTGTGGACAAAACAGGTGCCACCATAGACGTTCAGGCCGCAGCCCTGGATTGGTTGATTACCGACACTCGTCGAACTCTACCATCCCAGGAACCCGCAGAACGACAAGCGATCGCAGAACTCCTGGGAACAGATGGGTAGTTTGAAAGCGATTCGATTGAGTGAGCTCCAAGTAGGCTAAACACTCGCCATTAAGCAGCCCCCATCTGGGACTGACTCCTATACAGCTGAATTGACTATAGATGAGTTGGCGACTCATCAGGCTCTTCATGGATCAGCTACCGGATGGTCATGCTGTCTTAGCACTTAACCTTAACGTTCTCTAATCAACTTTGCCTTCCTGAGTAGGACTCGTACAGTCCGAAGTTAACTACTCAAATAAG
>Ga0310810_10005084_pt1 | contig 14653 bp, 10 predicted proteins | sample NCmetagenome_FD_207641 | JGI IMG/M metagenome (GOLD analysis project Ga0310810, IMG submission 207641) | Soil microbial communities from experimental microcosm in Duke University, North Carolina, United States - NC | ecosystem: Engineered > Artificial ecosystem > Soil microcosm > Unclassified ... | reverse complement strand
GCTGCTGCACAACTACATCGGAACCGAGCACCTGCTCCTGGGGATCCTCCGCGAGGAACGCTCCGTGGCGGCGACCATCCTGATGGAAAAGGGCATGCGCCTGAACACGGTGCGTGAAGACATCGTCGCCCTCCTCAACGAAAAGACGACGCTCACCCGGGTCAAGGAGACGCCGCTGCTCGCCGAGTTCAGCCGCGACCTGACGGAAGCGGCGATGAAGAATCTGCTCGACCCGCTGGTCGGCCGGCACATCGAGATCGAGCGGGTGCAGCAGGTGCTGTGCCGCCGGACGAAGAACAACGCCGTCCTGATCGGCGAGCCGGGTGTCGGCAAAACGGCGATCGTCGAGGGCCTCGGGCAGAAGATCGTCTACGGCGACGTGCCGCACTTCCTCGCGGACAAGCGGCTGCTGGCCCTGGACATCTCGCTCATCGTCGCGGGAACGAAATACCGCGGTCAGTTCGAAGAGCGCCTGAAGGCGATCATGAAGGAGCTGACCGAGAACCCGAACATCATCGTGTTCATCGACGAGCTGCACACGCTGGTCGGCGCCGGGTCCGCGGAAGGTTCGCTCGACGCCGCGAACATCCTCAAGCCCGCGCTCTCGCGCGGCGAAATCCGTTGCATCGGCGCGACGACGCCGGCGGAGTACCGGAAATACATTGAAAAGGACCGGTCGCTCGAGCGCCGCTTCCAGGCGATCAAGGTCGACCCGCCGTCCGAGCGCGAGACCATCGAGGTCCTGACCGGGGTGAAGGACCGCTACGAATCGTTCCATCACGTCGAATACACCGCCGAGGCGCTCGAAGCGGCGGTCTACCAGTCGAACCGCTACATCACCGATCGGTTCCTGCCCGACAAGGCGATCGATCTGATCGACGAGGCGGGCGCGCGCGCCAAGCTGCGCGAAGCCGGCTACAGCGAGGAGTTCGGCGAAATCAACCGCAGCATCCGCGTCGCCGTCGAGCAGATGGAGACCGCCGTCTCGGAGAAGAACTTCGAGAAGGCGCAGTTCTATCGCGAGCAGGAAGTCCAGGCGCGCGAGAACCTGCAGTTCGTACGGGAAAAATTCGACGTCAAATCGAGCACCCGCCGCGTGATTGTGGGCAAAGGCGAAATCGACGAGGTCGTGTCGAAATGGACCGGCGTGCCGCTCACCTCGATTAACCAGGACGAAGGCGACAAGCTCCTGCACATGGAAGACGCGCTGCACAAGCGCGTGATCTCGCAGGACGCCGCCATCTCGGCGCTGTCGCGCGCAATCCGCCGCTCGCGGGCGGGCCTGAAGTCGCCGAACCGTCCGGTCGGCAGCTTCATCTTTCTCGGCCCGACCGGGGTCGGCAAGACCGAGCTCGCGCGCGCGATCGCGAACTTCCTGTTTGGCAGCGATCACGCGCTCATCCGCTTCGACATGTCGGAGTACATGGAGAAGCACTCGGTGTCGAAGCTGATCGGCTCGCCGCCGGGATACGTCGGGCATGAAGAAGGCGGTCAGCTGACCGAAAAGGTCAAGCGCAACCCCTACTCGGTCGTGCTGCTCGACGAGGTCGAGAAGGCGCATCCGGATCTGTTCAACATCCTGCTGCAGGTGTTCGAAGACGGTCACCTGACCGACGGGTTGGGGAACCGGGTGAACTTCAAGAACACCATCATCATCATGACCTCGAACATCGGCGCCCGCTTCATTCAGAAAAAGGCGTCGCTCGGGTTCCAGTCGGCCGACAGCGGCGTCATCAGCCGCAGCGTCAACGACATGGTGCTCGGCGAGGTGAAGAAAACCTTCAACCCGGAATTCATCAACCGGATTGACGAAATCATCGTGTTCGAGGCGCTCTCGGACGACGACCTGCGGACGATCACACGGCTGCTCGTCAAGCAGGTGAACGACAACCTGGTCGATCGCCGGCTCCGGCTCGATCTCGAGCCGGAGGTGATCGACTGGATCATCGAGCAGACCTGCAAGGACCGCTCGTACGGCGCGCGTCCTCTGCGGCGCGCGATCCAGCGCTACATCGAGGACCCGCTGTCCGAAGAGCTCATTCGGGGGCACCTGAAAGCGGGCGACATCCAGGTTTACCTCGATGGCGGCACCCTGGCCTACCGCCCGCTCGGCTCCGCCGAGGCCGGCCGGAAGCTGGCCTAATCCGCCTTTGCCGGCGGCTACGGCGTGGCGGCGGCACGGCCATCAACTGGCCTTGCACGTCTAAGATCCAGTAAACTCATGGCTTGGCCCTTGCCCGGAGATTCCTCCAAGGCGGCCGGCCGGACGTCTGAAGTTCCCTGTTTATGCGCGTTTTAGCTTTACTTCTGGTGGGCGCCGCCTTCGGCGGAGCTCCCGCCTTCGCCGCTGAGGCGGCCTCGGCGCGGCTGGCGGCCGACTTCGCCCCCGTTTCGGCGGTCCAAGCCGTTCCCGCGGTCCAGGCTCCGCCGCTGGGACAGATTCAGGATCTGCCCGCCACGATCTGCAATCAGACGGTCCCGGCGCCCGCGAGCCTGCCTCCCGCCGGGTCGCCGCCGGTCGTGACCGCCGTGATGCTGTGCTTCGAGAAGCAGGGCGGCTACTCGGTGATCGAGGCGCAGACCTACGTCTACTACATCCAGCTGCACGGCAGCCGCCCCTCGATGAACGACTGGATCCGGTACGACGAATCGGCGCAGCAGGCGGCGATCAACGACTTCAAGCGGCTCTGGGCCACCAACTTCCTCGACGACCTTGCGATCGAGGCGCACGACGTACGCTATTCGAACGGGGTCCTGGGGAAGGTGCTCGTCTACAACATGGAAGAGCGGCAGCGCGTCAAGATCGTCGATTACGTGGGGACGATGAAGGTCGACACGTCGAAGATCGAGGACGCGCTCAAGGAGAAGTCGATCAGCATCCGCCTCGACTCCTTCATCGATCCAGGCCTGATCCGGCGGGTCAGCGGCGTCGTGCACGACGTGTATGCCGAAAAAGGTTACGAGTTCGTCGAGGTGAAGCCGGAGATCAAGCCGATCGAGGGAGGCCCGAAACTGGTGAACGTGACGTTCCACATCACCGAAGGGCCGAAGGTCAAGATCAAGACGGTCGATTTCATCGGCAACAGCAAGATCAAGGACAGCACGCTCGAGCGGCAGATGAAGGAGAACAAGACCCACGGCATGTTCACCTTCATCCTCGGCACCGGCGCCTACAAGGCGGACAAGTACGAGGAGGACGCCGACAAGGTCGTCTCCTACTACCGTGACCGTGGCTACATCGAGGCGCGCGTCGGCCAGCCCGAGCTGAAGATCCTCGAGGACTCGAAGGACGCCAAGACGCGCTGGGTCGAGCTGCGCGTTCCGGTGACCGAGGGACGCCAATACCGCGTTGGGAAGCTCGAGTTCGACGGCAACAAGATCGTCGAGGCCAAGGCGCTGCGGCCGCTGTTCAAGATCGAGGAAGGCGATATCTACAGCGAGAAGAACATCCGGAAGGGCTTCGAGAAGGCGAAAGAGGTTTACGGCAGCGGCGGCTATATGGAATTCACCGGCTACCCGGATCTGTCGCCGCGGGATGGGAATGCGAACGGTGGACCGCCCTCGTCCAATGCCGGTCCGCCTGCGCCTGCGGCTGCCCCGGCGGCCCCGGCGGCCGCCGCGGCGACAATCAAGGGTGCGCCGATTGTCGACGTGACCCTGCGCCTGCAGGAGGGCAAGCAGTATTTCGTCAACCGCATCACCTTCGCCGGCAACACGACCACCCGCGACAACGTCATCCGGCGGGAAATACGGCTCGTCGAGAGCGGAATCTTCAACACCGAAGCGCTGAAGTACAGCGTCAAGCGGCTCAACCAGCTCGGCTACTTCAAGCCGCTCGAGGGGGACGCGATTGGCGTCGACAAGACGCCCGGCGCCGATAACAAAGTCGACGTCAAGCTCAAATTCGAGGAGCAGAACCGCAATCAGCTGACGTTCGGCGCCGGCGTGTCGCAATACGACGGGTTCTTCGGCCAGCTCGCGTTCCAGACCTCGAACTTCCTCGGCCGCGGCGAAACGTTCACCATCTCGGCGCAGCAGGGCAGCCGCGCGACGAACTATCAGCTCGCGTTCAGCGAACCGTTCCTGTTCGACAAGCCGCAGACCGCCGGCGTCGACCTGTTCGTCCGCGAGCTGGAATACATCGGGCTCTATACCCAGCGCTCGCAAGGCGGCAACGTCGTGTATGGATTCCAGGTCCAGGATTTCGCGCGGGTGTTCGTGAACTACAGCTACGAAAACGTGCAGGTGAAGAACCTGAACCCCGCCTTCAACGATCCGCGCGTGCTCGCCGGGAATCCGTTCCTCGCCGAATCGCTGCTGATTGGCGAAGGCGGCAAGCGCACGATTAGCAAGATTGGTCCGAGCTATGTCTACAACACAGTGGACAACCCGATCTTCCCGACCGCCGGCAAGCGCTACACGGCCTCGGTCGACCTCGCGGGTCTCGGCGGGAACACCAACTTCGTGAATCCCCGCGCCGAAGGGATCTGGTACTTCCCGCACACCAAGCGGACGTCATTCGGGTTCCGCGTCTCCGGCGAGTACATCCGCCCGTACGGGCACACCATCGCCCTGCCGATCTTCTCGAAGATTTTCCTCGGCGGTGAATACAGCATTCGCGGCTTCGACATCCGGTCGGTGTCGCCGCGCGACGAAGCGACGGGGGTCCAGATCGGCGGCAACAAGAGCATCTTGCTCAACGCCGAATACCTGATTCACATTGCCGGCCCGGTGCGGCTCGTCCTCTTCTACGATGCCGGACAAGTGCGCAACATCGGCGACAAGTTCGGCTGGAAAGAGCCGATCACCGAGCGTGTGACGGAGGGGTCGCTCTATCCGGTGTTCCTCGATACGGTCGGCGTTCTGCAGGACCCGGTGACCGGACTCGGGCCGGTGACGCGGACGAACGTCATCGGTCAGACCAACGCGTTCAAGACGTCCACGGGCGCCGAAATCAGGTTCTTCATGCCGGTGCTGAACGTGCCGTTCCGGCTGATCTTTGCCATGAATCCGTCGCGTGGTAACGTTCTCGACAATAATCTCAATCCCGAGAAGCGCTTCAAGTTCCGGTTCGCGGTCGGTTCGACGTTCTAACCAGCTGCCAGCTGCCAGCTGCCAGCTACCAGCCACCAGCTGGTGATTGCTGGCTGGAAGCTGGAGGCTGAAAACTGGAAGCTATTTTTTATAGGAAGGGAACTGTTCGCATGAAGTCTTTGACGATGATGGTTGCCGTAGCGGCGGCGAGCACGATGCTCGCCACCTCCGCGTATGCCCAGGCTGCGGCCACGCCCAATCCGCAGAAGCCGGCCCCGACTCCGACCGCGCCGGCGCCCCCGGCGACGCAGCAGAAACCTGCGACTCCGCCGGCGCCACAGCCGCCCCGTCCGTTCCCTGAGGGGTCGAAGTTCGCGTTCGTCGACATCCAGGTGATCGCGAGCAACTCGGCGGAGGGCAAGGCCGCGACCGCCAAGCTGGACGAGCTCCGCAAGAAGAAGAACACCGAGCTTCAGTCGAAGGCGACCGCGGTCAAGGGGATGCAGGACAAGCTGCAGGCCGGCGGCACGGTGCTGAGCGACTCCGCGCGCGCGCAGCTTCAGAAGGACATCGAGAAGGGCCAGCGTGATCTCGAGTACGCGCAGCAGGACGCGCAGACAGAAGTGCAGGACATGACCAATCAGCTCCAGGAAGAGTTCCAGACGAAGCTGAATCCGATCCTCGAGCAGATTCGCGCCGACAAGGGGCTGCTGATGATCTTCAGCAGCCGCGACGCGGGCATCGTCGCCGCGGATATGGGGCTCGATCTGTCCGACGAAGTGATCAAGCGTTTCGACGCAACGAAGACTGCTCCGAAGAAGTAGGCTCAGGGCTCACGGCTCAGGGCTCAAGGCTTAAGCCGCCTAAGCCTTGAGCCCCTAAGCCTTGAGCCTGGAGCCCTGAGCCCTCTGATACACTCGCCTTCCGTGTCCTCATTCAACCTGCCTGACGTTCTCGACCGCCTCTGCTACCGTTATCCCTCGGCGCTCGTCGATACGGTGGCGGAGCACGATCCGGGGCGGCGGGTCGTGGCGTACAAGAACGTCACGGTGTCTGAGGAGTTCTTCCAGGGGCACTTTCCCGGTGCGCCGCTGATGCCGGGCGTCCTCATGATCGAGACGCTCGCCCAGGTGGCGACGATCCTGCTCACCGAATCCGGCTCGGCGGCCGATCGCTCGTCGCGGCCGTATCTGCGCGGCGTCGATCGCGCGAAGTTCCGGCTGCCGGTGGTTCCCGGCGATCGTCTCCGGCTCGAGGTCACGATGGGTCCGCGCCGGTCGCGGCTGGCCCGTGCGGAAGCGCGCGCCTATATCGGCGCAGACGTGGTCTGCGAAGCGGACCTGCTGATGGGACTCGCGCGCGAGGGGCCGCGCGCATCGGCGTCGGACGGTTCGCACGTCGGCGTGAGCATCCATGCGAGCGCGGTCGTCCATCCCAACGCGACCATCGGCGCAGGTTCGGTGATCGGGCCCCACGCCGTCATTGGCGAACATGTCACGCTTGGACGTGATTGTCGCGTCGGCGCCTCGTCGGTCATCGAGGGGCCGAGCGAGATCGGCGACGGCAACCAGTTCTTTCCGTTCGTCTCCATCGGCCTCATTCCGCAGGACCTGAAATTCCACGGCGAGCCGACCAAGTTGGTGATCGGCGCACGCAACGTGTTCCGTGAGTTCGTGACGATTCATCGCGGCACCGCCGGCGGCGGCGGGATCACCGAGATCGGCGATCACAACGTCTTCATGGCGTACGCGCACGTCGCGCACGACTGCCACGTCGGCAATCACACGATCTTCGGCAACGCCGCGACGCTGGGGGGCCACGTGACGGTCGAGGACTACGCCACGATCAGCGCCTTCTCCGGCGTCCACCAGTTCTGCCGCGTGGGGAAGCACGCGTTCATCGGCGGATTCTCGGTCATCACGAAAGACGCGCTGCCGTTTGCGAAAACCGTCGGCAACCGCGCGCGCATTTACGGCTTGAACACCATCGGACTGATACGGCGCAAGTTTTCGTCCGATTCGATCGCGAAGCTGCGGCGGGCCTACCGGTATCTGGTGCAGTCGAACACCAGCCGCGCGCTCGCCCAGATCGAACGCGATCCGTCCGTGCAATGCGACGAGGTCCAGTACGTTGTCGACTTCATCAAGACGTCGAGCCGTGGCGTGGGTCTGAGGCGGCCGAGCAGGCGGTTGGAGGAAGTGGCAGACGAATAAGCTTCCAGCTGCCAGCTTCGAGCTTCCAGCTGGTAGCTGGTAGCTGGTAGCTGGTAGCTGGAAGCTGGAAGCTGGTAGCTGGAAGCTGGTAGCTGGAAGCTCTTACGGGTGCACGATCGTCACGGTGAAGTTTTCCGAAGCCGGAACATTTCCTGCGGCGTCATAGACCCTGGCGCAGAGCGAGGCCGCAGCCGTGACGGTGCCGGTTACAACCGTACCCTGGGTAGCGGCATCGCTGGCAATGACGATCACACACGCGCTTCCTGTCCACGTCCCGAGACTCATCCCGATGGGCAGCGTGGCATCCGGCGCCACTGACGTGAGCCCGAGCGTGATCGTCCCGCCGGAGGCCGCCGTGAACGGGTAGGTGACGCCTCCGTTCTTGTTCAAGGTCCCGGTGAAAGTCTCGGTCGTGCTCGCGCCGGGGATATTCGGCGTATTCGGGGTCGTCGGCGTCGTTGGGGTGTTGTCGTCACAGCCTGCCGCGCCCGAGACGAGGGCGACCAGCAGGATGCCGGGAATCAAACGGCGCATTTCCTCTCCTTGAAATCGTTCGCAGGTCCGCGTTTGCCCGACGTCGCTGTTCGAGCGTCGAGGGCTACGGCGGACAAAGCAGAGCTCGAGCCCGCACCTCACATCATACGACGTAAACGCCGCGCTTCCGGCCTGCCGGACCGTGACTTGTGCATGACACCTGATAAACTTCCTATTTCCGCATGGGCAGAATCGGCCTCATAGCCGGGAACGGCAAGTTCCCTTTCCTCGTCCTGCGAGGGGCCCGCAGCCTCGGACACGATGTGACGGTTGTCGCGATTAAAGAGGAGGCGTTTCCGGATCTCGAGCAGGCCGCACGCGACGCGGACGCCGAGTACCACGTGGTGTCGCTGGGACAGCTTGGCAAGTGCATCAAAATCCTGAAAGCCGCCGGCGCCGGCCAGGCGGTGATGGCCGGGCAGGTCAAGCACGTCAAGATCTTTTCGGGGATCGTGCCGGATCTCACGCTGCTGTCCGTCTTTGCGCGCCTCCCTGCGCGCAACACCGACGCGTTGATTTCCGCCGTGGCCGACGTGATGCGTGACGCCGGGGTCGAGCTGCTCGATTCGACCGTCTTTCTCCAGCCGCTGCTGGCGCCGCCCGGCGTGCTCACCGATCGCGCGCCCGACGAAGAGGAGCGTGAAGATTTCGATTTCGGGTACCGCATGGCCGATGCCATCGCCGCGCTCGACATCGGCCAGACGATTGCGGTCAAGCACCTGGCGGTGGTGGCGGTGGAGGCGATGGAGGGCACGGACGAAGTGATCGGACGCGCAGGGCATTTGGCCGGCCGGGGAGTCCGCGTCATCAAGGTCGCGAAGCCGAACCAGGACATGCGGTTCGACGTGCCGGTCATCGGGATCGCGACGATTCAGGCCATGCGCGTCGCGGGCGCGTCGGCGCTTTCGATCGACGCGGGCCGGACACTCGTGCTCGATGGCGCCCACGTCTTCACGTCGGCCAACGAAGCCGGCATTACGATCGTCGGCCGCCCGCGGGACGGGCGACATGGGTAACCGCGTTCGCCTTGCGGTGATCGGCATCGGGCATCTCGGCCGCCATCACGCGCGCATTGCCAGCACGCTCGAGGGCGCCGAGCTCGTCGCCGTCGTCGACATCGACGAGCAGCGCGCGGCGGCGGCGGCGACGGCGACAGGTGCCGCGGCGCGGACGAATTACCGCGATGTCCTCGCGGAGGTGGACGCGGTCACCATTGCGGTGCCGACCGAACAGCATCATGCCATCGCTCTGCCCTTTCTGGCGCGAGGGATCTCGGTGCTCGTCGAAAAGCCGATGGCCCGCTCGCTCGACGAAGCGCAGGAGCTCGTCGCCGCCGCACGGGCCTCGGGCGCGACGCTTGCCGTGGGACACACCGAGCGGTACAACCCCGCCGTCGCCGCGGTTCTCCCGCTCGTCACCTCGCCGCGGTTCATCGAGGTCCATCGGCTTGGCGCATTCCCCGATCGCAGTCTGGACATCGACGTCGTGTTCGATTTGATGATCCACGACCTCGACATCATCCTGGCGCTCGTCGGCACGGAGGTCGAGGCAATCGAGGCTGTCGGAGTTCCGGTCCTGACGCCACGCTACGACATCGCGAACGCGCGACTGCGTTTTGCCGGGGGCTGCATCGCGAACGTGACGGCGAGCCGCATCAGCAAGGAGCGGGTCAGGAAGATTCGATTCTTCCAACCTGACGCGTACATCTCGATCGACTACGCGGCGCAGGAAGTGGAAGGGTGGCGGCTCGTGCGCCACGACGGCTCTCGTCCGACGATCGAGGGTGGGCCGCTGCCGGTGGAACGGGACGAGCCGCTGCGGCGCGAAATTGCCGACTTCGTGCGCGCGATTCGCACGCGATCCGCGCCGGTCGTGGACGGCGAGGCAGGATGGCGGGCGCTGGAGCTCGCGACGCGGATCGCAGACAGGATGCAGGCGGGTGGTTCGAACCGCTAACCGGCTGATGAAATGCGAGCCGAATCAATTCCCAACTCCCAATTCCCCAACTTCCAGAGTCCAGAAACCGCAGCGAATCGTTCGCTTTGGCGGTTGGGAGTTGGCGGTTGGGAGTCGATCATGATTTTTTGAGCAACCTGCCAGGCCGCCAACAGTATGTTCAAGGACCTGAACGATTTCATCGCCGCGCTGGACAAGCAGCGCGAGCTGGCGCGGATCACCGAACCGGTGAGTCCAGACCTCGAGATCTGCGCGCTGACCGACCGTGCCTCGAAGTCGCCGGGCGGCGGACCGGCACTGCTGTTCGAGCACCCGGCCGGCTACGACATTCCGGTGGCGCTGAACCTGTTCGGGTCGATGAAGCGCATCTGCATGGCGCTCGGCGTCGAGCGCCTCGACGATCTCGCGGCCGAGATCGAGGAATTGACGACGCCGAAGGTGCCGGCCGGAATGCTCGACGCCTTGAAGATGTTGCCCATGGTGAATCGGCTGCGCGACCTGATGCCCAAGAGCGTCACGGATGCGCCGTGCCAGGAAGTGGTGAAGCGGGACGGATCGCTGGAGGAGTTTCCGATCCTGAAATGCTGGCCGGACGATGGCGGCAAGTACATCACGTTTCCCCTCGTGTTCACGAAGGATCCCGAAACCGGGGCGCGGAACATCGGCACGTACCGGATGCAGGTCTACGACGGCCGCTCGACGGGAATGCACTGGCAGCGGCACAAGGGAGGGGCGCAGCACTATCGGGTTGCCGAGCGCCTCGAGAAGCGCCTGCCCGTGGCGGTCGCGCTCGGCCCGGATCCGGCGCTCGCGTATTCGGCCACCGCGCCAATGCCCGAAGGGCTCGATGAGCTGATGCTCGCGGGGTTCCTGCGCCGTGAGCGGGTCGAGCTCGTGAAGTGCGTGACGAACGATCTCGAGGTTCCGGCCAACGCGCAGATCATCCTCGAGGGATACGTCGAGCCCGGCGAGCGGCGCCGGGAAGGGCCGTTTGGCGATCACACCGGTTTTTACTCACCTCCGGACGACTATCCCGTTTTCCACGTGTCGTGCATCACCCACCGGAAACGTCCGGTCTACCTCACCACCGTCGTCGGAATCCCTCCGATGGAGGACTACTACCTCGGGATGGCGAGCGAGCGCATTTTCCTGCCGCTCATTCGGAAGACGCTGCCGGAAATCGTCGACATGCATTTCCCGGCTGCCGGGATCTTCCACAACCTCGTGCTCGTGTCGATCGACAAGCGCTATCCCGGCCATGCGCGCAAGATCATGAACGCGTTCTGGGGCCTCGGCCAGCTCATGTTCTCGAAGACGATCATCGTCGTCGACAAGGACGTCAACGTGCAGAACGAGGCCGAAGTCGCGTGGATCGTCGGGACCCATTACGATCCGCAGCGCGATATCCAGTTCACCTGCGGCCCCGTGGACGATTTGGAAGACGCGAGCGATCTGCCCGCCTACGGCAGCAAGATGGGAATCGACGCGACGCGAAAGTGGCCCTCCGAAGGATTCACTCGCACAGTTCCGAAGAAGATTGCCACGACGCCGGCGGCGGCTGAGAGGGCGGCGGCGCTCTGGGAAACGATTCGACAGGGATGGAAATGATCTCGGAAGTGGAAGCACAGGCGCTCCTCCACGATCGTGATCTGATCGCGATCGGCATGAAAGGGGACGAGGTCCGCCGCCGACTGCACGGCTCGAAGACGACGTTCGTGCGCGTGTTCGAGATTCACGTGGATGCGCCGCCGTCGGCGCTGCCGCCGAGGACGTCAGCGGGTGAATTCAGAATTGTCGGCAGGCCGAAGTCTGTGGACGCGGCGATCGCGTCGATTCGCGCAGCGCTGGCCTTGGCCGGCAGCATCCCGCTGACTGGATTCTCGCTCGCCGATCTGCTGTCGCTCGCCGGCGCCGCGTCGCTCGCCGATGCCTGCGGCGCGCTGCACGACGCCGGCCTCGAGGCAGTTGCTGAAGCACCCATCGATGTTCTGCCGGACCCTGCCGCCGCGATTTCAGCCGCGCGCGCGGCGGGGCTGCAGGTCGCACGGCTGACGGTGGACGTGCTGGGACCGGACAGCCGTGTCGCGATACCGATGCGTGCGCGAGACCTGCAGCAGGCGGTTGGCGAAATCCGCGCGTTCGCACCGCTTCCTCGCGCGATGTCCGTGACCGCTCCGTCTACCGGGTACGATGACGTGAAGCAGATTGCGCTCGCCCGGCTCGCCGCCGACAACATCGAATCGATCCAGGTGGACTGGGCGCTGTATGGGCCCAAGCTCGCCCAGTTCGCGCTGACGATTGGCGCCGACGACGTCGACAACGTGTCCGCCGTGGATCCAGGCACGCTGGGCACGCGGCGGAGCCCGCTCGAGGAGATTCGCGGCAACATCCGGTCGGCCGGACTCGAAGCGGTCGAACGAAACGGGCGCTACGAGGCGATGGGATGAGCAGCGCGCGCCTCGGGGCCGTGGATTACCTGAACGCCCGGCCGCTCGTCTACGGGCTGGAGTTGCGCAGCGACATCTTCAGTCTGCGGTTCGACGTACCGTCGAAATGTGCAGCGCTGCTCCACGAAGGATCCATCGATGCCGGCATGATTCCTTCAATCGAATATCTTCGTGGGCACGAGTATCGCATCGTGCCCGGCATCGGGATTATCTCCAACGGTCCCGTCGCGTCTGTCGCGCTCTTCACCACCGTGCCGTTTCAGGGTGTACGCACCATCGCCGCGGATACGAGCTCGCGAACCTCGAATGGTCTGCTGCGCGTGCTTTGCGCGGAGCGCTTTGGCATCGACGCCGAGTTCCACCCCATGGCGCCCGACCCCGAGCTGATGTTGCGGCGGTGTGACGCCGCCCTGTTGATTGGCGATACGGCGCTGTTCCTGGACTACCGGCATCTCGGGGCGGAGAAGATCGACCTGGGGCACGAGTGGACGTCGATGACGGGGCTGCCGTTCGTGTGGGCGTTCTGGGCGGGGCGCGGCACCGCGCTCTCACACGAGCAGGTCCGCGCGCTCGCCGCTGCGCGTGATGCCGGCGTCGCCGAATCCGACAACATCGCGGAAACCTACTGCGGCGCCGACCGGGCGGCCCGCGGCAAGGCGTACTTGAGGGAGAATATCTACTACGAGCTCGGTGACCGCGAGGAGGAGGGCCTGCGTGCCTACTACGACCTCGCCGAGCGCCACGGCGTCGTCGACCGAGTGGTCGCGCCCGCGTTCTACTGAGGTGGTGCGGGCTTCCGCCTGAACGATGAGCATCCAGACCCTGACGGAGAAGGTTCGCGGCGGCGGACGGCTCGATCGAGCCGAAGCGCTCGACCGCTACCTCGCCGCGCCGACGTCGCTGCTCGGGAGCCTCGCCGACGAGCTCCGGGCACGCCGGCATCCGGATGGGATCGTAACCTACATCATCGACCGCAACGTCAACTACACGAACGTGTGCGTCGCGCGGTGCAGCTTCTGTGCGTTTTACCGGCCGGTCGGATCGTCTGAAGGATATGTGCTCGGGTTCGAGGAAATCTTCCGCAAGATAGACGAGACCATCTCGCTTGGCGGCGGGCAGCTCCTGCTACAGGGCGGTCACAATCCGGATCTTCCGCTCGAGTGGTACGAAGATCTATTCCGCGGGGTCAAGGAACGGTACCCGACTTTCCGCCTGCACGCGCTCTCTCCCCCTGAAGTCATCCATCTCTCGCGTCTGTCCCGGCTCCCGGTGCCGCAGGTCATCGACCGGCTCGTCGCCGTTGGCCTCGACAGCATCCCTGGCGGCGGCGCCGAGATTCTCGTGGACCGCGTGCGTCAGCTGTTGAACTGCTACAGCAAGGCGACCGCCGACGAATGGCTCGACGTCATGCGCCACGCGCATCGCGCCGGACTGCGCACGACCGCGACGATGATGTACGGGACGGTGGAGACCGTCGAGGAGCGGCTGGAACATCTCTTCAGGCTGCGCGATCTGCAGGACGAGACCGGCGGCTTTACCGCGTTCATCGCGTGGAGCTATCAGCCCGAACACACCGAGCTTGGCGGCGCGGAAGCCACCGGACTCGATTACCTGCGCACGCTGGCCACCGCCCGGCTGGTGCTCGACAACTTCGACAACCTGCAGGCGTCGTGGGTCACGCAGGGAGGGAAAGTCGGGCAGCTCAGCCTCGCGTTCGGCGCGAACGACATGGGCAGCGTGATGATCGAGGAGAACGTCGTACGTGCGGCGGGGGCCGCCTACTGCATGGACGAAATCGAAATCGTGCGGAACATCGAGAACGCCGGATTCATTCCCAAGCGCCGCAACATGCATTACGAGCTGCTCGGCGATCCCATCTTCCGTGAGCGCAGCGTGCCGCGGATGCTGGAGCTCGCCGTCGCGCGGGCCGACGGCGACACGTCACGGCCGCCTGAGATCGGCCGTTACGCTGCCCGCAGCGCCGCCGAGAAGAAGGCGCGGCTCACCGGACATTGATCCTGCATCGTGCGGCGTGGGTGCTTCCTATCGCTGCGCCTCCGATCCACGGCGGCTGGGTGCTGACGTCAGCCGGCCGCGTTGTCGCCTGCGGTCGCGATTCGCACGAGGTGGGCCGGGAACCGGTGGCGACCGTTGACCACGGCGACGCGGCGATTCTGCCCGGGCTGGTGAACGCACACACACACCTGGAAGTCTCATGGATGCACAACCAGGTGCCGCGATCGGCGTCGATGCCGGCGTGGGCGACGAGCCTGATGGCGCTGCGCCGCACCGCCGGAAGCGATCCGGTTGCGCCGATTATGGCGGCGGTGCGCGATATTCGCGCTTCCGGAACGTCGCTCGTCGGCGATGTGACGAACACCCTCGCCGCCTATGACGTGCTGGCGGACAGCAAACTTGGCGGCGCCATTTTCCGCGAGCTGCTCGGCTTCAACATCGACAACCCACAGC
>Ga0310810_10005083_pt1 | contig 14656 bp, 14 predicted proteins | sample NCmetagenome_FD_207641 | JGI IMG/M metagenome (GOLD analysis project Ga0310810, IMG submission 207641) | Soil microbial communities from experimental microcosm in Duke University, North Carolina, United States - NC | ecosystem: Engineered > Artificial ecosystem > Soil microcosm > Unclassified ... | reverse complement strand
TTGTACCCCTTCGCCGGCCGCGATAGGCTCCCGATCAAGCGATGCGTCGGCTCCTGGTCGTCCTCGCCCTCACCGGGCTCGCGGCGGTCTCGACCGCGCGGGGGGCCGAGCGCCCGCTCGTCGTCCACACCCTCGAGATCGACGGCGTCAGTCGCCGCTACTCCCTGCACGTCCCGCCGGCCCTCCCCGCCGGCCCGGCGCCCCTGGTGCTGGTGTTCCACGGCGGCGGCGGGACCGGCCCCGGCACGGAGCGCCTCACCCGCTTCACGCCGCTGGCCGACCGCGAGGGCTTGCTCGTCGCCTTTCCCGAGGGGCTCGGACGGAACTGGAACGACGGCCGCGAGTTCACGGCTCGCGCGCCCATCGCGACCACGTCGACGACGTGGGCTTCGTGACAGTGCTGATCGACACCATCGGCCACGCGCACGCGGTGGATCCGCGTCGGGTCTACGCCACCGGCATCTCGAACGGCGCCATCTTCTCGCACTACCTGGCCGCGCACCTGTCGGCGCGCATCGCGGCCATCGCCCCGGTGGTGGGGGGCGTCGCCGACCCGCCCGAGCCGTGGCTCCGGCCGGAGCAGCCGGTCTCGGTGCTCATCCTCCAGGGCACGCGCGACCCGCTGGTGCCCTATCACGGCGGTGCGGTGGCCTTCGGGCGCGGCCGGATCATCGACACCGAGGAGGCCGCGCGGCGATGGGGCACGCTGAACGGCGGGAGCGACCCGGTGCGGGAGGCGCTCCCGTCCGCCGCTGGCGGGGACCGCTGCGGGGGCCTCCGGACGGTCTACCGGGGCGGGCGGGACGGCAGCGAGGTGACCCTGGTGCGCCTGGACGGCGGCGGGCACACGTGGCCGGGCGGCGCCCAGTACCTGCCCGAGACGCTGGTCGGCCGCGTCTGCCGCGACTTCGACGCCACCGCCGTCATCTGGGACTTCTTCAAGGCCCACCCCAAGCGCGGCGGGCCGTGACCGCGCGCGGCTAGCTCCGCGCCGCCGGCACCTTCTCACCCTCTCGCGCCGGCTCCGCGCCCGCGAACGGGCGCGGCCGGAACGCGGCGGGCGCGAGCCCCAGCTCGAGGATGCCGCGCTCGAGCCACGTGTGCCGGTCGGCCATGACCGCCGCCGCGACGCGGCCCTTCAGGGCGTCGTCGTTGCGCCACAGGTCGGCGAAGAGGCGCCGCACCTTGCGCCGCGCGTTGCGGCAGAAGAGATCGGCGAGCTCCCGGGCCCGCTCGGCCTCCGGGTAGCGCCCGTCGGCCAGGCGCGCGGCGTGGGTGGCCGCCGCCGCCATCGCGAACAGCTCCATCGCGATGTCGACGCTCCGGAAGAGGAACGCCTGCTTGCGCTCCATCCCGGCGCGGAATCGCAGCATCCCGTGAAAGCTCGCCCGCGCGAGCCGCCGCGCGCTGCGCTCCACGAAGCGCAGGTGCGGGGCGAGCGGGCCGAACTCGTTGTAGCGCGCGGGCGCGCCGAGGCCGCGGAGCCAGAGCGACGGGTACCAGCGCGCGTAGAACGCGGCCACCCCCGGGACGGTCGCCCGCTTCTCCGCCGCACTCCGGCGCGGATCGATGAGGGCCCCCGCGACCTCCAGGTGCTTGTCGACCGCCTCGCGGGCCATGAACAGATGCATGATCTCGCTCGAGCCCTCGAAGATCAGGTTGATGCGCAGGTCCCGCAGCATGCGCTCGACCCCGATCGCGGCCTCGCCCCGCCCGGCCAGCGACGCCTCCGTCTCGTAGCCCCGTCCGCCGCGGATCTGCAGGGTCTGGTCGGCCAGCTCCCACGCCCGCACCGTGTTCCACTCCTTGGCCGCGGCCGCCTCGAGGCGGATGTCGTAGCCGCCGCGGTCGGCCAGCTGAGCCGCGAGGGTGGCCACCGAGTCCATCGCGAAGGCGGTGGCCGCCATGTCCGCGATGCGGTGGCCGATGACCTCGTGCTTCCAGATCGGCACCCCCCACTGCACGCGCGCCGTGGCCCAGCCGCGGCAGATCTCGAGGCAGCGCTTGGCCGCGCCCGCGCAGACCGCGGGCAGGGTGAGCCGTCCGGTGTTCAGCGTGGCCAGCGCGATCTTGAGCCCCTGCCCCTCGCGGCCGATGAGGTTCTCGCGCGGCACCCGCACGTTGCGGAAGGTGATGACGCCGTTGGCGAGCGCGCGGAGCCCCATGAAGCGGCAGCGGTACTCGACCGTCACGCCCTCCCAGCCGGTCTCCACCACGAACGCGCTGATGCGCTGGGTCTGGGGATCGCGCGCCATCACCACCAGCAGCTCGGCCAGCGTGCCGTTGGTGCACCACAGCTTCTCGCCGTCGAGCACGAAGTGGTCGTCCCGCCTCTGCGCGGTGGTGGCGAGGCTCGCGGGGTCCGAGCCCACCCCGGGCTCGGTCAGGGCGAAGGCGGAGATGGCGCCCGCCGCGCAGCGGGGCAGGTACTTGGCCTTCTGCTCCGGGGTGCCGAACAGCTTGAGCGGCTGGGGCACTCCGATCGACTGGTGCGCCGACAGCACCGCCGCGATGTTGCCGTCGTAGCTGCCCACCAGCTCCATGGCCCGGCAGTACTCGGACACCGTGAAGCCGAGGCCGCCGTAGTCGCGGGGGATCTTCATGCCGAAGGCGCCCAGTCGCCGCAGCCCGGCCAGGACCGCCGGCGGATACTCGCCGCTCTGGTCGATCGCCACCGGGTCCACCTGCTCCCGCAGGAAGACCCGCATGTCGTCGAGGAAGCGGGTGAACTCCGGACGGTCCTTCCCCTTGATCGGGAACGGATGGATCAGGTCGAGGGACAGCCGGCCCAGGAAGAGATCGCGCAGGAACCCGCGTCCCTCCCAGGTCTCGGCGCGGGCCTGCTCGACCACCCGCCGGGACTCCTCCTCGCTCGTCGTGCGCCCATCCGGTGTCGGCACTAGGGGGTCCTCCACTCCCCCGATTCTAGCGGATTCGCGGAGGCGGCGGTATGCTCGGCTGGCCGCGCGCATCCCGCGGCGAACGAATCCCCCCGCGAAGGAGGAGCGCGTCATCGCCACCGATCCGATCGAGCAGCAAGTGCGCGAGGTCCTCGACGGCCTCGGGCTGCCCCACGAGATGGTCGACATCGACCCGCAGTACGCCGACACCGCCGCCTTCTGCGCCCAGTACGGCTACCCCATGGAGCGGTCGGCCAACACCATCATCGTGGGCTCCAAGAAGGAGCCGAAGCGCTACTGCGCTTGCGTGGTCCGGGCCACGCGGCGCGTGGACGTCAACCACACGGTGCGCAAGCTCCTCGGCGTCTCGCGCCTGTCGTTCGCCGATCCGGAGGAGACGCGCGCGCTGACCGGCATGATGCTGGGCGGCGTCACCGTGTTCGCCCTGCCTCCCGATCTGCCGATCTACGTGGACGAGGGGCTGATGGGATTCCCCTGGATCATACTCGGCGGGGGCAGCCGCTCGCTCAAGGTGAAGATCACGCCCGACGTGTTCCGTGCGCTGCCCGGCGCCACCGTGGTCCCGGGCCTCGTCACCCCGGCCGGGCCCGAATGACCGCCGACCTCGAGGGCCCGCAGGACGCCACCCCGGCCACCCGCGCGCATCAGCGGGCGGTGCTCGACGCGCTCCCCTTCGGCGACACCCAGGACTTCGAGGACGCCGCGCGCGGCTTCGTGGCGACCCTGCCCGAGGTGGAGATTCGCAATGCCCAGGGCCGGGTGGTGTGGAGCCTGCGCGACTACGCGTTCCTCGCCGCGGCGGAGCCGCCGCCCACCGTGAACCCGAGCCTCTGGCGGCAGGCGCGGCTGAACCTGCACCATGGCCTCTTCCAGGTCACCGAGCGCGTCTACCAGATCCGCGGCTTCGACCTCTCGAACATGACGCTCATCGAGGGCGACCGCGGCGTGATCGTCATCGACCCGCTGATCTCGGCCGAGGTAGCCCGCGCCGGCCTCGATCTCTACCGCGCGCACCGCGGCGCCCGGCCGGTGACCGCGGTGATCTACACCCACAGCCACACCGACCACTACGGCGGGGTGCGGGGCGTCGTGGACGAGGTGCGGGTCGGCGCGGGAGAGGTCGAGGTCGTCGCCCCGCTCCGCTTCATGGAGGAGGTCGTGTCGGAGGCGGTGCTCGCCGGCACCGCCATGGTGCGGCGCGGGCAGTTCCAGTTCGGCGCGACCCTGCCCAAGGGCCCGCGCGGCCAGGTAGACGCCGGGCTCGGCAAGGTGACCTCGCGCGGCACGGTCACCCTGATCCCGCCGACCCGCATCGTGGCCGAGCCGATCGAGGTCCACCGGATCGACGGCGTGGAGATCGTCTTCCAGCTGGCGCCCGAGACCGAGGCCCCCGCCGAGATGCACATGTTCTACCCCGCGCTGCGGGCACTCAACCTGGCCGAGAACGCGACCCACAACCTCCACAACATCTACCCGATCCGCGGCGCGCAGGCCCGCGACGCCAACGCGTGGGCCAAGTACCTCGACGAGGCGCGGGACCGCTTCGGGCGCGGCGCCGACGTGGCGTTCGCCCAGCACCACTGGCCGGTCTGGGGCACCGCCCGGATCCTCGAGTACCTGGGCGGGCAGCGCGACGTCTACAAGTACCTGCACGACCAGACCGTGCGCCTCATGAACCACGGCTACAAGGCCGCGGAGATCGCGGAGCGCCTCACCCTGCCCCGCAGCCTGCAGTCGACGTGGCACGTGCGCGGCTACTACGGCACGCTCTCCCACAACGCCAAGAGCGTCTACCAGCGCTACCTGGGCTGGTACGACGCCAACCCCGCGAACCTGAGCCCGCTGCCCCCGGTCGAGCGCGGGCGCAAGTACGTCGAGTACATGGGCGGGGCCGCCGCCGCGGTCGCGCGGGCGCGTGAGGACTTCGCCCGCGGCGAGTACCGCTTCGTGGCCGAGGCGATGAGCCACGTGGTGTTCGCCGACCCCGCGAACGCGGAGGCGCGCCGGCTCGGCGCCGCCGCGCTCGAGCAGCTCGGCTACGCGGCGGAGTCGGCGACCTGGCGCAACGCCTACCTCCTGGGAGCCCTCGAGCTGCGCCAGGGTCGAGCGGAGACGACCGCGCGGGCCCCGGTGAGCCCCGACCTCGTCCGCGCCATGAGCCTCGATCTCTTCTTCGACTACCTCGCGGTGCGCCTCGACGGGGAGAAGGCGGAGGGCCAGCGCTTCGTCCTGAACTGGCTCTTCCCCGATGGCGGCGACCCGGCGGAGGGCCGGCGCTACGTGCTGACCCTGCAGAACTGCGCGCTGACCTACCTCGCCGAGCGCCAGAGCGAGCACCCGGACGCCACGGTGACCTGCGCGCGCCCGGTGCTGGACCGGCTCGTGCTGCGCGAGCTCACGATCGGCGACGCGATCGACCAGGGCCTCGTGGCCCTCACGGGGGACCGGGCCGCGGTCGCCCGGCTCTTCGGCCTCCTCGACGACTTCGCGCTGATGTTCGACGTGATCGAGCCACGCCGCTGAGGCCGCGGGCCTACTCCCGCAGGGCGCCCGCCAGCAGCCCCCGCACGAGGTAGCGCTGGAAGCCGATCACGATCAGGACGGGCGGCAGGCTCGCCAGCAGCGAGGCCGCCGCGATGTCGCCCCACGGCACCTCGAAGACGCCGGGAAAGAGCGCCAGGGCCACCGGGACGGTGCGGCTCGCCTCGGTGGCGGTGAAGCTGTAGGCGAAGAGGAACTCGTTCCAGGAGAAGAGGAACGCGAGCAGCGCGGCCGAGGCCATCCCGGGCCCCACCAGCGGGAGCACCACGAAGCGCAGCGTCGCGAGCCGGCCCGCCCCGTCGACCGCGGCCGCCTCCTCGAGGGCGCGCGGGATCTCCCGGATGAACCCGGCGAGCAGCCAGATCACCAGCGGCAGCGCGAAGGAGGCGTTGGCCAGGATCAGGGCGAGCCAGGTGTCACGAAGGCCGAGCGCCCGCATCAGCAGGTAGAGCGGGCTCACGGTGGCGATCTGCGGAAACGCGGTCGCCGCGATCATGCCGAGCAGGATCACCCCGCGGCCGGGCACCGGCAGGCGCGCGAGCGCGTAGCCGGCGAGCGCGCCGAGCCCCACCGCGAGCGCGGTGCTCGAGAGGGCGATCCCCAGGCTGTTCAGCAGCGCGCGCGGCATCAGACTCTGCCGCAGCACCGCGTCGTAGTGCACCATGGTGAGGCGGCTCGGCAGGAGATGGCTGAGCGGCAGCAGCTCCGCGTCCGGCCGCACCGAGGTGAGCGACTGCCAGAAGAATGGCATCGCGTAGAGGACCAGCGCGGCCAGCACCAGTCCGTCGCGGATCCGGCCGGTCCTCACGCGGAGGCCTCCTGCCGGTAGATCAGCCGAAGATAGGCGATCGCCACCACCATCACGAGCGCGAACACCACCACCCCGATGGCGGAGCCGAAGCCCACCTGCAGGGTCTGGAAGAGCGCACGGTAGGCGTAGACCGTGAGAGTCTCGGTGGTCCCGGCCGGGCCGCCCCCGGTCAGCACGAACATCAGGTCGAAGGCCCGCAGCGCGTCGAGGGTCCGGAAGAGGAGCGCCACCAGGAGGATGGGCCGCACCAGCGGCCACGTGATGCGGGCGAAGGCCTGCACGCCCGCCGCGCCGTCCACCTCCGCCGCCTCGTAGAGCTCGGCCGGGATCGTGAGCAGGCGCGCGTAGCAGAGCAGGGCCACGAAGGGGGTGGTGCGCCAGACGTCGGCCGCGATCAGCGACGGCAGGGCCAGGGCCGGGTCGCCGAGCCAGTTCACCGGGCGGCCGCCCAGCAGGAAGTTCACGAGGCCGCCCGCGGGATGGTAGAGCCATTCGAACATCTTGGCGGTCACCACCGAGGGCAGCGCCCACGCGAGCAGCAGCAGGGCCACCGCGGCGCGCCGGCCGTGCCGCTGGCCCCGCAGGCCGAGGGCCATCCCGAGGCCGAGCCCGCACTCGAGCGTGACCGAGGCCACCGCGAACAGCGCGGTGACGCCCGCCGCGCTCCAGAACCGCGGGTCGACGGTCAGGAACGCGTAGTGGGCGAGCCCGGCCCAGCGCGAGATCGAGAAGACCGGGATCCGGTACTGCAGCGACAGCCAGATCACCCAGATCGCGGGATAGACGGTCACGCCGCCCAGCAGCGCGAGCGCGGGGGCGAGCAGGAGCCAGCCGAGGCGCCGGTCGCTCATCGCGTGAGCGCCTGCTGGAGGTGCTCGACCTGGGCGGCGCCGTCGCGGATCGCGCGCTCGGGCGACTTGCGCCCCACGAGCACCGCCGAGAACTCGGGCTGGAGCGTGGTGGACAGCATCAGGTAGTAGGGCGTCACCGGACGCGGATGCCCCGCCCGGATCAGGGGCAGCAGCGCGGGCAGCGTCGGATCGCGCGCGATCAGGCCCGGGTCCGCGAACAGCGCGGGACGCGAGGGGCGGAGCGCGGCGCCCTCGGTCATCGCGCGCTGGGCCGCCTCCGCGGTGAGGAAGCGCACCAGCTCGACCGCCAGCGCGGGATGGCGGGTGCGCGCGCTCACCGCGAGGTGCGCCCCGCCGGTGGAGGCCGCGCCAGCCGGCCCGTGCGGCAGGGCCGGCAGCGGGGCCACCCCCACGCGGCCGCGCACGCGCGAGTCGGGCAGCTCGAAGAGATCGAGCGCGTAGGGCCAGCTCCGCAGGAAGATGGCCCGCCCGTCCCCGAACGGGCGCCGGGTCAGCTCCTCGTCGCCCGCGGTGACCCACGACGGGCTCACCCCGCTCACGATCAGGTCGCGCAGGAAGGCGAGCGACTCGCGCGCGCGCTCCGGCTCCGGGAACGGCCGGCCCGCCTCGTCGAGCAGGCGTGTCCCGTTGGCCCAGAGCGCCTCCAGCACGTTGACCATGCCGCCCTCGTACTGCTTGCCCTGCCAGAGGTAGCCGTCCAGGCGCCGGTCGCGCTCCCCGGCCTGGACGAGGCGCACCTGCCGGATCAGCTCGTCGTAGGTCCGGGGCGGCGCGAGCCCGTACTTGGCGAGGAGATCCTTCCGGTAGTAGAGCAGGCCCACGTTCATGAACCAGGGCAGCGCCCAGAGCCGGCCGTCCTGCACCGCGGGCTCGATCGCGGAGGCGAAGTGGGCGTCGCGCTCGGCCGCGGACACGAGCGGGGTCAGGTCGAGGATCCAGCCGGCCCGCGCGAACTCGGGCACCCAGATCACGTCGAGCATCATCACGTCGAAGGGCGGGCTGCCGCCCTCCAGGTTGATGACGTAGAACTGGTGCTGCTCGTCCGAGCTCCACGTGAGCGCCTCGCTGACCACGCGCACGCCGGGGTGCTCCGCCTCGAACCGCCGCAGCAGGCCGGGGACCGGATCGGCGGGGCCGAGGATCTTGGCGTGCTTGAACACGAGCGTGACCGGCCCGTCCGACGGCGGACGCTCGCGGCACCCCGCCGCGAGCAGCGCGAGCACGACGACGAGGGCGGCCGCGGCGCGCGCCGGGCGGGGCGCCATGGACAGAGGCCCCGACCGGGCTATCCGGCGCCCAGCAGGTCGCGCAGGGCCCCGCCCTCGGCCTTGAACCAGTCGAAGAGGATCGACACGTCCCAGCCCATGCAGAAGTGCCGCACCCCCAGATCGAGGTAGGCCTTCGCCTCGCTCGGGTGCGAGATCTCCGCGCGCGGGGCGATCCCGAGGCGCAGCGCGGTCTTGATGACGTGCCGCTCCGCCTCGACGACGCGCGGGTGGCTCCACTGCCCGGCGAGGCCGATGCTCATCGAGTAGTCGGCGGGGCCGAACTGCACCATGTCGATCCCCTTCACCGAGAGCAGGGCCTCGAGGTTGTCGACCGCGGAGGCCTTCTCGATCATGATCGCCACCACCGCGTCGTCGAGGGCCCGCACGAAGGCGGGGGAGCCCACGTCGACTACGTAGCCCACGTCGCGGCGCATGCCGACCCCGTGCAGGCCACCCGCCTCCGGGGTCTCGGCCCGCACGCTGCGCACGCACTCGCGCACGTCGTCCGGCGTGCGGGGATCGGCGAAGAGCAGGTTCTGGATGCCGGCCCCGATGGCGCGCACCGCGAGGTAGGTGCGCGGCTGCTGCTCGACCTTGAACATCGCCGACATGTGATCGAAGGTGTTCACCGCCCGCCCGAGGTTCTCGAGCGCGAAGAGATCGTAGGGCGCGTACTCGCCCACGAACTCGATGTAGTCGAAGCAGCCGGCGTGGCCGGCCAGCTCCACCACCGCCGGCCACGCGGAGTGGATGTGCGTACCCAGCGTGGGCCGGCCCGCCCGCAGCCGCTCCCGCAGTCGATTCGGTCGCATGCGCCGAGTCTAGGGGGGCAGGTGCGCCCCGTCAATCGCCGCGCTATACTCGGCCGGTGCGCGACGCCGCCGGGCCCCTCTCCGACCTCGTGGTCCTCGATCTCACGCGCGTGCTGGCCGGGCCCTACGGCACCCGGCTGCTCGCGGATCTGGGCGCGCGGGTCATCAAGATCGAGCGGCCGCGCGACGGCGACGACATGCGCAAGAACCATCTCCAGATCGAGCCGGGCCGTGCCGACCAGTCCACCTACTTCATCCGCATCAACGCGGGCAAGGAGAGCGTGGCGGTCGACCTGGGCCACCCGCAGGGCCGCGCGGTGGTCACCGATCTGTGCCGGATGGCGGACGTGTTCGTCGAGAACTTCGCTCCGGGCGTGGTCGAAAAGCTGGGGCTGGGCTACGCCGCCATGGCCGCGGTCAAGCCCGATCTCGTCTACTGCTCGATCTCCGGCTTCGGGCAGACCGGACCCTGGCGCGAGCGGCAGGCCTTCGCCCACATCATCAACGCGGCCTCCGGGATGATGCACCTCGACCAGGGCGACCTGGCCGCGCCGCGGGCGTCGAACCTCCAGGCCGCCGACGTGCTCGCGGGCACCCACGCCTTCGGGGCCATCGTGGCCGCCCTCCGGCGGCGCGACCGTACCGGGCAGGGCGCCTACCTCGACGTGTCGATGCTCGAGGCGCTGATCGCGGCCGACGACGTCTCCTACGCCGCGGTGCTCAACGGCGGCGAGGCGCAGGGCTCGCCCCGCCCTGCCATGGGCGTCTACGCGGTCGGCAACCGCCATCTCGCGCTGCAGACCGGCGGCGCGACCGCGCTGTGGCCGCGGCTGCAGGAGCTGCTCGGGCGCCCCGACCTCGCGACCGATCCGCGCTTCGCGACGCCGGATCTGCGCCGGCGCAACTGGCCCGCCCTGCGCGACATCATCGGCGAGTGGGTCGGCCGCTTCGCGTCCGTGGAGGAGGCGCTGGAGGCGCTGCGGGCCGCGCGCATCCCCGCCGCGCCGGTGCTCATGCCGGAAGAAGTGGTGGCGCACCCGCACCTGGCCGCGCGCGGCGCGTTCCCCAGCGTGCCCCATCCGGCACGCGGCGTGGTGCGCGTGACCGCGACCCCGTTCCAGCTCGACGGCCGGCCGGTGACGCCGGCGGGCCCCGCCCCCTACCGGGTGGGCGAGCACACCCGTGCGGTGCTGACCGGGCTGCTCGGGTACAAGGACCGCGACATCGACGACCTCGCCCAGGCCGGCGCCATCGAGGCGCCCTGAGGCGGGTCCGGAGGAGACGAGACATGGCGGCGACACCGATGACGGGCGGCGAAGCGCTGGTGCGGTCCCTCTACCAGGAAGGCGTGCGGATGGTCTTCGGCCTGCCCGGCGTCCAGCTCTACGGAGTCATGGCCGCCCTGCGCGACGAGCCGCGCATCCGCTTCGTCAACACGCGCCACGAGCAGGCCACGAGCTTCATGGCCGACGGCTACGCGCGGGCCGGCGGCGGCGTCGGCACCGCCCTGGTGGTGCCGGGTCCCGGCCTGCTCAACGCCATGTCCGGCCTCAGCACCGCGTACTCCGCGTCCTCGCCGGTCCTGATGCTGTCGGGGCAGATCCCGCGCGACAGCATCGGGCGCGACATCGGGCTCCTGCACGAGGTCAACGACCAGCAGGAGTGCATCCGCCCGGTCACCAAGTGGCGCCGGCGCGTGCTCCAGGTGGCGGACGTGCCCGCCGCGGTGCGCGAGGCGATGATCCAGCTCCGGAGCGGGCGGCCCCGCCCGGTCGAGATCGAGATGCCGCCCGAGACCATGGAGGACGAGGGGCTGGTCGAGCTGCTGCCGCCGGCCGAGGTCACCCGCGCCGTCGCGCCCGCGCGGGACCTCGACCGCGCCGCCGACCTGCTGCTCGCCTCGCGGACCCCGCTGATCTACGCGGGGGGCGGCGTGCACCTCGCGGGCGCCCACGACGCGCTCGCCCAGGTGGCCGAGCATCTGCAGGCCGGGGTCGCCCAGTCCGCGGAGGGCAAGGGCGCGGTCAGCGATCACAACACGCTCTCGCTCGGCGCCGCGTTCTGGCGCGACTCGGCGCTGCGCGCCCACATCCACGAGGCGGACGTGGTCCTGGCGGTCGGCTCCCGCCTGGCCGGGGTATCGTTCAAGCCGGGCACCCGGATCGTGCAGATCGACGCCGACGAGCACGAGATCGGCCGCAGCCACAAGGACACCCTCGGGCTGGTGGGCGACGCGCGGGCCACGCTCGAGGCGCTGCTGGAGCGCCTGCGGGCCGCCTCGCCGCCACGGCCCTCGCGCAAGAGCGAGCACGAGGCCCTGCGGGCGCGCATCGCGGCGGAGAACACGATGGAGCCCAACGCCTCCATCATCAAGTCGCTGCGCGCGGGGGCGCCCGACAACACCATCCTGGTGGCGGGCATGACCCAGATCGGGTACTACTCGCGGCCATTCTGGCCGGTCTACGAGCCGCGCACGTATCTCTCGTCGTCGTACTCCGGCAACCTCGGCTACGCCTACCCGGTCGCCCTGGGGGCGAAGGTCGCCCGCCCGGATCGGCCGGTGGTCTCGCTCTCCGGCGACGGCGGCTTCCTCTTCAACGCCCAGGAGCTCTCGACCGCCGCGCGCCACGGCATCAACGTGGTGGCGGTGGTCTTCAACGACAGCTCCTACGGCAACGTGGCCCGCGACCTCGACGAGTCCTGGGGCGGGCAATACGGCGCCGAGCTGACGAACCCCGACTTCATGAAGCTGGCCGACGCCTACGGGGTGATCGGCATGCGCGCGAAGGAGCCGACCGAGGTCGGGCGACTCGTGCGCGAGGCGATCGAGAAGGACCGCCCGGTGCTGGTCGAGGTGCCGGTGGGGCGCATGAGCCGGCCCGCGTTCTTCACCCCGCGGCGTACCCCGGTCAAGCACCCGCGCTAGCGCGACGGGCGGCGGAGGAGCGGCATGGCGGGGCCGGATACGATCGAGCGCGGCCCGACGGAGCGGCTGCAGTTCCTGGACGCGGTGCGGGGGTTCGCGCTCCTGCTGATGATCGTCAACCACACCGGCCGCTGGTGGCAGGACGGCGCCATGGGCTGGCCCCGCTACAACCTGATCTACGGGAGCATGGCGGTCGGGGCTCCGCTCTTCCTGTTCCTGGTGGGCTTCTGCCTCCCGCTGTCCTTCGCCCGGCGTCGGCCCACCTCCGGGCTGCCCGGGGTGGCGGCCAAGTTCCTGCAGCGCGGCGGGCGGCTGATCCTCGCCTCGTGGCTACTCAACTTCATGGTCTTCCGCGACGAGCCCTTCTGGGAGGGCGGCGTGCTGCAGACGATCGGGCTCGGCATCATTCTCGGGCTCCCGCCGATGCTCCTGCTGCACCGACGCGGCGCCCGCACCCTGCTCGTCGCGCTCGCCCTGGGCGCCTACGCGCTCTTCTCGGTCTCCCATGCCCAGGTCGTCGCCTGGCTCCCCGCTCACCCGGTCCTCGGCCGCATCTTCCTCTTCGAGTTCGCCCCGTGGCCCTGGATCTCGCTGGTGTGGATCGGCCTGGCGCTCGGCTGGACGTGGGCGCGGGAGGACACGCCCGCGGGCCGCGCGCGATACCTCACGATCATGAGCGCGGTGGGCGTGCTCTTCCTGGCCATCTTCGTGGCGTGGGACTGGGCCCACGGCACGCCGCCGCATCTCTCGCTGGCCTTCAAACGCGACTTCCTCGTCAACAATCACTGGATCGCGCGCGGGGTCACGAACTTCCTCTGTCTCGGCTCGGTGTTCTGCCTGCTCGGCCTTGCCTACTACGTGGTCGAGATCCGGCGCGTACCGGTGGGCTGGCTCGTGGTGCTGGGACGGACCTCGCTCATGCTCTACTTCCTGCACCACCTGCTCGTGCTGACGATCTCGCACGAGTGGCTCGGCCTCAAGCTCGACAACTGGTGGTGGTACTGGCTCGCGAACGTGCTGCTCACGATCGTGCTCGTCTACCTGGGGCGGCTCTGGCTCGAGATCCGGAGCCTGGCGGCCCGTCGCCTGCAGACCGCCTGAGCTCGGGAGGTACTCATTTCCGGCCCGGCCCACTGACGAATTCCGCCGCCGCCGCGTTCTGGTGCCTTCGATTCGCCTGATATTGCAGCCCATTCCCGCTGGCCCGGGTCTTGCTGCCCTTCAGGGGTCATGGCTCCCACGGGCGGGCGTCCTTGGGTCTTGGTCGTCGACGACGAGAGCATCATCGCGCAGCTCATCGCCGATGTCCTCGGCGGCGAGGGCTACGACGTCGACACCGCGCCGGACGGCCTGGCCGCGCTCGAGCGCCTCGAGCAGCGTGCCTACGACGTCGTGCTGAGCGATCTCCGCATGCCCGAGCTCGACGGGCTCGGCCTCTTCCGAGCGATCGAGCAGCGCTACCCCGATCTGCTCCACCGCTTCGTCTTCATCACCGGCACGTCGGAGCACGCCGACTACCAGGGGTTCATCGACGACGTGAAGGTGCCCGTGCTCACGAAGCCGTTCGACATGATGAACCTCGTTCGCGTCGTGCAGGAGCTCCTCGCCGGCTAGTCCGCTCCGCCCCGTCGATGGTCGGACAGCGTCCCGCCACTGACGACCGCGACCCCCGCCCCAGACGCCCAGAGCTTCACGAATCCGGCCGGTTAGCCCGGCCGGAGCCGTGGCACGGGCCATGCTGTCCGATCAGGGGACGAAGTGGCCGCGAGCCCGCAGATCGTCGCGGCCCCCCGGAGGGGACGTCATGCAGAAGGCACTGGCCATGTGGATCCTGCTCGCCGCGGGCGGCGGAGGGCAGCCGGAAGTGAGCCCCACCCAGGTTGTGCAATCGGCCACCGAGCAGGTCTTGCAGGCCGTCCAGGACTCCGAGGCCGCCCCGGCGGTCCAGGAGCGGCGGCGGCGCGAGGTCCAGCGCATCGCCGATCGACTCTTCGACTTCCCCGAGATGGCCCGGCGCGCCCTCGCGGTGCACTGGCGGGACCGCACCCCGCAAGAGCAGGGCGAGTTCGTGGTGGTGTTCAAGCAGCTTCTCGGCCACGCCTACCTGGGCAAGCTCGAGAACTACGCGGGCGAGCAGATCGTCTACGTGGGCGAGACCGTGGATGGAGACTTCGCCACCGTCCGCTCCAAGATCGTCACCGGGCGCGGCGCGGAGATCCCGGTGGACTATCGCCTGCACATGGTCGGCTCGCGCTGGGCGGTGTACGACGTCGCGGTCCAGGGCGTGAGCTTCGTGGGCAACTACCGCGGCCAGTTCGACCGGATCATCCGGAGCTCGTCCTACCAGTCGCTCATGCGCGAGCTCCGGGCCAAGTACGCGCAGGCCACCGGCCACGCCGCCACCCCGATTCCCGCCGCGGCGATGCCCGCCGCCACGACCCCGGCCGCGGCGCCCGCGACCAGGACCCCGCAGTAGGCGAAGCCCGGGCCGCGGGCGGGCGCCTG
>Ga0310810_10005082_pt1 | contig 14656 bp, 16 predicted proteins | sample NCmetagenome_FD_207641 | JGI IMG/M metagenome (GOLD analysis project Ga0310810, IMG submission 207641) | Soil microbial communities from experimental microcosm in Duke University, North Carolina, United States - NC | ecosystem: Engineered > Artificial ecosystem > Soil microcosm > Unclassified ... | reverse complement strand
GCGTATTCATCTGCGCCGACAGGACTCTTCGCGTTCAGCGTCGTGCTCTGGGGACTGCGCTTCGCGCCGGTGTCGCCAGACATGGCACGCAGTGGAAGGTGACATTGATGACGACGTTACAACAACGGTCCGCTGCTCGGCGAAATATCAAGAAGGCTAAGCGACGGTCGACATAAGTGCGTCTCAACGCAAGTGCGAGGCGCTCACGCCTTGACGGCCGACAGATCGAGTCGTTCGAGACGCTCTGGATCAGCCAGGATATCTATCTCGACAACCTTACCTCCCGCAATCGTGAAACCGAGCACGGCAAAGAGCCGGCCGTCGTGGCGACGCGACACAAACCCGAGATTGCCGTTGACGAGGACAAGCTGATTGGACAGACCGCTCTTCGAGAACGTCGCGGCCTGCGCGGCGACGGCGCCCGCACCCCGCACCAAGCGTGACAGGCCGGTGAGCGCACCGCCGTCAGCCCGCAGCACAATGTCCGGATCGAGGACGGCGACCAGACGCTCGAAGTCACCCTCCTGGGCGGCTGCCATGAACGCGTCAACGACACGTCGCTGCTGGCGCACGTCGTGGTCTGTATTCGGGACTCTACTCTTGACGCGACGACGGGCGCGGCTCGCAAGCTGACGCGCCGCAACGGCCGAGCGGTCCACGATCGGCGCGATCTCCTCGAACGTCATCCCGAAGACGTCGTGCAGCACGAACGCGAGTCGCTCCGCGGGCTCGAGAGTCTCCAGCACGACGAGGAGCGCGAGCCCGACCGAGTCCGCGAGCATCGCATCGGACTCCGGATCGCTGTCCGGGCGGGTAACCACCGGATCGGGTACGTGCGTGTCCAAGGAATCCTCCCGGCGTGAAGTCCGCGTCCGCAACATGTCCAGGCACACACGCGCGACAACGGTCGTGAGCCAGGCGCGCAGGTTCTCGACCTCGTCGACATTGGCGCGCCCGAGTCGAATCCAGCCTTCCTGGACGGCATCGTCTGCTTCACTCGCCGAACCAAGCATCCGATACGCCACGGCGCGCAAGTGCGCCCGGTGCTCTTCGAATTGCTCCGCGAGCCGTTCGCGTGTGGGCATCGGTCACATTCCTCCGTTGCGGTCCGTCATGGTAGTGACGGACCAAGAGTGGATGATGTGACAGAAACGGCGTTCGCATGTCGGGTTGCGCAACTCGACTGGACAATGCTGGCTGAGCGGCCAGCAAACGAATCGCTTCGGCGATAACGCAGGAGGTAAAAATGAAATTCGTGCTGCTCGTCTATCAAGGGACGACACCATTACCGGGTTCAGATCGCTGGCGGGCGCTGTCGGACGCCGAACAGAAGACGATCTATGCCGACTATGCTGAACTCAACAAGACTGAGGGCGTCGCCCCAGGAATTCCACTGGGACTGCCTGATGCCGCGCGGACGGTGCAGGTGCGCGACGGACAGACCCACGTCAAGGATGGCACCTACCTGGCGGAAGGTGTCGCGGGGTTCTCCGTGTATGAGGCCGAGAGCATGGAGGCTGCGATCGCGCTGGCGGAGCGAATCCCCGCGGCGCGGCTGGGCGGCGCGGTGGAGATCCGACCGGCGGAGAAGTACTGGTGACGGTGACACGGCAGCGGCCCGCCACTGTGGCACACGAGGTAACGATGAAAATCAAACTGACCAGCGTACATGTCAACGACCAGGAGAAAGCCCTGCGCTTCTATACCGAGGTGCTCGGTTTCGTGAAGAAAGCCGATTTCAGCCAGGGGCCGTTTCGCTGGCTCACGGTGACCTCACCTGACGATCCCGACGGCACCCAGCTGCAGCTGGCGCTGAACGACAACCCGGCGGCCAACACCTACCAGCAGGCGATGTTGCAGCAAGGCCTGCCCGCGGCCATGTTCTTCACCGACGACGTCCAGGCCGATTACGAGCGTATGAAAGCGCGCGGCGCCGAATTCACGATGCCACCAACCGACGTGACCGGCTCGAGGATCGCCAGATTGAACGACACCTGCGGCAATCTCATTCAGGTCACGCAACTGCTGCGCTGGTCGTGAAGCGGATCGAGGCATGCTGACGGCTGCGCGGTGCAGAGATGAACGCGGCGGCTGACCTTGTTCAGCGAGCCCTCAGCTTTCCGCCGGAACTCGCCGACCGTGTTCGCGCCGCCAAACGCGAGGCTCCGTTCGCCGGCGCCGCCGTGTTGAACTACTTCCGAAAGCCGTTCGGACCTGGATGGGCGCTGGTGGGCGATGCGGGCTACAACCGCGATCCCGTTACCGCGCAGGGCATCAATGATGCGTTCCGTGACGCGGAACAGTGTGCGGCCGCTCTCGATCGAGGCTTCAACGGCGGTGACGCGTTCGACGCCGCGATGAGCGCGTATCAACGATTGCGAGATGAGCACGTGTTGTCGATGTACGAGTTCACATGTCAGCTGGCAACGCTGGACCCACCACCTCCACAGATGCAGCACCTGTTCGCCTCGATTGTCGGCAACCAGACCGCGATGAACCGGTTCGTTCAGATGAATGCCGGGACGATTTCGCCGGCGGAATTCTTCTCGGCTCCGTACGGCCACTCACGTCCCTAATCTGTCGACGAAGAAACCTGAATAGTCGAAAAACGGTACCGACCATATCAGCGAGGCACGTCGAAACAACATCGTGTGTGACTACAGGACAACGCGATCGCGATAGCATCACGTTATGCATCCACGTATCGAGGAGCTTGTTGAGGCGCTCGATCAGCGGCGTGCTGAACTGACGCGCGCCGTACAGGACGTACCGACGTCCGCTCGGAATCGTCGTCCGTCAGAGGACCGCTGGTCGGTTGGCGAAGTCCTTGAACATCTGGCTCTGGTCGAGGAAAACATCGCGCAGCGGGTCAAGCAGCTCGTGGCAGAGGGACGTGCGAATGGCCTCGGCCCGGAACGCGACTCCAGTTCGGTGGCGCCGACGTTCGATCCCACGTTCGCGCTGGATCGCACTACAAAGCGGGTCGCGCGCGAGGCGATGCAGCCTCGCGGGGGCATTGACGCGGCCGCGGCATGGACGCACCTCGAGCACGCGCGTCACGTCACCAAAGACACCCTGCGCGAATTGGACGGCGTGGCCTTGTGCGAAGTGAGCGCCGCGCATCCTGCGATGGGGTCGCTCAACGGCTATCAATGGTTCCTGTTCCTCGCTGCCCACGAGGGACGACACACCGCTCAGATCCGGGAAATCATGACGGCGACGGCGTAACGGAAGAGATCGCCTTCCTGTCAGAACAGCATCTTCGCGGCAAACTGCATCTGCCGCGGGATGCCGCTCGTGCTCGAGACGCGGCCGAAATTGGAGTTGCCGAGCAAGGTGTTCGGGTTGGCGAAGTTCGCGACGTTCATCACGTTATAAACCTCCCAGCGCAGCTGCAGTCTGCTGCTGCCACGGAGGTTGATGTCCCTGAACAGTGAGAGGTCAAGGCGGCGCTGCGACGGTCCCCAGCCGACCGTCGCCGGTGCGTTGCCGACCGTGAACAGCGGCTGCGCTTCGAATGCCGCGGTATTGAACCAGCGATCCAGCGTCCGCTCATTTTCCGGCAGGTTCGGATCGCCGACGAGATTCGGCCGATCATTGCCATTGGTCGGTCCCACGTTCGCGCGATCGGTGGAGTTCGATACGCCCCACGGGCTGCCAGACATCCAGAATGTCGAGACGTTGACCTGCCAGCCGGCGATCAGGTTACCCATGACGCCGCGCAGATCCTGGCCGGGCAGCGCGTAGTTCACCTGCGCGACCCACCGGTGTGGCCGGTCGCCTGCCGAGTACGTCCACTCTCTCGTGTCGTCGGTGAACTCGTGCGTCACAGGATCAACGATGGCCCACGGGAGCGGCTGGCTGATTTTCGACACCGACCGCGTGTAGTGTGTGGTCACCGACAGTCCCTGGCGGAACCGGCGTTGGAAGACCAGCTGCAGCGCGTGGTAGGACGATTCGTAGCGCGTCGTGAAGTAGTTGATCGTGGTCAGGCCTGGCAGCGTCGCGTTGAAGATGCGGCGCTGCTGCAGTGCGCCCGGTCCGACCGGCGCCATGTCGAGGTTCTGGTTGTTGCCACCCGGCTCGAAGTCGCCCAGGCTTCCGACGTATCCGACCGACGCCACATTGCCCGCAAACTCCTTTTCGAGGTTCACGTTGAACTGCTGGTACCGTGTCGATCTCGCATTCACGTCGACGGCCCGGAATGAGCCATCGAGTGAACGCGGCGCGGGCACCGTCGACGGCAGGTCGATGGGCGGCAGTCCGTTGCCGAGCAGCAGATCAGGGATGCCGCCGAGGTTGTTGCCGATGCTCGTCGGTGCGTAGGCGACAGCCAGCGGGAAGTTCTTCATCGTGGCGAACGAGCTGCGGTTCGCCGGGATGAAGGACCACCCGTATCCGCCGCGCAGGACGATCCGGTGCGGCAACGTGGCGGCCAGGCCGAAGCGCGGCTGGATGTTCGAGTAGTCGGTCTTCACGCCAGCGGTTCGCGATGCGCCGTCCCGGCCGGCCACGTAGATCTTTCCCTCGAACGGATCCAGGTTGGAGAGCCGATCGTGTTCCTCGGTAAACGGCGTCGCCAGGTCGTAGCGGAGGCCGAGGTTGATGGTCAACCAGTGGTTCGCGCGCCAGTCATCCTGGACGAAGGCGTAGGGCTCGGTGGTGTGGTAGAAGGGCGTGAACGGCGCGTGGTTTCGCGTGATGGTGGTCGGCACACCCAGGAGAAACGACGCGACCGAGTGGCCACCCGCGCCCGTGGAGCTGCGCGTGAGATTCGCGTTGAACGCGAAGATGCCGTTCGGCGAGGAGCTCTGGGCGTTGGTGACCTCACGCAGGATGAGTCCGCCGCCGGCCTTGACACTGTGCGCCCCCGCGCTTTTGGTGACCGCCGCGTTGAACTGCTTCGTGGAGTTCTTGATCGAGTTCGGGAGGTTCTGCGAGTCGCCCAGCACGGCGAAGCCGGTCATGTTCATAAGGGCCAGTCCGGTCGCGATGTCGTCGACGTTGACCCCAGGCAGGCCGAACTGCGCACTCAGGTTCGGCTTGTCGACGTTCGCCGCAAACGATTCGAGGGCGAGGTTCATCACGCCGCCTTTGAACTCGCCGACGAGCGACGGGCTGAAGACGCGCACGTAGTTCGCCTGATAGCCGTACGCCGTGGTGCGGTGTGGCCCGACCGCGTTATTCGTGCCAGCGGTACAGCCAGGGCTAATCCCGGTGGCAGGATCCACGGGACAGCCGGCCGGATTGTAGTTGTGGAGATCGTTATACGACCAGCGCCCCCAGATCGCGTTGCTCTCGTTGATCCGGTGGTCGATACGAATGTCCGCCGTATTGGTGCGCTGAATGCCCTCGGTCGTGCTCTGGTAGTTGTTGGCCAGTCCGTCTGTGGTCGGGGCGGGATACAGGGCCAGATAGCGCGCCGCTATCGGGTCGATCCGGTTGGCGGGAATCTGGTTGTTCGGGAACGCCACACGCGGCGAAGTGAACGGGTCGAAGATCTGCCCGCTGATTTCCGAGAAGTCGCCGCGTCGCATCTTCAGCGTCGGAATCGTCAGATTGTTGACCTGGCCACTCGTCGCGTTGAGCCGCTCGTAATCGCCGAAGAAGAACGTGCGGCTCGAGACGACCGGGCCTCCGAGGCTGCCGCCGAACTGATTCTGGTTGAGAATCGGGTCGATGGTCGCGAAGTAGTCGCGCTCGTCAAAGCGAGCGTTCCGGTAGAATTCGTACCCCGAGCCATGGAACGCGTTCGTGCCCGACTTGGTGAGGATGTTGATCACACCACCACCCGTGCGGCCGACTTCGGCCGAGTACAGGTTGGTCTGGACACGGATTTCCTGAATCGCGTCGATCGCCGGCTTGACGCCGATCGTGCCGATGTAGCGCTCGTTGTTGTCCATGCCGTCGATCAAGTGGTTGTTGCCAGTGCCGTCGCCGCCGTTGATCGACACCGATGAGGTCTGCCGGCGATCGTTGTTGTTGCCCCCTGGCGCCCCGTTCGTCGGCGTCGCCCCTGGCACCATCGACACGACATTGACGAAGTTGCGCCCGGCAATCGGCAGATCCTGAACCGCCTTTTCGGTCACCAGCGAACTCACCGTCGAGGCATCCGTCTGGAGGAGAGCGGCCTCGGCCGTGACTTGCACCGTCTCGTTGACGGCTCCCACGTTCAACTTCCCATCGACTCGAGTACGGTCGCCACTTGTGAGGACCACGCGCGAGGTCTGCGCTGCGAAGCCCTGGAGGTCGATCTTCACCGTATAGGTGCCGATCGGCAGGAGCGTGAACACATAATCGCCCGTGTTCGAGGTCACGGCGGTACGAATGTCCTTAGTACCGATGTTTTCGACCGTGACTGTGGCGCCGGGAAGTACCCCGCCGCTGTTATCCGTCACGCGACCGACGATGTCGGCCGTCTGTGCCGACGCGAGGGCGGGGAGAGCGAGGGATGCCATAACGAGCAACGTGCGGATAAACCACTTTACGAGATGCATTCCGTTAGTCCTCTCCGCCGAATCCGAGGTTGGCGGACGTTTCTTCCTGCTCCATGTGGTCGAAACTCTAGAGCGGCATCTGTGAGTTGTCAAAGATGTCGCCGCTTCTCGAAAGGGGTGTCGATTGTGCTGACACAGCACAATCGAAATGCGAAACGGGCTGGAGGTGCTACACTGTGATCGTTCTTCTGACAGCTGCGCTTCCGGCTTTTCGCATTAGATCCGAGTGTCCTCGCCTCTCCTGCGTTCCGTCCTCGAGCAGATCCGCTTAAGCCTGCCATCAGATATCACGCATCCCGCCGGGATGCAGGAGTGTTCATGAGTACCAAGCTCTATGTCGGCAATCTCCCGTACGAAACCACTGAGTCCGATCTGCAGGCGCTGTTTGAAGGCTCCGGCCAGGTCGCCTCGGTCAACATCGTCCGCGACCGTGCCACCGGGCAAGCGCGCGGCTTCGCGTTTGTGGAGATGAGCGACACATCAGCCGCGCAACAGGCGATCAAGGATCTCGACCGGTATGCCTACGGCGGTCGCAACCTGACCGTCAACGAGGCAAAGCCGATGGCGCCGCGTGGCGACGGCGGCGGTTTCGGCGGCGGCCGGAAGCGCCGGGAATCACGCTGGTAAGCGCAGCTTTAGCGCTGCGTCGCCTCGCGCCCCTGCCATTTCTCCTAGGCCGCATGGATGCGGTCGCGACCGGCGCGTTTTGCGCCGTACATTGCTTCATCAGCACGTTGCGCGAGCTCCTCCGCCTCGACACGCGGCTCGTGTGCGGGATCGAACGTCGCAATGCCCACCGAAACGGTTACGGGGTCCGCATCGGCGGGGCGTCGCCATTTGAGACGGGCGGCGAGACGTTCGGCCGAATGACGGGCAGCATCGGCGCGCGTGTTCGGCATCAGAATCGCGAACTCGTCACCTCCCCACCGTGCTCCGACATCCGCCTCACGAAGCGTTGCGGTGATCGCCTCGGCAATGCGCCGTATCACGCGGTCACCGGCGGCGTGACCTCCTTCGTCGTTGATCCGCTTGAGTCCATCGACATCCACGAGCAGCAGCGACACCGGCGATCCGTACCTTCGTGCCCGACGCAGATCATCGGTAAGCCGTCGCCGCAAGGCTCGCCGGTTCGCCAACCCCGTCAAGGTATCTGTCTCGGCCAATGCCTCGAGACGGTCGGCTTGACGGCCGATCAGGTACGCCAGAGCACCCAGCAAGATTGCTGAAGTGACCGAGACGTAAATATAAGTCGCAAGCTCGAGAAGCAGCTCAGTCGGGATTGGCCGCATCCCGAAAATCTGACGCACAACAAGCAGTCCGATGGGCTCGCTCATGGACAAGACCACGCCTGCGACCGCGTATACAACGGCTCGGTTCATCCCAACGTCCACCTTGGGCATCGTCAATCCCGTCGGTTTGAATAACGGACGACGTGGCCACACCGAAAGCCTCACCGCATCCGTGGCCACAGAAATCGCTGCAACACGTGTGCGAAGTACGGCCTCCGCTCGCGATGCGTATTGCGTTCGTTCAGCGGACGCCTCGCGACCGGAGCCGTCGCGTTGCTGCGGCCGGCTCCGAGAACCGTTGTGCTCTCCGCGTCGACATGGCACCGGGGATTGCAAGCGGCACAAAAGAACGTCAGTGAGGTGACACGCATGAGCACGTACACCGTCGGATACTTCGTCGGGAGTCTCGCCCGCGAGTCGATTAACAGGAAGCTCGCGCTCGCGTTGACACGTCTCGCCCCAAAGGATCTGCAGTTAACAGAGATTCCGTTCCGGGATCTCCCGCTGTACAGCTATGACTATGACGCGAACTATCCAGCTGTCGCCCGAGCTCTCAAGGATGCAATTGCGGCCGTCGATGCGGTCCTGTTCGTCACGCCGGAATACAACCGATCGATCCCCGGCAGCCTGAAGAATGCGATTGACTGGGCGAGTCGTCCCTACGGGAAGAACTCGTTCACGCGCAAGCCCTCGGGCGTCATCGGCACGTCTCCAGGCAAAATCGGAACAGCCGTCGGCCAGCAGCATCTTCGAAGCATCCTGGCGTTCTGCAACTCGCCGCTGATGAATTCTATCGAGGCATACATCCAGTTCACGCCTGGACTCATCAGCGACGATGGCGAAGTCACGGACGACTCGGTCGCTGAGTTCCTCCGCAACTACATGGCGGAATTCTATGGATTCATCACCAGGGTCTATACGGCGTTGCCTAGAAGCGCCTGACGGCCATTCGCAGTGGTATAAAGCCCGCGTGTGAGTTCAACAGGTTTGCCGTCCGTGTGTATCGTCCGTCACGGCGAGACAGCGTGGACCGTAACCGGCCAGCACACGGGCCGCACCGACATCCCGCTCACCGCCCGCGGTGACGAGCAGGCACTCGCGATCGGTGCACGGCTGCGTGAGATGCGGTTCAGCGACGTGTTCACCAGTCCGCTTCAACGCGCAAGACGGACGTGTGAACTCGCGGGCTTCGGCGCTATCGCCACCGACGATCGGGCTCTGCTCGAGTGGGACTATGGCACGTACGAAGGACGACGCACGGCGGATATTCGTGCGGAACGGCCGATGTGGAATCTGTTCGAGGACGGGTGCCCCGATGGCGAATCCGCGGCGGACGTCGCGGCGCGCGCGGATCGCCTCATTGACGGCATCCGTCGGTATGCTGGAAACGTGCTCCTGTTTGGACACCGCGATATGTTCAGGGTGATGGCTGCGCGCTGGCTCCAACTGGCGGCGCGTGAGGGCCGACGCTTCTATCTTGATCCCGGATCGTTGAGCCTCCTCGGTTACGACCACGCGACGAACGAGCCCGTCATCCGGCTTTGGAACGACACCTCTCTTCCCTGAACCGGGTGCCTGCACCATGGAAGACGTGCATTCGTCAGCGAGGTGAACATGACGACCGCGTGTGTCGACTGAGTCGACACCGCCGACAAACGTCTTACGCGAATTGCTGATCGTCCGCTGACGGACCGTAAATCGCCGGCACGGCGCGACCAGTCAGACGCAGGTACACGGTCAACTGGCCGCGATGGTGGGCGAGATGATTGAGCGTGTCTCGCAGCACCACGTGTCGCGGCTGATTGAGCACGACGTGTCCGCCGGCCAGCAATCGCCAGTTCGTCGTCATCAGGAATTCGTCCGCCACGCGCGTGAGCGCCTCGCGAGCCTTCTGCACGTGCGCGTCATGTACCGCGACGAGCGTATCGGTGGCCGGCTGCTGGTAAGTGCTCTGTCCAGGCGGCGGCGTCAGATTGAGTTCGTCCTGCTCGATGATCAGGTTGACCCACGAAGGCATGGACGCGACGAGACCCGCCAGTCGTCCGAGCGGCATCGATTTCGGGTGGGGCGTCCAATCGTCGCGATCGAGCGGGACCTGCTCGAGGGCGCGGCGCGTGCGCGGCGCTTCGCGTTCGAGCTCGGCCAGGAACAGCTGCGTGAATGTCATAGTGCCCTCCGCACGAAGTTTACTGAATGGCGGATCCGGGTCTTGACCGGGCGTCCTGTCCGACGTCCGCGTTTGCAGGATCATCGTTCTGTTGACGATCGTGTAGCTGTGTGTTGCGGCGCGGATTGCACGGGAACACCGTCGCCGGACGCTGTAGATGGAATGGCGAGGACCCTCGATGCGTGTTAATCCGACCCAGGCCGCGACAAACGGGCGCGTTCATTACGCCTGGGTGATTGTGCTGGTCACATTCGCCGTGCTGATTATCACGGCTGGTGTCCGTGCGACGCCGGGCGTGCTGATGGTCTCGCTCGAAACGGAATTCGGATGGACGACCGCCGCCATTTCCGGCGCGATTGCGATCAACATCGCGCTGTTTGGCGTCATCGGACCGTTCGCGGCGTCGGCGATGAATCGGTTTGGAATCCGGCGCATCATCCTTGGCGCGGTCGCACTGCTTGGCGCATCCGTCGCGCTGACGACCCGGATGCAGACGATCTGGCAGATGACCCTGCTTTGGGGCATTTGCGTGGGCACCGGCACGGGGGTGACCGCGATGGTCCTGGCCGCGACGGTTACGACGCGCTGGTTCGAGACGCGCCGCGGCCTCGTGCTCGGCCTCCTCTCGGCGGCGAATGCGACCGGTCAGTTGGTGTTTCTGCCGGTTCTGGCGCGCACGATCGCGTTACACGGCTGGCGCTCGGCCGTGTGGATTGTCTCCGGCGCGGCGGCTCTCGTCTTCATCGTCGTTTTGATCTTCATGCGCGATCGCCCCGAGGACGTCGGTCTTCGACCGTACGGGCAGGCACCGGATGCAGCGACGCAACCGCCGTTACCCTCGCTGCGGCCGCTCGCAGCGTTGCGCCTCGCGCTCCGATCTCCTGCGTACTGGGCACTCGGCGGCACGTTCTTCGTGTGCGGGGCGAGCACCAACGGTCTGATCGGCACACATCTGATCGCGGCGTGCCATGACGTCGGCATCCCCGAAGTTCAATCCGCACAGCTGCTGGCGATGATGGGGATCTTCGATATCGTCGGAACGACCGCATCGGGCTGGCTGACAGATCGGTTCTCCGCGCGCTACTTGTTATTCGGTTACTACACCTTGCGCGGCTTGTCTCTGCTGGCGCTGCCGCACACCCTGCAGGCGGATCCCACGGCATTGAACATCTTCGCCGTGTTCTACGGTCTCGACTGGATTGCCACCGTGCCGCCGACGGTCCGTCTGACCACTGAGTCGTTCGGGAAAGAGAACACGGCGGTGATCTACGGCTGGATCGGCGCGTGCCATCAGATGGGTGCCTCGCTCGCCGCATTCGGCGCCGGTGCGATCCGTACCAACCTCGGCGCGTATCAGCTGGCGTTCTGGACTGCGGGAGTGTTGTGCGTACTGGCCGGTCTGGTGTTCGTGACCGTTGGCAAGTTGGCGTTTCGCCCTGCTCCGCAGCTGGCGGAAGCGCTGGCATAGAACGTCCTCCTCCGGATCCTGCCGCGCATCGGGAAGAGGACTCGATCGGTCTTCGGACGCCGCGCGGTCTATAACCTGCCGTACTGCGACGTGATCGTGGGGGTGCTCAATATTGTGGTCCGCATCAGCGCCCACCCTGCAGGTGGCGGGCGGCATCGGCTGCTGCCTCGTCAGCGGTTCTCCCGCGTTCCCGCGCAACGATGTAGGCGGCGTACCAGTGCGACCAATGATGCTTCGGCGCGGTCGGTTCGTACTCGCCGTGGTGCTTCTCTGTTTCCTGTAGAAGCTCGGTCATCGTCGCGACGTCGCTGCTGAATCCTCGTCCTGGAAGCCGGGTCTTGATCTCCTGAAGCAGCCAGTTGTTGCCATCCGGATCGCTGAAGGAGGCGAACGAACTGTACGAGTTGCCTTTGGGATCCGGACCGGGTACGGGACCGTTGCCACTCGGCGAGAAGTGGAACACGCCGCTGACCTCCACGCCGCGGCGGACGATGTCGGCGCGCGCCGCTTCGATGTCAGAAACGATCAGCCACGTTCCCGGGCTGATGCCGCCGGGGCTGTTGTGATTCCGCTGGCGCAGATGGACGGAGCACGCCGAACCGGGCGGGGTCAGCTGCACCACGCGGCTGCCATCGCCGCTGATAAGGTCTGCGTCCAGCCGCCACCCCAGGCGCTGATAGAACCCTTTCGCGCGATCGATGTCGGACACCGGGATGACGACGACCTCGAGCTTCATGTCGATCATCTCAGTGCTGGGAATGCGCGCTGTCTCGTCGCGGGTGATTTGTGTACTGCTCATCGTGACCTCCTTGATGCCGCCTTCTCGGCAAGCTCGCCCAGGCTTGCCCCGAGTACCCGGTTGAACGCCGGGAATGGATGGATGACGTCGGCGAGCGTCTTCAACGGTGTGCCCAACTTGATCGCGAGCACCAGTTCTCCCAGGATCTCGCCCGCACGCGGCGTGACAAGCGTCGCGCCGATCAGCACGCCGCGCTCTCGATCGGCGACGAGCTTGAGTGCGCCCCTGTGAAAATCATGGATATAGCCGCGCACGGCTTCGGCCGGATCGGTGCTGGCGACGACCACGTCGATGCCTTTTGCGCGCGCGGCCGCCTCCGATAGTCCGACCGACGCGATCTCAGGGTCGGTGAACGTCACGCGAGGGATGGCGGTGTGATCGGCTGTCGCGTCGAGGCCACGCAATCGGCGCGCCACGATTTGCCCGTGGTAATACGCCAGGTGGGTGAAACCGCCAAGGCCGGTGACATCTCCTGCGCCGAAGACGCCGGGCTGCGCTTCAAGCGTTGCGGGATCGACTTTCAACCAGCCGCGCTCCGTTTGCGCGAGTCCGCACCCTTGCCACGCCTCCACATTGGGACGGCGGCCGGTGGCGACCAGCAATCGATCCGCGCGCACAGAGGCGCCGGACTTCAGATGGATAACGACGGTCGAGCGTTCCCCTGGAGGTCCCGTGAGTGGCGGCTCGACGGCGACACAGGGATCTCCGGTGATCACCATCACGCCCTCGCCTTCGAGGTGTGGCCGAAGCGCGGCCCCGGCCTCCGGCTCCTCGAGTCCCAGGAACGTCGGTCCGGCTTCGATAATCGTGACCCTCGAGCCCAGCCGCGCGAAGGCCTGACCCAACTCCACGCCAATCGCGCCGCCGCCGAGAATCGCCAGCGACACCGGCAGCTCTCTCGGAATCGCCGCCTGGCGATTCGTCCAGAACTCGACCTTGTCCAGGCCAGGAATCGGAGGAATGGCCGCTGTGCTGCCGTTGGCGATCACCACCGCGCGACGCGCGACGAGCTGCTCGCCTCGGACTTCGACCGTGTGCAGGTCGGTCAGCTTGCCTTCGCCCCGAACGAGGGTTGTGCCGGTCGCCTCCATCGCCGCGGCAGGTCGGCTGTCGTCGAGGTTGCGAGCCATCCACAACACGCGCGTGGATACTTTGGGAAAGTCGACATTCCATTCCACGCGTGAGGCGGCGAGCACTCGGGCGCGTCCGCTTTCTTCGAGTGTCTCCGCGGACCGGAGCAGTGTCTTCGAAGGCACGCAGCCCCAATACGGGCACTCGCCTCCGACCAGTTCACGCTCGACGACCGCCAGCGTCAGTCCGCTGCCCTGAAGGCCGAACGCGATCGCTTCGCCGGCGACCCCGCCCCCGAGACAGACGACGTCAAATTCGCGTGACAACTTCTCGATCTCGAAGAACCGTCAACGAATGCAAGGGATGCTCCTGACAGCCGATCGAGGCAAGGCGTGATCTCCTCCAAAAAATCAGTGAGTCAGATGCCGAAGTGGCCTCGCAGCCTCGGAATGCCGTGGGAAATCGCAATCCATCGAGAGGAGGTTGCATTCATCGCGATGCCAGCGCGATCCGATTGCGCAGACGCCACCCTGCGCTCGAACGCGTTCTCGAATTCGCGGATTCATCCCTGCGTCGACGTTCCGAGCCGGCGGACGTCTCGATATCGGAAGCAGTCGACTACGTGATCGTTGACCATGCCGACCGCCTGCATGTGGGCGTAGATCACCGTCGAGCCGACGAAGCTGAACCCGCGCCGCTTGAGATCGCGGCTGAATGCGTCCGACTCGGCGGTCGTTGCAGGAATCTGACGGCGAGCGCTCCACCGGTTTTGTCGTGGCCGGCCGTTGACGAATTGCCAGCAGTACGCGTCGAAGCTGCCGTATTCTTTCTGGACCGCCAGAAACGCGCGCGCGTTCTTCACCGCGGCGGCGATCTTCATCCGGTTCCGCACAATCCCCGGATCGGTCGTCAGCTTGTCGATGCGAGCCGGCGAGTATCGCGCCACCTTCTCCGGATCGAACTGGCTGAATGCGCGGCGATAGCCCTCGCGTTTGTTGAGCACGATCGACCAGCTGAGTCCAGCCTGTGCGCCTTCGAGAATGAGGAATTCAAAATGCCGGCGGTCGTCGTGCGTTGGCACGCCCCATTCCCGATCGTGATACTCGCGCATCAGCGTGTCGTCGACATTGACCCAGGAACACCGCGCGTCGTGCCTCACGAACGCACCTTCAAGAATCTCAGGTAGAAAGCCGCGAATACCAGGACGATTCCTACATTCACGGTCAGCCGTTCCCAGAACAAGTTTCTGAAGAACAGGACATCGACGGCGACGATGACGGCGATCATCAACGCGACGTAAAGTGTGACAGCTGCCCGTGGTTCCATGTCCATTCTCCGATCCAGGCGCGAGCGGCGGCGGGCTCA
>Ga0310810_10005079_pt1 | contig 14658 bp, 21 predicted proteins | sample NCmetagenome_FD_207641 | JGI IMG/M metagenome (GOLD analysis project Ga0310810, IMG submission 207641) | Soil microbial communities from experimental microcosm in Duke University, North Carolina, United States - NC | ecosystem: Engineered > Artificial ecosystem > Soil microcosm > Unclassified ... | reverse complement strand
ATGGCAGTCCGGTTGCAGTGACCCGCAGTAACTGAGGAGGCTACTGATGGGTCATATGGATCACGATCGTCCCGACGACTCGAACGCACGGCGGCACGACAATTCGATTGCCGAGGAAACGTCGGCAACCGGTCAGCGAATCAAGGGCGCGACCGAGAACGCGCTCGGCGAGCTGACCGGCAACGATCGTCTGGAAGACAAGGGCGAGCGCGAGAACGAAGCCGGACGCGACCGGCAGCGCCGCAACGACGCGGTCTGACGCATCCCGGCGCGCGGGGACCGGCCGGTCCCGCGCGCCTCTCACCGCGAGCCTGCCCTCCGGCCACCCTCGCAGCCAGCCCTGATAAGCTACGGGCGGAATGCCCGACTCTGTCGCCAACCTGCTGCGGCGCGCGCCCGTCGGCTGGTGGGATCTGCTCGACATCGCGATCGTCTCCTTTCTGATCTACGAGTTCCTCAAGCTGATCCGGGGCACTCGCGCGGTCCAGATGGGGGTGGGATCGCTGCTCGTGATCGGGCTGTTCTACGTCTCGCAGCTCGCGCCGCTGCAGACGTTGAACTGGCTCATCAGGAACGCGCTCGTCTACGTCGCGTTCGCGGCCATCGTCATCTTCCAGTCCGACATCCGCAGGGCTCTCGCCCACTTCGGTCAGGCTCCCTTCTTCCGCTATTTCAACCGCCAGGAAGCCGCCAACGAGACGATCGAGGAGGTCGTCGTCGCGGCGACGATGCTGGCGCAGCAGAAGGTCGGGGCGATTGTCGCCATCGAGCGCGAGATCGGGCTGCGCAACTACATCGAGAGCGGCATCCCGCTCGACGCCACCCTGACCTACGACCTGCTGGTGACCATCTTCAAGCCCGGTTCGCCGCTGCACGACGGTGCGGTCATCCTGCAGGAGGGGCGGGTGGCCGCGGCGGCCTGCTTCCTCCCGCTCACGGTGAATCCACGGCTCAGCCGTGAGCTCGGGACGCGGCACCGCGCCGCGATCGGGCTGACCGAGGAGAGCGACGCCGCGGCGGTGCTCGTGTCGGAGGAGACCGGTCTGATTTCCATCGCCTTGAACGGCGGGATCGAGCGGGGACTCTCGCCCGACGCCCTGCGCGAGCGCCTGAAGACGCTGATTCAGCAGCGGCGCGGCGGCGTGTTCATGCGAGGTCATCGCGGCTGATGCGATATCACCCGTTCCGCTACCTGCGGTTGAAGATTCTCGCGCTGCTGCTGGCGTCCGTGCTGTGGTTCACGGTTGCCGGCGAACATGTGGTCGAACGCAGTCTGCGGGTGCCGCTGGAGTTCCGCAATATTCCGCAGGCGCTGGAGATTGTGGGCAACGCCCCCGACAGCGTCGACGTGCGGCTGCGCGGATCGTCGGCGGTCCTGAGCCGGCTGCAGTCCGGCGAAATCGTGGCGGTGCTGGATCTGAGCAGCGCGCGCGCGGGATCGCGTCTGTTTCCGTTACGGAGCGACGAGGTTCGCGCGCCCTTCGGCGTGGAAGTCGCGCAGGTCGTGCCGCCGACGCTGGCGCTCGAATTGGAGAAGTCGGCCCGTCGCAAGGTGCCGATCGTTCCCGTGACCGAGGGGGAGCCGGCGCCCGGATTCGTGGTCGGGCGGACGATCGCCGACCCTCCGACGGTCGACATCGTCGGACCGGAGTCACGCGTACGGCAGGTGGCGGAAGCGACCACCGAGCCGGTGTCCGTGAAGGACGCGAAGTCGCGCGTGCGCGACGGCGTCACCGTCGGCGTGGTGGATTCGTCGGTGCGGCTGGTGCAGCCGCAGAGCGCCAATGTCACGGTGGAGATCTGGCCGGCGCCGGTCGAGCGGCAGGTGCCCGACGTGCCCGTGCGCTACCGAAACCTCGGGAGCGGACTGCGCGCGAACCTGTCGCCGCAGCTCGCGCATATCACCGTGCGCGGCGCGAAAGACGCGCTGGCGGACGTCCGCGGCGACACGATCCAGGCGTTTGTTGACCTTGCCGGCCTCGGCTCCGGCCGGTACAATCTGCGGGTTCAGGTCGAGCCGGCGGAGCGTTTTGGGGTCGTCGCAATCGATCCGGCGGTGGTGGCGGTCGTGATTCGGTGAGGGGCTGGAGATGCGTGGCGTGCCGGGTGTGCTAACGATGCTGGTGCCGCGCGTGCCAGTGCTGCTGACGTTCGCTTGATGCCGTCCCATTTGTTTGGCACCGATGGCGTCCGCGGGAAGGCCGGGGAGTATCCGCTCGACCACGGAACGGTCGCGCGCCTGGGGGCGGCGCTCGTGCGCGCGATGCGCGGCGACGAGACGTCCGGGCGTCCGCTGCGGTTCATCATCGGCCGTGACACACGCGAATCCGGCGACTGGATCGAGCGCGAGCTGGGCCGCGGGGTTCATGCCGAAGGCGCCGCGATCACGTCCGCCGGGGTGATTCCGACGCCGGCAACCGCGTACATCACGCGCGCCATGGGATTCGACGCCGGGCTGGTGATCAGCGCGTCGCACAATCCCTTCGAAGACAACGGCATCAAGGTCTTTTCCGGACGCGGCGAGAAGTTCACCGAGAGCCTCGAGCGCCACGTCGAGTCGATCGTCGCGGACGCGAGCTGGAGCGTGCCCGACAGCGGCCTGCCGCCGGTCGAGCACACGGACGTCATCGACGCCTACATCGAGCACACGCGGCGCGCGCTACCCGATGCCGGACGGCTGCGCGGCTTCTCGATCGCGATCGACACGGCCAACGGCGCGACGACCACCGTCGCCCCGCGCCTGTTTCGCGAGCTGGGCCTCGACGTCGAGGTCATCGGCGACGCTCCCGACGGACGGAACATCAACCTCGCCTGCGGTTCGACCCATCCCGAAGCGCTGGCCGCACTCGTGCGCGCGCGCGGGCACCGCATGGGCGTCGCGTTCGACGGCGACGGCGACCGCGCCATCTTCGTCGATCACGACGGGCGGATCGTCGACGGCGACGCGGTGATGCTGATGTGCGCGCGGCACATGCGCGAGCAGGGGCGCCTGAACGGCGATGCCGTCGTCGCGACGGTGATGAGCAACATCGGGCTCGAGATCGCGCTGCGCGAGTCGGGCATCGAGCTGGTGCGGTGTCCGGTGGGCGACAAGTACGTCATGGAAGAGATGATCAGGCGCGGCCTCTCGATCGGCGGCGAGCAGTCGGGGCACATCATCTTCTCGGATCACCTGTTCACCGGCGACGGCATCGCCACGGCGCTGAACGTGCTGCGGGTCCTCGCCGACACGGGACGCGAGCTGCGCGACCTGGCGGCGCAGCTCGTCTCGTACCCGCAGGTGCTGCTCAACGTTCGCGTGAAGCAGAAGGCGGATCTGCGATCCGTCCCGGAGATTGCGAAGGCGATGGATCGGATCGCAGAGCGCCTCGCCGGCCAGGGCCGGCTGCTGGTGCGCTACTCGGGGACCGAACCCCTCCTCCGCGTGATGATTGAAGGCCGGGATCAGGAGGAGATCCATGGATGGGCGCGGGAGATCGCGGATACGGTCAAGCGGCAGCTCGGCTAGGCCGGCGCGCCGCGCCGGGAAGCCCGCCGTACATGGCGTCCGGCTGAGCGTCAACGTCAACAAGGTCGCCACGCTGCGCAATTCGCGCGGGCGATCGCTGCCGTCCGTGGTGGAGGCCGTCCGCGTGTGCGTCGACGCGGGCGCGCCCGGCATCACGGTGCATCCGCGCGCCGACGAGCGCCACATCCGGCGGACCGACGCGTACGAGATCTCGGCGTTTCTCGCCACGCGCGAAGGCGTCGAATTCAACATCGAAGGGGATCCGCGGCCGGACCTGCTCGAGATGGTCCGCGAGATCCGGCCGGCGCAGTGCACGCTGGTGCCGGTGATGCCCGGCGAGATCACCAGCCAGGCGGGGTGGCCGATCGACGCGCCCGCCGGCCAGCTTGGCGAGGCGATTCGCGATCTTCAGGAGCACGGCGTGCGCGTGAGCCTCTTCATCGAACCGGAGGCCGCCGCCGTCCGCTGGGCCGCGTCGCTGCACGCCGACCGGATCGAGCTCTACACCGAGCCGTTCGCGGCGGCGTTCGCCGAGGGGCCGCAGCCCGGCGAACGCAGCTTCACCAAATACGTCGCCGCCGCGCGTCTCGCGCACGAGCTCGGGATGGGCGTCAACGCGGGTCACGATCTGGACCTGCACAATCTGACGCTCTTCCGCACGCTGCCCCATCTCGACGAAGTCTCGATCGGGCATGCCCTGATCAGCCACGCGCTGTACGTGGGGCTGGACCGCGCCGTCCGCGACTACCTGGCTGCCTGTGCCCAGGCGGTTTAGCCCTGTTATGATCGCCGTCTACCGTGTCTAGAGACTCGCTCGTCATGGGCGTCGCCGGCGTGTTCTTTGGCGTGCTGGTCGGCTGGATCGTCGGCTCCCAGCAGTCGGGCGGCCGCGCCGCCGTGCCGGCCGCGTCACAGGCCGCTTCATCGCAGCCCGCGGCGGGGCAGGCCGCGGCGCCGCCCCCGCTCGACGAATCGCGCGCGTCGGCGATGAAGACGACGGCGCAGCAGAACCCCGGTGACGCCGTCACCCGCGTGCAGCTCGGCAACATGTACTTCGACGCCGGCCGCTATCAGGAAGCGGCGGAATGGTACGAGGCGGCGCTGAAGATCACCCCCAAGGACGTCAACGCCAGCACGGATCTCGGCATCGCGTATTACTACATGAACGATCCGGATCGGGCGCTCGCGCAATTCGACAAGTCGCTCAGCGTCGATCCGTCGCACGCGAAGACGCTGCTGAACGTCGGCATCGTGCGGGCCTTCGGCAAGCAGGATCTGAAGGGGGCGGCCGACGTCTGGCAGAAAGTGCTCACCGTGGCGCCCGGTTCCGACGAGGCGCGCGCGGCGCAGCAGGCGCTCGACGGCGTCCGCTCGGCCCACCCGGACATCGGAAAGAAGTGAGACATGACCGGCTGGGTCCTGCGCCTGGTGCTCATCTGGCTCGTCGTGCGCGCGGTGCTGCAGGTGCTGCGCGGCCTCGCGGAGGGGCTGCGCGGCGCGCCGCCGAGGCCTGATGCCGTGCCGCTCGTGCGCGATCCCGTCTGCGGCACCTTCGTCGTCGCCGCCGGCGCACCGTCCGTCGGAACCGGCCGTCAGATCCGGTACTTCTGCTCCGAGAACTGCCGGCGGATCTACCAGATGAAGCTGGCGCAATGAGCGAACAGGCGCTGCGCGACGCGATCGTCGAGGTCGGGCGCCGTCTCTACGCGCGCGGCTACACCGCGTCGAACGACGGCAACATCAGCGTCCGCCTCGACGGCACCCGTCTGCTGATGACGCCGAAGAGCGTGTGCAAGGGCTTCATGAAGCCCGACATGATGTGCATCACGGATCTCGACGGCCGCAAGCTGTCCGGCGACCGCGATCCGTCGTCCGAGATGCAAATGCACCTCGAGGTCTACCGCCAGCGCCCGGATGCGAACGCGGTCGTCCACGCGCATCCGCCGACGGCCACCGGCTTCGCCGTCGCCGGCATTCCGCTCGACCGCGCCGTACTCGCCGAGGTGGTGACGACGCTGGGCAGCGTGCCGATTGCGGAATACGCGACGCCTTCGACGCGCGAGCTGCCGGACGCGGTCCGCAAATACGTGAAAGCGCACGACGGCATGCTGCTGGCCAACCACGGCGCCCTGACGCTCGGCGCGGATGTGTTCGCCGCGTACTACAAGATGGAGACGATCGAACACTTCGCCAAGATCAGCCTCGTGGCGCGGCTGCTCGGCGGCGAGCGGCTGCTGTCGCGTCAGGAAGTCGAGCGCCTGCAGGGGCTGCGCGGCATGTACGGCATCGCCTCGCCGGCGCCGATCTGTCCGCCCGAGGATGCCGCGGCTTCGGCACCGCGCGATCCGGCCAGCTGCCAGACCGTGTTCGCGCCCGACACCGACGGCCCGCGCCTGGTGCCTGACGCCCGCGGCGCGGTAGGTGCTGACGGCGAAATTCGGCTAACATACCGTGAACTCACGGCCTTGATAGAAGCCGCCGTCCGCGAGATTCGGTAAGCCTTTCGAGAATCCAGCGACACCGTAGACGACAAGGAGCAGAGCAATGGGTGAGGCACTCGGCATGGTGGAGACCAAGGGTCTGGTCGCGATGATTGAAGCCGCGGACGCCATGGTCAAGGCCGCCAAGGTGACGCTGGTCGGCTGGGAGAAAATCGGCGCCGGTTATGTCACCGCGATCGTGCGCGGCGATGTCGCGGCGGTGAAGGCCGCCACCGACGCCGGCGCGGCCGCGGCGCGGCGCGTCGGCGAGCTCGTCTCCGTGCACGTCATCCCGCGCCCGCACGCCAACCTCGAGGACGCGCTCCCCATCGGCAAGGCCTCCAGCAACGCGAAATGATCGCGGCGCGAACCAGGGCCGCCGGCGCGGCGGAGTCTCTTAGTGACAAGATAGCGAGCGAGTTGCGCGAGCGAGCCACGCGAACGGAGCGGGCAGCGACGCGGGGGCCCGCGAGTGAGCGTGAAAGGGGGTCCGGCGGGGCGAAGCCCCCCGGCGAGCAATGATTCTGGCCAGGGTCGTTGGGACCGTCGTCGCGACGAGGAAGGACGAGCGTCTCGTCAGCAACAAGCTGCTGGTCGCGCGGCCGATCGATCCCCGCGGCAAGGCCGAGGGCAGCTACCTCGTGGCGGTCGATACGGTCGACGCCGGATTCGGCGAAACCGTCCTCATCGTCAGCGGCAGTTCGGCGCGGATGGCCTCGGGCATGAAGGATTGCCCGGTCGACGCCGCCATCGTCGGCATCGTCGATACGGTGGACGTGAAGGACTGACCGTGCAGCTCGCCCGAGTACTCGGTGAAGTCGTCGCAACCATGAAGGACAGCAGCCTGGACGGCCTGAAGCTGCTCGTCGTCCAGCCGATCGCGCCGGGCGGCGAGCCGGCGGGGCGGGCGATCGTCGCGCTCGATTCGGTCGGCGCGGGCGTGGGCGAGAACGTCTTCTTCGTCCGCGGACGCGAGGCCGCGTTTCCTTTCTATCCCGCCGAACCGCCCGCCGACGCCACCATCATCGGCATTGTCGATTACTGGTCGACCGAGGCGCCCGCCGAGCCGGGCGGGTAGGCGCATGCAGATTTGCCGCGTCGTCGGCAACCTGGTCTCGACGCAGAAGAACCGCAAGCTCGAGGGCGCGAAGCTGATGCTGGTGCAGCCGCTGGGACTCGACGATGTGCCGAGAGGCACGGTGCTCCTCGCCATCGACTCGGTCGGCGCCGGGGTTGGGGAAAAGGTGCTGGTCGTCATCGAAGGGAAAGCGGCCGGGCAGGCCCTCGGCCGCAAAGCGGCGGCGGTCGACGCGGCGATTGTGGGCGTGATCGACGCCGTGGAGCTGGGGCCATGACCGCAGCCGTCCGAAAGGGGTGCGCCACATGAACGACGAGGCGCTGCGCGCGCTCGTGCGCGACGCAATCGCGCGGGTTTCGTCGCGCGCGTCCGACCCGCCCGTCAGCGACGCGCCGGCTCTTCTGCACGTGATGCACCCGAGCGCCTACCAGTACGCGCTCCCGCCGTCCGATGGCCCATGCATCATCGAGCCGGGCGTTCAGTGCAACCACTGCGGGTACTGCCAGACGCACGGGCATTGAGCATCGATGCCGGGGGCGCGCAGCCGCGCCGCCTGGTTGTGGGCTTCAGTTGGGACAGGTTCTACTCACCCGCCGCATTCCATCCTCCGTCGTGAAGCTTCTCGAGGCGCAGCACACCGTCGAGGTGTATTCGGGCGACGGCGCGATCCCGCGCGACGAACTGCTCCGGCGCGCCGCCGGCAAGGATGCGATCGTCTGCGTGCTGACCGACCGCATCGACGCCGAGCTGCTCGACGCCGCTCCTACCGTGAGAATCGTCGCCAACATCGCGGTGGGCTACGAGAACATCGACGCGGCCGCCGCCCGCGCTCGCGGGGTCGTCGCGACCAACACGCCGGACGTTCTCACCGAGGCCGTCGCCGAGTTCACCTGGGGGCTCATCCTCGGCATCGGCCGGCGCATCGGCGAGGGCGACCGGTTGATCCGCGCGGGAGGATGGAAGGGCTGGGCGCTCGATTTCATGCTCGGCACGGAGCTGCGCGGCAAGCAGCTCGGCATCCTGGGCCGCGGCCGGATCGGGCGCGCGGTTGCGGCGAAGGCGCCGGCGTTCGGCATGCGCGCGGTCTTCGCGAAACACGATATGTCGTTCGACGAGCTGCTGGTGACCTCCGACGTCGTGTCGCTGCACGCCCCCTCGACGCAGGAGACGCGCCACCTGATCAACCGCCGCACGCTGATGCGGATGAAGCGCTCGGCGCTGCTGGTGAACACCGCCCGGGGTTCGCTCGTCGACGAAGAGGCGCTCGCCTGGGCGCTCGACGAACGGCTGATCGCCGGCGCCGCGCTCGATGTCTACGAGCGCGAACCGGCGATTCATGCGGCGCTGCTGCGGCACGAGAACGTGCTGCTGGCGCCGCACCTCGGGAGCGCGACGCGCGAGACCCGAACGGCGATGGCCGAGCTCGCGGCCAGGAACGTGCTCGCTGTCCTGCGCGGTGACGAGCCTCTCACTCCCGTCGCATGACCGGCGCTCCAGTGGGGACCGTCATGCGGCGGCTCGGCCGCGCGATCGACGGCCTCGACGAGCCAGCGGTGGAGAAGATCGCCAAGGATCAGCAGGAGGATCCGTTCCAGGTGCTGATTGCGACCATGCTGTCGGCACAAACGCGGGATGCCGTGACGGCAGCGGCTTCGGCCCGGCTGTTTCGCGCCGCGCGGACGCCGAAGGCGATGGCCGCTCTCACCGTGGCGCGGATCCAGGAGCTGATTTATCCCGTCAGCTTCTATCGGAACAAGGCGCGGCACGTGAAGGCGTGCTGCGAGATGCTCGTCACCCGTTTCGGCGGAAAGGTGCCGTCGACGCTCGACGAGCTCGTGATGCTGCCCGGCGTCGGACGCAAGACGGCGAACCTCGTGCTGATCCTCGGCTTCAAGAGTCTCCGCAACATCTGCGTCGACACGCACGTGCATCGCATCTCGAATCGTCTTGGCTGGGTGCGCACGCGCACCCCCGAAGAGACCGAGCACGCGCTCTACCGCGCCACGCACCGGCGGTGGTGGCCGATCATCAACCTCTATCTGGTGACCTGGGGGCAGAACGTGTGCCGGCCGGTATATCCTCTTTGCCCGCAGTGCGTTCTCGTCGACATCTGCCCGAAGCTCGGTGTGACGAGGGTTGGAAAGCAGGTACGATGACTGGAAAGCTCATGGCAAAGCTGACGGCCGTCCTGGTGATGGCGGTGTGTGCCCTGACGATGACGGCGGCGCAGCAGAAATCACCGGGCGCCGGCCCCATCCTGGTACTCGAGACGGTGAAGGGGACGATCGAGATCGAAACCTATCCCGAAGAGGCGCCGAAGACGGTCGCCCGCGTGCTGCAGCTGGTGAAGAAGAACTTCTACAACGGGCAGCGCTTCCATCGCGCCGAGCCGAACTTCGTGGTGCAGATCGGCGATCCGGTGTCGCGCGACGTGAGCCGCGAAGCGTGGTGGGGCCGCCAGGGGACCGGCACGCCGATCGGTGTCGCCGAGATCACCAAGAAACGCCGGCACGTCACCGGCGCGGTCTCGATGGCCTACCCCGGCACCGACAAGACGCAGGCCGACAGCCAGTTCTTCATCATGCGGCGCGCCGCCCCGGAGTTCGATGGCAAGTACACGGTGTTCGGCAAGGTGCTGAAGGGCATGGATGTCGTCGCGAAGATTCAGCGCGGAGACGTTCTCAAACGAGCGTACCTGAAGGACGAGTCGGCAAAATCCTGACCACGCCCTTCAGATCGGGATAGCGATCGACGAATGGCTCCGGGTAGGCGCCATCCAGCTCCTGCCCGAGCTTGCGTTTGATCGTCGCGGCCGTCGCGACCGACTTGGCGGAAAAGTGGTTGTTGGCGTAGACGTAGGCCTTCTTCACGTCCCGCGATGCCTGTTCGGCCGCCTCGACGATCGGGTCCAGCTCCTCGGCCGAGTAGAGATAGTCGTACCGATCTTCTGACTTGTCGTGCTTCCACCATTGCGCGGCGTTGCGGCCGTGCAGCCGGAGATAGTAGAACGTCTTCACGTTGGCGAGCCGGTTCTGGCGGATTGACGTCTTGAATTTCGGTTCGTCGATCTGCACCAGCGCGGCGCCGTGCTCGGCCAGCAGTTCCATCGTCTCGACCGGATCGTCGCTGAAGCTTCTGTGGCGCAGTTCCACGCCGACCGGATACTCGCGGAACGCGTGCAGCAGCCACGCCAGATAGTCGCGCGAGCCGGGCTCGTTCTTGAAGCTGGCCGGGAACTGCGCCAGCAGCGCGCCGAGCTTGCCGGCGCCGGCGACGGGTTCGATCGCCGCGCGAAAGCCGTCGACGTCCTTTCTGTCGATGTCTCCGAGGTCGCCCGTCGCCTTCTGGAACATCTCGGGATGCGTGAACTTCTGGAACAGCTTCAGCGAGAACTCGAAGTCTGCCGGTGTGCGGCGCGTCCACTCTTCCGTCGTCTTGCGCGCGGGCACGCGGTAGAAGGTCGAATTCACTTCGACCGTATCGAAGTGCTCGGCATAGAACGCCAGTTCGTCGAAGCCTTTCGGTTTTTTCGCGGGGTAGAAGATGCCGTTCCAGGTGCCTTCGCCCGACGGGTAGCTCCACCCGGATGTTCCGACCCGGACGCGTGTCATCGGCTCCCGTAGGCTGCTTTGTCGAATCCGAACGTCACCTTCGAGCCGCGAATCAGGATCGGACGGCGGATCAGATTCGGGTTCTCCATCATCAGATCGATGGCTTCCTTCTTCGAGGCCGGCAGCGGCCGCTCCTTGAACACGGGACTGCGCAGGCTGACGAAATCGAGAAAGCGCTCGGCGTCGACGTGTTTCTCGAGGAACGCCCGATCCGGCGGGGTGCGGTTGATGTCGATCGTCTCGACCTCGATGCCCTGCTCGTCCAGGAAACTCCTGGCGTTCTTGCAGGTTGTTCAGGTCGGCTTGGTGTAGAACGTGGGCCTGGCCATCCCGCTATTGTAGCGGCGTGAGCACGCCGTCCTTCTTGACCGCGAGGCGGATCGGACGAGGCGCGCCTTTGCGCGGCAGCGTCACCTCGGCCCACAGCTCTTCACCGGGGGCGCGTCTCGAGGGATCGGGCACGTGCTCGGGAATGAAGAACACGAGCTGTTCGCTGCGTCCCTCGATCCGCAGGCGCACGTAACGGCCGCGCAGCGGGTCGTCGGGATCGACGGGCAGCACGTGGACCCACGTCCGCGGGCGTGTCGCGCGATCGAGGAGCAGCTTGCCGCCGAGGCTCGCGACGATGGCGGCGTGCGCGGCGGCGACGAAGACACCCTTGAGCAGCGGACTCATGCGGCCTCCCGCGATTGCTCGACCAGCCGTCGCCGTACGCGTTCGAGCGCCCAGCCGCCGCCGAGGAACAGCACGCCGAGCCCGACCAGCGACGCCGATCGTCCGAGCTTGTCGATGACGTGGGAGAAGTAGAACGCGATCGCCGTGCTCGCGAAGAACAGCGCGCCGAGATTGACCCGTTCCGGGCGCCCGTCGCGCACGCCCCACGCCACGAGGCCGACGGACCCCACGGCCCACCACAGAAAGGGAAGCGCGTCGCGGCTGTTTGCGTGCAGCAGGCAGAGAACCGCCACCCATAGGGCGGCGAGCAGGCAGGGCCACGCCTCAATCCGGCGCAGTGCCGCCGCCAGGATCAACGGCGCGCCGAAGGCGATCGCCAGGCCGACGACGTCCCGCGTGCCCGAGAACGCCCACTGCCTCGGGGCCAGCAGGTGTGCCCATGTGGCGTCCACGAGCACGGGAGCGGACACGATGAGTCCAGCGGCGCCGAGCCACGTCAGCGCGCGCCGCGCGTGCGAGCGGCTGTCGCGCCCTCTCGCGCCGAGGTACGCCAATGCCAGCAGGAACACGCCGGCCGCAGGTACGACTTCGCGCAGATCGGAGTAGCGGGGACCCTCCGTGGCGACGATCCATTCAGAGACGAGCCATGCCGGCACGAGGACGGCTGTGAGCACGAGCTGTGTCGTGTGGCGCAGGAGCACCCATGCGATCCCGGCGCCGAACGCCCAGAGCATGATGCCGCCAGGCCAGTGTTCGTCGAGGTTGAAGACCTGCCCCGCGAGGGCGATCCCCGCGCCGAGCACCGCGGTGCCAATCGCATGCAGCGCTTCGGACATCGGCGCGAACCGCTCTGCGCTCAGCGCGCCCGCGACGTGGAAGCTGGCGACCAGGAGGAGGACGAGTGCGAACCGCTGTCCGGGCGAAAGCGCGTCCCAGTTCGCGGCGACGAACAGGAGGATCCCGCCGCAGATCATCAGCGCGCCGAATCCCAGCGCGATCAGGATGGGCCAGCGCAGCCGGCCTGATCCTGCGTGCGAGGCTTCGAAGGCCCGGATCCGGACGGCCGTGTCGGCATCGATCACGCCCGCCGCGGTCCATCGGTCGAGCCACCGCGCCCAGCTGCCGTCCATGCTCGACCGGATTCTACGCGGGAACCCGGTAAAATGGATGTTTTGCCCGGCCATGCTGACCGTCAACGAGATCTTCCATTCGATTCAGGGTGAGTCGACCCATGTCGGGCGGCCGTGCGTCTTCGTGCGGCTGACGGCGTGCGACCTGCGCTGCTCCTGGTGCGACACGCCGTACGCCTTCACGGAAGGGCGGAAGATGACGCTCGATGACGTGCTCGACCGCGTGCGCGCGTACGACTGCGGCGTCGTCGAGATCACCGGCGGCGAGCCGCTGCTGCAGAAAGAGGTCTATCCGCTGATGGACCGGCTGCTCGCAGAAGGACGGACGGTGATGATCGAAACCGGCGGCCACCTGAGCGCCGATCAGGTGCCCGAGGCCGTCGTCCGGATCATCGACGTGAAGTGTCCCGGCAGCGGCGAAGCGGCGAAGATGCACTGGCCGAACCTCGAGCGTCTGCGCCGGTCAGACGAGGTCAAATTCGTCATCAAGGATCGCGCCGACTACGAGTACGCCCGCGACATCGCTGCGCGGCACCGGCTCACGTCGCGCTGCGCCGCGGTCCACTTTTCGCCCGTGCACGGCGTGCTCGACGCGAAGCAGCTGGCCGAATGGATTCTCGCGGATCGCCTGCCGGTGCGCCTCCAGCTCCAGGCGCACAAGTACATCTGGGATGCGCAGACGCGCGGCGTGTGAGCCATGAGCCCTACGCCATGAGCGATCGGCCGCGAGCCGTGCTTCTCCTGAGCGGCGGGCTGGACTCGTATACGGCGGGCGCCATGGCGAAGGCCGACGGTCATGCGATTTATGCCCTGACCGTGAGGTACGGGCAGGTGCACGCCCGGGAGATCGAGGCGGCGCGCCGTGTCGCGCACGCGCTCGGGGTGGTTCGCCACCTCGAGCTCGACGTCCCCCTGGCGCTGCTCGGAGGATCGTCGCTCGTGGGCGACGGCGCGATTCCGAAAGATCGCGCGATGGAGGATGGGACGATTCCTTCGACCTACGTTCCGGCGCGCAACACCGTGTTCCTGGCGCTCGCCATGGCCTGGGCGGAGGTCGTCGCCGCCGAGGCAATCGTCATCGGCGTCAACGCGCTCGATTATTCCGGCTATCCGGATTGCCGCCCGGAGTTTCTGTCCGCGTTCGAGCGGTTGGCCGCCGTGGCGACGAAGGCCGGCGTCGAGGGGCGTCCGCTGCGCATCCTGGCGCCGCTCCTCACGTTGTCGAAGGCGGATATCATCCGGCGCGGCCAGGCGCTCCGCCTCGACTACGGCCTGACGCTGAGCTGCTACGATCCCGGTGCGGTTGCGCCGTGCGGCCGGTGCGACAGCTGCCGGCTGCGCGCGCGCGGTTTCGCGGAGGCGGGCGTCGCCGATCCCGCCGTCACGTTCCTCCGATCAGATGACTGAACGAATCTACTACTCGGATCCCTACGCGCGCGAGTTCGACGCGCAGCTCGTCGAGACCATGTCGCACGAGGGGCGCACCGCCCTGGTGCTGGACCGCACGGCGTTCTATCCCACGTCGGGCGGCCAGCCGGCCGACGCCGGAATGTTCGGCGACGTCCGGGTGCTCGACGTCGTCGACGCCGAAGACGGGCGCATCCTGCACGTGGTCGACCGCGCGCCGTCGACGACCGCGCTGCACGGGACGCTCGACTGGACCCGGCGGTTCGATCACATGCAGCAGCACACCGGGCAGCACGTACTGTCGGCCGCGTTCGCGCGCCTGATGAACGTCCGGACGGAGAGCTTCCACATGGCGGCGGACTACGCGACGATCGATCTGGCGCGCGACGTCAGCGCCGCCGAGATCGCGCGGGCCGAAGCCGAAGCCAACCGGATCGTCTGGGAAGACCGCCCGGTCGACATCCGGTTTGTGTCGGCGGAGGAAGCCGCGGCGCTGGGGCTGCGCAAGCCGTCGGCGCGCTCAGGGACGCTCCGCCTGATCGACGTGCGCGACTTCGATCTCTCGGCGTGCGGCGGCACGCACGTGGCGCGGACCGGCGCCATCGGCCTGATCGCCGTCGCCGGCACCGAACGCGTGCGCGGCGGATCGCGGCTGACGTTCGTATGCGGCGGCCGGGCGCTCGAGAAATTCCGCGCGCTTCGCGATGCGGTTGCCGGCAGTGTCCGCGTGCTGTCCGTGCTGCCGGCGGAACTGCCCGCGGCGATCGAA
>Ga0310810_10005078_pt1 | contig 14659 bp, 8 predicted proteins | sample NCmetagenome_FD_207641 | JGI IMG/M metagenome (GOLD analysis project Ga0310810, IMG submission 207641) | Soil microbial communities from experimental microcosm in Duke University, North Carolina, United States - NC | ecosystem: Engineered > Artificial ecosystem > Soil microcosm > Unclassified ... | reverse complement strand
CCGCGGATCAAACGGCGTGCTTCAAGGATGGCGGTGTGCTCGGCAAGATTCCCGCCGATCGCCTCTATCAGCCCGGTCTGAACATTCTCAAGATGTGGCCGATGCCGAACGACGCCAGCACCGCGACTGGTGCGAATTACGCGCTCACGCGTCCGTCCGAGGACATTCTCGGGTACCAGCCGGCAGTCCGTTTGGATTACCAGCCGCTGTCATCGCTGCGCATCAGCGTCAAGTATCAAGGGGCGATTCAGCGGCAACAGGTGTTCAACGGCACCATCCCGGGATTCAATGACTCGAAGATGGTGCATCCGCGCATCGGCACGGAGGGCGTCACGGTCAACTACAGCCTCAACCCGACGACGTTCGTTGAGGCGACGTACGGGCGCGCGGGGAATGAACTGGCTGCGTGCGGTCCGACGCCGAGCTTCTGCGGGAACACTGCGGTGCCAACCAACGACATCTCGAACTTGAACAACGCCGGGCTTGCGAGTCTGCCACTGCTCTTCCCGGACGCGTCGGTTCTCAACAAGGACTACTACGCGTACGACATCCTGACCGAAGCCAAGGTGCCGTTCTTCGATGGCACCCGCATCCTTCGCGTTCCGAACTTCTCATGGGGGAACCGCGTCATCAGCGGCAACACGACCGCGGGAGCCGCACCACCGAACATCAACTTTCCTGGGTTCCTCAACATCAACACGACGCAGGACGTTGTCGCGAGCCTCACGAAGGTCATGGGCCGGCACACGATCAAGACCGGGTTCTACAACAGCCATAGCCTGAAGCGAGAAAACAACGTGCAGGGCGCGGCCGACAATTTCGGGACGCTGAACTTTCAGCAGGATACGGTGGGCACGAACCCGTACGACACGTCGTTCGGTTTCGCCAACGCCGCGATTGGCAGCTTCAGCTCGTACGCGCAGGCGTCGCGATACGTCGAGGGGACCTTCACCTACAACAACACCGAGGGGTACGTTCAGGACAACTGGAAGGTCAACAACAAGCTGACGCTTGATTACGGGGTGCGCCTCGTTCACGCGCAGCCGCAGCACGACGCGCTGCTGCAAAGCGGAAACTTCCTGCCCGACAAGTGGGTTCAGTCACAGGCGCCGAGGCTCTACGAAGCGGGTTGCGTGAACAACGTCAACCCGTGCACCGGGACCAATCGGCAGGCGAAGGATCCGATCACCGGCCAGTTGCTCGGTCCGAACTCGACGCTGGCCATCGGCACGCTCGTGCCGAACACGGGGAACCTGACCAACGGGCTGTTTCAGTCAGGCCAGGGCATCGAGAAAACGACCTACACGTTCCCGATGCTCAACGTCGGACCTCGCTTCGGCGTCGCCTACGACGTCACCGGTAAACAGCAGCTCGTGTTGCGTGGCGCGTGGGGGTTGTATTTCGATCGCCCTCGCCCTGGCGATGCGCAGGCGCTGGTCGGAAATCCCCCGGGAGGCTCTCGCATCATCACCATCCGATACGGTCAACTGCAGAGCCTCGGCAACGGCGGATTGTCGACGGTGAGCCCGCCGGGAATCACGGTGTTCCAGTACGATGCGAAACTGCCGACCTCGATGCAGTTCAGCGTCGGATCGCAGATGCTGCTCCCCTGGTCGACATCACTTGATGTGTCGTACGTCGGTCTCCACAGCTGGAACGATCAGCAGCCGTGGAACATCAATTCGATCGATCTGGGCACCGCATTCCTCGCCTCGACCCAGGACCCGACCTTGGCAGTCAGCACGACGCCCGGCGCGACGTCGTACGCGTCGACCAACCCGGATCTCGTGCGGGCCTATCGTGGCTACAGCTCAATGGCGAGCACGAGCCGATTCTACGAAGGCTGGAGAACCTACCATTCGGTGCAGTTCTCACTGAACCGTCGTTTCAAGGATGGACTCCAGTTCGGATTCAACGACACCGTCCAGCTGTACGACGAAGCGCGCGTCGCGCCGCGGTTCGATCACCGTGCAGACGGGTCATACGTCAGGCGCGCGGACGAGGCCGACGCTCAGAAGCTGCTCGGCAACCAGTTTCCCGGAAATACCACCGGAGCACAGTCCACACACGTGATGAAGGGCAGCGCGGTGTGGGATCTGCCGGACCTCCATGCGAGCAATACCGGGATGAAGGTGGTCGGACACATCATCAACGACTGGCAGCTGTCGACGATCTGGACGGGACTGACCGGAGCGCCCTATTCGGTCACCTACAGCTACCAGAGCGGTGGTGGCAACGTGAACCTGACCGGTTCCCCCGACTTCGGCGGCCGCATCCGCATCGTCGGCGACACGGGAAAGGGCTGCAGCAGCGATCCCTATCGCCAATTCAACGCCGCCTCGTTCCAGGGACCGCTCGTCGGCAGCGTGGGGCTCGAGTCGAGCAACGACTACCTCAAGGGGTGCTTCTCGAGCACGATCGATCTGTCGATTGCGAGGAACATCCGGCTGGGTGGCACGCGCGTGCTGCAGCTCAGAGCCGATATGTTCAACGCGCCCAACAACGCGCAGATTACCGGCCGACAGACCAGCCTTACGCTCACCAATCCGACCGATCCTGTGACGCCGCAGAATCTGCCGTACGATCCAGCGACCGGCCAGATCCTGCCCAACCGTGTGCGACCGAACCAGGCAGGCTTCGGTGCGGTCAACGCCTATCAGAACCCGAGGAACATCCAGGGATACATTCGGTTTTCGTTCTGACCTCGCCCAGGCCGGGGCCTCTTAATTGGGGCCCCGGCAACTCGGGAGTTCGTCCAGTGATCCATCGTCCGCTCGCCATGACGTCCGTGACATTCGCGCTCTGTCTTGCTGTCGCCGGAGCGGCGTGTCGCAAGACGTCGCCTCCACCGGCGCAGTCATCGAAGCCCTCGGGTTATGCCGGCACGTGGGTCATGAAAGTCGGCCAGCGCGTGTTTGGGGTGTTGGTCATCGAAGAGAAGGCGGGCACCTACACCGGCAGCTGGACCCTCCCGGAGCATTTCGGGATGGGTATGGGGAAACGTGCGACCTTCGACCACGTGACGAACCAAACGAAGCGAACGTCAGTCGGGTCGCTGGTTGTTCAGGGTGACCACTTGCATCTTGTCGTGCCCGATCCGGACGCGCCGGCTGAACCTGACGAGTTCGACATGACGCTCACGAGCGGCAACGAGGCGAGTGTTCAATACGTCGGCGTCCCGATCGAGCCGTGGCCTTTTGCCAGGCTCCAGGGTGGGACGGTTCCAGCAGTTGCGACTGACTGGGATCCACAACGTTCCTATCCGCTGAAGGAAGAGACCTTCACGTCGAATGCAGAGATGCAGGCGGTCTTCGCGGAGGATCAGAAAGTCAGGCAGGGTTGGATGTCCGGTAACATTTCCGACGCTCAATGGGCCGTCATTAGCAAGGAGGACGCCGTACGGCGGCAGCGCACGCGCCGTCTTCTCGCGCAGGATCAGTTGCACACGGGCGAAGACTTCAGGGCGGCGGCGTTCGTGTTCCAGCATGGCGACACGCCGGACGACTATCTGCTCGCGCACACTCTGGCGATGATCGCAATCGCGAAGGGCGATAACGGGGCGCTGTGGATCGCGAGCGCGACGCTCGACCGCTATCTCCAGTCGATCCATCGGTCGCAGATTTACGGGACGCAGTACCTGGGCAAACAAGGAAGGATGACGCAGGGGGCCTTCAGTTCCGAAGTTATCTCCGACTCGTTGCGGGCAGAGCTCGGTGTGCCCGCGCTTGCCAATCAACAGGAGCAGCTGAAGGAGATGAACGCGCCGTCCAAGCATCCGTAGCGCGGTGTCCTGACGCAAGCTGCGGCTCAGGCCCCGCCGGCAGGGGCACGACGGGGCCGGGTTGTGATTCAATGCCCAGCAAAGGGTGACTCTGGTCGGGCTCAGATTTGGAGGACCGCATGCGCCAGGTAACCGCGTTTCTGTTGGTTGCGCTGACCTTTTCGTGGGCTCAGAGTCTGGCAGCTGGCCAGGCGCCAGCGCCAGCCAGGAGCGAGACGAAGGGCATTCAACCCGATCGCGATCACCCGGTTCTTCCTATCGGAGCGCAAGCGCCGGACTTCTCCCTTCCCGGTGTGGACGGCAAGATTCATAAGCTGAGCGAGTACGCCAAGACTCCGGTTCTGGCCATCGTCTTCGAGTCGAATCACTGTCCGGTGTCGATGCTGTACGAAACACGCATCAAGAAGATCTACGAGGATTACCGGAACAAGGGGGTCACGGTCGTTGCAATCAATCCCAACAGCCCACGCGCCGTCCGGCTGGACGAGATGGGGTACACGGATGTCCCGGATTCACTGGAGGCGATGAAGATCCGGGCAGCCTATCGGCACCGCGAGTGGCCGTATCTCTATGACGGCGAAACGCAGACCACCGCGGCAAAGTTCGGCGCCGTCGCGACGCCGCACATTTTCCTTTTCGACCGGAACCGCACGCTGCAGTATCAGGGTCGCATTGATGACAACGTCAACGAGTCCCTCGTGAAATCTCGAGACGCCCGCGCCGCGATCGACGCGCTGCTCTCCGGCAAGCCCGTGCCGGTTCAGGAAACGAAGGCCTTCGGCTGCACGACGAAATGGCTGACGAAGGCGACCGGCGTCGAGCAGGAGCAGGACAGGATCGCGGCGGAGCCAGTCAAGCTCACGATGGCGACCGCTGCGGATCTGGCGAAGCTGCGCGCCAATGGGACCGGCAAGATCCTGCTCGTGCACTTCTGGACGACGGCGTGCAGCACCTGCGTCGCGCAGTTTACCGATCTCCAGACGACGTTTTGGATGTACCGAAATCGCAGCGCGCGGTACGCCAGCCTTGACTTCGTCACCGTCTCGACGAACGCGCCTGGTGAGGAGTCGGCCGTTCTGGCGTTCCTGCAGAAGCAGCACGCCGGGAACACGAATCTCCAGCTGCCGACCACCGACGTCCAGAGTTTCCAGGCCGCGTTCGGCGCCAAATGGAACCCCGCGACGTCCTTCACGGCGGTGATAGCGGCGGACGGTACGCTGATCTACCAAAAGGAAGGCAAGCTTGACGTGCTCGAGATGCGGCGGGCCATTCTGCGGCACATGCCCGACGTTACGGCGTATCCAGGCCAGCACGACTACTGGAACGAGATATCCCCCAAGACAACGTCACGTTGACGTTGCCGGTATGCCACGTTCACTTGCGGCTGCACTGTTGCCTGGTGCAGTCGGCGCCACGGCCTCTCGTCCCTGCTGTTCACGCTGTCCGCGGTAACTGGCAGCGTGCGCTCCAGGACGAGTGACGGACCGTCAGAATCGCCATCCGAATCCCAGGGACATTTGCAGGCTGTCCACCCACTCCGGTGCGGGCAGCCGCATGGTGATGCCGTTTCTCACGTACGTCGTCGGGCCAAACACGGAGATGGTGTCGCCGCCGTCGAATCTAATCAGCAGACCCCTGGCGAAGTACTGTTCGAATACGCCACCGAGATCGATCGCCAGCGCGTTGGCGCGCGACAACCGTACGTGCCCGGCCTCCATGGCAGAAACCGCGCCGGACTGACTGTTGACTCCAAGTCGTACTTTGCCGAACAGGCCGTAGCCGTCTTTCCTCGCGCCAATCTTCACGCCGCCGAGCGCCTGGGTGAGATGCCCACCGTCCCAGGCCGTGCGAACCCGCACGTCGCGGGTGGAGAAGCTCACCGCCGCGTCGGCATAAGTCGCGGGGAACAGGCGGTACGATAGGAAGCCGCCGAGCGCGGGCAGTGTCCTCAAGGTGGTCGTCAGCGCCCCCGCTGTTGTCACCGCTCCCAGTTGACCACCTATCTCCCACGCACCGGCGACCGGTTCCTCGGCCGGTTGGTGACGGATCGGTCCGAGGCTGTAGCTGACACCGGCGCTGACTTGCCACACATTGACGATTCGCGGGGCAAGCGAAAAGCACAAGACCGCACCATTTGGACCCGGTTCGGAACAGTCCTCTGGAGTCTCTCGAATCATGTAGAGCGGGCCAGTGAAGTCGCCGTGAACGGCCCAGCGATCGTTGGCCTTGATCTCCGCGCCGAGGCCCCAATCCAACGCGAAGTGCGTGGTGCCTCCGGCCGTGATGTCGGATCCGCCGAGGTCGACGATCGCATCTGAGAAGTGCAAAAGCTCAGGCAAGAGCAGGCCGTAAAAGGACGCGCGTTCGGTCGCGATAAACCGCCCGCGTATGCCCGCGCCAAACTGACTGGTGCGTCCGCCTTGTGCCTGGAACTCCTGCAGCGATTTCGACGGGAACCACAACGCGCGCCCTTCGACATCGATGCGGCGGGTCAAGCGGTAGTCAACACGGACGCCGAATCCGCTGACCCCGGTGTTTCGGCCGGACTCCGGCACGAGTCCGAGAGCAGAGTACTCGACGCTGACTTGGAGTGGGCGTGTGGTCTCCTGCGCGTAGGCTGTAGCGCTGATGGCGCTGAGTGCGGCCGCAGCAAGGGTGCGATGAAGAACTGAGACGCGTTGCGACGTCGACACGGGCGTCAGTCTACACGTTTCAGGTGCACACGTAGCGCGGCGCTTTAGCGCCGCGTCAAAACGCAACCCTCAGCTTGGCGATCGCGCTTGCGTTCGGACGGTTCTGACGCGCGGCTAAAGCCGCGCGCTACGAGCGTCGGTGTCGCCGTCGGTTGTCAAAAGAGATTCAATGAAGGGGCGAATTGCCTCCCACGCGCCGTGCGGATTTGCCTGCAGCAGTAGATGCGGCCCCGCAACGTGGGCAACCGATATCGACCGCATTAACGACATCTTGCGCCACGCCGAGCCCGGAACGAGGCGATCGTCTGTGCCCCGTACGTAGAGCGTCGGAACAGTGCAGCGGGCGAATGCCCCCGTGTCCTTCAGAGCAAGCACCGATCGCAGCCGCGACGCGAGGATCGAAGGCGGGACGGACGCGACCGCTGAAGCCATCGCACCGACGATTGCATCATCCGCCCGATTACCAAGCAGATATCGTCGCAAGAGAAACAGTGGCGGTGGTGATTTGAACATTGCGGGAACCGCGCCCCATCGGAATGCTCGAGCGCGAGGTGCGGTTATAAAGCTGTTGCACAAGATCAGTCCGGAGATTGCCCGGCGCTCTGTCAGCGCGATGGCGAGTGGGCCCGAGAATGACTCGGCAATCAGCACCAATCTGCCAGCCGGCAACATCGCGGCGACCCGGTCAGTGAGTTCTTCGTAATTCAACGGCTCAGCAGGCAACGCTATTGGTAGGAGCGACAATTGCGGTGGCGCTGCCGCAATGAAGCGATCGAACAGACGCGCCGTGCCGTCCATACCGGGGAGAAGAATAATGTGCGTATCGACTTTCGCCATTTCATCGAGTCTAATGCTGCGCGTTGGAAATCGAGTTCGAGTGTCCACCCTAACGCGCCGCTAAAGCGGCGCGCTACGAGTGTCACTGTCGCTCTCCGCGTCGGTTTTCCAGAACGCGAACGGATACCGCGAACGCTCGGTCGGAAGCCCAGCGGCTGAAGGATTGTTTCGAATGTAATCGATGACGCTCGAGACGTTGTCTCGCGGACGAAGCACGCGTTCGAAGTATCCATCCTGCCACAACCGTTGATGCACGAGCCGGCGGTACGCGATGGCTGTTCGTTGGCGCAATAGGGTCATCATCGAAACGAAATGCGCCTTCGCGGAATAGCCCTCCACAAGCAGATGAAGATGGTCCTCCATGAAGACGTAGACAATAACTGTGAAATCGCGTTCGTAGCACGTACGCAGAATCTGATCGCCAAGAGCAGCGACCACGTCCGAATCGACGAACAACTTCTGACGCGCGTCTGTGGCGCAACTCACGAAATAACAGTACTTGCCGGTGTAACTGAACGTCTTTAGACGGGCAGGACGTCGAGAGGGCATTCAGTCGATGCGAGCAAATCGAATACCGTGGGAACGTGGGCGCCGATACCGTAGCGCGGCGCTTGAGCGCCGCGTCAGCGTTCCGCCAGCAGCCGTACGATCGCGTCTGCGTTGCGACGGCTCTGACGCGCGGCTACAGTCGCGTGCTACGAGTGTCGGCCTCTACTCAGCCCGCAGCGTCGTCGACGGATCCGTCGCCGCCGCGCGGCGTGCCGGGATCACGCATGCCAGTGTGGCGACGATCAGCAAAATCGCCGGCATGATCAAGAACGACGGCAGATCGAGTGGCCTGATGCCGAAGAGGAGCGGCTCCAGCCGGCGCGCGGCCACCGCGGCGATGAACACGCCAGCCGCCAGCCCGAGTGATGTGACCGACAGCCCCTGTCGGAGAACGAGACCGATGAGATCTGCGCGGGTCGCACCGAGCGCAGCCCGGATGCCGATCTCCTTGCGGCGTTGAGAAACGTTGTAGGAGAGAACGCCGTAGAGGCCGGTCACCGCGATCCCGAGCGCGAGTACGGCGAAGGCGGCGAGCACTGCTGTCGAGAACCGCGGCTCGGATACCGAATCGGCGACCTGACTCGAGAGCGTGCCGACGTGGCCGAGCGCGGCCGTTGGCTCGATCTCGCGAACCATCGACCGCAGGGTTGGAGCGAACGCGTTCGGATCGCCGCTCGTCCGGATCACGAGGTTGATCTCGCGCGTAATCGCATGTTCCTTGTCGCCGGCGTTCAACGCCAGGTAGATTTCGGGTTGAGGCCTGGTGTCGAGTCCATCTTTCAGGACGTCGCCGACGACGCCGACGATCTCGGTCGTCATATCTTTTTTACTGAGAAGTCCCTTGAATTGCCGACCGACGGCCGGACGGCCGTCGGTGATGTAGGCACGCGCGAACGCTTCGTTGACCAGCATTGCCTCGATCGGCGACGACTCGTCGTCCGGAGCAATCGTACGTCCCTCTTTCACACGCAGCTTGAGCGCTTCCGCATAGCCGGAGGTGACGACATATTGCAGCGCACGCGCGATGATTTCCTGGCCCGTATCGGTGTGGCCAAAGGTGAATCCTGATACGAACGATGATTCACCAAGCGGCGCCATATTGCCGATCCCCGCCGAGACGATCGCTGGGGTCGAACGGAGCCGGCGCATGAGCGACTCGATGAGTTGTGCACGCCGTTCAGCCGTGGATGCGGTGCCCGTCAGGTAGACGCGCGCCGTGAGTACGTTCCGCGCATCGAACCCCGGGTCGACGTGCGCGAGCGTCACGAAGCTTCTCACCAGCAGCGCCGCCCCGATCAGCAGGACGACGCTGACGGCGGCTTCGACGGCAAGCAGGAGCCCGCGCACGCGCTCGCCGCTGCCGACGCTGCGATTGTCGTCGGCGCGGAGCGTTGGCGAGAGTTCGGCGCGCGATGCCCGCAAGGCAGGCAGAACGCCGGCGACTGCGCCGGCGAGCAGCGACAACAACAGCGCAAATCCGAGCACGCGCACGTCCAAACGGATGTCGTCGAGCCGCGGGAATCCTTCCGGTGCCCAGGCGGGAACCGCTTTCGTCAGCGCCCAGGCCATGAAAACGCCGAGGACGCCGCCGATGAGGCCCAGCACCGCGCTCTCGGTCAGCATCTGCCTCGCGAGTCGGCCGGCTCCGGCGCCAAGCGCGGCCCTCACAGAGAGTTCGCGCGCGCGGGCGGTTCCTCGCGCCAGCAGCAGATTCGCCACGTTCGCGCAGGCAACGAGCAGCACGAGGCCGACTGCTGCCATGAGCACAAGCAGCGCCGGGCGCACACGCTGCGTGACGCTATCGGCGATCCTGTTGACGCGCACTTCGACCGGTCCACCCTTGCCGAACAGCAACTCCGCGGCCATTGGCCGCTTGACGGTCCGCGCCGCGGCCGTACCCTCGGCTGCCGCCTGCTCGACGCTGCTTCCAGCTGTCAGCCGCGCCAGCGCCGGCATGATCCGCATCGATCCATCCGTCGTCGGCGGCAGGACGTACGGCGTCCAGAGCAGCGCGTCGCGATCGGGGAAGTAGAACGTCGCCGGGGCGACCCCAATGATTTCGTGCACCCGGCCGTCAATCTGAAGTGTCCGGCCAACGACATGCGGATCGCCGCCCAGCTTCGATCGCCAGAACCGATCGCTGACGACGACGACGTTGTTGTTGCCAGCGAACGCTTCCTCCGGGCGGAAGAACCGTCCAGCTGCGGGGGCAACGCCGAGGGTTCCGAACGCGGCCGGCGACAGCGACCCGCCATTCACTCGCTCGGTCTCGTTCCCGTTCATGATCGTGAACGCCTGCGTCGAGTAGGCGGACAGCCCGTCGATTGTCCGCGGGTGCTCGCGCCACGCGGCAAACGTCAGGTTGCTCAACCGCGGGTCGCGGATGATCGCGTGTCCTCCTGGGTGTTCCTCCGACAGCATCACGATGCGATCCTGATCCAGGTAGGGCAGTGGCCGGAGCAGCACGGCGTAGACGACCGAGAACACCGCCGTGTTGACGCCAATGGCCAACGCCATCGTCGCCAGGGCGGCAAAGGTGAACCCAGGCGCGCGCAGCATCAGGCGTAAGGCGTGACGGAGATCCTGAATGAAGGTTGTCATGGGTCGTTCCTTGCCCCCTCGCGTAGCCGCGGGTTGCATTCTGACGCGGCGCTGCGGCGCGTCAGGGAAGAGAGCTATCGCTCGGTGGACTTTACGGGAGATCGATCGCACCAGCGAATACGGTCCCGGTTCAGTCCTTGGTACCTCCGACTGGTAACTGGAAACTGGAAACTGGACGCTCTATCTCAGATCCACCGCCGCATACGTTCCGATCTTCGGCAGCGAAAACTCGATCGCGCCGTCGGCGACGACCAGATCCTGCAGCGCCGCCTTGCCCGTGCCGGCGATGTAGGCGTCGCCGCCTTTGTAACCGCCACGCACGCGAACCCGCAGGCCTTCGATGTCGCGGCCCCCGTAATTAATAAGATGCAGCCGGGCGCGTTTGCCGTCGCTCGTCAGGCGCCCGATCACCACCTCGCTGCCGAAAAGCCGCAGGCTCCGCTGCTCGTCGGTCAGCTGCGAACGGACTTTCTGCGCGAACGTGCTCGGATCGGCGGCCTCCGCCTGCGGATACGCAGCAGAGCCCACCACCACGTTGACGCGGAATTGCGCCGCTGGCTCCTTTTCGACATGAAACAAGAGGTTGCGCCGGGCGAGCAGGTTCATCACCTCGCCGACGATCGCTGATCCATCGTCGACGACGCCGAAGTCGGCGACGGGGGGCAGGTCTTCATTCGGTAGCGTCTCCAAGAACGCCATCATCGCGCCAACGTTGGGGAGGTCGGCGGGATCGACCTTGATCATCGCGTCGACGCCGTAGGCGAAGGCTTCGGCTGCCGCGAGCGCGCCCTTTCCGGCCGGAGCCGAATAGGCATACTTCGTTGACGGCGACCGCATGAAGCGCCAGCCGCTCGCCACAATCCATGGTGCGCGGGTCGGTGAGGCGACACCCGGTCGCGGGCTGACACCCGGCGCCGACAGCGCCTCGCGTGCGCCGAAGTCATTCTCGCTGACGGTAGTGACGGTCAAGCCGGCCTTGCGCCAGCCGTCCGCCTGATCGGCCGGCGCGCACAGGTGCTTGATCCCGGCCGCTTCGATTGCTGGACGCGTGTCGATGCCGTGGGGCCAGTAGAGACACGGCACCGCGGCGAGCAGGAACAGAATCGCGGGCGCCATGTCAGACCGTCAGCTCCTGCACCTTGATCTTCGCAAGGTCGGCGACGCCAAGGCCGAGCGAGGCCGCGAACTCCACGTGTCCTGGCTCACGAATGATGATGTTGACGTTGGGGTCGGCATCGCGTGCGCGACCGTCGTCGATTTTCAACGACGCTGGATTGCGATCCCAGATCGAGATTGCGCCGTGCGCCTTCCGTTCGTTGTCGATGATGTCGAGGAGCAGGCGATCGATGGCCACAGGATCGGTGCCAAACATGATTTGCTTCGGGTAGAACAGGTACTTGGTCGTGCGCGCGAACGGCCCGCCGTGCCAGACGCCGCGGATGCCGTCCATGATCTGCAGCACGGTTCGCGATCGAACCGGCTCCATCGACGCCAGGGTGCCGACGACTGAATAGGTGTGCGATTTGCCGCGCTGGTGCGTGCGCGCCACGTTGGAAAAGCTTCCGTAGGCGATGTTCTTCAGACATCCCGTCGCGCCGGTCGCGCCGTGATCCTTCATGTTCGGGATGTTGATGATCTTGGTGAGGCGTTTCGATACCAGCCGCATCATGTTCGAGCGGGTATCCTCTTCACCGAAGAGATTGGCCTCGAGGAACGTCTCCGGATCGTAGCCGCTGTTGTCAGTGTTGCGGTTGGCACGCTCGGCTGCGACCGTCTGCACCCCCTGGGGCAGGTGCGCCGCGTAGTTGCACTCGTCCATCTGGTTTTGAAACCGTTCGTAGACGTAGATCTGCGAGACCGGAACGCCGAGGCCCGTCAGCTGCCGAACGGTTTCGCCGACGATCTCGTACGCGGAGATGCAGTTCGGGAATCCGCCGCAATTCACTTTGATGCCGACGACGTCGGCGGGGGCGAAGAACCGGCGCCAGGCGTCCTCGGTCGAGGCGGCACCGGTCAGGGCCCGCATGCCCTGCGCCATCATCTCGCGGACGACTTGATCGTTGGCGGTGTTGGTTGCCGTGTCGACGCAGTTGTCCGACCTCACCTTGATCACGCGGCCCGGATAGGGCCCGGGCATACCGGGGACGGCTGCCGGGGAGTATCGCGACACGATCTTCAGGGTTGGCAGGTCCGTACGGATTTGTAATCCCGGCTTGGCCGGAGCTGCAGGTTTGCCTTTGGCAATGAGATCGATTCCGGCCGCTTTGACCCAGGCGCCGGCCGTGAGAAGCCGGACGAATGCGCGTCGATGCATGAAACTGCCTTCCTAAGTAAGGAGACCGGGCCGAATTATAGTCAGTTTCCACCTTCCAGCTTCCATCTTGCTTAGCTCAGTTTTCGGTTGCCAGTCGGCAGCTGCCAGCTTTCAGCTTCCAGCTTCCCGCTGGGTCGGCGCGCGAGCCGCGAGCCGCGATTCAGCCGTCGTCACCTGCCCTGAGCGCTCGATCGCGCGAGTCGAAGGGCTTGCTCCCCTAGTCATTTCATGTTAGTTTGCGCGCGAATTTCCCTGATTTCGGCAAACCGCAAGTCAGAAGGAGCCGGAGATGAACAACGCTCGGTGTGTCTGGGTTCTACCGTTCGTGGTCGCATCGATCTGTCTGTCGGGAGCGTCGTCTGCTCTCGCGCAGGGCACTACTGGAACACTGACCGGCACGGTCGTGGACAGCTCGTCGTCCGCGGTGCCGGGTGCAACCGTTACCGCGACCGAAGCGGAGTCAGCCGCCGTTCGGACGGTGGTCTCCAATGAAAATGGATTGTTCCGGATCACCGGCCTGAATCCGGGGCGATACACCCTCAAGGTAGAGCTCACCAGCTTCAAGCCCGTAACCGTCTCGGACATCGCGTTGTCCGCCGCGGAAATCCGCGATCTCGGCAAGCTCACACTGCAGGTCGGAGCGCTCACCGAAACCGTCTCGGTTACTTCCGAAGTCACGCCTGTGCAGGTGGCCGACAGTGCACGCCGCAAAACCGTCACCGGCGACGACCTGAAGAACATCCAGATGAAGGGGCGAGACATTTATAACCTGCTCGCCGTGCTCCCCGGCGTCCAGGACACGAACCTGAATCGCGATTATTCCTCCTGGACCTCCGCGACCCAGATCACCATCAACGGCGCACCATCCCAGAACAAGGACGTCCGCATCGACGGCATCAACATCGTCGACGAAGGCGGATGCGGAACCGCGTTCGTGAACCTGAACATGGACGCCGTCAACGAAATCCAGGTCATCTCCAACGGCTACACGGCGGAGAACGGCCGCAACAACGGCGGCATGATCAACGTCGTCACCAAGTCCGGCTCGAACATCTTCAAGGGATCGGCCTGGTACAACGGCCGCCGCGACCAGTTCAACGAGAACGACTACTTCCGCAAGGTCAATAACCAACCGAAGCCGCTGTACGACGTGAACATCTCCGGATACGGCTTCGGCGGACCGCTGGTCATTCCGGGCGTCATGGATGCCCGCAAGATGCAGAAGAAGACCTTCTTCTACGTGTCGCAGGAATACACGAACGACAAGCGGCCGACAACGACCGCGCGGTTCAACCTGCCCACCGCATTGGAACGCTCCGGCGACTTCTCGCAGACGCGACAGACCAACGGCACGATTCTGCCGATCATCGATCCGCAGACGGGCGTGCAGTTCCCCGGCAACATCATTCCAGCCGACCGGATCAACGCGCTGGGGCAGAAGATGCTCAACCTGCAACCGATGCCGAATGGCATTCTGAACCTGCAGGCGGGCCAGGAGTGGACGTCGAACTCGGCGTACGACACGACCCCCGAACACGGCCGAACCAACAACGTGATCCGCGTTGACCAGGTATTCACGGCAGCGACCCGCGCGAGCTTCAAGCTTCTGAAGGATCGCGACGACACGTGGAGCTACAACAACTTCACCCCGGGCACCGGACACGTGGCCAACAACGCGCCCGGCATTGTCGCATCGGGAACGGTCACGCAGGTGCTCAAGCCGACGATGGTCAACGAGATGAACTTCGGCTACACCCACAACCGGTGGGGATTCAAGGCCGGCCCTGAAACCGAAGTGGGATCCGATTACGACTACACCCAGCTGTACGCGTCGAGCCTCGGAATCGTCGCGCCGCGCCTCCTGCCGTTTGGTGACCACAGTGA
>Ga0310810_10005077_pt1 | contig 14661 bp, 10 predicted proteins | sample NCmetagenome_FD_207641 | JGI IMG/M metagenome (GOLD analysis project Ga0310810, IMG submission 207641) | Soil microbial communities from experimental microcosm in Duke University, North Carolina, United States - NC | ecosystem: Engineered > Artificial ecosystem > Soil microcosm > Unclassified ... | reverse complement strand
CGTGTCTCCAGCAGTTGGGCCATTGCAGAGCGGAATATGCAAAAGTAGCTCGCCATGTTCGGGTCAAAGCGCGTCAACCAAGGCAGATTCGCTTCGATCCGCGCTCGAATTTCTTCAAGAGAATAGGGGCCCCAAAAGCTCAGGTAGAGGGAGTTGATGGCGCAGTACCCCACCCAGGTATACATGCCGTTCTCGAGCGCGACGTAATATCCGCGCTCCAGCTGAGTTAGCGCGGTAGGAATATTCTGGGTGTGGTGCGAGATGAACCCGCCTAGACAGTCAAGGATAATGGCTTCGTAGGGCTTAACATGGTAGCGCTCCTCGTTGAGCCGCCAAGCCAGTTGTCCAAAGCGATGCGCGTTTGGGAAGTCCCGCTTGCGGCCCGTCAACATGAAGGCGGCTTGATAGATGTAGGCAACGGCCGCGTGCGGGCTATTTCCATATTCAATGGTGATCTCTACCATCTTCATGCTGATGGTAAAGAGCAGATTGGACCCAACGAAGAACGCGGCATTCATGGCCTCCCGCATCAGCAGCATCGCGGCTAGCTTGGACGGATCGTCGAGTTCCGGCAGGTTTAGCAGTGCCTCGTCGTCGACCGTAGTCATACGGTAAAAGCGCTGCAACGAGCGCTCGATTTCAGCCTCGTCAGGCTCCGCCAAAGGGATACCCAATTCAGCCAGCGCCTTAAGGCCGATGTCTAGCGAAGTGCGCAGCTCGTTCTTGGCTCGATATAACATCACCTTGAACTGGTTAACGCGGCAGCGATCGAGTAGTGCGGACGCGTGCGCCAGCGCCTCGTTGAACGTGGAGATGGCGGTGTCCCACTCCGCCAAAAGATATTCAAGCTCCCCCTTCTCCAGGCGATAGGCGAATGCCAGGTCGTAGTGGTCTTGCCATGCATTTCGCGGTAGACATTCCATTCCTGCGATTACGTAACTCAGGGCGGGCTCATAAGCCGATGAAGCCTTTGCCTTACGCGCAGCCGCCAGGGTTAATCCGGCGAAGCGAATCCGCTCGGCATCACCCTGCAGGAGCAAGGCACCGCGCACGAGGTGCGTAACGACTTCGAAAAGCCGTTCCTCAAGCTCCTGAGGGCTCAACGTTCGTAACAGAAGCTGGCCGATGCGCAAGTGCAGCGCTGGCTGATCAGCGGCTGGAATGAGGGAGTACGCGGCCTGCTGAACGCGGTCGTGGAGGAACCTATACCTTCGATTGCGCTTACTTGTTCCTGTGTCGGAGACATCCGCCAGCGGCACCAGAAGTCCCTGTATCGCGAGGGTCCGCAATGCCGCGCGGCAGTCAGCGCCCTCGCGATCGTTGATCACTTCAAGAGTCTGTAAATCGAAGTGGTTACCCAGGCTTGCAGCGAGGGAGACCACCCCCTGAACGCTGGGCTCCCAATCGCGGATACGCCGCACCATGAGGTCCACGACGTTGTCGGTGATCGCGAGGTCTGCAACGGCTTGCAAGTCCCACTGCCACCGGTTGGCTGCGCGATCGAACGTTAGAAACTTCTCTTCATGAAGTGCTTTGAGAAACATCGTCATGAAGAACGGATTTCCCTCGGTCTTTTCCCGAATGATTCTCGCGAGGGGTCTCACAGTACGTGACGGAGACCCGAGAGTATCGGCGAGCCAGCGCTGTATGTCGGAGAGAGCGAGTGTCGACAGGGCCAGGTCGTACGCGAGTACCTGGTCGCGAAGATCACCTAGAGTTCTCTCAAGCGGATGAGTGGCATCGACTTCGTTGTCGCGGTAGGCTCCGATGACGAGTAGGCAGTGATTGTCGGGATTGAGCAGCATGAGCCGCAGGAGGCTGAGGGTTGGAATGTCTGCCCACTGCAGATCGTCGACGAAGAGCACCAGCGGATGCGCCGAATTGCAGAACACGGAGCTAAAGGCGAGAAACGCCCGGTTAAAGCGATTCTGATTCTCAGCGGGACCTAGGGCGGGGAGGTCCGGCTGCGGTCCAATCACGCGTTCTATTTGCGGGAGAATGTCAACGATAACCTTTCCGTTGCCCCCAAGCGCTGCCAGAAGCCGGTCACGCCACTCGGTCAGTCGCTCCTCAGTCTCAGTCAGAAGCTGCTGTACGAGACTCTGGAAGGCTTGAATGAGGGAGGAGTAGGGGACATTGCCTCGCAGTTGATCGTACTTTCCGGAAATGAAGTGCCCGTGGTCACGGGCCAGTGGCGAGTGCAGCTCGCTTATTAGGGAAGTCTTCCCGATTCCGGAGTAGCCATGTACGAGCACGAGCGCGCGCTCGGCGGCACCGCTTCGAACTCGCTCATAGGTCGACACAAGCTTCGCGATTTCAACGTCGCGCCCGTACAGCCGCGGGCTGAGCTGCAGCCGCGTGGATAAATCGGCCGATCCCAGAGGGAAGGAAGCGATCGCTCCGGTTTCCCGATACTCCCGATAGCAGTGATCAAGATCGCGGGCGATTCCCGCGGCACTGCGATAACGATCCTCCGGATCCTTCGCGAGAAGCTTGAGCACCACGCTTGACAGCGCCTCTGGAATCGCCGGATTCAGCGCGCCGGGAGAGAGGGGCTGAGTCGCTACTTGGGCATGTATCAGCTCGATCGGGTTGTCATTCGCGAAGGGCAACACACCGGTAAGGAGGCGATAGAGGATGACGCCAAGAGAGTAGAAGTCCGTTCGAAAATCTGGCGCACGATTGGTCCGCCCCGTTTGCTCAGGAGAGCCGTACGCGAGCGTGCGGTCCGGATGCCGGCGAGTGCCGCAAGGAGAGACCCCGGGACAGGTTGCCCGAGCAAAGTGCAAGAGCCACACCTGCGAGCGACTCTCGTCAAGCCAGACGCTATGCGGTCCCAAATCGTTGTGAACCACTCCGCGTTCATCGAGCTCTGCAAGCACTTCAGCTATCCGCGCTGCGATCTTGACGGACTCGACGATCTGGAGCTCTCCCCTAGCGAGGACGTCCAGCAGCAACTGGCCGCCGGGGTCGTGCAAGACCAGGGCGGGGGTGCGCGGGTGATCCAGGTGCTCCAGGGCGTTCAGGACCCTGGCGCCGGTCAGCGTCCGTAGTATTTCCACTTCGCGCCCGAGCTCGGTGCGCCCGCCGCTGCCGTCCAGATCGCAGGTCTTTAGCAATACGGCGGTGCCGTCGCGCTCCCGAAGCGCGCGAAACAGACGGTCGGGCTCTGCGCTGCCAATCTCCGTGCGAATCTCGAAGCCAGAAATCATTCGGCGAGATCTCCCAGAGTCAACGCGACTTGCTTGTTCTTATGGGCTCGTTCCGGAACGCATACCTGTATCTGGCAGGTAGTCAAACTTTGATATCCCGAGTTTCTTCATTCGAAAGCGGACGGTGCTTGGATTCATGTCAAGGAGCTGGGCCGCCCCGTTCGCGCCCTCGACGACGCCCCGCGTCTTTCTGAGCATCGCGATAATGTGCTCGCGCTCAATCGCCTCAAGGCTCTGCGCCTCGGGCTCACCCGCGGGCGCCGATACGCCGGACGGTATGAGGGGCGTGCCACCGCTCTCCTTGGCGCCGACCGCCGCGGCGGGTGGCCCAAGCTCCCAGTCGACCGACAGAACCGCTCCGCTACTCAGTACCGCGGCGCGCTCTATAGTATTTTGCAGATCGCGAATATTGCCCGGCCAGGAGTAGGCGTTGAGCTTGCTCAAGGTAGCGGGGGCAATGCTCTCAAGCGGCTTGCGGAGCTTGCGAGCCATGCGCTGCATGAAATGGGTGGCGAGCGAGGCGATGTCCTCGGGTCGCTCACGCAACGAGGGAAGATCAACCGGAAAGACATTCAGTCGATAGTAGAGGTCCGATCGAAATCGCCCGGAACCGACATCGGAGATCAACTCGCGATTGGTCGCGGCGATCACTCGCACATCGACCTTGAGCGTTTTGGAGCTCCCGACCGGCTCAAATTCCTGCTCTTGGAGCACGCGTAGAAGTTTTGCCTGCGTCTCGAGCGGCAGCTCGCTGACTTCGTCGAGAAACAAAGTGCCGCCATCTGCCAGCTCGAAACGCCCCATCCGCCTCTCGGTCGCGCCGGTAAACGCGCCTTTGACGTGCCCGAAGAGCTCACTTTCGACCAGCCCGGCAGAAATGGCGCTACAGTTGAGCTTGATCATGGGCTTGTCGCGCCGCGCGCTTTGCGCGTGCAGCGCCCGCGCGAACAGCTCTTTGCCGGTACCTGTCTCGCCGTGTATCAGAACAGTTGAATCCGTGGGGGCCACCGCCGCGACTTTGCGCAACGCAGCCTGCAAAGCGGGTGACGACCCAACGATCTCTCCGAGATTGCCAGCTTCGGAGATCTCCTGCTTGAGATAGCGATTCTCCTGTTGCAACCGACTCTTCAGCGCCTCCACTTCCTCAAGGGCCGACTTGAGTTCGGCGGTGCGTGCCACCACCCGCGCTTCCAAGTCACGGTTGAGGTATGCGAGCTTGCACTCGAGTTCACGGCGTGTGAGATGCAACCGGACGCGAGCCAACACTTCCTCGTATTGGAAGGGCTTGGTGACGTAGTCATCGGCGCCGGCCGCGAAGGCGCGTACCTTGTCCTGGGCGTCGGAGAGAGCGGTCATGAAGATTACCGGAATCTTTTCCAGCTTTGGGAGCTGGCGCAGGCGGCGGCAGGTCTCGAAGCCGTCGAGGCCAGGCATCATCACGTCGAGCAGCACTAAATCGGGAGGTGAGTACTGCAGTTGCTCTAGGGCACTCTCTCCGTCGGGCGCTACTCGGACCCGGTAGCCGGCCTTAGATAGAGTATCGAGGAGAAATCCAATATTCGCCGCGGTATCGTCTACCACCAAGATCGAGCGCTGCCCGGCGCTACTGCTCATGAGGTCTTCTCGCGGGCCAAGTCGAGTACCCGGCGAATGCCCTTGAAATCGAAGCGGCGGGCAAGACGCTGTACTTCCTCGTAGACCGGTGCCGCGGCGGGATCGCTCGCGGACGCGCTATCGGCGCGTGCCAGCAGCTCCTTTATGTCCCCTTTCATGGCGAGGTCATATAGCTCCCTCGCGCGCGCTGCGTCCAACACAATCCCAGCGGTTGGCGGGGCGAGCTCGGCGGGCTTGGGCGCGTGAATTTCGACCATTTGCCATGAGAGCTTCAGCAGCCTTCCGACGGACTCCAGCAGCTCCTCGGCACGCAGCGGCTTGGCCACAAAGTCATCGCAACCAGCCGCGAGTGCCTCTTCACGCGTATAAACCGAGGCGCTGGCCGAAATTGCAACGATCGGCGTGGACCGGAGACTCCCACTCGACCGCACGCGGCGCGCGAGGTCAAGTCCGCTTAGGCGTGGCATTGCCAAATCCGTGACGATGAGATCCGGCGCACTCTGTCCATCAAGATGACGCAACGCGTCTTCGACGTTCGGGGACTCCTGCAAGTGAAAACCGACGTCTCCTAACATCCGCCCGACGAGATGACGATTACCCTCATCGTCATCCACCACCAAAATGCGTCGTCGTGGACCCAAGTAGCCGGAGATTCGTCGCTGAACGGTGTAGGAGATATCACCGGGGTTCTCAGACTCAAACGGCAGGGTTACCGTAAAGGTACTGCCCTTGCCGACTTCACTGCAAACGTCGATCCGGCCAGCCATTGCTCGTACCAGCCGGTGTGTAATTGAGAGACCGAGCCCGGTACCTTCGACCCGGGCTTGGCCGTCGATGCGCTCAAATGGCTGAAAGATGCGGTCCAAATCCGCCGCAGAGATGCCGCGGCCGGTATCTCGAATCTCGAAGCGCAACTCGCATCGGTCGCTGGAGGCGTGAGTAGTGCGCACGTGGAACTCGATTCCTCCCGACTTCGTGAATTTGACAGCGTTGCCGAGAAGGTTGAGCAGTATCTGACGCACCGCGCGTTCATCGCCGCGAACCTGTGAAGGAACCTCGGGGGTTACCTGGAAAGTGAAGCCAATTCCGGCCTGTCTGGCGCGAACTGAGACCAGATCCACGACCTGCTTGAGCAACTGGGGGAGGTCGATCGAGCCGGTGTGCAGATCAAGTCGTCCGGCTTCGATCTTCGCCAGGTCCAGGAGGTCGTTGATTAAAGTAAGAAGGTGCTCACCGGATTGTTCAATGACTGTCACGCTGTGCTGCTGATCGGAGGTAAGGGCATCATCACGCTTGAGCAACTGAGCGTAGCCCAATATTCCATTCAGCGGAGTCCGTAATTCATGGCTCATGTGGGCCAGGAACTGACTCTTGGCCTGATTCGCCGCCTCGGAAGCCTTGGTTGCCTTTTCAAGTTTTTTCTCTGTATCCAAGCGCATTGCGACTTCGCGGCGCAGGGCCGCGTTAGCTCGCTGCAGCTGCGTGTTGGCGTCCTCGAGGCGCTTTTCGTGTCCGCGCCGCTTTAGTTCGGCGGCCGCCCGATTAGCAAAGAGCCTGAGAATCCCAAATTCAGTGTCCCCCCAGTCGCGTTCGCGCTGATCCTGGACCGCGATATGACCGATCACGGTCGTATCTTCTTCCAGAATGGGAATGGCGAGGAAACTTTGAGTGCCCAACTTTTCCAGGATGGGTTTCGCGCCCGGGAACAAATCGGCCACACGACGCGGAAAGGCGGCGATTTGACCATCCAGGATGCTTTCGCAAGGAGTGCCAGACAGATTGAAGCGATGCGGCTCACCGAACGAGCGGCCTTGCCAGATTGCAAGGACGTCGGCCTCGTACCGTTCGGTATCGATCTGCGACACAAATACGATGTGGGCATGCAATGCCTCGGCGAGCGATCGCACCAGTTCTTTGAAGAATTCCGTACCGGTCTTGGAGGTAATTCCCGCGTTGATGACGCGCAGCAACTCGGCGACGTGCTCTGAACGAGCAGTCGTGGTGGCCAGTTGTGACTCAGTCTGCAGCCGCTGCGTGATTTCCTGCCGCAGCTGGGCGTTGGCTTTCTGCAGCGCAAGGTTCATCGCCTCCAGTCTCCTTTGATGTTCGCGCCTCTCTATCTCCGCGCCGGCCCGCTTGGAAAAGATCCGCAGCACTTCGAAGTCAGCTTCGTTCCAATCGCGCTCCTTCGAGTCGAGTACCGCGAGATGTCCGCGTATCTTGGCGTGATCATCGCAGAGCGGAATGGCAAGGAAACTCTGCGCACCGAGACTGGAAAACCATTCCTGGTCTCGCGGGAACATATCCTGGATGTTGCGCGGAAACGCCACGATCTCGTTGTCGAGCACGCACTCACAGGGTGTTCCGGAGAGCCCATATTCAAAGACCTCGCCCAGTGCACCGTTGTGCCAATAGGCGAGCACGTGTGCTCGGTAGGCCTCGGTGTCGATCTCCGAAGCAAACGCGCAGGTGGCATCCAAGGTCTTGGCCAGTGATCCGACCAGGTGCTCAAAGAATGCGGTGCCGGTCTTAGCCGCAACATCCTCATCCAGTGTGCGCAGTAGCTGTAGAGACTCAAGGTCTGCCATATCCGCTCAACCGGCAGCGCGTGCCATCAGCGTACTCCCACCGCGGCGGCTGGAGCAGGAGTAAACGGTCGGCAGCGGGCGGCGAGGCGCGATTCCAACCGGCTGTCGAGGGCGATTTTGCCAGGCCCGAACACGGCGAGGACTAACAGCATGAAACCCCAAAGAATGTGCTGGCCAAGCGCGGCTTCTGATCCTTCAGCCAAGAGAACCTGGCGGTAGGATATGACGGCCATGGCATTGACGAAGAGCGCTCCCAGGGCTCCCACCCGACTGAACAGGCCCAGGAACAGCAGCGCCGGGAAGAAGAGTTCCCCGCCCGCTCCCGTCACAGCGGCGACCTGCGGTGGCAGCAGGGGCACATGGTATTCGGTGCGAAATAAATCCAACGTAGAGCTCCACGAGCTCACCTTGAGCCACCCAGATTTCCAAAATTGCCAACCGACGTAAAAGCGGGTGGCCAGCAGCACAAGAGAGCGGAAGTGATCGAGGAGACGTCCTAGCGCGGCGTGCGCGCCCGCAAGTTTCAACAGGGACGACATGAGGGACTCCTTATGGGGTACTTTGGAAGAACGTCATTTGAGAAAGAACGCCAAATTCAATGCAGCGCTGCAATGCGGCGCTCAGGTTGAACTGCGGGTTTAAGGCCAGGCTCAGTTCCAGTGCCTCATCCAAAGAACGGCCGGCGGCGAAGGCCGCAAGCAGCCGGTGGTCGTCTTCGGGAATACGACGAAAATAGATGCCCATGGGATTCCGGAAGACCAGTAGGAAATCCGCCCCAATGTCCAAGTCGATCGTTTCATCCGCGGGCGCTTCGGGCTGATTGGCTTCCCAGATTTTGAGGACGGGAAATCGTGAATGCACGAGCCGGCAGGCGGGCCGCAGCGTAAACCGAAGCGTTCCATAGGATTGCGCGGGAACGTCGCGCAAGGTCAGAGGATCCAGGGGATCCAATTCCTCTGCCACCAGGCATTCTTGGTACGCCCATTCAAGGGATGCCACGTCCGCGAGGTACAGGTACCCGGTATCTGCGAACTGCTCCCGCAGGAACCCGGCAAAAGGCGCTCCGACGTGATGCAGATCGCCGGAGGTGGAGGGATGAGAGCCAAGAAAGGCGACGGCGAGCTGCCGAAAGTACTCATTCCCGACGAGGCGGCGGATCACCGGATACTCAAGCGCAAGGGTCTTCTGAAATCCTTCACACAGATTGTTTCGATAAATTCTCAGACGAGCGACCGGATCGATGCCATCGGCGCGGACCCACGGAATAATGGATGCGAGCTCGTCCTCGAACAGATGCGCCGCGAATGAGCTTTGAAGGCTACGCAGCGACAACACGGAAAGGCTCCGAGATCCAGTCGGCTTTTGCGGCTTCGGATTGAAGCGTTTCGAGATTCGGGATGTCCGTGTCCCACTCGATGAGCGTCGGCACCGGCCCAAAACGCTTCACAGCCGCGGCGTATAGACTCCACACGTCGCCGCAGACGTGCGTGTTATGCGTATCGATGAGAATTTCGCGCTCCTGGATACGAGCTACCGTATGGCCCGCCAGGTGAAATTCTTTGACAACGGTCCGCGGGATTCCATCCAGGTAGCGGTAGGGATCAAATCCATGATTCATTGCGTTGACGTAGACGTTGTTGACGTCCAGGAGCACTGCACAGCCTGACTCCTGTGCGAGCACAGTCATAAATTCCCATTCGGGCAGCTCTGAGCACTTGAAGCGCAGGTAGCTCGAAATATTTTCGATCAAAATCTGACACCCAAGGGCATCCTGAACCTCGCGCACCCGGGCCGTCATGTGCTGCAACGCCTCTTCGGTGTAGGGCAGCGGTAGTAAATCGTTCAGGTGTCGGCCGCCCGATGAGCCCCAAGACAGATGTTCCGATACAAACATGGGCTCGACGTCGTTCACGAGGCGCTTCAATTCACGCAGGTGCTGCAGGTCCAGCGGGTCGGTAGATCCAATCGAAAGACCGACTCCATGAAGGCTCAATTCGTAGTTCGCACGAATTTGTCTCAAGTGCTCGCGATGGGTGCCGCCGGGCCCGAAGTAATTCTCGCTGTGAGCTTCAAACCAACCCACCGAAGGCAAGCGGGAAATAATCTCTTCGTGATGCTGAGCCCGAAGGCCGATGCCCGTGCTCAGCCAAGTACCTGAGACCATGGCCCTCTCCCCGGATCGCGGGGAGAGGGCTGGCGTCGGCCGAGCAGCGGAAAGGCCCACCACGGGGAAGAACTACTTGCCGGGAGTGAGAGAGCCGCCCACGATGCGCTCACAAGTGCCCTTCGGCAGCTTGATGAATTCCTTGGCGCTCTTTTCCTTCGTGCCCTGGCCCGCACAGGCGTGTGCACCGCCGGCGCAGTCATTCTTTCCCGCCTTGGCCACGCCATAACACTTCTCTGAGTTGGCGTCGTCCGCCGCAAACGCCGTCGTCGTCAGCACGAAAAGGCTGCTCACGGCTGCAGCGAGAATCGCAGTCTTCGAGGTCATGTCTCATCGCTCCTCTGGTTGTGGGGTATCCGGGTCGCGCCGATATGCGCGAGCAAGCACCAAGTTCCGAAGCAAGAGCCGTGCCAGCCGGATCGTTCCCAGGAATTCAGACAGTTGTGCTACTGAGGCGCGGACATAGATCCGGCGCTGGATCGCGGCCCGCAACCGGCCGCGGATCCGGAGCCCATTGCGGCTCTGCCGCCGTCGGCGGGTACTTCAATCACTGCCGCCCTAGCCCCCGTTCAGCGCCACTATAGCTGGCACGTAAACTGCACCCCTCGGTGGTAATGACCCCGACAGCTAAAGCACCAGAGCTTTCTGTGCAAACGGCGGTCGCCCGGATTGCGTCCGCGCAACGACAGGTCGACCCTCGACGCAGCACGCTGGTTGCAATAAGCGGCATCGATGGGAGCGGCAAGGGCCACCTCACGCGAGAAATCGACCGCCACCTGCGTGACCGGGGATTCACGGTCGCCGTAGTCAATATTGACGGCTGGTTGCGCTTGCCGCATGAAAGATTCAGTTCGACAAGGCCCGCCGAGCACTTCTACACAAACGCGTTCCGCTTTGAAGACATGTTCGAAAAGCTTGTAGTACCGTTACGTGAGCGACGGTGGGTAAGCGTCGAGGCAGACTTCGCGGAGGAAACCGCAAGTGCCTACAGAAAATTCCACTACCAGTTTTCCGACATTGACATCATTCTGCTCGAAGGCATTTATCTACTGAAGCGCGAGTATCAGCACCATCATGACGTTTCGCTCTGGATCGACTGCAGCTTCGACACCGCATTGAAGCGCGCAGTAGCACGCGCGCAGGAGGGGCTGCCACCCGAGGAAACCGTCCGCGCGTACAGGCAGATTTACTTTCCTGCGCAAGAGCTTCACTTTCGGCGTGATTCTCCGCGCCAGGCGGCTAGCCTGACCTTGGACAACGACCCCTTTTTCCCCGAAGTTCTGATCGAAACCCGAACCGCGGGGTTTAATTGATCAACCTCAATCTACGTGTGCGGCCTACGAATGCCATTGCGCGTGCCACTACGTCCTACCGCGTGTGGAACTCTTCACATCGTCACTTTTCCAGGGCTTACTTTGAAATAGGCTTGACTGTGTAATAGAGGAACGGCGCTGTTACGTCTTTGAACCAATGCGGGGTATGCGGAGGCACGACCATGACGTCGCCAGCCTTCAGCGCATAACTGGTCCCGCCGACAATGCCCTTGCCGCGGACCTCGCCGAATGCGGTCTCTCTTGGATCGATCAGGCTGCCACCGACGACGAGGGTAGACGAACCTTTCAATACGTGGATCACGTCGGTTTCGTATAGATGCACTTCGGCCAGACCCGGCGTGTCGCGCCGACTAGCGTGTACCTTGTACGAGTTCGTTTCGAGAATCGGCGTGCCCTTGGAGAAGGCCACATCCACCAACGCCGCCGGGAAATAGCGCGCCTCTTGCTGCGCGTCAAGCGCGGCAAGACCCGCGGCGGCGATGTCTTCATCCTCCTGCGGCGTGTTACCCGAGGCTGCGATTGCACCCACCACAACGCCGTCAACCTTGATCGGCAGCCCCCCTTGCAGCGGCACGCCTCCGGCGAGCGCGAGCGCGGACACGCGGCCGTTTTTCACCTGATCTTCGAAGTCCTTGCTCGGCCGACGGTAGATCGCTGCGGTGCGCGCCTTGTCGATACCGACTTGCACGCTGGCCACCTGCGTGTTGTCGAGGCGACGCAGCACAATGGGGTAGCCGCCGTCGTCCACAACGGTAATGACGACAGCTGCATTACGTTTCTCGGCTTCGGCCTGAGCCGCATCGGCTAGTTGATTGGCAACCTGCAGCGTAAGTTCTTTTTTTACCGGTAACTCCGGCACAGCTGCTGTGGCGCTGCAAAGCCCGCAAAGGGTCGCGCAAATGGTTAAAGCCCCCAGGAGAGATGGCGGGGTGCGCAAGGCGCTGACTGCAGATGCGGTAGTCGCGACCGTTGTTGAGTCGGACGCGGGTACTGCGCGCGATGCAGCGGTTGATGTCGACTTGCAGATCTTCATTGTGACTCCAGACAAAACGCTCACGTGTGGCCACAGCCAAGGCGTGCAAGGCGTGTGCCAGAGTGGGTGGATTCGCGTGCGCCGTGCGGTTGACCACTGAATCGGACCTAGGCGATGTCACTCGAATCCAAGATCCCCTGCAAGCCGCAGCCCGTTGTGGCAGCCGCAAGCGATCGCGGCGCCGCGACGGTGATGAGTTAAAGGTTGCCGCTCGTTACAGCAGCCGATGAATCGGTATGCGAGACACTCCGCTGACTTGAATTACCTTTCTGACTCTAAGAAATCTCACGGTGTTCGTTGCTCGGGGCACGTCGGCAAAGCGAGCGCCCGTTGGTGGCTGTCGCCGGAGCCCTCGGGTTAGAGAGGGCGCATGGCATGTGACTTGCAAACAGGCATGACATGGGCGACATCGATCAACCCGCATTGACTGCAGCCGCACAACGTCGCGACGTCACGCGCTCGACTGAGTCAAGTTCGCAAAGAAAGAACAACTGCGAGGACTTCTGCGCATCGCGACCACAGCGGATCTCAAAGTGCCAAAGCCAGTTAAGTGTGAGCTTACACAGCGCTAAATGGCGTTTGGTAGCCAACGAGGAACCTCTGTTGGGCTCGCACATTGTCACACCGCGTCGCGGATATCTGCATCACGGGATCTATGTTGGCGGGGGCAAGATCGTGCACTATGCGGGACTTGTACACGGCCTTCGCAGAAGGCCGGTGGAAGAAACAACTCTCGATCGGTTCGCCCGCGGCCGCCCTGTTTGGGTCAGATTTGATCGCCCACCTATCTTCTCTAGTCGAGAAGTGATCCGTCGGGCGCGCTCCCGGATGGGCGAGGACGGCTACCGGCTGTTGACGAACAACTGTGAGCACTTCTGCGAATGGTGTCTGCACGGTGAACATCGCAGCTATCAGGTAGACGCGTGGCTGGCGCACCCCAGGCGCGCACTGCACGGGGTCATCCGCCTCATCGGGCGGTGGCTTTCTGCGCCGGGACGAATCGGTCTACGTCCTGTTCGTGCTAGTGCTGTGAGCTCCGGTTGACAGGTGCAGACGGGCGTGCAAACAACGCGTGAGTCTTTCCTCGAACGGGGGAGGCTCACCTGCCTCTTTGCTCGTGCAATGAAGGCGCCGGTGTAACGGTCAGGTTTTCATATGCGATTTACCCAAAGACCATGCGTCTGCCCAAAGCATTTCTCAGGGCGCTCAGCCGGCGGCGATTATGCCGAGCCCAACTCCTGAGGCGTGGTGCTTCAGCATGGGGAGCCCTGACGCAAGCTCTATTGGTGAACTGAATCGATTCTGAAAGTACCCACGGGAGCGGGCCCCATGAGCATCTATATCGCGCGCGTCCCTGATAGTCCAGCCTATAGTGGGGCTGATGAACGCATTTAGGTTGTAGAGCGTATTGCCATCGTATAGGAACGCCTCTCTGTCGAAACTGGTGTTATTGGCATCGCCAACAAGAATTCCGGCTGCATTGATTCCGTAGGCAGCACTGTTCACACCCCCGAACGTGCCTATTTGATGCTTGATGACAACGTCATAGACGAATGCGCGGAAGGAACCATCTCCGGTCGACTGAGCCGTACCGACGACGTAACCTGAATCGTTCACTCCATATGCGACGCGCTCGGTCCCACCAAATGTCCCCAAGTCTGCATCATCGGTGCCGTCCCGTAAGAAAGCGTGCAGTCCTGCGTCTCCGGTCGTGCACGAGCGACCAACAACCAATTGCGAGGCCACGGCCTCGCGGTGTGCCGAAAAATCCACATTGGCTCGGTGAGTGCCCCAGAGGTAGGGGCGGATTGAGATCGCACTGCATCATGTCTGGCGCAGGTAGATTCCACGTCAGCCTAGTCTGACGACGCTATAGGTAAGCTCCCGATATGTGACCGCAATGCAATATACCTAACATCTGACACGCGTCGCGGCTCAGGGATGAACCCGAGCGATCCGTCAGGATGACGGTGCGACGCTTTGAACATACGGTGAAGTAATGCCAGCCCCCCGGCACTGCTCACCAACTTCTAGCGGCCGGTATTCCCGGCCGCTTTTTTTGCGTATGTCGCACCTAACGTTGTTAGGGAACACGGCGTACCTTCTTCGCCGTGCAAGGCAATTGATTCACGTTACGTTAAACCACGTCTGGTCCCAAACCTATGATCGCGACCTGAGCTGGGCGGGACGCGCAACCCGGCTGCGTTCGATGCGTACCTGCGTGGCCGGAAGGCCGACCTCGCAGCGCTCAATGACAAGGAATACCAAACTGCGATCGCCGCCTATACCGAGGCAGTCGGGCTGGGGATTCGAACTACGCGCTCGCGTTCGCCAACCGATCGGCCGCGCTCACTATTTATGCCAGCCAGGCGTCGGGACCGGATGCTAGTGAGAGCTTCCACAAGGCGCAGTCGGATGCGCAGAAGGCGATTGCGCTGGCGCCTGACCTTGCCGAGGGCGACTTGGCGCTGGCCTACTATTTCTCGTACGGAGCGCTGGATTTCACCCGGGCGAATGATGAGTACGAGCGGGCGCTCGCGCTCGCGCCGGGCAATGCACGGGTGCTGCTAAATTACGGCCGCTTCGCCGTCTACATGGGCCGGACCGAGCCGGCTATCGCCGCCGCGCGACACGCTGTCGTGCTCGACCCGCTGGACGGTGTCAGCCAGCGCAATCTTAGGGTGGCCCTTTCCTTAGGACATCAGAATAAGGAGGC
>Ga0310810_10005076_pt1 | contig 14661 bp, 14 predicted proteins | sample NCmetagenome_FD_207641 | JGI IMG/M metagenome (GOLD analysis project Ga0310810, IMG submission 207641) | Soil microbial communities from experimental microcosm in Duke University, North Carolina, United States - NC | ecosystem: Engineered > Artificial ecosystem > Soil microcosm > Unclassified ... | reverse complement strand
ATCGCTTTCACGATGTCCGGCAGGTTGTGCATCGACTGGGCGGAACCCGCGTTCTCGCGCGCCGCGACGGCTTCGGCTTCCGGATTCGTCGCGAAGTTCAGGAAGTACGTCTCGATGCCGCGCGCGGCCGGACTGCGGCTGGCGTTCGCGTGAATGGACAGGAACAAATCGGCGCCTTCGCGGTTCGCGATCGCGGTGCGTTCCTGGAGCGGGATAAAGACGTCGGTATCGCGCGTCATCACCACATCGACGCCTGGCTGCTTGTCGAGCAGCTTCTCCAGCCGCTGCGCGATGTCGAGCGTCAGCTCCGATTCGTTGATGCCGTTACCCTGTGCGCCGGGATCGTGGCCACCGTGGCCGGCGTCGATGACAATGCGCGAAACACCGAGGCCGAGCTGCCGCGAGAGCGAGAACTTGCCGTTCGAGTTCGCGGCGGGAGGCGCGACCGCGACGCTGGCTGCCGGTTTCGACGGCAGGGTGGCCCTGGCATCCGTTTTTGCGGCCTTCACGTCGGGCTTGGGCGCCGGCGGCGCGGCGGGCGCGGCCAGCGGGGCCGGGTTCGATTCGGTCGGCGGCTGCGGAGCGGGGAGCGATGCCACGAGCGGCGGCGGGACCGTCCCCGTCGCCTTCGCCGTCGCGGATCGCTTGAAGTCGATGACGAGCCGGTATGGCGCGTACATCGGATACACGTTGTAGGCGTCGATGCCTTCGAGATCCATGACGACCCGGGTTGTGTTCTGGGGATGGCGGCCCAGCCGAATCTCGCGCACGACGTCGTCGTCGAACTTCAGCGCTGTGTCCTGCAGCGAACTCGCGGCGCTGACGCCCTTCAGATCGAAGAACACGCGCTTCGGGTTGTCCACTTCTTCCTGGTGGTAGGACACTTCGCTCCCGAGATCGATCGTGATCCGGACGCCATCGGGCATGAGCGTGCGGTGAATGTCCTTGAGCAGGACGGTGCCAGGGACCGGCCGGGATTCCTTCTTCCCTGTAGTGGCGGTAGCGCCCTTCGTATCGGCTGATGTCTGCGCGGCGCCGATGGCCGGCGCCGCCGTCCGATCGGCATCCGTGGATTCCGCGTCCGCAGGGGACGCGGGGGTCGAGTCCGCATCCCCAACGGCGGCCGCATCGGCGGCTCTCGCGCTCTTCGCGAACTTACTCGACGGGTACTGCGACCTGAGCGCCGCAAACAGCTTGTGCGCTTTGTCCCGGTCCGCCTCATCGCCGAAACGCTGATAGGCGAGCAGGGACAGATTGGCGGCCTGCCAGAGCGCGTTATCGCTGTACCCGCTCGCCGGATATTTCAGGACGATGCGTTCGTACGCGGCGACCACACGCCGCACCGCCGCTTGTGACGGGCTGGACGCCGATCGAACGGCGTGCTCCTCACCTTGCGCGCGGTTGTACATGTCGCGCGCGCTGTTCGCGGCAAATGCCGGAGGCGCGGCAAGCAGGCCGAACGCGAGCGCGAGAGTCAGAATCGAGTGTTTCATAGGGACCGCCTATCGAAGCTGGGCGTCGACTTCGTCGAAATAGTCCTTCTTCACGAGGACCTCGCGGGCCTTCCCGCCCGCGGCGGGGGACACGAGGCCGTCCATTTCCATCATGTCGACCAGCCGCGCGGCGCGGCTGAATCCAATCCGGAGGCGCCGCTGCAGATACGAGATCGATGCCTGTCCGCTCGACACGACGATCCGGGCGGCTTCGTCGTACAAGTCGTCCTTCTCGAACTGCATCGCTTCCTGCCCGCCCTTCTCGTCCGCCGTGATCGTGGTGTCGTACGAGGGTTTGGCCTGCTTCCGCAGAAAGCTCGCGAGCCGGGCGCTTTCCTGTTCCGAGATGTACGGGCCGTGCAGCCGCAGGAAGCGGGAGGACGCGGGCGGCAGATACAGCATGTCCCCCTTGCCAAGCAGTTGCTCGGCGCCGTTGCCGTCGAGGATCGTGCGGGAATCGATCTTCGACGAGACCCGAAACGAGATGCGGGCGGGGAGGTTCGCTTTGATCAGGCCGGTGATGACGTCGACCGACGGACGCTGCGTGGCGAGCACGAGATGAATGCCGATCGCGCGCGCCATCTGGGCCAGTCGCGCGATCGACTCTTCGACTTCGTTGCCGGCCACCATCATCAGGTCCGCCAGCTCGTCGATCAGCACGACGATGAACGGGAGCGGCTTGATCTCGTTGCCTTTGTCGTCGAGGAGCGGCTCGCCTTTCTTCTCCTCCTGCATCGCCCGGACGTTGCGGTTGTACTGCTCGATGTTGCGGACGCCGAACGCGGCGAGGATCTTGTAGCGCTCTTCCATCTCGCGGACGGCCCACCGCAGCGCGTTCGACGCCAGCTTCGGGTCCATCACCACGGGCGTGAGGAGGTGCGGGATGTCTTCGTACATCCCCAGCTCCAGGCGCTTGGGATCGACCATGATGAATCGCACGTCGTCCGGCGTCGCGCGCATCAGGATGCTCGTGATCATCGCGTTGACGCTGACCGACTTGCCCGCGCCCGTTGAGCCCGCGATGAGCAGGTGCGGCATCGTCGCGAGATCGCTGACGAACGGTTCGCCGTGGATCGTTTTCCCGAGCGCGATCGTCAGCTTCGAATGCGAGCGCTTGTAGGCGTCCGACTCGAGCAGCTCGCGCAGCGAAATCGCTTCACGATGGGGATTCGGAATCTGAATGCCCACCGTCGATTTGCCGGGTATGCGGTCGATGATGACGGACTCCGCCTGCATCGCCAGACAGAGATCGTCGGCAAGGCCCGTGATCTTGCTGTACTTCACGCCCGCGTCGGGCTTGAATTCGTAGGTCGTCACCACCGGACCCGGGTGGATCTGGACGACGGTGCCCTCGACGGAGAACTCGCGGCACTTCTCCTCGAGGAGACGGGCGCCCTCCATCAGTTCGCGCTCGTCGATCTTGCGCTCCCCCTTGGCGGCATCGAGGAGCGCCAGCGGCGGCAGCGTGAACGCGCCCTTCCGCCGTTCGATGGGCGCCTTCTCGGGCTCGGAGAGCGGCAGCGTCGGAGCCGCGGCGACGGGTGGCGGCCGCTTGATGGGCGGCGGAGGCGTCGGCCTCGACGACGCGGCTTTCAACGCCGCGGCAGCCGCGTTGACCATGGCAGCCGTCTTCGACGCTTTCCTCGGCGGCTCAGCCGTCGATTCTTCCGCTTCGCGAGCCGCGCGGGGAGCGCTCTCGACATTGGCCACCGCGATCGCCTTCTCCCGCGCGGCGCGTTCGATCTGCGGCTCCCTGGTGTCTTTGCCCGGCTTCGGATCCTTGCCGTCTTTGCCGAGGTGCTTCCTGAGCACTTCCTGGCGCTGCTTGTCGCGGCGCTTCTCTTCCCGCCGTTCCCGCATCGCGGCCAGGATCGTCGTCCAGCGATCGTGGGCGAGCTGGAACAGGGCGCCGAAGAGCCTGCCGAAGGAGAACTGCGTCGACAGAATCACGGCGAGGAACAGCAGCGTCAGGATCAGGATGATCGATCCGGTGCGGTTCAGGTATGCCGACAACAGGCTGGCGAGGCGATCGCCCACGACCCCGCCGGGCCGGAAATCCTTGCCGCCCGCGCCGGCGGCGCCAAAGGCCAGCGCCAGGAACGCCGCAGCGCAACTGAAGAGCAGAATGGCGCCGAGGATTTTCGTGTAAGCCGCATCCACGACGCGGCACCAGAAATAATGCCAGCCGATGACCGCCATAATCGCGGGAATCAGGTACGCCGCGTAGCCGAACACCTGAAACGACAGCTCCGCGAGGAACGCGCCGACGCGGCCCGCGAAGTTGGCCGGCGCGAGATCGGAGCCGGTGTTGAAGAACCACACCGGGTCGGACGCACTGTAGCTGGCGAGCGAAATGAACCAGATGAGCGCGGCGGCAAACAGCGCGACACCTGCGAACTCGCTCAGCCGCCGGGAGAGGGCGCTCGTCGACAACCTCAGATCTCCATCACCACCGGCAGCACGAGCGGCCGGAGGCCCGAACGTTTGCGGAAGAACCGCTGGAGGTCCACTCGAATCTTCTCCTTGATGAGTCCCGGATCCGTGCGCTCCTCGAGGCTGGCGCTCTCGACGGCTGCGTTGACGAGCGCCGGCACTTCCTTGAGCAGCGCTTCCGTGCGCGCGTCGACGACGAAGCCGCGGGTGATGACGTCGGGCTGGTCCTCGACGGCGCCGGACTTGCTGCCGATGGCCACCACCGGCACCACGAGTCCGTCGTTGGCGAGATGCCTCCGGTCGCGAAGCACCTCGTCTCCGACCTCGCCGGTGTGGGTGCCGTCGATCAGGATCCGTCCCGCCGGCACCTTGTCGGCGATCCGGGCTCCCTCGGCATCCACGCGAATCACGTCTCCGTTCTCCGCCAGCACGACCCGCGTTCTGGGGGAGACGCGGGCGGCGACCCGTGCGTGCCGCGCGAGCTGCCGGTACTCCCCGTGTATCGGCACGAAGAACTCCGGCCGTATGAGGGAAAGCATCAGTTTCAGCTCTTCTTCGGATCCGTGGCCGGAAACGTGGACGTGCTTGATCCCCTCGTGGACCACCTCGGCGCCGCGCCTGGCGATGTGGTTCATCACGCGGCCGATGGCCTTCTCGTTGCCGGGAATCTCCCTGGCGGAAAAGACGACGACGTCGTCCCGGTCGAGCTTCACGTGGCGATGGTCGTCGATGGCAATCCGGGGGAGCGCTGCCTGCGGCTCTCCTTGAGAGCCTGTGCAGATGCAGACCACGTCCTGGGCCGGGTAGCTGCGGACGTCGCTGTCGCGAATCTGCACGCCGGGCGGGATGCGGAGATATCCAAGACGTTCTGCGATTTGGGAGTTCTCGTTTACCCCGCGGCCGACGAACGCCACCTTGCGGTCGAACTGGCGTGCGAGGTCGAGCAGCACCTGCATCCGGTAGATGCTCGACGCGAACGCCGCGACGACGATACGGCCCTGCGCGCTGGTGAAGATCTCCTCGAAGGCGTCGATGACGTCGCGCTCGGACCCGCTGACGCCCTTCCGCTCGATGTTGGTGCTGTCGGCGAGCAGCACGCGCACACCAGCGGCGCCCAGTTCCGCCAGCCGGTGGAAGTCGACGTGCTCGCCGTCGAGCGGCGTTTGATCGATCTTGAAGTCGCCCGTGTGGACCACGATGCCCGCCGGCGTCGTGATGGCCAGCGCCACGCAATCCGGCATGCTGTGCGTCACGCGGATGAATTCGATGGTGAAGTCGCCGATGCGGACCCGTTCGCGCGGCTGCACCGTGACGAGCCGATCGCGGACGTCCTCCCCGTGCTCCTGCAGCTTGGGCTCGACAAGGGCGAGGGTGAGCGGAGTCCCGTAGATCGGACCGTCGATATACGGCAGCACGTAGGGGACGGCGCCGATGTGATCCTCGTGCCCATGCGTCAACACCAGCGCCTTCAGCCGATACTGCTGGAGCTGGCGCAGGTCGGGGATGATCAGATCGACCCCGAGCAGTTCCGGCTCGGGGAACATCACACCAGCGTCAATGAGGATGGCGGTGTCGCCGCACGCGACAACCATCATGTTCATCCCGAATTCACCCAGCCCGCCGAGCGGGATAATCTCGAGCGGGTCGAGTGGTGGCGTGCCGGACGCACCGGCGGTTTCCGAACCGTATGTCAAATCGAGTCCCAGTCAGAGGACAAGGTCAGGCCGCATGGACAGGCCGCGGCTGGCGCCGCATAGGCAGGCATGTCCCTTTCCGCCACACCGCTGGGACAGTGAAGCAGAACGCGATGCACTATAGCACAGGTTGCGAAAGCTGCTCAGCAGAAAAGAGTTACGCGCGGAAGCGATGTGGGAGAGCGCGGGCCGCCGAGAACGCCGCGGCAGCGGAACTAGGCCGGCGGAACGTCGCGCGACAAGACGTTCGCCAGACGCGCGAACTCTTCGATGGTGAGGGTCTCGGGCCGTCGGCGGGGATCGATGCCCGCATCCGCGAGGGCGGCGGCGGCGGTGACGCGGCGGCTTTCGGCGACGGTCCGGGTGGCATTGGCCATGGTTTTTCTTCGCTGCGTGAACACGGACCGCACCACCTCGGTAAACGTCGTTTCCGAGCGCACGGCCACTCCGGCCGGTCTGAACCGCAGGCGGACCACCGAGGATCGCACTCTCGGCACCGGCCGGAAAGCACCCGGCGGCAGGTCGAACAGCCGCCGGACCTCCGCGGCCATCGTCGTAAAGATCGTCAGCACGCCATAGTCTTTGGTCCCCACCGCCGCCACGAGGCGGTCGGCGAACTCCTGCTGCACCATCAGCGTGGCGTCCGCAATCTTCCTGAAACGCCGGCCCCAGTCCAGCAGCCGGAAGAGAATGGGCGATGAGATGTTGTACGGAAGATTTCCCGCAATTCGCAGGGGCTCGCCGCCGACGACCGGACCCGGATCGATCTCGAGGACGTCGCCTGCGACGACGTCGACGTTCGGGAGGGCCTCATGCGCGAGTGCGGCCGCGAGGTCCCGGTCGACTTCGATCGCAGTGAGGTGGGAGACGCGCGGTGCGAGCCGCCGCGTCAACACCCCGGGTCCGGGGCCTATCTCCAGGAAGCGGTCCGACGGCTGCGGGTCAATCGCGTCGACTACGCGATCCGCCCAGGCGGGCTCGAGAAAGTGCTGTCCGAAGCGCTTTCGCGGCCGCGGCTTCATGCGTCCTGCACGGAGTCGCCGCGCCAGAACCGCTCTTCGATGTCCTGGATCTCTTCTTCGCTCAGCCCGAAGTAGTGCCCGAACTCGTGGATGACCGTTTCCGCGATGCAGTCGCGAATCGCATCCTCCTCGTCGCCGCACTCGTGCTCGATCGGGCGTTGATAAATAGAGATGCGATCCGGCAGGGTGTTTCCGTAATCCCACGATCGCTGGGGCAGCGGGGTGCCGTGGTAGAGACCGAGCAGCGTTTCGCCCCGGTGCATCCCCAGATCGCGCAACAAGGCGGGGGAGGGCTCGTCCTCGACGACGAGTGCCACGTTCTGCATGGCTTCCCGGAAGCGTTCCGGGATGTCGCCAAGCGCTTCCTCTACAAGTTCTGAGAACCTCTCCCTGGTCACGACTTCGGCCTCGCGCGGCGGCCGGACTGCGGCTTCCGAGCCTTGCCTGAGAACGCAGAGCGGCTGGAACTCTTGGGCGATCGGTGCTTTCCCGTGGCACCGAGCGTCGTGCGGTAGTAGTCGCACTCGTTGCGGACGGCGCACCGCTCGCAGAGCGGCCGCGGCTTGCAGATGCGGCGGCCGTGCAGGATGAGGGTGTCCGACGTGCGCGTCCATTCCGCTCGGGGCATCGCCGTGCACAACTGTTCTTCGACGAGTTCCGGATCGTCGCCCTCGGCGATTCCAATCCGGTTGGAGACACGCAGGACATGCCGGTCGACGGGCAGCCCCGGCACTCCGAGCGCGTGGCCCAGGACCACGTTCGCCGTCTTTCGGCCGACACCCGGCAGCGACGTCAGGTCCTCCATCCTCGCGGGGATGGTACCGCCGAAATCCTTGACGACGGCCGTGGCCATACCGACCAGCGACTTCGACTTCATGCGAAAGAAGCCGGTGGACTGAATCTGCGGTTCCAATTCCGCCGTCGTCGCCCTGGCGAGCACGGTTGGCTCGGGGTAGCGTTCAAAGAGCGCCGGCGTGACCTGATTGACCCGCTCGTCGGTGCACTGTGCCGAGAGGATCGTCGCAACGAGCAGTTCGTACGCGTTGCGGAAATGCAGCTCGGTGTCCGCGTTGGGATGCTGCGCGCGCAGTTTCCTCATGATCGCGCGCGTTTCGGCCGCTGACTTCATCGCGGTCACTCCTGCCCGCGGCTCAGTGCACCGGGTCCTTGTTCCACGCGGCGGTGCCCGTCGAATCCGCGAAGACGCGCATGTGCTCCTGGAGGGCGGCAATCAGGTTGGGCACGACCTGCAGCGGCAGCACGACGCGCGCACGGACCGGCGCGCGGACGACGTGATCGGATTCGGCGTTCTCGATGTCGCGCTGCGACAACGGTTGCACTTCGCAGAACGACAGCGTGAAGTCGAACGGCGTATGGGAGATCGCGCAGAAGTTCGCATACGTGCGCGGTGAATCGTTTTCATCGTCGGGCACGATCGTGAAATTGATCTGTTTGCGTTCGTTCATGCGCCTAGTATGCCTGAGGGCACGGATCAATATCGGCGCATGACCCCCACGACGACGCCCTGAATCTGCACCTGGTCAGGATGCACGAGGATCGGCTGCATGGCCGGGTTGGCGGGCTGGAGGCGGATGTGACCGTATTCCCGGTAGAACTTCTTGAGCGTGACGTCCCCCGCGTGCAGCATCGCGATCACCATCTCGCCGTTGTCGGCGGTATGGCGGTCCTCCACGATGACGAAGTCGCCGTCGCGGATCTGCTCGTCGATCATCGAATCGCCTTTGACGCGCAGCACGTATGTGTCCCGTTTGCCGACCAGGTCCTCGGGTACGACGATCGTTTCGTTCCCGACAACGGCCTCGATCGGAGCGCCGGCCGCGACGTATCCCAGAAGCGGAAGTTCGACGGCCCGCCCGCCGACGGGCGCCGAGACGAGCTCGACGGATCGGCTGCGGTTCCACGCGCGCTTGATGAAGCCCTTTTCCTGAAGGTTGGTGAGATGTTTATGAACGGTCGCGAGCGACGAGAGGCCGAACCGGCGGCCGATCTCTTCCAGGCTGGGCGCGTAGCCGTGACGGGCGATGAAGTCGTTCAGGTAATCGAGGATTTCCCGTTGACGCTTCGTCAATGGCAGCATGCGGGGACTATACGCAAAGGAAAAGCGAAAGTCAACGGTCGAGGTAACTTTTCACCCCGGCTTCGGTCTAAATAGGTGAGGCATGCTGACGCGTGTGTGGCCGCGAACCCGGCACCCGGAGAAGCTTGTCGCGCTCGACGCGACCGTGACCCTGACGAACCCGACGGATGCCGACCTGGTGCAGGCCTGTCTCGATGGAGACCGGCACGCGTTCGACACGATTGTCGAACGGCACCAGCGGGTGGTGTATCGCGTGTGCTACCGGTTCACGGGCACGCACGAAGACGCGAGCGATCTCGCGCAGGATGCCTTCGTGCGCGCATACAAAGGACTGCGTTCCTTCAAAGGGCAGGCATCGCTCGCGACGTGGCTGTATCGAATCGCGATCAACGTGTGTCTCAACCACGCGGCGTCGAAGAAGACTCTGGAACCGCTCGCGCCCGTGGTCCTCGATGATCTTCGTTCAACGGACGAAGCACCGGTCGACGCGGTGCTGCGCAGCGAGCGGGCGAAACACGTGCGTGCGGCGATCCGCAACCTGCCGCCACGGCAGCGCGCGACGTTGATTCTGCGCGTGTATCACGAGTTGCCGCACGAAGAGATTGCGCGGATTCTCGGCAGTTCCGTGGGCGCGGTGAAGGCAAACTTCTTTCACGCGCTCAACAATCTCAGGAAGCTGATGACCGAGGCATGAAGCATCTTTCCGCGGCCGAGTTCGTCGACGATGTCGAAGGACGTCTGCCCGACCGACGCCGCACGCATCTGGACGCCTGCCGCGCCTGCGCGGAGCAGGCAAGAATCGTGCGCGACACACTCCGTGAAGCGCACGAGACAGACGTGCCCGAACCGTCGCCGCTCTTCTGGGATCATTTTTCCGTTCGCGTCAGCGACGCCGTGCGGAACAGCAGACCAGACCCGGTGGCCTGGTGGCGGCATCCTGCATGGGCGATCGCCTGTTCCGTCGCCGTCGTCGCGGCCGTGCTGATCGGCGGGCGCGACGCGCGGGTGTCGCCGCCCGTCGTCGTGGCGCCTTCGGCGATCGGACCTGCAGCGCCTGCCCCCACCGATGATCCGGCGTGGAATCTGTTGACGGAAGTCGCGTCGAGCGTCGAGCAGCAGGATCCGCAGGCGGCACCGCTCACCGTCCGCCCGTCGGAGGTCGATCGCGCCGTCGTGAACCTGTCGGCCGCGGAACGACGGGAACTGCGCCGGCTGCTCGAGGACGAGATGAAGAGGCCCGGGAACTGACATGCGCGTGTTCGTCATCATCGTGTCGTTGCTCATGGCGATGCCCGCCGCCGCGGCTCAGCGTGCGGAGCGTCGGCAAGCGCCGGCCGCCACCGACGACGCCGCGCCGATCACGCCCGCGGAAGTCCAGCGCATGTTCGACGCATGGACGATCGTGCAGGCGCAGGACGCGTTGAGCCTCTCGGACGCGCAATACGGGAAATTCGTCGCGAAGCTGAAGGCGCTTCAGGACACGCGGCGGCGTCATCAGGTCGCGCGCACGCAGTTGCTGGCGGATCTCCGCCGCACCCTGAACGGGTCGTCACCGGCCGACGTGTCGCTTCGCGACAAGCTGAGGGCGCTGCGGGACGAAGACGATCGGGCCGCCGGGGAGATTCGGAAAGCTGCCGACGAGGTCGACGGCGTGCTCGACGTGCAGCAGCAGGCGCGGTTCCGGTTGTTCGAAGAACGGATGGAAGCGCGGAAACTCGAGCTTTTGATGAAAGCCCGTCAGAACGCACGGCAGGGGCGGGCGAAGTAGGAGTATCAAAGTTAACTCCTCCCAACTCCCAACTCCCAATTCCCAACTCCCAAGTCCCAACTCCCAAGTCCCAATTCCCAAGTCCCAAGCCGGTGCGCGGAAGGTTCTAAAATAGAAGCGTGCAGGCTCGAGTTGCTGCTTTCCTCGTCCTGATTTCCGTTATCGCGCTCGGCGCGCAGCCGCGGCTGACGCAGCAGGACGCCGCTCGTTTCGGGGCGAAGCTCGCCAGGATCGAAGCGTTTGCGGCGGCGACCACGCACGCCTCGCGGGGGCAGTCCATCGAACTCAGCGACACGGAAGTGAACTCATATCTTCGCTATATGGCCGGAGCGCAGGTGCCTGTCGGGATCACGGAACCGACGCTGAACGCGCTCGGGAACGGGAGGGTGGCGGGCCGCGCCATCGTCGACCTCGATGCCGTGCGGCGGCAGAAGCAGCGCGGCTGGATGGACCCGATCGGGTACCTGTCGGGCAAGGTCCCGGTCACCGCCGCGGGCACGCTGACGACGTCGAATGGGACCGGCCGGTTCCAGCTCGAATCCGCTGAACTCTCGGGGGTAACCGTCCCGAAGTTCGTCCTGCAGGAATTACTCAGCTATTATTCGCGCACGCCTGAGGCTCCCAACGGCATCGATATGGATGCGCCGTTTCAACTGCCCGCGCGCATCAAGGAAATCCGCGTCGGCACGGGCACGGCGACCGTCCTGCAGTAGGGGTGCGGACCTGACGCAGACCGATGTCCATCCGCTGCAGGGTTCGCTGCAGTATTTGAAGGGCGTCGGCCCGCGCCGCGCGGCCGACCTCCGGCGCGTCGGCCTCGAAACCGTCGAAGACCTGCTGTATCGGTTCCCGATCCGCTATGAAGACCGGGGACATTTTCAAACGATCGATACGCTGAAGCCGGGTGTCGCCGCCACGATCACCGGCGAGGTCCTTTCGTGCGGGATTCGGCCAACCCGGCGTCCGCGCTTCCGCATCTTCGAAATGCTCGTGCGGGATGCGACCGGGAGCCTGCGGGCGATCTGGTTCAATCAGCCGTTCCTCAACGACATTTTTCATCCGCATCAGCGCGTCATCCTGTACGGAAAGCTCGAACTCACGTCACACGGGCTGCAGATGCAGAGCCCGCAGTACGAAATCCTCCCAGACGACGAACCGGCCGCCGAAGCGCCAGACGAGGGGGAGTTACCGCAGACGGTACACACAGGACGGATCGTTCCCATCTACGAGAAGACCGGGCAGCTCACGGCGAAAGTGCAGCGCGCGCTGGTGCACCAGGCGCTCGAGCACCTGCCCGATGACCTGCCGGACCCGCTGCCTCCGTCGCTCCGTGACCGGCTGGGACTCGTCAGCCGCCGCGCGGCCATCGAGGGCGTCCACTTTCCGTCGTCAGACGCATCGATCGAGGCACTCAACGCCTTTCGATCGGCGGCGCATCGGCGATTGATCTTCGAAGAGTTCTTCCTCTTCCAGCTCGGGATCGTCCTCCGGAAGCGGCGCGCCGAAGGCGAACGAAAATCCCGGCCCGTCATCGTGACCGACGCGGTGCGCGAGGCCGTGCGCAAGGTCCTGCCGTTCCGGCTGACCGGCGATCAGAAGACGGTCATCCGCGAAATCGTCACGGACATGCAACGGCCGCAACCGATGAACCGGCTGCTGCAGGGAGACGTCGGATCGGGGAAGACGATTGTCGCGCTCATGGCCTCGCTCGTCGCGATGGAAAACGGGCTTCAGGTCGCGTTCATGGCGCCGACGGAGATCCTCGCCGAGCAGCACTTCTTCAACATCCGGCGGCTGCTGGAACACTCGCGGTTCCGCATCACCCTGCTGACCGGCGCAACGCCTGCGAAGAAGCGCCGCGAAATCCTGGCGGAACTCTCCGGCGGATCGCTGCACATGGTGATCGGCACGCATGCCCTCGTGCAGGAGGACGTCGCGTTCCGCGAGCTGGGGCTCGCGATCATCGACGAACAGCACCGCTTCGGCGTGTTGCAGCGCGCGACGCTGCGCGCCAAGGGCCTGCATCCCGACGTGCTCGTCATGACGGCGACGCCGATCCCGCGCACGCTCGCGCTCACGACCTACGGGGACCTCGACGTTTCGATCATGCGCGAAATGCCGCCCGGCCGGCAGCCGATTGCGACAACCGCCCGCCCCGAATCCCGCCGCGACGACGTGTACGCGTTCATCCGCAGGCAGATCGAGGAAGGACGTCAGGCGTACGTCATCTACCCGCTCGTCGAGGAATCCGAAAAGGTGGACCTCAAAGCGGCGACGGAAATGGCCGACCACCTGTCGCAGGACGTCTTCCCGGACCTGCGCGTCGGCCTGCTGCACGGCCGGATGAAGCAGGACGCGAAGGACCGCGTCATGGGCGCATTCTCACGGAAGGAGTTCGACATCCTCGTCTCGACGACCGTAATCGAGGTCGGCATCGACGTGCCCAACGCGACGGTGATGCTCGTAGAACACGCGGAGCGCTTCGGATTATCGCAACTGCACCAGCTGCGCGGCCGCGTCGGCCGGGGCGCCCACAAGTCGTATTGCATTCTATTGTTCCAGTATCCGTTGACCGACCAGGGACGCGAGCGCCTCAAGGCGTTGACGTCGACCACCGACGGCTTCGAAATCGCCGAGCGGGACCTGCAGCTCAGAGGCCCCGGCGATTTCTTCGGCACGCGTCAGTCGGGCCTCCCAACGCTGCGCGTCGGCGACCTGCTCCGCGATCATTCCTTGATGGAGGAAGCGCGCCGCGAGGCGGTCGCCGCGCTCGACGATCCATCGCAGACGGATGCGCTCGCCGCGCTGGTCAACACGAGTTGGGAAAAGCGTTTCGGACTGGTGGGCATCGGCTAGAAGTGCGAGCGCAGAAGTTCAGGGGCGGCGCGGACGAAAGGGTAAATGCGAATCGTGGCCGGCGAATGGCGGGGACGATCACTGAGATCACCAACATGGGAAGGGCTGCGGCCGACGTCCGATCGGCTCCGCGAAACGCTCTTCAATATCCTGGGGCCGTCCATCAAGGGAGCTCGGATCATCGACGCTTACGCCGGCACCGGCGCAATCGGCATCGAGGCGCTCAGCCGCGGCGCCGGGTGGGTGTGTTTCGTCGAGCGCGATCCCCGCGCCGTGCGGCTGATCGAAGCCAACCTTCGCACGCTTGGGGGTGACGGACGCTATGCTATTATCCGCGCGGATGTGACGAGCACCGCGGCCGCCTGCGGCAGCGATGCCGTCGACGTGGCGGTGTTCGATCCGCCATATGCCGAAGATGCCGCTGCGCGGGCGCTCGACTCGGCCGCGACATTGCCGGGGGAGCGCCTGCGGGTCGTAGTCGAGCACGCGAAGCGCTATACGCCGCCGGCACGCCACGCCGCCTTCACGCTCACGCGAACGGTCACGGCGGGGGACAGCGCGCTGTCGTTCTACGAGAGGGGCTGAGGTGCCGGCTGATACCATCGCGATCTATCCGGGCTCGTTCGACCCGCTGACCAACGGCCACGTTGACATCATCCGGCGCGGCTCGCGGGTCTTCGATCGGATTGTCGTCGGCATCCTGCAGAATCTCGACAAATCCCCGCTGTTCACCGTGGCCGAGCGGGTCGACATCGCCCGCGAAGTCTTCGCCGGCGCCTCCAATGTCGAAGTGGACACCTTCGACGGCCTCCTCGTGGAGTACGCTCGTCGCAAAGGCGCGTCGGTCATCGTCCGAGGACTCCGCGCGATCTCGGATTTCGAGTACGAGATGCAGATGGCGCTCATGAACCGGCACCTGAATCCACACGTCGAGACGGTGTTCATGATGCCGGCAGAGCCCTATACGTACGTCAGCTCGCGCCTCGTGAAGGAAGTCGTCGCGCTCGGCGGCGCCGTGCACGGGCTGGTCCCGGAAATCGTCGAAACCCGCCTGCGCGAGAAGCGCCTCGCGCGCGCAACCCTGAGGGCCTGACATGCAGTTTTCGGCACGAACCCGCCGCGTAGCGGTCTCCCCGACGATGAAAGTGGCCGCTGACGCCATGCGGCTGAAGGCGCAGGGCGTCGACGTCGTCGATCTCGGCGCCGGCGAACCGGATTTCCCGACACCGGAACACATCGGCAACGCGGCGAAGCGGGCGATCGACGCCCATTTCACGAAATACACGAACAACTCCGG
>Ga0310810_10005074_pt1 | contig 14664 bp, 15 predicted proteins | sample NCmetagenome_FD_207641 | JGI IMG/M metagenome (GOLD analysis project Ga0310810, IMG submission 207641) | Soil microbial communities from experimental microcosm in Duke University, North Carolina, United States - NC | ecosystem: Engineered > Artificial ecosystem > Soil microcosm > Unclassified ... | reverse complement strand
CAGCACCGCGGCGCAGGCGACAAGCAGCAGCACGCTGTTGGCAAGCAGCATCGACTCGCGCGAAAACACCTCGAAGCGCGCCCCGGGCGCCACCTTCTTGCCGCGCCAGGCGTACAGCGACAGCGAGCCGCCGATGACGAGCGCGAGGAAGCAGAGGATGAACACGCCGCGGCGCGGGTCGGTGGCGAACGCGTGCACCGAGGTGAGCACGCCCGAGCGCACGAGGAAGGTGCCCAGCAGGCTCAGCGAGAAGGCGAGGATGGCGAGGAGCACGGTCCAGGCCTTGAACGCGCCGCGTTTTTCCGTCACGGCGAGCGAATGAATGAGCGCCGTGCCCGCGAGCCACGGCATGAAGGAGGCGTTCTCGACCGGGTCCCAGAACCACCAGCCGCCCCAGCCGAGCTCGTAATAGGCCCAGAAGCTGCCGAGCGCGATGCCGATGGTCAGGAAGATCCACGCGGCCGTGGTCCAGGGCCGCGACCAGCGCGCCCAGGTCGCGTCGAGCCGCCCTTCGAGCAGCGCCGCGAGGGCGAAGGAGAACGCGACGGAGAAGCCGACGTAACCCATGTAGAGCATGGGCGGATGGAACACCATGCCCGGGTCCTGCAGGAGCGGATTCAGGTCGCGCCCGTCGGGCGCCGCCGGCAGCAGCCGCTCGAACGGATTGGAGGTGAAGAGCAGGAACGCGAGGAAGCCGACGCTGATCAGCCCCATCACGCCGAGAATGCGCGCGACCATGTCGTCGGGGAGGCTGCGGCTGAAGACCGAGACCGCGACCATCCAGATCGAGAGCATCAGTACCCAGAGAAGGAGCGAGCCTTCGTGGCTGCCCCAGGTCGCCGCGATGCGGTAGTGGACGGGAAGCGCGGAATTCGAGTTGTTGACGACGTTTAGCACGCTGAAGTCGTTGGCGTAGAACGACCAGGCGAGCGCGCCGAAGGCCGCGGCGACGAACACGAACTGCCCCTGCGCCGCGGGACGGGACACCGCGACGAACGCCGGAATGCCGCGCGCGGCGCCGACCACGGGCAGGATCGCCTGCACGAGCGCGAGGGCGAGGGCGAGGATGAGCGCGAAGTGTCCGAGCTCGGGGATCATTTCGCGGGGACCACCAGGGTTTGCGCGGCTTTCTCGGCCTGCGCCTTGGAAAGCGCGTGCGCGGCTTCGGGCGGCATGTAGTTCTCGTCGTGCTTGGCGAGCACCTGGTTCGCGTGGAAAATCCCGTCGGTTCCCAGGCTGCCCTGCGTCACCACGCCTTTTCCTTCCTTGAAGAGGTCGGGGAGAATCCCTTTGTAGACGACCGGGACGCTCCTGGCGGTGTCGGTGACGACGAATTGCACCGTCAGGCCATCGGCACTGCGCTTCAGGCTCCCCTTTTCGACCATGCCGCCCAGGCGGAAGTCGCCCTTCTGCGGCGCCTGGCTCGCCGCGACCTCGCTCGGGCTGAAGAAGAACACCACGTTGCCGCGGAAGGCGTTCAGCACGAGCGCCGCCGCGATCGCGATCAGCGCGACGCCGGCGGCGACTGCGATCAGGCGTTGGTGCCTTGGCTTCACTTTTTAGAATGTTCCTTCAGAAAAAAAATCTCGAGAGCGATACAGGCCACCGCCATGCCGTAGCTGCCCCACACATACAGGCCGTAGCCGCCCATGTCGAGGAACTCGTTCAGACTTCCCCAGCTCATCGGGGGTTCCTCATTTTCCCGCGGACAGGCGCACCCACTCCGCGTCGCTTTCGCGCGCCCGGATGATGCGGCGCAGCCGCGCGAGCGAGACCGCGATGCTGTACATCCACGCGGCGAGCGCCATGAGCAACATTCCCGCGAGCATGGTCATCGCCATCGAAGGCGCGCGCGTCAGGCTGACGGAGGCTCCCTGGTGCAGGGTGTTCCACCAGACCACCGAGAAATAGATGATCGGGACGTTGATCGCGCCGAGAAGCGCGAGCACCGCGCCGGCACGGTCGGCGCGCTGCGGATCGGCGAAGGCGCCCTTGAGGGCGATGAAGCCGAGGTAGAGGAATAGCAGGATCAATTCGGACGTCATGCGCGCATCCCACGCCCACCACGTTCCCCAGGTGGGCTTGCCCCAGAGCGATCCGGTCCAGAGCGCGAGGAAGGTGAACATCGCGCCCGTGGGCGCAAGCGCGGACGCCATCATGCCCGAGAGGCGCGTGTTGAGGACAAGGCCGGTCCCCGCCCAGAACGCCATCACGACGTAGATGAACATCGACATCCAGGCCGCGGGCACATGGATGAAGATGATGCGATACGACTCGCCCTGGGTCGCGTCGGTGGGAGCGACGAAGAAGCCGACGTAGAGCCCCGCGGCGGCGAGGAGCGCGGCCAGCACCGCGAACCACGGGATCATCCTCCCGGCGACGGGATAGAAAGCCTGCGGAGCGGCGAGGCGGAGCCAGTCCAGGATCATCAGTCGAGGGCGATTCGAAGCGCCGCGAGGGCGGCGAGCGGGCCGACAAGCGAGGATACCGCAAGAAAAGCGCCCAGCAGCGAGAGGTGCGCGCCCGGCTCGAGCCCGTTCTGGACCGCGATGACCGCGCCCGCGCCGAAGACGAGCACCGGCACGTAAAGCGGCAGGAGCAGGAGCCCCAGCAGGGCGCCGCCGCCGCGGGCGCCGAGCGTCAGCGCCGCACCCGCGGCGCCGAGCGCGGACAGGACCGGCGTGCCGATGAGGAGCGAGACGACGAGCGTGCCGAGCGCGCTCGCCGGCAGGTGGTACTGCAGGCCGATGAGCGGCGCGATCAGCGTGAGCGGCAATCCGGTGAGCATCCAGTGCGAGGCGATCTTGGCCGCGACCACGCCGAGGAGCGGCTGCGGCGCGAGGAGGAACTGCTCCAGGGTTCCGTCGGCTAAATCGGCCGCGAACATGCGCGGCAGCGAGAGCATCGCGGCGAGGAGCGCCGCGACCCAGACGACGCCCGCGCCCATCGCGGCGAGAAGCCTCGGCTCGGGGCCCACGCCGAGGGCGAAGAGGCTCGCCGCGACGACGAAGAAAACGAGCACGTTCAGCGCGTCGCCGCGGCGCCTGAGCGCGATGCGCAGGTCGCGCCCGACGAGGAGGGCGAAGCCGCTCACCGCTAGCCCTGCAGGACCACGGTTTCCGTCGCCGGGGCGGCGATCGGAATTTCCTGGTGCGAAGTGAGGACGACAAGCCCGCCCTGCGCGAGGTGCGCGGCGGCAAGGCGGCTCAGCTGCTCGACCGCCTCCGCATCGAGCGCGGCGAAGGGCTCGTCCAGCAGCCAGAGCGGCACCCCGCCGGAGACCGCGAGGCGCGCGAGCGCGGCGCGCCGCCGCTGGCCCTGCGAGAGGAACCGCGCCGGCATGTGCGCGACGCGCTGCAGGGCGAAGCGCTCGAGCGATTCCTTGGTTTTTTCTCTGGAAGCTCTTGCGCCGGAAAATTCGAGAGCGAAATCCAGGTTCTCAAGCACCGTGAGCTCGTCGCTCAGTCCCGGCGCGTGACCGACAAAAAGCATTTCCTTGCGGTAATCATCGTCGCGCTCGCGGCCGCGCCAGTGCACGCTGCCGCCGGCCGGCTGCGTCAGCCCCGCGAGGATGCGCAGCAGGCTCGTCTTGCCGCTGCCGTTCGGGCCGCGCACGCGCAAGAGCGCGCCCGCGCCGGCGGAGAAGCGCAGCCCCGCGAAAAGCCGCACGCCGCCGCGCTCGCAGGCGAGGTCCTTCACGTCGAGCAAGGCTGGCATGCGCCTGATTTTACTTGTGAAACCGCAAAGACCCGGGCCGTGATTTCGGGTATCGTTGGCTCATGCAGAACCGCTGGCTCGTGCCCTTTCTCAACCTCGGGCACCTGCTCGATCACCTCGCGATGCTGGTCTTTCCGACCGCCGTGGTGGCGCTCGTGCGCGAGTGGGGCGCCGACTATTCCGACCTCATCAAGCTCACGCTCGGCGGCGCGATCGCGTTCGGCGCGTTCGCCATTCCCGCGGGCTGGCTCGCGGACCACTGGAGCCGCTACAAGACGATCGCCGTTTTCTTTTTCGGCCTGGGTCTGTCGCTCGGCCTGACCGGGCTGGCGCAGTCGCCCTGGCAGATCGCGGCCGGGCTCACCGTCACCGGCGCGTTCGCCGCGATCTACCACCCGGTGGGCATCGCGATGCTCGTCGCCGCGCCCCGCAACATGGGCCGCGCGCTCGGCTGGAACGGACTCTGGGGCAACCTCGGGCTCGCGTTCGCGGCGCTCATCACCGGCGCGCTGGTCGACGTCGCCGGCTGGCGCGCGGCCTTCTTCGTGCCCGGATTCTTTTGCGTCGTGGCGGGGATCCTGTACCTGATCCTCGTCAAGGATCCCGGGCAGGCGAAGAAGACCTCGAAATCCATCGGCTTGCACGTCGACGCGCGCATGATGACGCGCATCTTCTCGATCCTGCTCATCGCCACCGCGTGCGGCGGCGTCATCTTCGCCTCGACCACGTATTCGATGCCGAAAGTGTTCGATGAGCGCTTGCGCGACCTGACCCAGACCAATCTCGGCATCGGCGCGCTGGTGGCCGCGGTCTACACGATGGCCGCGTTTGCGCAGGTCGTGATGGGCGCGCTGATCGACCGGTTCGAGCTGCGCCGGCTCCTCGTCGGCGTCGCGATCGCGCAGATTCCGATGCTGTGGCTCGCCGCCAACCTGCAGGGCTGGGCGATGCTCGGCATTGCGCTGCTCATGATGCTCGCGGTGTTCGGCCAGATCCCGCTGAACGACGCGATCGTCGGCAAGTACGTCGCCGACGAGTACCGCGCGCGCGTCCTCTCGGTCCGCTACGTGTTCTCGCTCAGCGTCGGCGCGATCGCGCTCTCGATGATCGCGGCGCTGCACCGGACCGACGGGGGCTTCAGCAATGTGTTCCTGGTGCTCGCGGGTCTCGCCGCCGCGATGCTGCTCGCGTCGATCTTCTTCCCGTCGCGCGCCGAGCTCACCGCGAACAAGGAAAAACTGGCGATCGCGGCGGGAGCCCCGGCTCCCGCGCCCTAGGCAGCCGGCCCGAGCCGCTCCCACGCGCGCCGGGTGCGCAGCGCGCGGATTCCGCCGGCCACGTTCAGCAGGTCGCGATCGCGCTCCCAGCGCGCCGCTGCCGGATCCGCGCCGGCGCGCTTCCAGTGACTTTCGCTTTCGGCGACGAGCGCCGCGCTCGCGGCGAATGTGCCGGCAAGCGCGAGGTGGGTGGAGGGCGAGCTCGGGTTCTCGCTCGACAGCCTTTCCATCGTGAACAGCACCGAGAGCGCGCGCTCGATCCAGCCCTGCGGCCAGCCGAGCCTCCTTGCTTCGCGGACGAGGTAGGCGAGGATCGCCCCGTGCACGTGCAGGTCCTCGACGGTGCGAAACGGCCTCACGTATTGCTCGTAGCCGTCGCCCGGAAGAAGGGCGTCCCCGGCGATCGCGACGTTGTCGAAGTGGAGGCGGGCGTGCGGGACTTCGGGAACGAACTTCGTCGCCGGCATCGGTTCGATTCTTATGCCAGCAAGGCTTGAGTCGACTCGCGCGACCCGGATCGCCGGCCGCTCGGTGCTCGCGGCTTCGTCGCGCGCGGCGACGAAGAAAAGACCGCCGTCCGGACCGAGGGTGGTCCACTTCTTCGAGCCGTTCAGCCGATCTCCGGCCAGCGAGGTTTTTATCGCCTTCGGCGTGTTGCCGTCCTCTTCCGTCACGCAAAGCGCGCAGATGCGGTCTTCCGGGGCGCCCGGAAAGAGCGCGTGGAGCGCGGCCTGATAGCCGGAGGCGAAGGCCCAGGCGACGCGGTCGGCGCAGAAGCCGGCGACGATCGCGCGATCCATGGGATTGCGCCAGATGCGAGCCGTCGCGCAAAAGCGCGGCCACCACGCGGCGACGTCGGCGCACTCGGGCGCCTCCGCTCCCGACTTCAGGAGGAAGCCGATCGCGTCGTCCCGCACGCTAGCGGACGCGATCGGCCAAGGCTGCGATCAGACCTTCAGCTCGCGCGCCGTGATGGTGTACTTGAAGTTGTCCGGGTCGAGACTGTCCAGCCGCTCGCCGCCGGTTTCGGCCTGCGGGTACATGAAGAAGTTCACCTTCGGGCCGCTCGAGCCGGGCAGGGCGACGTCCTGGGCCTCGTTGTAGGCGAGCCAGTTCATCTCCCAGGCGCCGAAGAGCTTCTGGCGCACGGGGGGCACGAGCGGATCGGCGAGCGTGGTGGGCTGGGGCTTCTCCTCCAGCACGACCTTGCGCACGTCGGCCGGATCGACCGGCACCCAGCCGAAGCCGGTGAGGAAGACTTCCGCGCGGCAGTGCTGCGCCCGGGTCACGTTGGTGGATCCGGCGCCGAGGCTGCGATAGCCGAAGTCGCTCTTCACCACGCGCAGGCCGTAGACGTCGCGCGCCGGCAGGCCCGAGGCGCGGGCGAGGCCGACATAGAGCGCGTTCAGGTCCGCGCACTTGCCGCCGAGGTTGCCCGATTCGAGCAGCGCCTTGACGTCGCCGATGCCGCAGCCCTTCGTCTTGGGGTCGCGGAACGTGTTGTCGACGACCCATTCGTAGATCGCGCGCGCTTTTTCCACGTCGCCTTTCTTGCCCTTGACGATCTCGCGCGCCGTGTCGCGCACGACGCCGTCGGTCGGGACGTGCTCGGTCGCCTCGGTATTGAAGGCCACCGTGGAGGCGTCGGCCCTGAGCGCCGGGTTCGGCCTGGAAAAGTCGACTTTGCGGTTGCGCGTCGAAAAGCTGCTCACGACCTCGAGCACGGGCGCTCGCTCGCTCGGCGTCCATTCCGCCACGACCATGGCCGCGCCGTACTTGCCGTCGCGCGCGAGCTGGGCCGAGCCGTTCGAGTGCCAGGAGTTGCCGCCGAGCTTCTGGTAGTCGCCCTCCACCGAGGGCACCGGCACCCAGACGCGCGTGACGCCCGCGGGCTTGAGCACTTCGACGTGCGTGGTGATCTCGAAATTGCGCCAGTCGCCGGGGCGCGGGTCGAAGGGCGCGTGCTGCGCAAAGGACAGGCGGGGCAGTATGGCGAGCGCCGTGCCCGCAGCCAGGAATTCACGTCGTTGCATGTCGGTTCCTCCAGAAAGTCATGCAGTCATTGTAGGTTGCGTTGCGGTCCGCGTCAGCCGGTGACGGCCGGTGAACGCAAGATAGTGCCGTCCGCTCGCCCGTCCGATCATCGTGAGGCCGATTTTCCGTGCGATTTCATGGCCCATCTTGGTGAGACCGGAACGTGAAACAAGGAACGGGATGCGCATCTGCGCGCATTTGATGACCATTTCCGAGGTCAGCCGGCCGGTCGTATAGAACACCTTGTCGGAGCCGTCTATTCCGTCGAGCCACATGAACCCGGCGATCGCGTCGACCGCATTGTGACGCCCGACGTCCTCGACGAACATCAGGATCTCGCCCTCGGGCGTGGCGAGCGCGCAGCCGTGCACCGCGCCCGCCTGCTTGTAGATCGTTTCGTGCTTGCGGACCTTCTCGATCAGCGCGAAGAGGTTGTCGTCCGTGAGCGAAACGTCGTCCCTCAGCTTGAGCTGGTCGATCTCCTCCATCAGGTCGCCGAACACCGTGCCCTGGCCGCAGCCGGTGGTGACGGTCTTCTTTTTAATCTTGTCCTCGATTTGCCCGGACGAGCGATGCAAGGTCACCGCAACGGAGTCCGTCTCCCAGTCCACCTGGACGGCGGCGATGTCCTCGATGGACTCGACCAGCCGCTGGTTGCGCAGGTAGCCGATGGCGAGCGCCTCGGGCGCGTGGCCGAGCGTCATCAGCGTCACGAGCTCGCGCTTGTCCAGGTAGAGCGTCAGCGGGTGCTCGCCCGCGATCGCCGTGGGCACCATCTCGGCGCGCTCGTTGTAAGCCTCGACGTCGTAGGTCGCGGGGCGCGCGGCATTCGTGAGCGTCGGGCGGTAGCGCGCCATACGGTGTCCGCCTCGGCTCAACCGCCGATGTAGGACATCTCCACCTTCGGGAGATTCGCGGTCTGCGCGCTTCTCAGCTCCGAATAGCGGTCGGCCCGGCGGCGCCACACCGCCGCGACGTGATCGCGGATCGCGTCATCCGACGCGCCATCGCGCAGGAGCGACTTCAGGTCGAAGCCCTGCTGCGCGAACAGGCACGTGTAGAGCGAGCCCTCGGTCGACAGCCGCATGCGGTTGCAGTCGCGGCAGAAGGCCTGCGTCACCGAGGAGATGACGCCGATCTCGCCCGCGCCGTCCCGGTAGCGCCAGCGTTCGGCCACCTCGCCCGCATAGTTCGCCTCCGCGGGCTCGAGCGGAAAGCGCTCGCCGATCCTGCGCACGATCTCGCCGGATGGAACGACCTCGTCCATGCGCCAGCCGTTGGTGCTGCCGACGTCCATGTATTCGATGAAGCGCACGATGTGGCCCGTGCCGCGCCAGTGGCGCGCCATGTCGAGCACCTGCGCGTCGTTCACGCCGCGCTTGACCACCATGTTGATCTTGACCGGTCCGAGGCCCGCGGCGGCCGCGGCGTCGATGCCCTCGAGCACCTTCGCGACCGGGAACTCGGCATCGTTCATGCGCTGGAAGGTCGCTTCATCGAGCGAATCCAGGCTCACCGTGATGCGTTCCAGGCCGGCCTCCTTGAGGGGCCGCGCGTGCTTGATGAGGGTCGAGCCGTTCGTCGTGAGGGTGAGATCGATCCCGAGCGGCGCAAGCATGGCGATGAGCCGGGGCAGGTCCTTGCGCAACAGCGGCTCGCCGCCCGTCAGCCGGATCTTCTTCACGCCGAGGCGCACGAAGATCGTGGCGAGGCGCGTGATCTCCTCGAAGCTGAGGATCGCCGCGTGCGGCAGGAACTTGTAGTTCGCGTCGAACACCTCGCGCGGCATGCAATACACGCAGCGGAAGTTGCAGCGGTCGGTAACCGAGATGCGCAGGTCGCGCATCGCCCGGCCGAGCGTGTCGGCGAGCGCGGCGCCGTCGTAGTGCGGTGCCGGCGGCACCGCGCCCGAGCTTCGCGGCCTGATCGAAATAACCTTTTGTGGCATGGGCTTAATGCAGATTGTCGCTGCTGCGAAGATGATAGCAGTATAGACTTCGAACCGGACGGGAAATGCCTTTCCAGCCATGAAAAAACCGAAGAAAACGCTCGCGGTGATCATGCAGCGGCGCAGCTCGCAGAACCGCTGGCAGAGCGAGTTCTGGGAGCCCTGGTCGGTGCTCGTGTCGGAGGAGCCGCCGGGGCCGGCGCGCGTGCTGGTCGCCGGCGCGGACATCGCGCAATGGCTGCATCCGGGCTTCGAGCTGACGCTGCATCGCGACGAGGCCGAGGGCTACTACATGAACGTCTCCTCGGAAGCGCCGAAAGTGTTCGTGCTGTGGCGCATGCTGGAGGATGACGAGGTGAAGGACGAGATCAAGGCGGTGCCGGTGCTCGTCACCGCAAGCTATGACGAGGCCGGCCGCTGGATGGACGGCGGGCATTCGGTCGACAACGTGGCGATGCCGCCGGAGATTTTTGCGTGGGTCGGCGAGTACGTCGAGAAAAACTACAAGCCCGAGCCGAAGCGGCGCGCCAAGCCGCGCTCGTTCATCCATCCGAAGGACCGGGTCGACCGGTGAGCGAGCCGAAAGAGAACTTCCTCGATCGCTGGTCCCGGCTGAAGCAGGACGAGGCGAAAGAGGAGCCCAACCCTCCCGCCGTAAAAGCGGACGAGCCCGCCCCCGTCCTGCCGCCGATCGAGCAGCTCAGGCCGGATTCCGATTTCAGGCCGTTCATGGATCCGCGCGTCGATCTGGGGACGCGGCGCTCGGCGCTGAAGAAGCTCTTCGCCGACGCGCATTTCAAGACGATCGATCCGTTCGAGCCCTATTCGATCGATCTGACCGGCGAGGACCCGATCCCGGCCGACATGCTGAAGACGCTCGACCATGCGCGCAGGCTGCTGTTCGACGAGAAAGCCGAGGGCGCGACGCGGGCCGGCGAGCAGGCCAAGGAACACGCAACAGAGGCAGCGGACAAACCGCTCCCGGAAGGCAAGGATGTCGCTGGCAAGCAAGACGCTTAAGCTCTGCTCCTGCAACGGCACGATCGCGCTCGACGCGAAGCGGCTTGCCGGCGCGCTGAAAGCCGGGCAGCCGATCCAGGTGCACCGCGAGCTCTGCCGCAAGGAGGCGGGCGCCTACAGCGCCGTGCTCGGCGAAGCCGACGTGCTCGTCGCCTGCACGCAGGAGGCGGCGCTCTTCACCGAGCTTGCGGCGAGCGCGAGCTCGCAGGCGAAGCTCGGCTTCTTCAATATTCGCGAGGCGGCGGGCTGGTCGGCCGAGGGCGCGCAGGCCGGCCCCAAGATCGCGGCGCTCATCGCCGCGGCGGCGCTGCCCGAGCCCGAGCCCGTGCCCGAAGTCTCGTACCAGTCGGGCGGCGAGCTGCTGATCGTCGGTCCGGCGGAGGCCGCGCTCGATTGGGCGGGACGCCTGAGCGCGGGCTTGCAAGTGAGCGTGCTCATGACCTCGGCAGGGCGGGCCGAGCTGCCCGAAGAGCGCCGCTTTCCGGTGTGGTCGGGCAAGGTGACCTCGATCTCGGGATGGCTGGGCAGCTTCGAAGTCGAGTGGCGCCAGGAAAATCCGATCGACCTGGAGCTTTGCACGCGCTGCAACGCCTGCGTGCGCGCCTGCCCCGAGAACGCGATCGATTTCGGCTATCAGATCGATCTCGCGAAGTGCAAATCGCACCGCGCCTGCGTGAAGGCCTGCGGCGCGGTCGGCGCGATCGACTTCAGTCGCGCCGCCGCATCTTCGTCGGCCTCGCGCAAGGAGCGCTTTGACCTCGTGCTCGACCTTTCGCGCGAGCCGCTCATCCGGCTGCCGGATTTGCCGCAGGGCTACGCCGCGCCGGGTGCCGATCCGCTCGAGCAGGCGCTCGCCGCGCAGAAGCTCGCCGCGCTGGTGGGCGAATTCTCCAAGCCGCGCTTCACGCAGTACCGCGAGCGCATCTGCGCGCACGGCCGCTCGGGCAAGACCGGGTGCACGCAATGCCTCGATGTCTGCTCGACCGGCGCGATCACGGCCGACGGGGACCACGTCAAGGTGGAGGCGCACCTGTGCGCGGGCTGCGGCGGCTGCGCCACCGTCTGCCCTTCGGGCGCGCTGACGCACGCGTATCCGGGCGTGCCCGCGCTCGGCGCGCGCATGAAGGCGATGCTGGCGACCTATCGAGACGCGGGCGGCGAGGACGCCTGCCTCCTGCTCCATGACATCGAGAACGGCCGCGCCGCGGTGCGCGCGCTCGGGCGGCGCGCCGGGTTCGGCGCGCGCGGCCTCGGGCACAAGGGCGCCGGCCGCGGCCTGCCCGCGCGCGTGATTCCGTTCGAATGCTTCCACGTCGCCTCGATCGGGATCGATCTCCTCTTGGGCGCGATCGCCTACGGGGCGAGCCAGGTGCGCGTCCTCGTCACCGGCAACGAGCCCGAAGGCTACGTCGCCGCGCTGAAAAAACAGATGTCTTTCGCGAGCACGATCCTGCAGGGACTCGGCTATAAGGGCGAGCACTTCGGCCTCATCGAGGCCGATCGCCTGGAGCAGGCGCTCTGGGATCTCAGGCCCGCGGACGCCGTCAGGACGCCCGCCACGTTCAGTCTCTCGGCGGAAAAGCGCACGTCGCTCGACTTTTGTTTCGATGCCTTGAGTAAAAACACAAAGAACCCGGTGCAGCAGGTCTCGCTGCCCGCCGGCGCGCCGTTCGGCGCGATCACGGTCAACAAGGAGACCTGCACGTTGTGCAAGGCCTGCATCGGCGCGTGCCCCGAATCGGCGCTGCTCGACTCGCCCGAGGCGCCGCTGCTGCGCTTCATCGAGCGCAATTGCGTGCAATGCGGGCTGTGCGAAAAAACCTGCCCGGAAAAGGCCATCGCGCTGGTTCCAAGGCTGCTCCTGGACAAGAGCGCGAAAGAACCGGTGACGCTGAACGAGGCCGAGCCGTTCAACTGCGTGCGCTGCGGCAAGGCCTTCGGCACGCGCCGCATGGTCGAGAACATGACGGGCAAGCTCGGCGCGCACTCGATGTTCGCGAGCGGAGGCGCGCTCAAGCGGCTGCAGATGTGCGCGGATTGCCGCGTGGTCGACCTGGCGAGCTCGACCGACGAGCCCTCGATCTTCGACTACACCGGCCGCAAGTGAGCGCGGCGCAAGATCCGCGGCAAGGCGGTGGGCAGGCCGAGCTCGCGCCCGAGGACGCGGCGCGCGCGGCGATCTACGGCCTGATCGCACGGCTGTTTTATTCGGCGCCCGACAAGGACCTGCTCGGGCAGATCGTGCGCGCCGATCTCTTCGACGCCGGTGAAAGCGCGCCCTCGCGCGCCTGGCGGGAGCTCGTTTCCGCCTGCCGCGATGCGTTGCCGGCGGCCCTCGAGAGCGAGCACACGGAGCTCTTCGTCGGCACCGGCAAGTCGGACGTCACGCCCTATCTCTCGCACTACGTGCTCAAGCACGCGAACGACAATCCCCTGGTCGCCCTGCGCCAGCAGCTTGCGGCCTGGCGCATCGGCCGGCGCGAGAGCGCCTTCGAGAATGAAGACCACATCGCAGGCGTATGTGAAACGATGCGGTTCGCTATTGCAGTGCAGCATCGCTCGGAAGAGGACCAGAAAGCGTTCTTCGAGCGGTTCGTCTATCCCGGAGCGACCGCTTTTTGCAATGCGGTAAACGCTTCGCCTAAAGCGTCTTTTTATGGTGTCGCGGCGCGCTTCACGCGCGCTTTTCTGGAAGTCGAGCGCGAAGCCTTTTCGATGCTGTAGGAGCGGGATTTGAGAATCGCTATCAACTGTTTATTCCGAGGCAAGAATTATTTTCGATGATCCCGTTTCCCGCTCTTGAACAATGGGATGGCAACGGGTAACTTGCAAAGGATTTCACATTTTTAGAGCCCCGATTCGGTGCAGACAAAAAAACCGGGGCGAATGAAGGTCTCGAGCCTAGGAGGCAGGTCATGAGCCAGAAAAAGCCGATCCTCTCCCGCAGGAATTTCCTCTTGTCCGTCGGCGCCGGCAGTGCGGCGACCGCCGCGGCGGTGATCTCGAAGAAGTCCCCCGAGGTCGCCACGTCGGCGAGCGACGACAAGCGCGCGACGCGCGGCTACCAGGAAACCGCGCACGTCACCAACTATTACCGCACGACGAAAGTCTGAGGAGCGCGCGATGCTGCTGACCAGAAAAACGAACGGAAGCGTAGTCCCCGCTCAGGGTCGCCTCGCGCAGAGCCTCTCGGGCGTGCTCGCGAAAACCATCGACCGGCGCACGTTCTTGAAGCGCTCGGGCATCGCCGCGGGCGCCGGCGCCGCGGTGGCCACGGTTTCGACGCAACTGCCCTTCAGCATGATCGGCGAGGCGCAGGCCAGGGACGAGGACTCGGGCAAGGTCGAAGTCAAGCGCACCGTCTGCACGCACTGCTCGGTGGGTTGCGCGATCGACGCGCACGTGCAGAACGGCGTGTGGATCCGCCACGAACCGGTGTTCGACTCGCCGATCAACCTGGGCTCGCATTGCGCGAAGGGGGCCTCCATCCGCGAGCACGGCATCGCGCACGACTCGCACCGCCTCAAGTACCCGATGAAGCTCGAGGGCGGCAAGTGGAAGCGCATTTCCTGGGACACCGCCTACGACGAGATCTCGAAGAAGATGCTCGACATCCGCAAGCAGAGCGGGCCGGATTCGCTCTTCATCGTCGGCTCGTCCAAGCACAACAACGAGCAATCGTCGCTGCTGTGCAAGTGGGCGCGCCTCTGGGGCACGAACAACACCGACCACCAGGCGCGCATCTGCCACTCCACCACCGTCGCGGGCCTCGGCCAGACCTGGGGCTACGGGGCGATGACCAACTCGTACAACGACGAGCAGAACGCCAAGTCGCTCATGTTCCTCGGCTCGAACGCCGCCGAGGCGCACCCGGTGTCGATGCTGCACACGCTGCACGCGAAGGAGAACGGCGCCAAGGTGATCGTGGTCGACCCGCGCTACACGCGCACCGCGGCCAAGGCCGACATCTATGTTCGGCACCGCTCGGGCACCGACGTCGCGTTCCTGTTCGGCGTGCTCTATCACATCTTCAAGAACGGCTGGGAGGACAAGCAGTACATCCATGACCGCGTCTACGGCATGGACAAGGTGAAGGAAGACGTGATGGCGAAGTGGGCGCCGGACAAGTGCACCGAGGTCACCGGCTGCACCGAGGCCGAGGTCTTCAACGTCGCCAAGACGATGGCCGAGAACCGGCCGGGCTTCATCATCTGGGCGATGGGCCAGACCCAGCACAACAACGCCAACGCGGTGGTGCGCGCGACCAACATCGTGCAGCTCGCGCTCGGCAACGTCGGGCGCTCCGGCGGCGGCGCCAACGTGTACCGCGGCCACGACAACGTGCAGGGCGCGACCGACCTCGGACCCAACCCCGACACCCTGCCGGGTTACTACCCGGTCGCCGTGCCCGGCTCGTGGGTGCACTGGTCGAAAGTCTGGAACATCGATCTCGACTGGCTGAAGAAGCAATACGCCTCCGACGCCATGATGGCCAAGCCGGGCATGACGGTGTCGCGCTGGATCGACGGCGTCACCGAGAAACCCGAGCACATCGACCAGGATCCCAACCTGCGCATGATCTTCTTCTGGGGCCATGCGCCGAACTCGCAGACGCGCGGCTCCGAGATGATCGAGGCGATGAAGAAGCTCGACCTGATGGTGGTCGTC